>Ga0209390_10008536_pt1 | contig 12617 bp, 16 predicted proteins | sample BON01_FD_187212 | JGI IMG/M metagenome (GOLD analysis project Ga0209390, IMG submission 187212) | Freshwater microbial communities from Lake Bonney liftoff mats and glacier meltwater in Antarctica - BON-01 (SPAdes) (version 2) | ecosystem: Environmental > Aquatic > Freshwater > Ice > Glacier... | reverse complement strand
TATTGAGTCCATGGCGCGTGTGTGCTGTGTGTGTAGGGAAGGATGTGGGGCGTGGTGTGGGTGGTTGGGTGGGCTGGATAGAAGAAGTGGGGGGCGGCGTCGTGATGATGATGATGATGATGATGGGGAGGATGGGGAGACTGGGAAAAAGACGCCTTTGCCTCCAGCCTGGCAGCCCACCACACCCTCAACTAGGTAGATATGATGCCGGCCTGCCTGTGTGTGTGGTGTGGGTGTGGCGTGGATGAGTGTGGTGCTGTGTGTCTTTGCCTCTGCAGCAAGCCTCGCCCACTTTTCTTCTTTCTTCTCTCGCAAGCGCTGTCTAATCAGAGCCCTTGTACGTGCACCCAACGCGTGCAAAGGCATCCAGCCCACGCCGGCACCTTTATCCAGGTCTCACACTCACCACCGCCGCCCCACACACGCCCACGGGCAGCCAGCAAAGGTAGCAAGCCAGGACGCCAGCCTCCCCGGCACGCTCCCCGTCTCCCCTCCCCGCTCCTCCTCCCAGCACTCTCGGAGTACAAGCACCATGAGCAAGGACTGGAATGCCCTGGCCAAGTCAGGCGGCCTGGAGAAGCTCAAGGTGGGCGAGCTCAAGGGCTTCTTAAAGGAGAAAAGCATCTCGCAGACGGGGGAGAAGGGTACGCTCATGTTCCGCATCCGCGCTTTTTTGGACGGGGAGCGCCTGAAAGTTGAGGGCCGCAACCCCGCTTTGCTTAAGGCTGCAGAGCTGAAGAAGGAGTGTGCCAAGCGCGGGCTGTCGCCGATGGGTTATCCGGACGAGCTTCTCGAGAGTTTGCTGGGTTACCTCAAGACACACGGCAGCGGCGACGGGTCTGCTGCTGCTGCTGCTGCTGTTGCTGCTGCTGCTAGCAGTGACGGAGCCGGCGACCAGAAGAAAGCGGGCGCAGCGGGTGGAGAGGACGAAGAAGAAGGAGGCGGCAATGGAGGGGGTAACGTCGCCTTGGCCTTGGTGCAACGCATCGTGGAGCTGGGGGAGGAGGATGACTGGGGTGGGATTTTGAGTTTGGGTGCGACGGGGCAGAATCTGACGAAGGAAAGCCCGACGGCCCTTCTCCGCAAGGCGTATCATCGTCTTTCTCTTTTGGTGCACCCGGATCGATTGGGCCCGGGGGTGGCGGACGCGACGCGGGCTTTCCAGTCGGTAGTGACGGCTTTTGAGCGTCTGTCGAAGCCTGAGGTGGAGGAGGAGGAAGGGAAGAGGGGCGCTGGCGGGGGGAAGAAGAAGGAGAAGGGCAAGACCCTTGCGCGGTCCAACGAGAATTGCTTTAGGACACGGGTGCATTGCCCGCGGTGCAAGACGGAGTGGGGTCAGCCTATTGATGGCTTGCCTCCCTACACCTACAACTATATGATGATGGGCTTAAAGACCTTTATCTGCTCTACGTGTTTGTGTGACTTTGGTGCACTCACCGCCATTCATAAGTGCCCGCATTGCCGCAAGTCCTTCGAGTACGACCCCCACGATTATCATAGGCAAATGAATTGTGGGAATAAAGGGTGTGGGAAACCCTTTGGTTTTTTTCTTTTTCAGGTCTCTGATCGTGTCGAGAATGAAATGAGGACTGAGCTGAAAGCGGAGCAAGAACGACGAATCAAGGCGCGAGAGAGCAGGCTGGCACGGTTGGCGCGGTCGAAGCGGAAGCATGACGGGGGCGAGGGGGAGAAAGGGAGGGAGGGCGAGGATAGGCGGTTGAAGCTTCGGTTGTTCGTGCAAGGGCTGTTGGATGCTTGTCCGCGGTGTGGGGAGGAACCTGGGTGTGCGCCGGAGGACAGGGAGGCACACAAGGAGCATTTGAGGCAGTGCCAAGATAAGGGCAAGATAGCCAAGCACCAGAAAAAGGTCCGCATGGAGGAGTTTGGGCAGGCGGAGAAGGAGGCCAGGGCAACAGCGCAGGAGGACATGCAGTCGCTGCGGACGTGGGAGTTCTTGGGAGGGAAGGAGGGGGAGTTGTGGCTGTTGACAGATGGCCAGCTTGAGCGTGAGTGTCGGGAGAAGGGGTTGCTGCCTAAGGAGGAGGACGAAGGGGAGGGAGGGGGCAAGGGGAAGGGGAAGAAGAAGACGGGGCCTTTGAGCAAGGACGAAATGATCGCGCAGCTTGTGAAGCACAGCAAGAAGGGAGGGCCGCTCCGACTCACGGACGGTACGGATATGGGCGCTGCTGGTGCCAAGGAGGGAGGGGGTGGTGGCAGTACCATGACGCGGGATTCTTTACCGGATAATTTGTATGCCATGTCTCTTTCGCAGCTTCGGTCTGTATGTGCGGCGCATGGGTATGTGCCTCAGGCGACCACGCAGAGTGGCTTGGTGCGAGAGATGGAGCGAGCAGTGGCCAAGGCAGAGGGGCATGAGGAGACGTTGTTGTTGGAGGACTAAAGGTAAAGAAAGGGGAGGAAGGGGAGGAGCAGAAGAAGGGATTTTACATAGGCATAAGTATACACACAGACTCCGATCAAGCATTAAACGAAGCACTCTACGAATGAATAAAAAAAGACTTTTTATAAATATTGTGGTACGTCTCACGTCTCTTGTTTCTTCTTTGTGTTGTTTAAGGGGTCTTTATTCTCCTTTTGATCAATAAAAAGTAGAGGACGGCACGGGCGTCGATCCCGCTCCAGTAATTTCGAGGCTAATCTGTGTCGCCATGCTCTTCTGCCGGCAGGCAAAGGGACAATCATGCGCCCTTTTGGCGCCGCCACATTTTCGGCACCGATAGAACCCCCGAGGATGACGACGACGCTTCTTCTTCAGAGGAGGTGCGGGAGGAAGATAGGGCCCTAGCGGGAACGACGTGGCTGCAGGTTGGGTGGCCGGCGGCGGCGGCGCTTGCACGACGACACTGCCCCCTCGCTTGCCCATGTTGTTGAGGGTACTGCTGCTGCTGCTGCTGCGCCACACCCCAATCCGGGGCAGGGCAGGAATAGGTTTGGCAACCATCGGAACGGGAGAAGGAGGCGGAGGAGGTGGAATGTGTGCTCTGGGAAGGGCGTTAAGCTGGTCAAAGTCGTCCCACAGCTCCTTGACGTACCGAGGGCTTTTGGTTGCGTCGGGCGGGGTCAAAGGCAAGATGGTGGTGAAGAGGTCCATGGGCGTGGGTGGAAAGATGGAGGTGGGGGAGAGATCGGTCGCAGGAGGGAAGAGCGGTCCGCCCAGGTTCTGAAAGGGTGTGGGATGGGCTTTCATTCTCTTGGGCAACTTGTCCATTGGCTGCTCTATGTGTGTTCGAGTTCGTGAGTGGGGAGGTTGGGCTTGCTGTGAGGGGGGAGGATGAATAGAGCTGGTAAGTGGTTCTGAAAGCTGTGCTGCGCACCAGAGTGTCGAGATATGGGAGGGCCTGCATCGTGTTTTCTACGTCAACCAAAAGTATTACACATACATTTCGCGCGCGTTGCAGGCAAAAACCTGCTTTACTTGTCAAGACAGAATTCCGTTACTTTTTGAAAAATGGCCAGGAGGCACTCACACACTCACACCCGCCCCTAAAGCCAAGCGTTTCAGTCCCAATCCTCTCTTTTAGCCACAAATAGTCTACACTCTACAACATTCCACTTGGTTTAGCAACAACCGCGTCGCGGCTTGCCCTTCCTTGCACACACACCCCTCCTCGTCTTCTTCAGAGTTCCCATCCCCGTCTCCTCCTGCCGCGCAAGCCCGGCGCTTCGCACGCCCTCCCGCTTTCGGTCGTACTTGAAGCCCAAGGCCGCCACTTCCTGCTTTGCCAGCTGGATTCTTTTCTTGATGTCATCCTCGTCTGCTCCCTTCAGGCGTTCTTGGAGGACGTGGGCCACACGTGCCGCGCCTGTGCGTGCCCCTAAGAGGTTAAAGGCATCAGGGCCGAGACGCAAGGCCGCAGGGGCGCCCAACACGTACAACTCGCAGTCATGGTCCCAGGCCAGGTCCGGCGTCAGGCAAGGGAAGCCGTTGCAAGTCTCGATGGGTCGTTGTTCAAACAGACCGCCCAGCAGCGGGTGCTTCTCCAGGCGCACGTCGCTGCCCGTGGCGCACCAGATGCGATCAAAGAAGTGCTCCTCCCGTGTAGTGACCCTGCCTCTCATCGCCGCCGGCACTCCATTATGGCATTCAAGGACAACACGCCACATTTTGGCCTGCGCGTCCCACCGCGGAGGTGGAAAAGAAGTAACTTCCGCACCTTCACGCAAATCTATGCGACCCTCTCTCGCCCGGAGCATGTCCAACGCCTCGGGCGGAATGGAAGACAGGCCTCGGGCCGCCTGGATGGACACGAGGCGATCAATATCACGATCGGCTTGAAGGAAGGCGCGGAGAAGCCCGGGACGTTGCTTGCGGTCAACCCAAGCATTCGAAAAGTCGAACTGCTTGATGACCAGGGGCCGACGCGACGCTAATGTGGCATGGGCTTGGCCTTGATCGACGGCCAACACAGCGAGCTGCACCGCAGTCAGTCCTCCCCCGACAATTAAAACGCGTTCATGGGGCTGCAGAGGAGCAGGCGAAGGAGAGGAAAGGCACATATCTTGCGGCAGCTCCCAGGCGTGACGGAGCGCGTGCGGCGGGTCCTCGTCGGAAGGGCCGTCAATAGCGTCCGCGCCGGAGGGCCACCAATCGGGGAGGCGGGGGCAGCTCGTGCTTCCTGTGGCTACCACCACCGACCTAGGTGTAAGAAGAAAGGGGGGGGGAGGATATAAGTTCCGGCACGAATGAAGGGTTTTCGGTCTCGCGGGAATAGGTACTCACGTTGCTTCGATGATCTCAATTTCGCCTTGGGTCTCGTCGCCGCGGCGCAGCGTCAGCCGGAAGAAGCTCACGGCTTGGCCGGCCTTCTCACCCTCGTAGACTGGCTCGATGGCCAGGACAGCGGCTTTTTGGGGAGTAAATAATGTGCGTATGAGTGTCAATTTCTCTTGCGCCCAAGTCAAGCATTTGTGATGCTATATTCCTTACCTTGTTCAAGCAGCGAGTCCAGGTCCAACGACTCTCGCAGGTGCGTGCACAGAGAACGAAACAGCGGGACCGAAGGAGCACGGTGGCAGCCACTGTACCGCAGGTGCTTAAAATCCGCAAAGGCTTCCCGCTCTCCTTTGCTTCCTGCTACCGTCTTGGTCTTCTCTGCGTGCGCGAGGAGGGCGTGCGTGTGGGTCGGACACGGGTGAGCCACATAGGGAGAGCGGAGGTGCTGAATGCCCAAGGCTTCGAACAAGCCATCCCACTTGCCCATCCACGCGCCGCTCTTCTCAAAGACTTTGACCCGGCCCTGGAGGGGATTGCCCTTGCTGGCACTAGTGCTCGCTGACTTGAGGGCATTGAGGCGGCCAATGGTGGTCTGCAGCGACTCGGTCTCGGAGTCAAAACCATAAAGGAAGTCAGGTGAAAGGTCTACGGTACCGGGAGGCGCGGCCAGCCGACTCACGAACGCGAGGGCGCAGGGGCCAGAGCCAATGACGGCGATGTCGAGGCGACGCATGATGGTGGATAGGCTTACCTGTAAGGCGGAGAGAATATTTGGTAGAGGCGAGACGTGAAGATTAGTGGGCTTATCTGCAATAAGATCTAGAGAGGATGTTCGCCAGGGTTGTGTGCGTGGCGATGGTGCGTAGAAAGGCGGGGAGGCAGGGGGGAGGTCATGTTGCCTTGGCGCGCGAGATGAAAGGAGGAGCAAGATAGGCCCTTGGCTTCATGAAAGTTTAAGTTGGCCATACCGCAGCGGCTGCCGGAGTTGTGCGGTGACTCAGGCACGCGTGCCTACACACCGCCCTTGCGTTTGTGGGAGGGAACAAGCATGTGTTGTTGTTCTTTGCGTCGCCGGAGCAGCACGTCGCCGGAGACCACACGCCCCTAGTGCGCGAAAAGTCGCTGTGTTGTCTCGACCCAGCGGGTTTTTACATGCGTCTAGGCACCATTCGGATTGAGAAGAGTTTTTGGAAGTTCATCCCCGGTCGGCAAGGCCCCTGGCGCCCTCGAAAAGAGGTGGTCAGGGCGCATGCAAAGGCACACACTCTGAACTCAACTGTCGCTTGCTCAGATCGCCCTTCGTTGAGCAAGACGAGAACGAGCCGGAGCAACTGCGGCACATCCTATATGTTTTTGGGCTTGCGTACCGAGCGCCGCTCTTTTTACTCCTATATCCTAGCTTGCCGGCCTACTTCTGAACCTGGAAGCCACGCAGTTTTTCAAGCATCGAGGGACAGACGACGCGAGCTGAGAGCATTCCCCGTCTCCAAGCAATTGCATCCCGGCGTCCTTCTTCTTCTTCTCTCTCTTTGGTTGTGCCCCGCACTCCACTACGTTGACCCCCACACCATATGAGACTCATGCCAGACCCTCCGCGCACAGCTCTTTCTCACTACCACAGTGTCCCGCTTGCCAAGATGAAGGTCGCCGTCTACTCGAGCAAGGACTACGACAAAAAATTTCTGACACTCGCGAATGAGGCGCAGGCCCCCGAGCACCGGTATGTACGTTTTGTATGCGACAGCATGGACGGAATTCCCCCAGAATTGCGCCACTATGTCGCACACAATGAGGTGGAGGATAAGGAGAAGGGGTAGCAAGAAGCCGTGCCTCAGTAGCTGGCACCCTCCGTCCTCCTCCTCCCTCTTCTTTCACCACTACCAGGCACTCCCTCACCTTTTTGGAAGCCCGCTTGGACGACATCACCGCCACGCTGGCCGAGCCCTACGACGTGATCTGCGCCTTTGTCAATGACGAGGTGTCGCCTGCCGTGCTTGACAAGTGCAAGGAGCAGAACATTGGTCTCATTGCTTTGCGTAGCGCCGGCTGCAACAACGTCGACCTGGAGCATCTGGCCAGGAAGGAGCTCTCCCTCGTGCATGTCCCCGCCTACTCGCCCCAGGCCGTGGCCGAGCATGCGTTGGCCCTCTTGCTGACCCTCAGCCGCAAGACGCACAAGGTTAAAAGGGAAGGAATGCAGAAGATAATCATCTTGTCTTCCTCTTGTTGTGCTCATTCTCTGTCTTCTACTTTCTAGGTGTACAACCGCGTGCGCGACGGGAACTTCTCCTTGGAAGGCGTGACGCCCGGCTTTGTCCTGCACGGCAAGACGGTCGGGGTCCTGGGCACGGGCAAGATTGGGGAGTGCTTCGTTCGCATCATGATGGGGATGGGCTGCACCGTGTTGGGCTACGACGCGTTTGAGAACCCAGTCCTCCAGGCTTTGCAGAAGGCAGGTCAGATTGCGGGGTGGGGCAGCTTTGAGTACAAGCCGTTGGATGAGGTGTTGCAGGTAAGACTGCAAGCATATGTATATAAGAATCTGTTCTTCTCTTCAGGTAATTCACCACCTCTTTTTTTCCTTTCTTCCAAACCCTCCCCCCAACACGCACTGCTGCAGGCCTCGGACATCATCTCTCTGCACCTGCCCTTGACGCCGCAGACGAAGGGGCTGATCAACGCAGACAGCATTGCCAAGATGAAGAAGGTACGTAGATACATATATCATACATCCACAAATGGGGGAGGGTAGATAGAGAGATGAAAAATGAGTGAAAAACAAAATCTGTTATGTTTCAGTCTGCTTACGCACACATGCATTCACACACGTCGCACACACAGGGCATCGTGCTCCTCAATACTTCTCGCGGCGGGTTGGTGGACAGCCAGGCCATCATTCAAGCCCTCAAGAGCAAGCACATCGGTGGTATCGGTAAGTTCATATCTCCTTCTCTCTTGTGTGTGTGTGTGACTCGCATGAGAGAAAAAGAAGAAGGAGAAGAAGAAATGAGTCTTTGCTATTTTCCTGTTTCGGGCGGGAGAGTCGCTTCGTACTGAAATCTCGCTGACGCATCTTTGTACTTTCTCTATCTTCTCTCCCCAACAGGGCTGGACACGTACGAGGAGGAGGAAGAATTCTTCTATAAAAATCTTTCCGAGGACGTGGTAGGGGACGACCAGCTCATCCGCCTCATGTAAGTCACACTCTTCAAACTGAGCCAGGGAGGGAGGCAGCGAGGGAGGGATGGGGTGTGACCTTCAAAATTACTCACTCTTCTTTTCGGTTTCTTCCTTATAGGACTTTCCCGAACGTGATCATCACCCCTCACCAAGGCTTCTACACCCGCGAGGCGCTGACGGCCATCGCCGAGTCCACCATCAGCAGCATCACGGAGTATGCGCGGTACGTTTTATTTCTTTCATATAAATGCCTTACTGTCTGCTTTCGCTTGTAAGCAGGCATGGCTTTTGTTGATAGATATTTCTCCTCCTCCTCCTCTTCCTCACTTCTCCTCCTCCTCCTCCTTCACGTGCACACACACCCCAAAACCAGAGGTACGCAACCCGGCTCCTCCATCATCTACAAGGGCAAGGTGATCAAGCAGATGCTAAGCGGCGGCAAGAAGTCCCCCAAGGCCCAATCCGGTGCGACGGCCACGGCCACGGCAGGAGGGCAAGTGGTGGAAGGAGGGCACTGCAAGTGCTCGGGTGTGAATACATAAACGAGAGGGAGTCAATCAAGGAGGAGTGGCAGGCGAGAAGGAGAAAGGGGAGAAAGGAGAAGAAGCAGAAGAAGGAGGAACGACGAGAAAGAGTATGGTAGCATTATTATCATCATTACCACCATCATCACAAGTAGAAGTAGACGCACCAGCAGCAGCAGCAGTACGAGCACCACCAGCCCACCAGCAGGAGCAACAGCAGGAGCAGCGCCGGCAGCTCCAGCAGCAGATTTTGTCAAATTGTCGAAGTTAGCGGAAACTGCATTAGTTTTATAAGACAAGAAAAAAAGACCATATTGTGCGTAAGCAATGGAGGCAGAAGACGACTAGAGCATCAGAAAAGAGGAGAGAAGAAGAGGAGGGAATGAAGTGGAGGAGAGGCGCAGCCTGAAGAGAATGGTACTAATGTTGAATGGACAAAAAAAACCAATGTATTTCGATAGACGTATTTTTCCATCTTGTCCTCTTCTCTCTTGTGTGTGCTCTAGCTATATTGTTGATCCATCAGCGTCTCGTCTCACAAGGGTAAGACTGCCAATGCTCGTCTTGTCTCCGTTCTGTTATTTGTTCTTCCATTATCAATGACTCAAGTCTAGGCTGAATATAAGCCGGCACTATAAATACAATTTCTTAAACTATCTTATAAATTTCTGAACACTCATTTGCGCTCAATTATGGGTCTTTGTGGCTGCTGCAGACGGAGCAGTGAGTGGGGAGGTTGGCTTGCGCGAACGAAGGCCAAACACGAACTTCTTCCCCTCCACCTCTTACCTTCATTATAAGTCTCCCCCTCCAGACTATAATGAAGGACACACGCTTCGTTTTGATTAAATGATTAAGACATTTCGATACAATTACGGCTTAACCATGGTCAGCATCGATTAGAAGAAAAGAATCAACTCAACTCAACAACAACAACAACAACAACAAGGCCAAATACACCCCACGAGCTTGTTTTGAGGGAAACCATTCGGTCAAGGTGCGTCCGTAGTTTTCAAGGAGTTCTCTACCTGACAAAAACTTGCAAAGAAAAGGGACTGGCTGGCCTACAGGGAGAGGGTGAAAGCGCAAAAGGAAAAAAGGCAGGGCCCATGGGTCAGAATGTCGCAAACGGCAACTGATCTTCTAGGCCACCTCACCGCGAACCTGCGTAGGAATTGGGGGTTGTTCTTGTTGCTTCCTTTGTGCATTGCATTGCCTGGGTGTGATTGCTGTATTTGGCAGCACAAGCAAAGCAATCAGCAAAGACAACCTCCCCAGCTTTGGGGTTGCGCCATCCAGCTTCGACCACTCACCAACCCTTCCACACATACGCACACACCCTACAGAGTCAGCAGCATGCCCAGCAGCAGAAGCACCTTTCTGGCCAGTGCCTTGGTCGCCGCCCTCCTTCCCTCCTTCGGTGCCGCCTTCCTCTTTGCCTCTCCCGCCGCCGCACGCTGCAGCAGGTAAATACGCGGACGTGGCGCATTCATCCATCTGATGCTATTAGCGTGGCCCCTGGTTTGCCCATCCTCCCTCCTCCATGTTCCTCCTCCTGCCGATCAAACAAAGTCCTGCTCAAGTCCCTCCTCGTGTCCGCCTTGTCTATGTTCATTGCCTGAAACCCTCCTGCTAACCATCCTTTCCATCCCACCCATGCCTGTCCCAACTTGGCAGCATCACCCATAGCACCACCACCGCCGCCACCAGCACGACCCGCCTGGCGGCCGCCGCGCCCGCCACCAGCAACCCCGTCGATCAACTCATGGGCTTTTTCAACGTCAAGGGCGGCAGTGGCTCGGGCCCGGCGATGGGTGGGAAGAAGGAGTACACCGTCGTCATCACGGGTGCCAGTGGCATGATCGGCCGGGCGCTCACCCAGTCCTTGCAAGCAGGCACGGTGGGGGGAAAGCCCGTCAAGGTCGTGGAGATCTCGCGCCGTAGCGGGGCCACGTCATGGGACCCGGCTACGGGCGCGATTAATGCTCAGGCTTTGGAAGGGGCCGATGCGGTGGTGCATCTCGCGGGAGAGAATATTGGTTCGGGGTCTACCGAGTCTTTGACGGGGCGGTTGGGGGCGTGGACGGACGCGAAGAAGGAGAGGATTTTGAATAGTCGCAGGGATGGGACGTCGTTGCTGGTGAAGACGATCGTGGGGTTAAAGAACCCGCCAAAGGTGTTCGTGACGGCCAGTGCGGTTGGTTATTATGGTTTTGATGAGGGGGACACGGTCTTTGATGAGAGTGGGGCGTTGGGCAAGGGGTTCTTGGCGGAGGTCACAAGGGTATGGGAGGCGGAAGCGGCGAAATTGCAGGGGAAGAGGGGCATCCGTGTGGTGAATGCTCGGTTTGGTGTCGTGTTGAGTAAGGAGGGTGGGATCATCAAGAAGCTCTTGCCCATCTTTCAGTTGGGGGGTGGAGGGGTGATTGGGAACGGGCAGCAGTACCTTTCCTGGGTTAGCTTGACGGACGCTGTGCGTGCCATTCAATTTTTGCTGGAGTCACCGAAGTTATCGGGGCCTGTGAATGTGGTGGCGCCCGAGCCGGCGACGAATGCGGAGTTTACCGCGGCGATGGGCAAGGCCCTGTTTCGACCGACGGTACGTAAATGGAAGGGAGGGAGGGAGGGAGGGTTTGATCGCTGCTGCTCATGTGACTCATCGTTTTCCTTCACTTTCTCCTTTTGTACTAAAACACAGATTTTGCCTTTCCCCGCGCCGGCTGCCCAGCTTCTTTTCGGAGAGATGGGGAATGAGATGCTGTTGGGGGGACAGCGGGCAGTACCCAAGAAATTGACGACCGCGGGTTTTTCGTTTAAGTACCCCGATATCTTGTCGGGCGTGCAGAGTGCGTTGAGAAAGTAATTTTGATTGAATACTGTGACTGGAGGTGAAGGAGAGGGGGTTGATTTTTTTATTTGAGTGGGTGTTTTTTTTTTATGTTTGCGTGTGTGTGATAGAAGAAGGGAAGGAAAAAGGAGGCGCACACACAGGGATTGATGTGCGTCGTCGTCGTCGTCGTCGTGGGGCATGTATGCACAATATAAAGCTAAACAGAGATTGGGTGAGCGAAGTCTACCTGCTTTTGTCTATTTCTTTCGCGTTTGTTTGTGTCTGTCCTCCTTTCCTTTCTTTTCTGTTCTTCTTCTCATAAATTTCCTGCGTTGCGTGCTTTTAGGATTACTACTGCTGCTGCTGCTGCTGCTCTAAGTTTTTCATTCTTGTGTGTCTGTCTCCCCTGCTTGCCTTGATCTCCCTCTTTTTCTCGCTCTTGCTGTGCTACTGTCCGTGCTGTTTGCTTTGCCTTAGCTTGCTTATCTGTTTTGCGTCCTTGAGTTGTCTTGTCTCATTTTTATATTTGTGGCCCTTTTCTGTTGATAAAAAGTGTCGTCGTGCCTACTCCCTTTTCACCCCCACCCTCAACCTTCTACACCCACAGACGGACAAAGAGGAAGAGGAGGAAAGAGATTAAGTGCGTAACGCTCTTGTCCCAACCGCCGCAATAAGACATTAGTTAATATATGCATTTCTTAGTATTTGTTAAGTGAACGCGGGGAAATATAAATGAATGCATAAGTGAAGATATCGAACTTGACTCGACTTACACTGTTGTCAACACCTCCCTTTTGCCTCGGTGTCGACGCCACAATCGTTGAATACATCTACACGCCTCGCAGATTGCTCTCTTTTTCTCTCTCTCAAACACACATCCTTTCCTTCTCTCATTCTTTTCTCCCTCCCCGTGCCTTCCCTATCAAGTGTGTGCTAGCTACTCACAAATCCTGTTCTACTGCTCCTTCTTCTTTCTCTTCTCGTCGTCTACCTTAACATATACATGCTCTTCCTACTGTTCCTCCCTCCCTCCCTCCCTCCTTCCCTCCCTCCTTCCTTCCCACCTCACAAGGGCGGCACCACCACCCGCACATCCACCACCTCCCTCTCCCTCCCCCACCCCTTATACTTCGCAAACCTCCTCAACAACATCGCCCCACTCATCCCCACTTCCTTCCCTGCCTCCTCCCTCGAAATTACAGCTCCTCCCTCCGTCGCGTCTACATTCTGCCCGACCAGCTGCTGCTCCCCCGACAGGATCCCCGCAACAAACCAGGACTTCCTCGCCCCCTCCTCCTTCATCTTCGCCCGCCACGAGAGGAAATCACACCGGGCCACACTCACACTA
>Ga0209390_10008535_pt1 | contig 12619 bp, 17 predicted proteins | sample BON01_FD_187212 | JGI IMG/M metagenome (GOLD analysis project Ga0209390, IMG submission 187212) | Freshwater microbial communities from Lake Bonney liftoff mats and glacier meltwater in Antarctica - BON-01 (SPAdes) (version 2) | ecosystem: Environmental > Aquatic > Freshwater > Ice > Glacier... | reverse complement strand
TTTCATCATGTCCTCAGTCAACAAATTACTGAGAAACTCACGACAATCGCTCAAAGCACAATGACAAGTGTGGAGATGAAAAATGGACGACTGCAATTCGATAGCGATTTACCATCCCGCCAGATTCCGCCGGACAATAGTCTGAAACTACAGCAGTTATTCAGCGAGACAGGGCTAGAAATATTCGATCGCACGGGTAAGCGTGTCGCTCAGTCAGGACAAGTCAGTTTGACTTTACCCCTATCGGTTCAGCAACCGATTCAAATTCAATCGGGACAAGTTCGGGTCGAAGGTGTGACTATACCCATCATCGACAGCGACACTACTCAAACCATCGGCTATATTCGATCGAGTCAACCACTAACAGAGCTAGATGAAAATCTCACTAAACTCGATCTCGGCTTAGGTGGTGGAATTCTATTGGCTCTGATGCTCAGTAGTATCGGTGGGATTTGGTTGACGAAACAGGCAATGCAGCCCGTCGAGGCAAGCTTCCAGCGGCTGCAACAATTCACCGCCGATGCTTCTCACGAGTTACGCAGCCCGTTGATGGCGATTAAAACTAATACTCAGGTGGCTCTAAAATACCCCACAGGGATGCGAGAAGGAGATTTAGATAAATTTGAATCGATCGACAGTGCAACCACCCAGATGACCAGATTAACCGAAGATCTACTGTGGTTAGCGCGAACGGATGGAATCGACCGCAAGAAGTGGGCGAGGATCGAGTTAACTGAGGTATTAGCAAATGTAATACAAACTCACCAAGCATTAGCACTGAGTAAACAGATCGAGCTTCGAGGGGAAATCTCTCCCGCACTGATGTTAACGGGCGATCGATCTCAACTTTTACGGGTATTTACCAACCTAGTTGAGAATGCTTTACACTACACGCCCGATGGCGGCATCGTCATCGTCACAGCCGAGCGATTCCGACAACAAATTATCGTTCGAGTTCGAGATACAGGCGTGGGAATTGCCCCAGAACATCTCTCGAAAATATTCGATCGCTTTTGGCGGGCGGATACATCGAGAACCCAATGGGAAGGTGGTTCGGGATTAGGACTGGCGATCGTTCGCTCGATCGTCTCACGGCATGGCGGGAAAATAACTGTCAGTAGCGAACTCAATCGAGGTAGCTGTTTTACCGTTCGATTACCGATTTAACTGAGGTTCGCTAGTTAGATCTGTTACGCCGAAGATCGAAAATATTACAGCGACAACCCCTGGAATGACTGCCAGCCAGAACACCAGCCGAAAGTTTTGGGGAGATCGGATCCAGTACTACTATTGCCAATAATGGCCCTAGTAGTGCCCCAATCATGTCCAGAAACTGCATCAAACCGTAAGCTGCGCCGCGATTGCTAGCATCTACATCGGCAACTAAAGCGTCGCGCGGAGCCACCCTGATGCCCTTCCCCGTGCGATCGGCAAATCGAGCTAGTAATACCCAACTGGGGCTGCTGGCGATCGCAAATAGTGGTTTAACGATGGTAGATCAGCCGTAACCCACGCTGTCCCTAATAGTCACTAATCGCGCCAGAAAATACCTTGAGAATCGATGCTGTAGCCTCTGCGATGCCTTCAATTAACCCGACAGTGGTGACGCTAGCACCGAGCGTAGTAGTCAGAAATAAAGGTAGTGCTGAGATAAGTGCTTCGGAACTGATATCAGTAAACAGACTCACCCAACCTAAGCTGTCAAACATTTACAACACTCTTTTTGTCCTCTAGAACCCTTGCCATCAGTAATTCAGTCACAAAATTTAAATGTAAAACAGCTTAATACCCAGACTTGACGCGGAATATTCGCAAATAATTTAGGTTTAGGCACAAAAAAGTCTCGTAAAAATCTAGAAGTAAAGAGTAGCAAATATTACCCTCTTTTTGCCATGAATTTAGGGAAATCGATCGCAGTTAGTTATGGCTGAAACTTTCCAATATGACAGTATGCCAACTATATTGAAGACTCCAAATCTTTCCGAGTTCTTGACGATCTTAACCTAATCTAGAGAAGTAGGGAAGATTCTACTTCTATCGCGGCTTCTCAAGTCAGAAGTTAACATTTATGAAACGTCTAATAGTTGCCAGTTTATCAATTCTTACTTTATCGCTAGCTACTACCACCGCTGTGAAAGCAGCACCTCAAGTAGGATATCCGGCTAAGGTAGCGATCGCCACCAATAGCAAAGTCGCCCAAACAGTAATCACCCCTTTTGAGTTAGTTTCCCGTGCTTACCAAGGTGATTATCGTCTGCAAGGAATTCCTGGTTTTGGCTCATTTATCTCTGATTCTAATTCTGGAAGAATTACCGCTAAAACTTTAGTTCAAGCGGCGATCGATGCTAAAGAATTATCTCCAGAGATGACAACCGATTCGAGTTATCTAAGTGATATCGAACAACATCTATTTAGTATGGGGAAATGATCGTTAGAGTTAATTAATTTAACCCCGTCATAACAATAGGGCTATTCGATTAAATGTTTTTTATGAAATTAAATAGCCCTAGATCGTCAGCCTAATTTGTCTTGCTACCAACCGAAAATACATGATGATCTCGCTTCAGCACCCAGCGTTTGGCTGCTAAAGTTTTAGGCGAGTAGATAATTGTGAAAATCTGATGGGTTACAAAGCTAGAAATCAAAGGCAGTCCGTAAGACACCAATTACCGCACCACGACTATTTACATCTTGGTTGGGTGCGGTGAGATAGATAACTCCTGGGGTGATACTGAGATTATTACTGACTTTAAATTCATAGAAACCTTCAAGATGCAATCCAGTTTTCGTATCCGCAGTACCATTATTCGCCGAAGTAACCCTGGGTTCTTATCCGAAGGTAGTATTACGACTGAAATCGCCAGAAATAGTCTCTGTTACTCCAAAAATTACTTCCCCTCTCAATTTAGAAGTGGTAGAGAACTGACTGAGAGCTTCGACTTTTGGGGGATTGAGTGTTGGTGGAGTAAGAGGAGGTGTGGGGGCTGGATCTGGGGCTAGTGGAGCTGGTGGTTCTGGCGTTGGTAGTGGTATTTGAGTAAGTTCTATTGGGGATGAGGATGAGGCTCTCGTTGCCTTGATCTTCACCGTGCGCTTAACTTTTTCCCGATCGCAATTAATAGATTGGAATTAGATTGAGAGATTCGAGCTGGATCTGGATTGGGTGTAGTGCCGAATGGATTACTATGAGCGATCGCAATTGACTCTGTTGCTTGTATTAGTAATAACGTAGCGCATAGTCCACCTGCGGTAGTAGTCAGCCAGTTTAGTTGTTTCATGTTTAATTACTCACGCTCGATCTGGTTAATATTTTGTCACTCTATTCAAGTAATTGAGCTAGGAATTATAAGTGTAGTGAAAGTTACCCTTGTTCCTAATAAAAGAGAGCCATTTAAATAAATAAAATCGATTACGTACTTTACTTATAGTTACTTATAGATAGATGACTTTTCGATCCGATTTAACTTTAATTTCATTATCTGGCAAACCATTTTCGATCGATTGAATCTCGTCGTTTTTCACAAAAATAGCATCGTCATAACGCAGTACCACTAAACCATGCTCCCACTCATCGATCGCGATTTGAGGATGTTCGCCATTAAATAACTGCATAATCCAACTGGGAAAATCTACTCCCGCTTGATAAGATAACGGATAACCACCACCAAATCGGGAATTAATTTCGATAAAGATAATCTCACCAATACCGGATCTGCTCGTGAATTAATATTGGTAAATAACGTTGTGCGGTAGCTGAGATCGGTGAGATCGAGTAGGATATGCAAGAGCTTACATATTGGAAATTCATCTTTGACGAGTTCCCCTTTGTAGACTAATATTTCGGGGAGATCGGTAGGTAACTTCAACCGATAGGGGCGGGTATCTAGCCCTGCTACCAAATTCAACACTAGATCGAAGTTTTTCGCTCTTACCAGCCGCTCGATTCATCACACTCAATCGTCCGCACGGTGATGGCATTTGTGTCTTGCTGTTGCTCCCCCTTCGACAGCAAACAACCCCTCATACCCAGCGAGACGACGAGTCAAAGGATCGTGGAACAGTGCGTCGGGACGTTCGGTTTTCAGAGCGCGATACATTACGACTAAATAGGCGGTTGTCGAAATATTTCGATCTCATTCTCAGTTAAAAGTTAGGCATTAACTTGTCTCTTTTGTTTAAAACTCAAATAAATAATCAGACTGGCAATAATCGATAAGAACAACATACTTGTCCCAACTGTCCCAAATCCAAACCCACCATTTTTGACGGGTTGTGACAGTAAATCACCAGTAGCTGCTCCCAGCGGTCGGGTCAAAATATAGGCGATCCAAAATGCTAAAACTGTATTCATTCGGAGGTAATAATAGCTTACCGCTACTAGTGCAATTAGTACGCCAAATATTAGCGTTGCTTGGGTATAGCCTAATTTAAAAGTCTCAGCAAACAGATCGCCTGTTGCTGTACCTAAAGCAAATGTAAATAGGATTGCTACCCAGTAGAAAATCTCTCGTTTAGCTGTATCGATCGAGTGCATTGCTAATGTTTTCTCGCTGGTATACCACAACCCAAAAATTGCTGATAATACGATACTAAAGACGATCGTAATGGTCGCCATTTTTACCCCAAGATCGTCTACCAATCGATCGGTTATCAGTGTACCGACAACACTAGTCATCACAACTACCAGCCAATAACTTACAGGCACGTAACGTTTAAGTCTAAGCTGATTTAGCAGCAAAATCAGTAATACACCACTCATAATATAGGATGTATTGCTCAGACCAAATTTCATGTCCATATTGAGAAAATCTGCCCCTGTTTCACCTACCGTGGTTGCTAAAACCTTAATAATCCAAAAGACTGCCGTAACCTCTGGCACTCTATTTAACATCTTTGTCACGACCTTGCTCCTCTTATAAATTTATTTCAAAATTGTTAGATTGATTAGCTTTAAGCTACCTTGTCATAGTCATTTGATGATATTTGCTTACAAACTCGGATTACAAATTTGGTAAAATTAAATTTATTTATACAAATTAATAATTGATACTCGTAGGCAAAGAAAGTCAAGAACTCGGAAAGATTACAAACCGACTAGCGGACCTCGCTCTAAATGCCAACTAAAAGGGTAGCTGAAATACAGCTAACTCGTTCTGAATCAGTAGATAGTGACCGCGAGTCACCATAATTCGAGTCACTATGCTGACTGATTCAATTAACTAGCGATCGCTAGAATTAACCATCATCGTTTGTTTCACCATCGCCATCACCAAGGTCTGCTGAGGCTTGGATGCTGCTTTTTGGCTGATTTTGTTCGGCTCCTTCCTTACCGTTTTCTTGGTTGCTTTCGGTGTAGAGAACGCGACCGTTACCAGCATCAACTTTGACTTCAGTGTTACCGATAGCAACAGTATAAACTACGCTACCATTCTCATTTTCTAGCTTGACACTACTAGCTGTACCACCTTGTTTAGCTTCAGCCGCTTGTTGTGCTTGTTGAGGGGTGATTTTAGCTAATGACTGGAGTTTGGCTGATTCTTGCTGCTCTTTGGCATCATCATTTGTCTCACCATCACCATCACCCGTAGCTAGCTCAACAGCTTGTTTTTGCTGTTGTAAAATAGCAACAGGACTTTGGACGGCAGTTTGAGCGAAACTAGCACGACCGATCCCAACTAGACCGACGATCCCGACACCAACAGCAGCTAGAGCGATTTTCACCTTGTTATTCATCATGGTTAGAACTTTCTAGTTCTATGAGGTTTAGTGTGACTGAATTCAACTATAGGCAAAGAAAGTCAAGAACTTGGAAAGATTGCTAAACTATCCTGAGGTGCCGATTTCAATGTGTTAAGTAGCGAGATTTAGCATAGGATTAAACTCAAAAACTTTAAAAAGTTTTTGGATCGTGCGTTATTCAATGTGGTCTTCTGGCAGCCTTAGATGGAAAGAAATATAGGCACAATACGATTAGCACTAGTAGGGTGGCAGATGCTGAGTAACGACTTAATGCCAAGCCACCCTTCGCAACTGGTTTGTCAAGGAAGTCACCGACGACAGCACCCAAGGGTCGCGTCAGGATGAAAGCCGCCCAAAATAGCGTCGTGCGATTTGCTCTGGTTTGATAATACGCTACGGCAATTCCGGCTAACATACTACCGAAAACGATCGCCGCACCAGTGTACCCTAGCCCCAGCCCTTTTTCATCAGCAGTCCAATCGCCAAGTGCCGTTCCCAATGTCTGGGAAAACATAATCGTCACCCAGTAAAACATTTCTGCTTGGGGTGACTGGATGGTTTCGACAGCTACCGAGCCGAGCGTCCGGTACCAGAGCCAGAGCGATCCCATTAATAAAGTGAACAGAATCGCCGAGCCACCTGCATAGCCAATTCCCAGAGATCGATCCACAAAATCGGCGAGCGTCGTGCCCACCGTTGTCGTTGCCACAATCGTCGTCCAGTAAATAATCGGGTGGAACTTCTTCGCTAAAATCTGAATTATTACCGCAACGGCAAAGACCGCAGCAAAAATTCCGGTGCTCACGAGATAGCCGAGATTCATTGACATCGATAAGGCATCGCCACCAGTCTCACCTAGAGTTGTCGCCAAAGTCTTCACGAGCCAAAAGGCTAAAGTTACTTCTGGCACCTTACTCAGTAGCTCTTGCTGTCTTGTTTTTATCATTTTTTTGCCTGACGATCGGTTTATTGTTACGCGCCGATCGTAAAGTATGAATGTCAAGAACTCGGAAAGATCGCTCTGATTTGCCACTACAATTTTCTTTCCCAGTTCTTGACGATTGTGGATTAGCCTGTGCAGTAGCGTTAAAAAAACCTCCACAATGCCGAAATTACTTCCCACTAAGATCTATCGCTGGACTCGTTCTAGTTTTCCACTCAGTTTTGTTGTCTTGCTGGGCTGTCTGGGGTTACTCGCGCTGTTTGGTTGGCTCAGTCAAGAAGTATTAGAGAAAGAGGCATTTGACTTCGACACGACAGTTTTATTGTGGCTGCATCAACACAGCAATTTCACGATCGATAGTTTGATGTTGAGAATTACCGCTCTTGGCGATCCAGAGTTTATAGTAATATTGCTAACGATTAGTTTTAGTCTATTATTGGGGTTCAAACGGGTGTGGGCAGCCCAAATCTTATTTTTTAACTGTTTGGGTGGTCTGATTCTCAATCAAGGTCTGAAGCTAGTTTTTACCAAGCCTAGACCCCAATTATGGACTCCATTAATTGTCGAACATTCCTACAGTTTCCCGAGCGGTCATGCGCTGGGATCGTCTGTGGTGTATGGGTTTTTAGCTATTTTATTAGCTCGACAGTATCCCTGCTATCGTCTGGGGATTCATGGTGTTGCGGTAGTAATTGTGGGATCGATCGGGTTGAGTCGGTTATTCTTGGGCGTTCACTACCCCACTGATATTATTGCAGGCTATGCTGTGGGTTTACTTTGGCTAATTACTTGTGTAGTGATTTTGCAGATGGGTGGGAAAAGATAGTTTGATTTTCGATCTCAAAGTATTCGCAAATTGGAATCATTTCTAAACTGCTATTATTAATGAATGACTAAGGGACTTCCAGAAAATAAAAAGTGCCAAATAAGATAACGTAGACTGAGGGTTGGTAAAGCAATCAAAACAGCACCATGTTAGAACTGACAGACTCACTCAAAAAGTTGCTCAAAGAAATAGCTAATCATCTAAAAAGTGATGAAAGTCGTCGGTTCATGGCAAAAACGGTAGAAGAATTAGGGCGAGGTGGGCAAAGATTAGCCGCAAGAGAATTGGGCTGGAACCGAGAGTTAATTCGGAAAGGAAAGCGAGAGGTAGAAAGTGGAATTGTTTGGATTGATGCGTTTGAGCTGCGCGGAAGAAGGTTAACAGAGTAACGTTTACCTAACTTACTCGTAGATATTATCAGCATTGGCGACAGTCAAAGCCAAGCTGACCCAAAGTTTAAAACGAATCGGTTGTACACCCGAATCAGTGCAGCAGAGGTATACCGTCAACTGATTACCCAAAAAGGATATAGTGCAGAGGAATTACCCAGTCAAGCAACAATTCGCACTCGCCTCAATCAATTGGGTTATTATCCGAGTAAGGTCGGCAAAACAAAACCTCAAAAAAAATCGCCATGACAGATGCCATTTTTGAGTAACTGGAGATCGTCAATAAAGAAGCACAAATAGATCCAACAATATTAAGAATATCATTAGATGACAAAGCAACAGTCAACGTTGGCTGTTTTTCAAGAAGAGGAAAAAGTCGTGTGGATGCTCAAGCTTGTGACCATGACTTTAAACCAACTGCCAAGGTCACACCCGATGGCATTTTTCTACCACAATGGGATGAATTATTCCTTGATTGCACCACCTCAAAAGTCACCAGTGACAACAGTGAGAGAACCTGTTGTATAAACCATCAAAATCAGATTGAAGGAAACTAGGGCAGCCGCATCATTAAACAAGGTTTCTCCTTCCAAGATCGTCGATAAGCGAGCAGGTACTCGGATTTCTTTAAACACTGCGATCGTCGATACGGTATCCGTAGTTGCCAGAATTACGCCGACTAGCAATGCCGGAATCCAGGTTAACCCTAAGCCAAACTTAACCAAAACAGTGATAATGACCGAGGACAAGATCGAGCCGGGACCAGCCAGCAGTGCGATTGGCTTAAAAGTATTACGCAGACGGCTGATATCCGTATTAACTGATGCTTCAAAAATCAGAATGGGTAGGAAAAGATTTAATACTAGAGATGGATCTAAACTAATTGGCCGCGACAACAGCTCAGTGAGCGGCAGACCGGCAATTACCAACCCCGCCACATAGGGGATGCGTAATTGCTGAGTTATTAGTACCACCACAGTAGCAATCAGCAGCATGACGATCGAAATAACGACCAACTCAGAAATGTTTCCTGCGGCTGGGCCACCTGTCGCGAGATTGCTACCCGAAGTGGGTTGTTGTGATACGAGCCAATCCATGACCACTCTTTTTCCCCTAATTTTGATTTACTCTATCCTAAGTCTACGCACGATAGTTCACGCGGTATCAGAGTTGGCTATTTCAACATCTCCAAAAAATCGATCGTCAGCTATTAATATTTATTCGATATTTTTTAAGCATTAACGATCTCGGCAACCGCCGGCATAATGCGTCCTCGCCAGATCGCGCTCTCCTGAAATCGAACTTCCAGCCTGTCACTATCTCGTCATATTTGAGATCGATACTGAAGATAGTTGTTTGGAAATCTCAGTGATTGGATTTGGCTAGATTTTGATCGACGATCGAGTTTGAGACAGGAGCCGATCGAGTAGGCAAGATATTTACTAAAAAATAGCGATGAAAGGATTAGCTGGAAAGACGGCATTAATTACAGGTGCGAGTTCGGGTATCGGTCAGGCGATCGCCATTCGACTCGCTCAAGAAGGTTGTAATATTGCCATCGGCTACCGTAAAAGTGCTGGAGAAGCCGCCGATACTGAAGTACAAGCGATGCAAACAGCTTGTGGGCAAGTTGAAAATTGCGGCGTAAAATCGCTACTAGTTCAGGGCGATGTATCTAAAGAAGAGGATGTTATCGCATCGGTCGAGATGGTTGTCGATCGATTTGGCGGTCTAGATATCCTGATTAATAATGCCGGAATTCAAACTGAGTGTCCCACACACGAGCTATCCGCCGCTGAATTCGATCGAGTTTTAGATGTCAATCTTCGGGGTGCATTTCTATGTGCGCGAGAAACAATTAAACATCTCTTAGCGCGACAGCGAGCTGGCACGATTATCAATATTTCTAGCGTTCACGAAATTATTCCGCGGCCTACATATTTGAGTTATGCAATTAGCAAAGGTGGAATGGGGAATTTAACCAAAACGCTGGCATTAGAATACGCCGATCGGCAGATTCGAGTCAATGCAATTGCACCTGGTGCTACCGTGACACCAACCAATCAAGATTGGATCGAAAATCCAGCCAAAAAAGCTGTTGTCGAGAGCCATATTCCGATGGGGCGGGCTGGCACATCTGAAGAAATGGCCGCCGCTGTGGCTTTTCTCGCTTCTGATGAAGCCGCTTATATCACCGGACAAACACTGTTTATCGATGGTGGACTGACGCTCTACGCTGATTTTCGCGAAACTTGGTCTGCCTAAATATTCAGGAAGCAAAACGATGACCGCAGAAGGGAGACGACTCACCGCAGACCGAGATCGCCGAGGAGAACCAACGCCGAGGTTATGCCGACCAAGTGCAAACTATCCAGTTAAGATTGACCGATCGGACCGATTTAGCGGCACCATTCAGTACCGAATTTGCCGACGTGTTGGCACTTCGTCAGCCAGCAGCGGATGAATATTTTAATGGCGATAACGGTGCTAATTTGGGTACAAATCATCAAACGGGTTGGACGGGTTTAGTTATAACTTTGATTCGCGATTGTCGCGAACGATCGCCACCCTCGAATCCCCAATATCCTCAGGGTGAATACCTCAACTGTCGATCGATTCTAGCAATTGAGCGATCGATCGCAGCCAACCACAAACTCAAACAATTATCTGGAGTTGCAATATGTTAAGCAAAGTCAAAACCCTCAAAGGGTTTAAATTAAACGGCATCGATGGTGAAATCGGTAAGGTCAAAGAATTCTACTTCGACGATCGGCACTGGACGATTCGCTACCTAGTTGCCGACACCGGCGGCTGGTTGACGGGCAAGCAGGTGCTAATTTCCCCGTATGCGCTAGTTGCTGCGGATAAGGCCGAGCAGTACATTACTGTCGATTTGACCAAACAGCAGATTGAAAATAGTCCACCCTTAGATAGCGACAAACCCGTTTCGCAACAATTTGAGACGGATTATTATGGCTATTATGGATACCCAACGTATTGGAGTGGTTTATCCACGTGGGGAGCTTATCCCTACATCCAGCGCGATCGCGAACAATGGTACAAATCCACCCCAGAGGAGAAAGAGGGAGATCCCAATTTGCGGAGCACTCGTGAGGTGAGCGGCTATCATATCCAAGCTACAGATGGCGAGATCGGGCACGTCGAGGATTTTATCATCGATGACCAAACGTGGGCGATTCGGTATCTCATCGTCGATACAGTAAATTGGTGGTTGGGGAAAAAAGTCCTAGTCTCACCCCGATGGATCGAGCGGGTGAGCTGGGATGAGTCGAAAGTCTTCATCAATCTGCACCGCGATATCATCAAACAATCGCCGGAATATATGCAGGAGATGCTGTTAATGCGGGATTACGAAACCCGACTCCATCAACATTACAATCGCCAGGGCTACTGGGTTGATGACTCGAAGGATCTGGCGCAACCGCTGTAAAGCGACTGTGAATAAAAGCTGGGCGCGATCTGTCTAACCATTAAATAGATTGCGTCCGTGGCACTACAAAGTCGATCGCCCAGACACAGGAAAATCCAACCATGCCAACCAATTCCCCGAACTGTAGCCAGACCGATTCACCATCATACTCCTTTCCGCTCGAGCAACTGGACGATTTGATTAGTCCTTTTCTGGTGCCTCCACAGCAGCGAATTTCGCTTACTCAAGACTACGATCCGGGTTTTAAAGCCAGTCATCTCAAGAAGTCAAAAGCTAAAAGTCAATTACAAGCGGGGATTAAGAGTCTCGCAAAATATCAATACCTGCTTTATGCCCAAAATACCCATGCCTTGCTAATTATTTTCCAGGCGATGGATGCTGCGGGTAAAGATAGTACCATCAAGCACGTCATGTCTGGGATTAATCCCCAGGGATGCCAAGTCTATAGTTTTAAAGCTCCCTCCGCAGAAGAGTTGGATCGTGATTATTTATGGCGATGTTCCAAAGCCTTACCAGCACGAGGGCAAATTGGCATTTTTAATCGCTCTTATTATGAGGAAATCTTGGTAACGCGAGTCCATCCAGAAATTATCGAACAGCGACAACTTCCGCCGCATTTAATTGATGCACAAATTTGGGAACGTCGTTTTGAAGAAATTAATAACTTTGAGAAGTATTTGGTAGATAACGGGACGATTATCCTCAAGTTTTTTTTGAATGTATCTAAAGAAGAGCAAAAAGAACGCTTTTTGGAACGAATCGATTGCCATAAAAAAAACTGGAAGTTCTCTGTCGATGATGCCAAGGAGCGCGCTCATTGGGATGACTACATGGCAGTCTATGAAGATATGTTTAATCATACTAGTACCACATGGGCACCTTGGTACATTATTCCCGCCGACCACAAATGGTTCACGCGGCTAGTCGTAGCCGGGATTATTTATACCAAGTTGGCAGAACTAAATCTCAAGTATCCAAAGATTAGTCAGGACAAACATCGAGAACTCTTGAAAGCAAAAGCAATGCTTGAAAGTAATGAATAACGACTAATTTGGTTGTTAAGAGCATCATTTTAGTCGATCTAATTGGTCAACTTAGAGGTAAGAACATGAGCGAGATAAAAGTTACGATCTGGCATTCTCAATTCAGATCCGCTGTGGGTGTGACAATGTTAGCGATCGGTTTGATGGCTGGTGCGATCGCACCCTATTTTGGTGCGGCTCCGGCTCCAGCTTTAGCAGATGCGACCGCCAATACCAGCTTTCCCGATA
>Ga0209390_10008534_pt1 | contig 12619 bp, 12 predicted proteins | sample BON01_FD_187212 | JGI IMG/M metagenome (GOLD analysis project Ga0209390, IMG submission 187212) | Freshwater microbial communities from Lake Bonney liftoff mats and glacier meltwater in Antarctica - BON-01 (SPAdes) (version 2) | ecosystem: Environmental > Aquatic > Freshwater > Ice > Glacier... | reverse complement strand
ATTTTTGACTCTTTCCAGATTCCAAATATGATATTACTTTCTTTCTTAAATCTATACTATAGGGACTTGTTGTCATTTTTCTTTAATAGTATCATATCTCTTGGCTAATTCAACTTATTTTACAATATACGATTTTAAAACCTGTTTTGTACCATTGATTAATTTATATCCTGAAGTTGTGTTTATATAGTGTGTAATTCTGCATGCCCTAATGGCTGCATTTGTTAATACGTCTGTTCGTGTCTTTTTTGTATATTCAACAAAGGGAAAGTAAATATAACTTAGACAAATATATTACTATCATCATAAAGAATCTATGTGTAAACTGCTTATTGCTAACTTTCATTTATCTAGTAGTAATTATGGGGAAAAAAAACGATAAAACTTTATGTATACGAGATGTTAATGAGCTCAGTCTACTTAGCAAGTTGACACAGGGGCATTTTGTAATTCCTATTAATATCATTACAAAATCAATTGGTGGTACAATAGAGGTAATACCTACTTGCACTAGTGGAAAGTTAGGTGTGATGTTATCTGGGGATGAAAATGCTCTGGATGAAGCGGAAGGCTAACTTGCTTTGCCAAAAATGCACTATAGCTGCACTAATTGTGCTATAACTAGTGTTTTTTAGTTACGATTACCTTGTAAATACTTGCATTTGCTTATAGAATTTCTGTAATTAGGAATTTTTAGGATAAAATAATTTTTATGTCTGTGGATAGAGAAAATATCAAGAAGTCACGTCCGATTTCACCGCATTTAAGTATATATAAATTGCAGATAAGTTCAGCGTTATCGATTGGGCATCGTTTGAGCGGCATTGGTTTGTTTGTTGCTCTAGCAGCTTTTTGTTGGTGGTTTATATTATGGGTATTTAGTAAATTTGAGCCATGTTACTTAGAAATGCTTGATACTAATGTAGTAAGAATTTTTTTAATCCTCGCTAGTTACGGATTTTTTTACCATTTCTGTACAGGTCTGCGTCATTTAGTGTGGGATACAGGACGTGGTTTTTCAATTTGTGCAATTGATTATTCTGGCTTTGCGGCTGTAATTGCTTCATTTGTTTTGACGGCAATTTTCTGGATATGCATGTGAGGAGTTTTTTATGAAAAATAAATTTAGATCAGATTTATCAATAGCAAAAAACCTTGGCTCAGCCGGATCTGGCTCCAAGCACTGGTGGTATCAGCGTTTCACAGCAATAATGATGGTGCTTTCTATATTTTGGGTATTTTCGTTTTCTTGGCAATTAAGTGGTTCCGAGCTTAGTGGCGTGATTGACACTATACAACAACCATATAACATTATTATGTTGTCGTTGTTTACTTTGATAGGTTTTTATCATTCTGTTCTTGGTATGCAGGTAGTAATAGAAGATTATATACCATGCCGCGTAATTAGGTTAACTATGTTGTTATCCGTACAGATTTTTTCAATAGTGACGGTTATCGCCTTTTTGTTAGCTGTTTTAAATATAATGACTTTATAGTGGAATTTATAATTTATGTCTAAGCCTTATAATGTAATTAATCACGAATTTGATGTAGTAGTAGTAGGTGCTGGTGGGGCAGGTCTTAGGGCTACCTTTGGCATGGCAGAAGCTGGCCTGAGTACTGCATGTATTACTAAAGTTTTTCCAACCAGAAGTCATACAGTGGCTGCTCAAGGTGGAATAAGTGCATCTCTTGGTAATATGGGGGCGGATGATTGGCGCTGGCATATGTATGATACAGTCAAAGGGTCAGATTGGCTTGGAGATCAAGATGCAATCGCTTATATGTGTAAACACGCAGCAGAAAGCGTGATTGAATTGGAACATTACGGTGTGCCATTTTCTAGAAATAAAGAAGGAAAAATTTATCAACGACCATTCGGTGGAATGACTACTGAGTTTGGTAAAGGTAAACCAGCGCAAAGAACTTGTGCAGCAGCTGATCGAACAGGACACGCTATTTTGCATACTTTGTATCAGCAGGCACTAAAACATAAAGCACAATTTTTTATTGAATATTTTGCCACAGATTTAATCATGGAAGATGGAGAATGTAAGGGTATCCTTGCATGGAATCTTGATGATGGCACTTTACACGCTTTTCGTGGGCATCAAGTTGTCCTTGCTACTGGTGGCTATGGTAGAGCTTATTTTTCTGCAACATCAGCACATACTTGTACTGGTGATGGTGGCGGTATGTGTATACGCGCTGGCCTTGCGATGCAAGATATGGAATTCGTACAATTCCATCCAACTGGGATTTATGGAGCAGGTTGTTTGATTACGGAGGGAGCGAGAGGCGAAGGTGGTTATCTAGTAAATTCTGAAGGTGAACGCTTTATGGAAAGATATGCTCCTTCTGCTAAAGATCTTGCTTCTAGGGATGTAGTCTCACGGGCTATGACAATGGAAATTCGTGAAGGAAGAGGTGTGGGTGAGCATAAAGATCATGTGTACCTGCATCTAAACCATTTGCCGTCAGAAGTTTTGGCAAAAAGACTTCCAGGAATTTCTGAGACTGCTAAAATTTTTGCAGGAGTTGATGTAACAAAAGAACCAATTCCAGTACTGCCAACCGTTCATTATAATATGGGCGGAATTCCAACGAATTACCATACGGAAGTTGTTACTTTGAAAAAAGGAAAGCAAGAAGTAGTTCCAGGGCTTATGGCTATTGGTGAAGCTGCTTGTGTTTCTGTGCATGGTGCAAATAGATTGGGTTCGAACTCATTACTTGATTTAGTAGTGTTTGGTAGAGCTGCCGCGCAAAGAGCAGCTAAAATTGTAGACAAAGAAGCTTCTCACAAGAAGTTGAAAGAAGGAACTCTGAGTAAACTTATTGATAGGCTGGATAAAGTACGTAATGCTAAGGGTAAAACCTCAGTAGCTGATTTGCGTTTAAAAATGCAAAGAGCTATGCAAAATCATGCTGCAGTATTTAGAACAGAAGAGACTTTGGCTGAAGGGCAAAAAATGATTGATGCTATCCGCAAGGAGTATGAGGATATCGGTGTTAATGACCGTTCTATGATTTGGAATAGTGATCTAGTTGAAGCTTTGGAGCTAGAAAACCTTCTAGATCAGGCGGTATTAACTATGCATGCTGCTGCTAATCGCAAAGAAAGTCGCGGTGCGCATGCAAGAGAAGATTTTCCAGATCGTGAAGATGCAGAATGGATGAAACATACTATGCTATGGTTAGATGCTAAAGGTAAGGTTAAAATAGATTATAAGCCAGTAATTTTGGCAACTAATACTGATGAAGTGGAGACAGTTCCACCAGTAAAAAGAGTATATTAGAGAAGAGGATGATATGGCCGAACTAAGATTACCACCGAATTCTAGAGTTATGGAAGGTAAGGTTCATGTAGGATTAGAGTCCGGAGATTCTCCAAGGAAGCTTAGAATTTATCGTTATGACCCAGATTCTCCAGAAAATCCAAGAGTTGATACATATGAAATTGATCTGGAAAAATGCGGCCCTATGGTTCTTGATGCCTTAATTAAAATCAAAAATGAATTAGATTCAACGCTAACTTTTCGTCGCTCTTGTCGCGAAGGCATTTGTGGAAGCTGTGCGATGAATATAGATGGCACCAATACTCTGGCATGTATTAAACCAATTGAAGAAATATCCGGTGATATCAAAATTTATCCATTACCACATATGGAAGTGGTAAAAGACTTGGTTCCAGATATGACCCACTTTTATGCACAATATGCTTCAATTGAGCCATGGCTTAAGACTGATACTCCAGTTTCGAAGAGCGAAGAGAGATTGCAGTCCGAAGAAGATAGAGAGAAACTTAACGGTCTGTATGAATGTATATTATGTGCATGTTGCACGACCTCTTGCCCAAGCTATTGGTGGAATGGAGATAAATATCTTGGCCCTGCTATTTTGCTTCAAGCATATAGATGGCTTGCAGATTCTAGAGATGAGGCAGATGGTGAACGCTTACATGAGCTTGAAGATCCTTTTAAACTTTATCGCTGTCATACAATTATGAATTGCACAAAGACATGTCCAAAAGGTTTAAATCCAGCTAAAGCCATTGCAGAAATAAAAAAGAAAATGGTCGAGCGTGAAGGTATATAAAACCTGATATGAGCATCGGTTTATTAGTTTTAGAGTTTATTAATTTATCTATTTTATGAAAAAAATTCTTGTCTTTATTTTAGCTTTGCTGAATTATTCCGTTGCCTTAGCAGAGGTGCGTAACAAAACAGTAATAGAATATTTTATACAGAATGATTTTATCGCCTTTTTAATATCTGGTGGTTATTACACTTTGCTTGTGATAGTGGTGTTAATTATAATTTCTAGCATTTTTAAAGTTTTTCGCAAGATTATTCTCAGTGTAATATTGGCAATTTTTGGATTGTTGATGATGTTATTTGTATTTGAAGCACTGGATAATCTAGAGTGGATTCCACCTATGTACTAGGGCCTTTACTGGGTTTTAGTAATGTACCCATCAAGGATTGCATTTAATATTGTAGTATTTACTATTTTTAGTTCAAAAAATGGTTGTGATTCTGGTAGCGTATTGTCTTTTATTATCTGTGTTAAATCCTTTATAGTTATATTTCTTGCATTGGCAATTTGTGGTGCTTGCAACAAGGCTTCTCGCTTTGTGATGTAAGGATCTAAAAGGCTGGCTGAAGGTGTTAGAGAGCTAATGTCATATGGGTGGTTAGCAGCTTCGAAACGCTGGATCAGAGTAGATTTTAAAGTTTCATTATAGAGGGCAACATCACAATTACTGTCAATTTTATATGTAGGACGAGCAACAAAATAAATATCAGAATTAGTTGTTTGCGCAAGTAATTTAGAACCCCGTATTTGCTTGTTCTGATCAATTATCAAACTACCGGATGCATGGTCTGCCCAAAAGGCTTTGCCGCCTATATATACTACTAGACAATATAAACTTATCATGATTAGGCATGCTAGATATAAAACTATGCTATAGAATAAGTTTTTTATCATAATAGGCCTATTTTATAAATAAAAGTCTCTAACAATTTTATGCATATAAATGGAGAAATAACGCCTCCAGCTCCATAGAGCATAATACTAGTCCAAAGAGAATATTTACTTTTGGTGCGGTTATAATCTTTAAATATTATTGGTGTTAAGATAAGAATTATTAGCGCATTAAACATTACAGAAGCAAGAACGATACTTTCCAATGAACGAAAATGCATAAAGTTTAGTACAGAAAGAGGTGGAAATGCAGTGGTGAATAATGCTGGCACTATTAGGAAATATTTGGTTAAATCAGAAGCTAGAGAAAAAACAGTAAGCGCACCGCGTCTAGCTGCCATATGTTTACATATATGTTTAAGGTCTAATAAAGCAGATAAATCATGGCTTTTAGAAATAATATTACCAGACATAATGGAATGTATATCGTTGTTATTTTCAAAGGTGAATCCAATATCAGCTTGTGCTAAGGCTAGCGCGTCATTGGTGCCATCGCCGCACATTGCCACGACGTAACCTTTTTGTTGTAAATCTTTGATCAATTCTAGCTTTTTTTCTGGAGTGGCTTCAGCATAGGATGTTTTTATACCAAGCTTTTCAGCCATGTATGATGCTGTTAGAGTATTATCGCCAGTTAGCATAATAATTTGTACGCCTTCAGCATGCAGCCTGTTGATTTGCTTCATAATGCCTTTGCGGAATCGGTCTCTTAAATGTAGTACGCCAATGATTTTTTTATTTACCGCTATTAATATAGGGGTACCATGAGCTTCAGATATAGTTTTGATGATAGCTAATATATTAGCTGGTAACTTATCTACAGATTTTCCTATATATTTTGCAATAGCGTGGACACTGCCTTTTCTTATTTCTAAGTCGTTATAATTACATCCACTAATTGGTTTTGAAGCCGAGAAAGGAAGATTTTTATATAAGGTTTTCTTTATATAATTCGCTTTTATTTTGCAATGTCTTTCTGCAAAAGATTTTATACTTTGCCCCTCGTGCGTAGAATCTTCTGCAGACGATAAGAATAGGTATTGCATGCATTTTTGTTCGGTTAGGTCGCTTACGGATTCAAATGCAGTCATTTGACGTTTTCCAACTGTCAATGTGCCAGTTTTATCCAGTAAGATTACATTTACGTCAACTACATTATCTAGTGCAATATGGTCGTGTACTATAATATCTGATCGGTGTAATTTTGCTTTACCAAATATAATAATTGCGTGCTGTAGACCAGAAATAGTGGTTGGTAGAAGAATCACTATAAGGTCAAGAAGGTATATAGGTGGTATATCAAAGCCTGAATATCTAGCAATTACCCATACAGTGAATATTACTGATAGGAACAGAATAGATAATCCAAGAATAAGACGTTGTAATGCTAATTCTGATGGTAGAGATTGCCGATTAATTTTTTTTAAAAGACCTTTTGATCGTGCTAGGAAAGAAAACTTTCTAGAAAAACTAACCTTCATTATGATGGAATCACTGCCTTCTATAATCGTCCCAGCTGTAAGAATGTTATCTTTATTAGTTTTTTTAAGATTATTACCAAGGCCGCCGGTAATACTGGTTTCATTAACGTAACACGCTCCTTTTACGATTATTCCATCAAGTGGTACTACGTCTCCACTATTTAATAGGATAAAATTCCCAGACTTAACTTGGTTAAGTTCTACTTCTTTAAAGTCGTCTGGCTCTGATATTTTACTAATACGTTTTATTTTTAAACTAGATATTTTATCTGTATCTTCAGGTTCAGTATACCCTAATTTTGATTCAGCATAACTATCTGCAAGGGTTGAGAAGAAGAGTGTCATCCAGATCCAGAAAACCATTTGAGTATACAGTGCTATATGCCCTGTAGAAAAAGTTATTTCTTGTATAAGTAGAATAGTAGCAAGGCAAGCTGTAATGAATACAATAGCTAGCATTGGGTTGCCAATCCACGTGCGCGGGCTCATTTTCTTTAAAGCATTTAAAATAATAGTTAGAGCTGATATTTTTCTTGTAGCGCTCATAAATTATTGTTTTATTATATGGTCATGTAATAGTTTAATAGCTTTTTCGTTTTCTTGCTCGTTGATTAGCATTGATATTTTTATATCTGATAGATCTGAAGCTAGAATTTCTATATTATTGTTAGCTAAAATGGTAATAATTTGCCCAATTAATCTACTATCATTCTTTATACCATAACCAACAATAGTTACGGTAGAAATGTTTGCACTGAGATCGTATTTTACTAATAAGGAATTGCTTTTAAACCTTTCAAGTAAAGTTTGGCATTTATTCTTGTCGGACAGGCTGGTAATAATGCATGAATTGGTCTTGTTCAAATTATGTAATTGCTCAATAATAACTGATTCTTGAGCAAAATTAGCAAGTATCTGGTGAAAATTACCAATCTTATGTTCTATATCTATTTTTAGCAGGTTTTTATTTGAGGTAATCGCTGTAACTAGGTTATTTTCCATATTAAATTCTTTTGTTTCAATAGTTGTGCCAGAATTGCTGGTAAATGAGGATAATATTCGCATTGGAAAATTATAACGCTTAGCGGCAAGTGCTGCTCTTGGATGCAAAATTTTAGCTCCAGAAGTACATAACGCATATAATTCATCAATATTTATTTTATCAATTTTTTTGGCATTATTAACAATTCTAGGGTCGGCACTATATATACCGTCAACATCTGTATAAATATCGCACCTAGTAGCCTTGAGTGAGGCAGCTATTAGCGCAGCACTAGTATCCGAACCTCCTTTGCCAAGTGTGCTTATGTCACCATTATCAGTAATCCCCTGGAAGCCAGTAATAACCGGGATAATGCCTTTATCAAGAAGTTTAATTAAGGTACTAGAGTTAATATCAGTGACTTGCGAGTTACCATGAAGACTACATGTCTTGAAAGGGATTTGCCAGCCTTGTAAAGATTTTGCCTTTAAACCCATCGTTTGTAGTTGCAGAGTAAGTAAAGCAGCGGTGACTACTTCGCCGCTAGCAAGCACAGCATCATATTCCCGCATATGTGTTGGCTTATCTAATCTAGAAAGTTGGTTGCATTTGGTGATGAGTGAATTGGTTACTCCAGCCATAGCTGAAACCACGGCTACAACATGATTATTAGCATCAATTTCGGTTTTAATAATGTTGGCAACATTCTTAATGCGATCTAAATCTGCAACAGAAGTCCCACCAAATTTTTGGACAATTATTTCCATAATGTGAATAAAGTTTTGCCATCATGATAGCAGTTTGTAAACAGTTTTTGAAGCGTTATATTGTTTATAAAATGGCATGTATGAATTATTTCTTTGTATAAAACCTAGTTTTTGAATAAAATAGAGTTGCTTATATTTTGTACACATAAAGAAAACGCTCTAATATGTCTGATTACGTTGTAAAAGAGAACTCTTCTATAGACCAAGAAGAGTTAAATAAATTTAGTAAGACTTATCAAGAATGGTGGGATTTAGAGGGGGAGTTTAAGCCTCTACATGCAATAAATCCTCTACGCATAGAATATATTAATTCGCTTATCAATAAGCATTTTGCTAATAGACAAGGTTTAAATCTGATTGATATTGGATGTGGAGGTGGTTTGGTATGCGTGCCGATGTATGAGAGTGGATTAAAAGTTACTGGCCTAGATGCGAATGAACATAATATTAAAGCAGCCAATTCGCATGCAAAATGCAATGAGCTAAATATTGAATATATACATAATACAGTAGAAGATTACATCAAATTAGGTAAAACATATGATGTGGTATTATGTCTTGAGGTTATCGAGCACGTAGCAAACCCGGGAGAATTCGTACAGAATATTAGTAAATTGGTTGCTCACGGGGGAATAATGCTCTTTTCTACCATTAATCGTACCCCAAAAGCCTATTTTCTTGCTGTTATTATGGCAGAATATGTGCTGCGCTGGGTACCCCAAAAAACACATGACTATTCTAAATTTATTAAACCATCAGAATTTGTACACATGTTGAAAGATACGGGCTTTAGCTTACAGGAATTAACAGGTATGTCATTATCACCTATAACGCAAAATTGGTATTTATCAGATGACATAGATGTGAACTATTTTGCTGTGTTTTCTCAGTAACATGCTATAGTGCTGATTTCTATTTGATAAAAATAAGGTTAGTCATGATTTTACCAGATAATCCTAAGTTAGTGTCATTTTTAAATAAGTTATTTGATACTAATGCAGAATTTGCTACTATGCATGATAATAAATTCTTTGCTCAATTTCAAGATAAGCAAAATCCTAAGCTTACTATTTTAAAATGTTCTGATTCTAGAGTTCAGATGGAATCATTTGATAAAACTCCACAAAATGATGTGTTTGCAATCCGCAATATTGGTAATCAAGTTGTCACTAACGAAGGTTCTATAGATTTTGGAATACAGATACTTAAAACTCCATTTTTACTTATCATAGGGCATTCTGGGTGTGGAGCTGTTGAAGCTGCATTATCAGGCGAGAAAACAAATATACCTGCAATCGATCATGAACTTAGTTTTTTGAATTTAAAATCTACTTGTATGAAAGAAGCTATTGTTGAAAATATCAATAATCAAGTCAGACGTGCTATGGTTAAATACCAATCAAGAGTTAAGGCTTTTGAGCTATCTATTATAGGCGCAGTATATGATTTTAAAAATGACTTTGGCTTTGGGCAAGGGACGGTGGTTCTCACGAATATTAATGGTGTCACTGATAGAGACATTATAAAAAATAAGTATGCTACTGAAGTCAAAAACTTACATTGCTTATAAAAGTCTTAGTTACTTTCTGGTTTATTTATTTTAACTCAGGATTAAATACGTGTAAGATAGATCTTATTTCATTATAAGGAATGGTGCCGTTAATTTGACTATGCCCAAACTTTACCCAATAATATTAGCGTCCTTTTGACTTTGGTACCACTTTGGTTATAGGTTTTTTATTGGTGGTGTTAGAGTTAGGGGATCCTAATATGGCTCCTATGTCTTTGGCCGCCAATTTAGTTTTAAGGGGGATGATGGTTTTTAAAGAGCTCTTTTTAATAGGTTTAACTTTACTATGTGCAATATTTTCTTGAATAGATTCGGTGATTTGTTCTTTCAAATTAGTTCGAAATTGGCTTGATTTTATACCTGCAGATAGAGCAGTACCAGAGTAATTACATTGATCATAAAATAGTTTTGTCATACCTTCGCCAGTAGTACTCAAATACCCCCGATCTAATGAGCCAACTAATAATTCTCTGTTTGTAGTTAAAGCATTTTCAAGGTTTAAGTTAGGATGCTCTTCTTTAATTGTATATAAGGTTTTTATAAGTAATTTTTCTATTTGGGCAATGTCAGCTACATGTGTGGTTTCCGCCTCTTTACCAAATAAGTTGCTGGCAATAGAAGTAGCAAGAACTTTGGTAGAACTAAGTTCTTGAGAAGTTAATTTATAATCTCCGGCAGCTAGGTTAACTTTTTCAGTAAAGCCTTGTATCATAGTTTTAGTAATAGCATTATCTGGAAGGTATATCCCGCTAGTTGCAAGACCAGCTGTGGTATATTTAGTTTTAGCGCTTATTTCATTAGTTATTTCCGTAATAATTTTGTCAAAGTCCGGGCTTTCAAGTATTTCTCTAGGGCTCAGTTTGTTGATATTAGAAAATTCTGTAATTACTGTGGTCAAGGCTTTATGTATTTGTAGTCCATCTTTACCACGATTAGCGCCTTCTCCAAATAAATTTATTGTTACTTTTTCTCCTATAATATCCGCGACTAGAGCTGATTCAATTTTTTCAGGATTTTTAATGTTATTGTAAAGCATAGTAAGTTGATGCGAAGTAGTGCCGCTATACTGTGCAACGTGTGAAATTGATGCAGAACTTTCAGGAAAAGCATGTTCAAATAATTGCTCTGGGTTGGCACTAATTGCTTGTCTAAATCGTTGCCCAATTATAGATTCATCGTTATAAAGCTCATTGATTTTGATCGTTAAATTTTCCTTTTCCGTGGTAGAGAGATTAGTACCTTTAGTTGACGAGCAATCGGCTAATTGGGTAGCAATTATGTTGCTTAGATGCACTTTATTAGCATCGAGTATTGTTTCAGACAAGACACCAGAGGTAAAATTAGCGCTAGGTAAATTAAAGGCGAATGTTAGGATATTTTTATCAACAGGAAGTATTGCTTCTTGCAAGTCGGTTTCAAGTAAATTAGTGCCTTCCATAGAAGTAATAGCTGATAAATCAGCGCCTTTAAAAGAAATCCCTTTAAGGTCTAGTTTATCAAGTGAACCTTCTATTTTGACTCCGTTAAGGGAGATAGAGTCTTTTCTTAGCTCTGGCAGCAGGCTCTTTAATGTGCTGGCATCTATTATAGCCCCTTCGAAACTAGTGTTTGAAAAAGTAGCTCCATTAAAAGCAACTTCTGTAAATTTTGAGCCAGCAAAAGATACATTCTGAAAGCTGGTATTAACAAATTGATTTTGATTGATCTCTAGATTCTGAAGTTTTAAAGGCGCAATTTTGGATCCTTTTAATTCAACTGAATCAAAAAAGTTTTGATTGCTTATTTGTTGTAAAAATTTATTTTTATCTTTAGTAGAAGACGTATTTTCAGCTATTTCATCAAAAGCTTGTTTTACAAAGTCAGAAAGCACTACTCTTTCAAGAGGGTTTTTCCTGTAGTTTAAAGCGCCAGCAATTGCAGTTACTATTTGCTGTTGTTGTTCGCCTACTCCGTATATCCAATTTACAGCCGAATTATATAGTGCGCCAGTAAATTCTGTGTCGAATAATTTTTTTGTGACAAGTTTTGCAGCCTGAGTAGCTAATGAAATTTTGCTTCCGCTTTCATACGCAGTGAATAAATCACGTATACTGGCTGGATCACTGATGATATTATTAGCAATAGTTCCAGTTTCAACACCAGCAAGCGAACTTCGTAGAGATGGGTTATTAAGCAAAATAATATCTACTATTTTATTTATATTCTCTTTGTTGTCTCCTAGTGTTGTTTGAAATTGAGCATCTTTATCTATGAGGTCAGTTAAACTAATTCCAACTTTTACCCATTCCTCTTTACCAGCTAATTCTGCTATTTTTTGTAACTTTGGTAAATTTTCTTTGGTTGTAAGCTGTACAAAAACATCAGCTATTTCATTGCTTAAACCATATTTATCAAAACCTGTCGACTTTAAAGCAGCTTTTGTTAATACAACTTTGTGTGTAGCTAAGTAATCCGCTATTCCCCTGTCTTCTTGAGATAGCTTCAGTATTTGAGGAGCAATTTCAGAATATTTTTCTTCTTGCACTAGTTTTACAATATTACTTAATTCTTTTGGATGTTCTAGAAGAAAAGGTACTAGATCAGTAACGTCTATTTCTTGTAAATCTGGTGAATATAAGAGGTTTGCTTTTACTACACGAGCAATGAAAGCTTTTTCTTCTTTTAGGTAAGTATTAATTTCTGGAGACTCTTCAAATAGTCTAAACCCAAGTTGGTACAAAACAAAATTAAAAGGCAGGCAGCACAAGGGCCACAAGGGATTTAAAGTATCCCATCGGGCACTACAAATTTAGTTAATTTTTAGTAAGATATAATAGTTGGTTTGAGAATA
>Ga0209390_10008528_pt1 | contig 12623 bp, 11 predicted proteins | sample BON01_FD_187212 | JGI IMG/M metagenome (GOLD analysis project Ga0209390, IMG submission 187212) | Freshwater microbial communities from Lake Bonney liftoff mats and glacier meltwater in Antarctica - BON-01 (SPAdes) (version 2) | ecosystem: Environmental > Aquatic > Freshwater > Ice > Glacier... | reverse complement strand
GCGGATAACCTCCGCATTGCTCAAAGCAGGGGCGATCACTTCAGAAAGCACCCGTGCCCCCCTTCATCTCGCGTTACCGGCGAAATATGCAGAGCGCTGGATGCCGGGCCTCTTTCCTGAGCGCTAAGCAGGTGTGCCTAGACAAAGATCTTGGCACATGCGAGACGTTCATATCGTTCTCTAAATTCTGTATTAGAGCGTTGACAACACGGCTTGAAAGGCCGTGCATTGAATGCCGTAAGAAATGAGATAACCTGTGGCTATCAGTTTCGTCACTCATGGCGGGCACGTAGGCGCCTCCGGCCGTGCAAGAGCCCATGACCACGGCCACTTGCGCGATACCTTGAGCGCTCATATTGGCTTGGTTGAAAAAAATGCGGCCAAAGTGCTCTCTGTCAGCAAAAACCTCGTCTTGGTTGGGAAGATTGGCGCCACCTGAGTCCACCAGATAGACGCAAGGAAGTCGGTTTTGTTGGGCGATCTCTTGCGCGCGCAGGTGTTTTTTTACGCTCATCGGGTAGTAGCTGCCACCCTTGACGGTCGCGTCGTTGCAAACAATCATGCACTCTTGATCATTGATCCGACCGATTCCAGTGATGAGACTCGCGCATGGGGCTTCGTTGTTGTAGATGTCCAAGGTGATAACTCTAGGAACGATGTGCCTGGATCAATCAACATTTGAATTCGCTCGCGGGGCAGTAGTTTGCCGCGAGCACTGTGTTTGTCGCGAGCCGCTTGGCCACCGCCTTGGGCGCTTTGAGCCACCTGTGTTCGAAGCTCATCGACCAAAGTCGACATGGCTTGGGCGTTGGCTTCAAAGTCAGCGCTTCGGGGGTTGAGTTGGGATCGAATTTGAGCCACGGTAATTCTCCTACCGATTGTTGGGTGGTGGCACCCCTAAAAAAATGAGACGTTGATCGAACCCAATGTTTTGGTTAGGCGAAATCAAAATAAAAACCCTACCAATACTGACTTAACTATGTGGTTAATCATTAGACCCCAACCACTCACTTGCACCTGATTGTTGGGGCATATCTTGGATGCTGAGCGTCAGTTGCGCCTTAAGACGCGGCAGCTTTTGAAAAGGCCTTACTGTGCAGGGCAAATCGAACTGGAGGTGGTGCCTCAGGACACGCTGGCTGAACGGTTTTGGGCGGCTGGAGCAGGCAATGGTCCGTTCTTTACGCCCACCGCTTTTGGTACCAAGCTCGCTGAGGGTAAAGAAACCTGCGTCATTGATGGCAAAGGATGCGTCCTTAAGCAACCCTTGCATGGCGATCTCGCCTTTATTGAGGCGCACTTGGCTGATGCGCTCGGTAATTTGACCTTTCGCTACGCGGGCCGAAACTTTGCACCGGCAATGGTCATGGCGGGCAAGATAACGGTCGCCCAAGTTGATCGCGTGGTTGAAGTGGGCGAAATCGCGCCAGAGTTTGTCATGACCCCTGGTATTTTGTGCAACAAGTCATTGAGTGTGAACATGTCAGCCTTAACCTGTGGACAGCTGACCCTAGTTGTGGCCAACTGCATTCCATCGAGCAATTACGTCAATCTCGGCGTGGGGGAATCCAACCTTGGTCGCTCAATTTTTAAAACCCGAACAGGGCGTTGTCGTCCATATTGAAAACGGCATCCTTGGCGTGATTGGACTGCCAGACGGGGCCTGCACTTTGCCCGACTAAAACCCTGCCACTGCCCCGTTAGACCTCGGGTCAAACCCTCCTGTCATGACCCCGCGCGCGTCGCGCATCAGCATGCCAGCGTGTCCAACGGCTTCGTCCCAATCGTCTAACCACTCGACCTCATGGCCCAACTGTTGCAAGGCGACGTAAACGCTGTCATCAAAGCGTCGCTCTAGCTTGAGCGATTCGCTGGCTTGTCCCCATGTACGACCCAATAACCACCGTGGGCGTGAGAGGGCTTGTTGCGGATGGTCGCCAAACTGCATCACGCGTTGATACAGGGTGGCTTGCGTTTGGGGTTGGCCATCACATCCCATCGTGCCATAGACCAGTGTGCCGCCTTTACCCTGCTCACCGAGCTCGGCAATCGCGGGGTTCAAGGTGTGAAAGGTCTTTTTGCCAGGGGCAAGGTGATTGATGTGATGAGGGTCTAGTGAGAAGGCACAACCGCGGTTTTGCCAGTTAACACCAGTTTGCGGTAGCACAATACCCGAACCAAACTCGTGGTAGATGCTTTGGATAAACGAGACGGATAAACCTGTGCCATCGATCACCCCCATCCAAATCGTGTCGCCAGGATCCGTGCGACGACCCCAAGGGCCAGCTTTGAGTGGATTGACATTGTGGGCCAGTTCACTGAGCAGTTTGTCATCCAGAAAGGCGTGGGCGGAAGACGTCATCCAATCGGGATCGGTCAGGTGAGCATCGCGAATTTTGAACGCTTGCTTCGTGGCTTCGACTTGGGCATGGATGAAGTGCGGCCCCTCGGGGTCGTCAGCCCAGTCTTTTAGTTTGCCCATGATGCCCAAAATCATCAGTGAAATCAGGCCTTGTGAAGGGGGTTGCATGTTTAATAGCGTATTGCCCCCGAGCTTCAGTTGCAAGGGATCAACCAGCTTGGCGTGGTGCGTGTTTAAGTCAGCCAAGCAGAGCGGTGAGCCAAGTGCTTGAAGATCAGCCGCCATTTGTTTGGCGAGCTTGCCACGATAAAACGTCTCCGTTCCCTCTTTTGCAATCATCTTCAATGTTTTCGCCAGGGCGGGTTGCTTGAGCCAGTCAAGGGCACTGGGCACTTTTCCATCGGGTAGAAACGCATCGGCAAATCCCGGCTGATGTTTCAGCTCTGCCAGCTTTTTAGTGGTCAGCTGTGATTGGCTTGGGGTCACGGCCATGCCAGCCTCAGCATAATAAATAGCATCTTCCAGTAAGCGCGACAACGGCAAACGACCCCCCGCCGACCTTGCCAATTCAAGCGCTTTACCCCAGCCTGAAACGGTACCCGCAACCGTTAGTGCTGCCATGGGACCGCGAGACGGAATATGCCCCGTGATGCCGTGATTGGCATACCAATCGATGCTGGCATTGGCGGCACTTTTGCCGGCGGCATCAATGCCGCCAGGTGCAAACCCCGGCCGGCTAATCACCCAGAAGCCATCGCCACCAATGGCATTCATGTGCGGATAAACCACCGCAATGGTGGCAGCTGCTGCCACCATTGCCTCGATCGCATTGCCGCCATTACGCAGAACATCTAGCGCAGACTGGGCAGCCAAGCTATGAGGTGCCACGGCGATGCCGCGGGTGGCGAGTGTCGCGTTCAACATAATGAGCGTTCCTTCTATTTGTTTATTTTTTTATTTGTTCTGCCAATCGATTCTATTAAACGCGCCTCACCAACCTTACCAACCAATTGCCTTGGGTAACCACAGCGCCAATCCTGGGAAGTACACCACCAAAGCCAAGGCCGTGATCTGCATCAGGATAAATGGGATTACCCCCTTATAAATAGCCGTGATGGGCACATCGGGCGGCGCGACCCCTTTGAGGTAAAACAGTGCCCAGCCAAACGGGGGGGTGAGAAACGACGATTGCAAACAGACCGTCACCATGATGGCGATCCAGACAGGATCTGCCCCTTGAGCCAACAAAACTGGTAAAAACAGTGGCACCGCGATGTAGCTAATCTCAATCCATTCAATGAAAAAGCCCAGCACAAAGATGAGAAAGAGCATGAACCAGATGTCGCTGTAAAGGCCACCTGGCAACCACTCGAACATGCCTTCAATCAGTTCTTCACCCTGTAGGCCCCTAAATGCCAAGGCGAACACTTGAGCCATCAAGAGGATGAACATCATGACGCCGGTGAGTTTTGCTGTATCAAAAGTCACTGCTTTCAAATTCACCCAAGAAAAGCGACCCGCAGCGATGGTCAAGAGGATGGCCCCGATCGCGCCCATGGAGGCGGCCTCCGTGGGCGCAGCGACACCACCCACGATAGAGCCCAGCACTGCGACCACCAGCATGATTGGTGGTACCACGACCTTCCAAAAGCGTATCCAAAGGGCGCGCGTGCTTACCAGGCTTCGTTCTTCTTTGGGCACAGGCGGCATGCTATCGGGTTTGATCATCCCCCAGATGAGCAGGTACAGCACGTAGAGCGTGGCCAAAACCAACGCGGGCATGACGGCTGCGGCAAACAGCGTGCCGACCGAGGTCTGCATGATGTCTGAGAGCAAAATCAGGATCAGACTTGGTGGCATGATTTGTCCGAGCGTGCCTGATGCGCAAATGGTGCCGCAGGCAATGCTTTTGTCATAGCCGCGTCGCAGCAAGCTCGGCAGCGTCAACATACCGAGCGTGATGACTGTGGCCCCAACGATGCCAGTGGTCGCACCCATGAGTGCGCCAAACAAAACAATGCCAATGGCCATGCCGCCGCGCAAGCCGCCGGCGATATGGCCAATCACGTCAAGCAAGTCCTCAGCGAGTTTGGATTTTTCTAACGCCAGTCCCATGAAAATAAAAAGAGGGATGGCCAGCCACTGATAGCCAGTCACGACTCCGTAAATACGGGCTGGTAGTAGATTGAAGAGCAGGGTACCAAAACCAAAATAACCAAACACAAAGCCACACACGGCCAATGTGATAGCCACAGGTATACCAATCATCAGCAATACAAAAAAACTCGCCAGCATCAACAGCGCGAGCGTGTGGGGTTCAAACATGTGGGTGAGTCTCGTCTGATGGGGTGGCGCCAGGCGTTTTAAATAGTCTTAGCAATGCGGCCAAGGTCTGGATGCCCAGTAAAGAAAACCCAGCTGGAATGAGTGCCTTCAAAATCCAGCGGTGAGCCAAGCCTCCTGGGTCTGGTGAGCCCTCGTCAATCACGTAGGCCTGTTCGACATAGTGCAGCGACAGATAAACGAACAGGCAACAGATGATGAGGGTGAGCGTAAGCGTCAGTGCATCCACGCGCTGACGACCAATCCGGGTAAACCGGGCATAAAAGATATCCACCCGGATGGGTTCGCTGTATTTCAACGCATAACTCATGCCCAACAAAATGAGTGCGGCTAGTGAATGCCATTCGAGCTCTTGGGCCCAGACCGAGCCAATACTTGCTGAATAACGAAGGATCACGTTGGTTGCCACGAGCAACACAATGCCCAAGGCCAACCAGTTGGCCGCGCGACCAATCCAATCGATCGCGCGGTCTAGGCGCCCAAACAGGCCCATGTTTATCGCCTCATGATCTAGACTCATGCTTTGGGTTGGCGCACCGTACTGTGATAAGCGCCTTCACTGTAGCTAGCCCAGACGTCATACTTACTTTTGAAGGCAAAGTACGAGTCCTGCACTTTTTTGGTTAATGGGTCACTGGCCGATGCCGCATCGAGTACTTTCATGGTTTCAGCACGCATGGCTTCGACGATTGGAGTGGGTAAGGGCTGGGCGATGACACCCAAGTCATTGATCAACTCCTGCATCGCCTCGGCATTGGCGCGTTGACACCAGGCTTCGCCAATCACGTTACAGGCCGCCGAGGCATTCCTAACCACGGCTTGCAAGTCGGGTGGTAACGAATCCCAGGCTTTTTTATTGATCAATAACTCGGACGTTGTTGCGGGCTCATGCCAGCCCGTGGTGTAGTAGTACTTGGCTGCTTTGTAAAGCCCCAAACGCTTGTCTTGATAAGGGCCAACAAACTCCGCGGCGTCAATCACACCACGCTCAAGCGCTGGAAAGATCTCGCCACCTGGCAATACCTTGACGTCAACGCCCTGGCTGGCAAGCACCTTGCCAGCCAGGCCTGGGATGCGCATTTTTAGGCCCTTGAGGTCGTCCAGTGTTTTGATTTCCTTTTTAAACCAGCCCGTCATCTGCACGCCGGTGTTGCCACATGGCATCGCCACCATGCCAAATGGTGCATAGACTTCATTCCACAGGTCAATGCCGCCGCCGTCGTAGAGCCAGCCATTCATGCCTTGATAGTTCAAACCAAACGGCACGGCCGTGAAGTATTGCGCTGCAAATGTCTTGCCGGTCCAGAAATAGCTGTTGGCGTGATTCATTTCAATCGTGCCCGAGCGCACCGCATCGAAACCCTCAAACGCTGGAATCAGTTCGCCGGCACCAAACACTTGAATTTTTAAGCGGCCATTGGACATGACCTTAATACGCTCTGCCAAATCAGTGGCGCTGCCAGGACCGCTCATGTAAAACGGCGCCCCTTTGGGGTAAGCACTGGTCATTTTCCAGTTAAAGGTCTGGTTGGCGCGCGCCACAGAGGGTGCGGCAATAGCGGCCACTGACAGCCCAACGCCAGTACTAGCAGCCAGAAACGATCGACGATTACTTTTCATGGTTGTTCCTTAAGTAGAGGTGAGACCCAACTCACGAAAAAAAGCAAATAGCGTGCCAGATTGTCTTCACCGCAAACCAATTTTTTTTTATCGTCTGATCCTCTTCCTTTGGGTGGGCTTGTTGGGCTTGCGACAGGCCACCATGGTGCTTTGTGCTTTGCTTATGTGCACTGATGCACGAAATCGCGCATACGGGACGACGGTGAGCGGTTAGCCATACTTGGCTTACTTGGCTTACCCACAGCGCCGCCATGCTCAGCGTGGGGTATCGATCCAATCACCATCAACCACAGGCTCAGAACGCTGACGGCACCAGAGCAGCCAGCCGGTGGGGGTGCAAAATAGCGCTCTGCATATACGGTAACCATGAGTTGCGGCTGTATGATCTCTCAACATTCACGCACAAGCGTGGATGCGCCGAAGTGGATCGTCAATAAAATTCAACTCTCTCTTTGTTTTTAGGGCACCCTATGCAATCCCAATTGGATCATCACCGAGGCCACGTGGCCATCGGCATCGCTGGCTTTGGCGTCTACGCGCCAAAGCAACGGGTGTCGGCCGAGACGCTGGCTAAAGAAGCCAACATCCCAGTTGAAAGATTGACACAAGGCATTGGTTTTGAGCATATTCATGTCGCCGACGACACAGAACACCCCTTCACCATGGGGCTGAGTGCCGCCAGAGAGGCGATTGCTGATGCAGGCCTGACCGGTGACGATATTGATCTGGTTGTGTTTGTGTCTGCCGGTGATTATGACTATCGTTTTTGGTGCCCATCAAGTGCCGTTGTACGCGAATTGGGCTGTCACCATGCGTATTCTTTTGAAGTGCGAAATGGCTGTGCGGGTGGTAATCTCGCGTGCAATATCGTCGGCGGGCTCATGGATCGGGACGAATCGGTCAAGACCGCACTGGTCATTTGTGCGGACACCCTGAGTCGCGTTGTTTCGACACAAATCCCTGAGTGCCATCCCTTGCTTTATTTTGGAGATGGGGCAGCGGCGGTCGTGCTTAAAAAGAACCACCCACATTATCAGTTTCTTAGCTTCGCGGAACACACCAATGGACAGTTGGCTGATTTGCTGCGTGTCGAGGCCGGCGGCACTCGTTTGCCCATTACGCCAGGCTTTGATCAGTGGGAGAAAACCTACTCCCGAGTTGATACGGAACAGTTTGCAGAGCTGGTGAATAAGACCTATTTGAAGGAATACGTATCGGTTATTAAACTGGCTGCCAAGCGCGCTGGGCATCCGTTGTCAGACATGCAATACATCGTGATGAATCAAATCAAAAAATCGTTACGCGACGGCATCATGGCGGCTATCAAAATGCCTGCTGATCATACGTTTGTCTCACTAACTGAATTTGGGCATATTGGCCCTGCTGATTCGTTTTTCTCGCTGGCGCTTGCCCATCGTCAAGGGTTGCTAAAACAAGGTGAGTTGGCCATTATTGCGACCAGTGGGCTAGGCTTCTCTTGGGCCGCATCCATCATTCGTTGCTAACCCATGGGGCCAAAAAGCCTCTTTAAACATCTGAAGAAATCATCAATGATCAGTCACTTGGATCACTTGGATTGCTTGGATTGCTTTCATCCCTTGGTTCTGACCATACAAGATGAAATCAGATGCAGCGAGTTCTTCGTCCGTATGATGGGCGAGGCTATACAGTCAGAGGACGCCCATGAGATCGATCACGTGATCAAGTCAGTTATGGAAAAAGTCGTTTGCTGGGCTTATCAGGCGGTTTCCCCAAAACCCTCAGAAAATAGCGCTGGAAATATCAAAATAATGGGTTTGTTGGACTCCTACAGTTCACGTACTTTCAAATTAAATCAGTAGGTTATGAAAAAAATCGCGATCGACTAATATCGCGCTTGTGGTGGTAACCAGTGATTTGAACAAACTATTAAATAATGGTTTGATTTTCAGCTAGGGCGACAGTCCTGTGTCGTAGCTTGGTGACCGCCATTAATGCCGTGCGTGTAGACAGGCACAGTTACCTTCTAATGAGAGTCATCCATTAGAGTGAACATGGGTAACAAATAACGTGGGGTAATGGCATCCAGCCAACAACAAAAAAGTCGAGACAATGCTCCCATCAACGGCAGCGATACGATAAGGTCACGTTTTTAGGTGTGAATGTAGGGTTGAATACGCAACAACCTGATTTTCAGGTGCTGCTCTTAAGTTCTAAAACAACCAAGTGTTTGGTTAAAACCGGAGTTGTATTCCTGCATTCACCGAGCCGAGTGTCTGGTTTTGGCGTGCTTCACCGGATAGGCCCAAGTAGACATATGTCCCACTAGAAACCCGGGCGGTCCCGTAAAAACCAGCTTGCACAAAAGCTTTGCCAGCTGCTGGTGTGGTGATGTTGATATCCATCTGCGCCAGTGAGGCACTTAGCGTGGGATTGAGTAATCGATTCGTATCAGCTCCGATTCCAATGTACGCACCGTATGTGTATTTTTCTGTTGAAGGGTTAGAACCTCTGGAGTTTGTTGCTAAGCCGATTACGCCACGTACGTTGTTGCCAGTGAAACGATTAACGCTTAGCGCTGCTGGGCTGTTACCCTCATTGATACCCTCTTGTATCGCACCTTGCCAAGTGACTTGTGCATAAGGTGTTACTGAGATACTAGCCAATTCAAATTGGCGACTTAGCCCGATGCTCAGCATCGCATCTTTGCCGTAGACAGAATTGTCATTAAAGCCCTTGCTCAACCCAGTGATGTCTGCACGCGTGATGTCACTGGAACTGAGCCCAAGACTTGCGACGGCATCTATGGTGTATTTTTGAATATTCATTTTGCCGTATGCAAACAAAGAGCCCTGCTGGATTGTGGCTGAACCGTATGCTGGGCTCAGCGTCGTGTTGGAGAGGCTAATGCCACCGCCGGCCATTAAGCTTTCTGAAGCATGAAGGTCTACGCCAAATGTCACTTGATAAAGGTTGCTGTTCCAACCACCAGAGTTGTTATCGCTGCTGCGTACGCCTCGTTGGAACGTGGCATCACCCCAAACATGTCGATCGGTCCCAACTTGTTGCTCAGCGGACTGGGTTTTGTTGGTTGTGGCCGAAAGCGAATCAAGGCTGTTACCCATGCCTGTTGACGGGTTTATTGACCAAAGTCTCGCCCTCACGGTTTGCTGAACTCGCTGCGACGTTTGCGCATTGACAGCGACTGTGGCCGCATAGACCTCACCGGCTAAGCTTTGCGCATAATTTGCGACCGCAATTGGTGATCTTTGCGTGGCAATAGCGTCGAGCAGTTGATCCTGACTCTTGGTTGCTCCACCTAGTCGGTTGGCCTGGGCAATGCGATCTAACGCCTGACCAACCGAGAGTGCATTTTGGTTGGCAAACCCATTAGAAATGGTGCTTGTATATGACGAGGGAATCACGACCAGATCAATACTTTTGCTATTTTGCATGTCATAGAAAACAGCAAAGGTTGTGCTAGGTGCAAGGGCTTCAGGTTGATTTAGGGTTGTAAATTTACCTACGATACCGTCATCGGCTGTAATGATGCGAAAGCGGTCGCCCAGAAGGGGAGTGAAGTCACCGCTTCCGTAGCCTTGTTGACCGGGCGTAAATAAGTCCGACAACCGCGGGGTAAGAGTGGCACCAGAATTAATAATGAATTGACCACCCTCGATATTTAAATAAGAGTAGTAGCCCGGCGCGCCTACAGGTGAACTGTCACTGGCTTGAGTGGTTCCTGCAATGTCTTGTATGTAGGTGGAGCCTGATGTCATTGTTACGTCAGCATTTGTTGACATGTAACCTGGAGAGTTCCCGGGTTTCATCGTGCCTGATACCGTTAAGCGGCCGATGATCTCTCCCTGGCCGGATATCGTCGCACCAAGTGCGATGGTTATATCGCCCGTGCCTGTGGGAGACATGCCTAAGATTGACAACGTGCCCGCATTAACGTTCGTGCCGCCGCTATAGGTGTTAGCACCTGAGAGCGTCAAAGTGGCTGTGCCCTGTTTGGTCAAACCACCGTTGCCCGAGATGATGCCCGAGAACGTCGAGTCCCCCGTTGAACCGGCTGTCAGAGCGGCGCTGCCCAAAGTGATGGCACCTGAGCCCGATAAGTCGGTCACGGTCTGGGCAAAGCTGTTCAAGTCAAACGTGCCATCGATTCCCACCGTCAGGGCACCGGTTGTCAGTGCGTTGGCGGCACCCAGTTGCAGAGTGCCGGTGTTAACCGTGGTCGTACCCGTGTAGGTGTTAGCACCTGAGAGCGTCAAAGTGGCCGTGCCCTGTTTGGTCAAACCACCGTTGCCCGAGATGATGCCCGAGAACGTCGAGTCCCCCGTTGAACCGGCTGTCAGAGCGGCGCTGCCCAAAGTGATGGCACCTGAGCCCGACAAGTCAGTCACGGTCTGGGCAAAGTTGTTCAAGTCAAACGTGCCATCGATTCCCACCGTCAGGGCACCGGTTGTCAGTGCGTTGGCGGCACCCAGTTGCAGAGTGCCGGTGTTAACCGTGGTCGTACCCGTGTAGGTGTTAGCACCTGAGAGCGTCAAAGTGGCCGTGCCCTGTTTGGTCAAACCACCGTTGCCCGAGATGATGCCCGAGAACGTCGAGTCCCCCGTTGAACCGGCTGTCAGAGTGGCGCTGCCCAAAGTGATGGCACCTGAGCCCGATAAGTCGGTCACGGTCTGGGCAAAGTTATTCAAGTCAAACGTGCCGTTTGTCTCTACAGTTAGAGAGCCTATCGGCGCGCTGCCTGTTGCCCCCAACTTTAAGGTGCCCGCTGCGACTGTTGTACCACCCGTGTAGGTGTTAGCACCTGAGATAATGGTCGTGGCAACACCGTTGAAAGTGAGGGCGCCGATTCCAGATATGACGCCCGACAGCGTTGCGTCTCCTGTGTCAGGAGCAGTGATGAAGCCACCAGTGCTAAGAACTTCAAATGCAATGCTTGAGTCATCGTCATCTGCCAAAAGCAAAGTGCCACCGTCGAATACAGGGACAATGGAGACGCCAATTGCGCTAAGTGCAACTTCTGACCCTGTGGTGATGTACGGTAACTCTGTTACGACCAGATCCCAATTGCTTGTGGTGTTTTGTTGGACTAAATCGTAACTAAAACGTTCAGCAAAGACGCCTGAAGTGCCCGTGATACCGTTCATTGTCGTAAAACCTTGCAAGACACTTGAGTAGGTGGTTCCGGTCAAGGTTGATGCGGGTATCTCGTTGTTAGCACTATCAATGACACCACCAGCATATATACCAAATGCCATTGGCCCCGTTACGTCAGTTACTGCTAGCATCCCGTAACTGTTTATGCTGTTAATAATGACCTCATAGCTACCGGGCAAGTTGCCTGTGTAAGTCAGCGGACCATTTACGTTTCCGGCCCCTTGAGCATTCGTAACGTTTCCGATGTTGTTATTGTTGTTGATGCCATAACTTTTATCCGAGGCCACAATCGTGCCCGTGTTAGTAATGGAAGAGACTGGAGGTATAAAAAAACCACGAGCGGGAGTCAGAATCGCATCAGTGCTGTCAACATCTAAAATCCCGTTCACCATGATAGGAGATGGTGCATTGATACCAATATAAGTAATTTGCTCGGTTCGAGTGACGTTTCAAGTACATCAACGGGAAATGTGGTGCCGCACATTAATTATCTCTGGTGGGGGAAAAGCAGGCTTTGTGAGAGATGAAGCCGCATCGCACGTAGCCCAAGTGCTGGTAAAGGCGTAAAGCTCGGTCTTCGTGAATCGTAGAACTTGAGGCGAGCATTATTTCAAAGCAGTCTTTTGAATGACAAAAGGCCTCGAAAGCTTTGACCAATCGAATCGGTGCTGCGCTTTTACCTCGGTATTCAGGCAACACATAGAGTCCCAAATCAACGCCAACACGCACATCAGAAAACCAATGTTCCTGAACGATACCTAAGATGCCCCCGACGTAATGATTACTGGTTATGGCAATTGCACAAAAAACGTTCGGATGTTTAAGCAACCGAGTCACTTTTTCTTGTTCAAAGGGCATGTCTCGATAACGAGACTCGAGATGAAACTGTTTAGCTATTTCATGGACTACGGGTAAAAGGCTTGGTTCATAAGGGATGATCATCGAATGTTTAATCACCATTTTTCTAGATTCCCGATGATTTTTTAAATCAACGGTCGGTTTTGATTAGTACCTCAATGAAGTGGACCCTGTCGTCAAGACAAAAGCCATTGTTTTTTAAGCTGTAACTTTTTCCTATCTGCAGCGGATCGGCGCTGCCCCGTTTTTGCTTTTTCTTTTATTCATTCAGACAAAGATTCAGGCA
>Ga0209390_10008525_pt1 | contig 12627 bp, 10 predicted proteins | sample BON01_FD_187212 | JGI IMG/M metagenome (GOLD analysis project Ga0209390, IMG submission 187212) | Freshwater microbial communities from Lake Bonney liftoff mats and glacier meltwater in Antarctica - BON-01 (SPAdes) (version 2) | ecosystem: Environmental > Aquatic > Freshwater > Ice > Glacier... | reverse complement strand
CGGCGTGGCCAACGCAATTTTTGACTCACCCGCAGGGTGAGCGGTTTGACTGGCGACAATCGGATGCATCATGCACCCAGTTAGTCACTTTCACATCTCACTGTCCCGCTCAACTGTCGTTTTTAGGTTCATACTAGTGTATTGTCGCTCCTGATAACGCGATTGCGAGTAGGATGGATAGTGGCAGATTGAAAATCGGGGTGAGATTCATTGCGAGGGAGGGCAGGGTGGTTGACCTCAAATTGCAAGAATACGGGTTGGTGAGAGTTGGGGATGAGTCTGGACGATTCCTCGCGTTTGGCGAGGTTGGGGTCGTGGCTGGTCTCAGGAATTCACAATTCACGACATGACCCCATTGGGCGAGATACCATCAAGTATCTTTGCCCCAGCGCCAGCGCGGTTTTTCTCCCTTCAGCCAGCAAATGAGCAGAAGGATCGCGGAGATCGCGTGAACGTGGCCGATGAAATAGACGGGCGAAACCTGCAGCAGCGGATATCCTCCAGCCATCGTGACCACGTGACCGGCGAAAACCAACCAGCCTTGCCACCGGTTAGGAAAGCCCCAGCCCTAGCCGTATTTTTTTGCAGGAAACCAAGCGGGGTCGGAAGGAAGAGGCCTGGGCTCGGTTTACGGGTGGGGACTTTTGAATGGACCGGAGAGTGCTGACGATAGCGAAAAGAGAATGAAGTTTAAATTCGGAAGATTGAACAAAGATTCGGGCAGACTGAGGCGCTCGAGACTCTAGCGCATTGGGTCTTCCGGTGACGTGAGGTTATAGTGAATGGGGAAGGCGGAGTCGTGAGTATATTTTGGCAGATTTTTCCTGCCCATTGTGACCATCGAAACGATGATGGGCTAAGATATTATGGGTAATCGTCGTCACTCGTTTAGCATGATACATCCCCAACGTGATGGCGTCTTGGCCGCGTTGGCGGTGGTTTTGGTCTCCTGTGTTGGGTTGGTTTCGGTGTATACCCTTGCCCATCGAGCTCAGATCGACGCGGTGAAAAGTGAGCTTGCTTCGTTGGCGCGTTCGTTGGCGGTTCAAATTGATGGTGATCTGCACAGCCTCTTGGTTTCCCCCGAGCAGATGGGTTCCCCGGAGCACATCGAGGCGGTCACCCCTTTGGCTCTTTTTCATCGAGCTAATCCGAGTCTCTGCTTCGTCTACACCGCGGTGCTGGTGGGGGACGATGTCCACATTGTTCTGGATGGAGAATACCTGTTTCGGAATCCAGATTGGACCGATCCCATGGATGAAATCATGGACCTCTATGATGGTGATGACCCCGAGTTTATTGCAGCACTCCGCGAAGGGAAAGTGGCGACCAATCGGGCACCGGTGCAGGATGATGACGGAATCCTGATGAGTGGATTTGCCCCGTTTTATAATTCAGCGGGAGAGGTAGTCGGCGTCGCGGGGATCGATATGGAGCTGTCGGATTTTGTGGCGCGTTTGGATGAGATTCGGCTGGCGGCGTTTGCGCCGGCCGGAGCGGTGGGAGGGTTGTCGTTGGCGGTAGGCTTCGTCGTTTTTCGTCTACGGCGAAGCGCCGCGGCCACGGCGGCTCGGGGTGAGATCGCCGCGCGCGAGCTTTTGAAGGCGAAGGAGCAAGCCGAGGCGGCGAACCTAGCGAAGAGTTCGTTTCTGGCCGTGATGAGTCACGAAATCCGCACTCCGATGAGTGGTATCATCGGGATGGCGAGTCTGCTGCGCGACACGCCATTGACGATCCAGCAGCAGGAGTTTTTGGCGACGATCGAGTCCAGTGGCGATTCGTTGCTCACGATCATCAACGACATTTTGGATTATTCCAAAATTGAGGCAGGTCGGATCGATTTGGAGGAAGCCCCTTTTGATTTACGGCTCTGTATTGAGGATGCCTTGGACCTGTTCACTTCGAAGGCGGCGGAAAAGGAAATCGAGTTGGCTTACTCGCTCTCCGCGGACACGCCGGGTTGGATTATTGGCGATGTGACGCGCTTGCGCCAGATTGTGGTTAATCTAGTGGGTAACGCGCTGAAGTTTACGGCCGAAGGGGAAATTGTAGTCACGGTTGAAGTGGTCGTTCGCGAGCCGGCGATGAAGCTACAAGTTGGCGTGCGTGATACCGGAATCGGGATTCCGGCGGATCGCATTGACCGATTGTTCAAATCGTTTTCTCAGGTCGATAGCTCGACCACCCGGAAGTTTGGGGGCACCGGGTTGGGACTCGCGATTAGTCAACGGCTTGCGGTGCGGATGGGTGGACGCATGTGGGTCGAAAGCGTCGAAGGCGATGGCTCGACCTTTTGGTTCACCCTTGAGACGCGGCCGGACAACCAGCCTGACCGACCTGATTTGGCGCTCAAGCAGCCGATGTTGGAAGGACTGCGCGTGCTGATCGTCGATGACAATAAAACGAATCGGCGAATCATGAACGCTCAGACTCGCGCGTGGGGCATGATCCCGGAGGAGGCGGACTCGGCCGCAGCCGCTCAGGCGTTAATAAACGGGAGCGAAAAGTTTGATCTCGCCCTGCTGGATTTTCAGATGCCGAAGGTCGATGGCGAACAATTGGCGCGGTCGCTGAAGGAGGCTCCAGCGACGGCGAACCTTCCGCTGTTTCTCTTGAGTTCGGCGGGGCAGAAGCCGGCCCCGGGCCTCTTTAACGCTGTTCTCGCGAAGCCGGTGAAACCGGCACAGTTGCTCAGGATACTGGCGCAGGTCTTTCACCGTGATGCCGATGCCCCCGTGGTGATCGTTCCGCCGACACCGCCGGTAATTAGCTTGGCCCAGCGTTGTCCCCTTAAGCTTCTGCTAGCCGACGATAATGCGGTTAATCTTCGCGTTGCTCAAATGATGTTGAAGCGCTTTGGCTATCGCTCTGACCTGGCGATCAACGGCCTCGAAGTCTTGGAGGCGTGTGAGCGGGCTCGATACGATGTCATCCTGTTGGATGTGGAAATGCCGGAACTCGATGGTTTGGAGACCGCGCGTCGTCTACGGAAAGGTGAGGCAACCGACGATGAGCAGCCGTGGATCATCGCGTTGACCGCTAACGCGATGAACGAGGATCGAGAAAAGGTGATTGAAGCAGGGATGAACGACTTCGTCACGAAACCGTTCCGGCCCCAGCAGTTGGCCGATGCGCTTGAACGGGCGTATGAAAAGGTCTCTGGAAGGTCTTGATTGGGGTATTGAGAGTGGGGAGAGAGAGGAATTTTCTGAGAGTCGATTTTCGTGCTTTTGGGGTCGAGGCTGAGCCCCGGAGGCTCGCAATGATTTACCAATAAGATACCAAAATATACATGGTATGATGAGGTGAATTTGACTAGATTAGAGGCAGTGAGTCGGTGGTTGGATCGAGTCGCTTTTAGGCCGGTTAAGCCAACAAAAGTTCAGATCAAAGCACTCCCAATTTAATTCAAATGACGCGCGATCTTTTACAGATTTCAGACTTAGAACCACCGATGGGTGATCTCAGTATTGGTCATCAGTTGGACACCGGCCGAGCGGTGTGGCGGAAGCGAGGAAGAGGGGAGGCGGGTTTGCCCCGGAATCGTATCGTTCATCAGCGCGTTTTAAGGCTCCATTGTCCGGCTCGCTTGGATCGCTTGGATCGACTCGGTATTCGTCCGGCCTTGGGTTTCCATAAATGTGCGAGTTCGTTGGACCGCGACTGGGTGGTTGATTTTCGGCTGCAGGTTCGCTCCGGGGGCAAGTGGCAGGAGGTCTTAAATTGCACGGGACTGGCGAAACCCCGCGACGAAGTGTTACGTTGGTTTGCCCTACCGCTTGGGTTAGTCGCGGATGCCGTGATAATCGAAGTGCGGCGCAGTGGCTTGGATGGAGGTTGGACCTCATGGAATTTGGTCACGGGCGCTTTTGCTTTGGAGGGAGAACTGCTGGGGCCGATCGGGGCGCGCTACGAGCGGCGGTTGGAGGTGGGATCGCAAACTTTGGATGGTTTACCGGCAGGCGTGGAGGCAGAGATCAGCCATGGCACCGTGAGTTACCGCACGCGTGATTTCTCGGTAGGGTTTCGCCTGGATCGCCCGGGGTTTTCGCACCTCGGTTTGGCGATCGAGGGCGCAGAGCTTTCGAGCCGGAGCCTGTTACTCTCGAACCCGGTGAAGTGCGATCAGGGTCCGCAGATTCATGCGGTGGGCGAGGTGCCACGCATGGCCCCGGCGATTCGATGCGATCTCACGGGGACGGTGCGAATCAAGGGAGGAGATGTGACTTACATGGTGGTCTCCGGCGTTCAGCGCTACGAACTATCGTGGCGAGTGCGGAAGTCGGGGTTGACGTTGGGCGTGACCCGGCGATCGAAACGCGTGGAACATTTGTGGCATAGTTCGGAATGGACGGTGGGTTGGGACAATGCGGTTTCGCCGACTCACGCCGTGGGTCGGATGAGTGAGGTAGGGGAGTCGGGGGCGCTTCATCTTCCGACGTGGGTAAATGCGCCGGGGTTTGGCACCTGGCTCATCGAATCTACGGATGCGGCGGCCGGCTTGCGATCGGAGTGTCGGCGCCATGCTGATCTGCATCAGCTGGAGTTTAAAGTGGGTGAAGTGGCGGAGGCGTCTGGATTGTATCGCCTGCCGGCGGGCAACTTCGCCGCGACGTTTCGGATGCGCCCCGTAAGGCCGGTGCCGGCCCTGAAACGACAAGCCCCGGCGATTGTGAAGCGGGCGTTGGCCCGGACCCATTTGGTTGCACCGACATTCCGGGCAGATATCGCGACGCTGGCGAACAGTGGTGCTTCCATTACCTGTCCTATTTGTATGGATACGTGGTCGGCGGTTTTACCGAAACTGGTGATGCCGGGGGAGGCGGACGGAGCGCCCAGGGGAGCCGAGCTCTTGCGGGTGTCGATCGAGCGGTGGTTGGCGGGCGGTCCGGGCTACGCGGCCGGTAGGCTTTCGCATGGGGGGAAGGTCCACGATGCCGATGACGAATATCTTATGACGGGTGCGGCCATCCTGCGGGCGATAGGTGACTATCTGCGAGGGCATGCGGACGCTCCCTGGTTTCGGGCTCACCGTGGAGTGATCCTCACGAAAATCGCGGCCGCTAAACGGAGAGACCTGGATGGGGATGGTTTGATCGAAAGCACTCATCGCACCGGGACGAGTGGTAGCGGGCAGTGGAGCACCTGTTGGTTGGATGTGCTGTCGTTTGGCTGGAAGTGTGCGTGGAGTAATGCGCTGCTTTATGGAGCGCTGCGGGAATTGGCGGCGGGGTTTCGTCGGTTCGGAGAGCCGAAAATTGCGAGCGAGTTGCGCGATTGGGGGCAGAAACTGAAGTCCTCCTATCGGGGAACGTTTTGGAACGAGAGCACAGGCGGGCTGGCGGTGTGCGGATGATCGGTTGCATGACTATGCATTCTTGCCGGTGAATGGCACGGCGGTGCGCGAAGGGCTGTTGGCTCCGCGTGAGGGTAGAGCGGTAATGGAGCGGCTGTGGCGGGAGACCGAAGTGGTTAAGTTACCGGATCCGGCACTCGGGTTGCCCATGAACCTTTGGCCAATTCCGGATGAGGATCGGGCCGATATATTGCAGGGATATCCATTTGGTTATTACAAAAATGGAGGTCGCACCCATTCGCAGACGCGTCACTTTGTCATGACCCTCTACGCGGTGGGGATGACGACGGAAGCGGATCAATTGTCGGAAAAACTGTGCGTGGGTTTTGCCGAGGCATCGACATTTGGCGGTAATCGCACGGGGGTTGATTGGCGGGCTTGGGATGATACGCCGTGTGGCTACGAAGGACTGCTGACCGATCAGTTTGGCCTCTTGGAGGCGGTCCTCTGGCGTTGGGGGAAAAAGACCGCCGTGAGTTAAACGGGGGGCGGCAAGTTGTTAGAGCAGCTTCTCTGTTTCAGAGTCCTGGCCGTAGCCCTACTGTGGTAGTGAGACCTCCCTTTCCTCTTGGCCCCGATTTTCCCGAGATGATTAATTCCCGCTACTTACTCACTTCCATTGCCATTGGCGCTAGCCTGTTTGGCCCATGGCAAAGCCAAGCCCAGAGTCTGGCTCATCGGCAAAGTAATGCGACGATCACCGTCAAGTCTCCAGCGGGAGTATCAGGCAGGGGGCGCGCGTCGCGATCGACATGGTCAATCCGTCGTTTCGATTCGGTAACCCCGTGACAATCGACGAATTGACCCCAGGCCCCTCGGTCTACTCCGAGCGCGGGGATGGGGGAGATTGCAGGAGAATTTCAATTCAGTGACCTTTGGCAATGCGATGAAGTGGTCCAACGTCGAGAGCCGCTCTGCCGCTGCCTGACGGCAGCTCGTGCAACCGGCCTTTAACCTGCGGGCGTTCAATGGCCAATCTGGATAGGGGTCTTCGCGGGCCCGCGGCCGGTAGGGGGAGCGTCTTACCAACTGCCAACGGCGTTTCGGGCGCAGATCTCGTCGACCGAGATTCAGGCGACCATCCGGCCACACGTGACGGATTATCACCCGCTGTTCAAGGGAGGCGGGATCACGAATTTTGATGTCTATAATGAGCACTTTCACGAACGTGAATTTGTGATCAACCAGGCGGTGTCGGGTTCGACGGCATCGACTTTAAGCGCCGAGCAGGCGGCCGAGGTGGCCGATTGGTTCAAGGCGGCGCAGGAGGTTGGTCCCGCCGCGAGGCTGTTTATCACCGAATACAATATTCTGAATTTTTGGCAGGGAAATGATTCCGATGTCATCGCCCGTAAGACCTTCATCGCCGCCGTGCACGACGCGGGCGGCCCAGTGTGTGGGGTATCGTTCTGCAAGCGCCCATGGACCGCATGATCACGAAGGCGCAGATCAGGCGCCGTCTCGACCTTCTCGTCGTGCCCACGGCGTCGACAATCAATTACCCCAGCGGTCTACTGGGGCTCCCAATCGAAATCACCCTTGATGCCATAACACCGGGCACCATTGAGTTCGGGCCAAGTGCTCAAACAGGGAATGGTAGTCGAAGGCAGTGAAACGGTGCTGGCGCGGGTTTCGGGTCCGGCGCTGGCGAGGTTCTTTACCGGCTTTATGCCGGATCCCCGCTTTGAGGTGCGTAAAGAAGGCACCTTGCTCGCGGCCAATGACTAACTGGAGCGTCGCGACGGCTGACGCGGCTGAAGGTGCTCTGGGGGCGGGAGTGGACTTGATGTAGGCAGTGGTGATGCGTCGCTGTTGATCCCATTGCAGGGGCTCAATACGCTGGAGATCACCGGGAGATGAGGGGGGAGTGATTTTAGCCGAAGTTTTTGATCGTTCGGTTTCTGCGCCCAGCGCCCGTTTTCTCAACATCTGCACACTGAACATTGCCGGTAGCGGAAATTCTACCCTGACCGCCGGGGGCGTGGTGAGAGGTTCGGGCACCATTACTCTGCTGATCCGTGGAGTGGGACCAGAGTTAGCCCGGAGTTTTGGCGTCACCGGAGTATTGGCCGATCCCCAGATTATGGTGCGGGGGGCCGATACGACCAACGATGATTGGGACGGAAGTCTGACGGATATCATGGCCTCGGTTGGTGTATTTCCGCTGGCGGCAGGCCAGCGAGGATGCTGCCGTTCTCGTGACGGTGCCGCAGTGTCGCTACACGGTCGAAGTGAAGGGTGCCGATGGCGGCCACCGGCTTGGCGATCATCGAGGGCTAAGAATTGAGCTAGTTACCGTGTGACGTCGTTATTCGATGCGAAGCGCGCCGAGCGGAGTCAGCTTTTGAGCGGCCTAAGTCGTCCTTTTTTGGCGGAATTCAGTATAGAAAATTCACAATTCACGACATGACCCCCTCACGTTAACCTGTCGCTACCCGGTCGAAGTGACGGGGGCCGATGGCAGCCACCGGCTTGGCGATCATCGAGGTCTAAGGATTGAGGTAATTGCCGTGTGACGTCGTAGTCCCATGCGAAGAGCACCGAGCGAGGTCGTTTTTTGAGTGGTTTAAGTCGTCGTTTTTCGGCGGAATTCAGTATGAGAAATTCATAATTCACGACATGACCCCCTTGCCCGAGCGACCCCTACCCAAACTCCTGAATGTTGGCGTTGTCTAAGAGGTCGGGGCGGTGATCGGAGCGGGTTGCCAGAAGTAGCGGCCAGCATTGAAGTAGGTCGCGTGCACTCGGATCGCAGAGGCGGTTAAGACGACGATGAGCACGAGGAGGAGGACAATTCGGCGGGCAGTGGCGGGAGGCTCGTAGGGATCTTGCAGGGTGCGGCTGGAGCCGCGCGGAATGACGGCCCGGGAGGTGAGTCGAGTGCCGAAGGGCACACTAATCTTGACCCGACCGTTGATGGCCCAGCCGTTGGCATCGAGGATGGGTCCGAGCGTGCGTTGGCGAAGTTTAATCCAGGCAATGATCATGGACGGACCCGAGATGACAAGAATGACCCCGAGAAGGGAGGCGACGACGATCAAGGGACCGCCAGCGAGAATGCCGGTGGCGTAGCCGATGAGAGTCGTCGCGAAGGTGCCGAGAGCACCAAAAGCAACGCCGAGGGCGGCGACGGTGCCAACGTCCACTTTTTTGCCGCCCGGCGCGTCGTTTTTGAGTTTGGTTATCGGGATGGTGGAGGTGGCGGCGTCGACGGTATTGGCGGCGGCGGAGGTGAGTTTTTTATCGGCCTCGGCTTCGGCAGCAGCAGCGCGTTTGGCGACCTGTTGTTCGATGAGTCGGACGAATTTTTTGTAGGGACTAAAGAAAGCTTGCCGGACGCTGATGGGGTTTTCGACTACCGTGGTGATCTTGGCATCCCAATCCAGCCCTTGCCGATCGTAGAAAATTCCGTTGCGCCCCACAAAGAGATAGTCGCTGTCGCCCTGCGTGAAACAGGCGGCGATTTTCAAGGGGGGGTGGCCGAGGCGGGAGCATTCGCAATAGGCGATGTAGGCCTTGCTCATGGCGGCGAGAGACGAGGGTCCCGCGACCTCGATGCAGAGTTCGGTGGAGCGGCTGTCGAGGTAAAGGCGGCCGGCTTGGAAGACGGCGCGGGTGTCGGGGTTGTAGAAGTCGAGGAAGTTGACAAAATTTCGCAGGAGCACGGGGAAATCGCGGCGGTAACGGATAAGGCGTTCGACCCCGTGGATGCCATTGAACTGGGGTTCGAGGGCCTTGTCCTGAGCAAGCATGGCGTTGATCGGACCTTGGGTATCGGCGGCCAGAATCGTTCGAATGCGCTCGGGAGTCAGGCGGGAGATGGTATCACCTGACTTGCATTCCAGCCAAGCGGCGTAGGGGTTCAGGCGGGTTTTGATCTCCTGCCACTCGGCGCGGGTGAGGTGGGTTTTTTCGGCTCCGAAGATGGGAGTGGCGGCGTCGCGGTGGAGGGTGGCGAGGGCGGTGGCCCAGGCGGGGTTGAGGGTCTCGGCGAGGAGAGGGAGGGGACGTCCGGCCTCGATTTGCACGAGGGGAAAGATGGCGAGCTCCTCGGCGGTAATGGTGAGATCTTGGGCGACGAGTTCAAAATATTTGTCCTCGGAATGGTTAAGCGCGGGAAGGGCGCGAGGGTCGTAAGCGGCGAGACGAGCGCGAGTGAAGTAGTCGTCGATTTTGGTGCGCACGGCCTCGACTGCCGTATATGCGGCAGGGGTCGCTTCGCCGAGGGTAAGGATATCGGGCGACTTACCGCGGCGGAGCCAATCGGAGCGGTCGGCGCAAGCTTGGTAGAAATCGTTCGCCTGAGACTGATCAAAGCCCGTGCCGCCACCCCGTTCGGCCTTACCTCCGCTCGTGGCGAGGATGTCGACAATGACGCCTTTGAGGACGAGGTCTTCGGTGGCATTGACGTTGATCACGCCATCGCCGTTGAAGGGGGTTGCGGCAAAGAGTTTTACGGTATCGGAGGCTTGGGCGAGGGTGACGGCGTCGGCATCGTCTTGGCCGAGCCCGTGGAGGATGGCTTGGGCGGAGGCAAGGGTGCCAAGGCCTTCGGGCGTTTGGTCGTTGATATCGGCGAGGGGCAGTCGGTCACCGCCAGTGAGAAGGGTGCCGACATCCTTGAGGTGAACGGTGGCCCAGCGGATGGCTTCGAGGAGTTCGGGAACGCGGATGCGGCCATCGTGGTCGCAGTCGATGAGGGCGAGGGTTTTCTCGTCGAGGAAGGTGCCTTTAACCGGACAGGAGAGAGCGACCCAGAGTTTTTGATCTAGCTCAGGTAGGTGGATCAAGTCGGCGGCCGTGGTGATGACGACTTGGTCGAGCCCGCCCACGCGAACGAAGTTCCAGACGTGGGTGGAGGCGGGCGGATCAGATGGGCGCATAGGATGAACGGGAGTAAATAGATGGGCTTCAGGCGGGCAATGCGGATTCGAGGAGGAGGAAATTTGACGGCCACGCCAAGGGCGACCGGCCGCGCGAAGTGGTCGCATGATCGGGGTAGGTTAATCTACGGGATCGGCCGATGCTGATGAAGCTGAGAGTGCCGGAGCAGAGCCGTGGGTGATTACGATTGTGGTGAAGCGGGCGGCAGGAACATCGAAAGATAAAGTGAATAAAAAACGACGGATTTGAATCCAATCCAAGCTTTCAGCCGAACATTAGGATTGTAAGCCATCGCGGCGTTCTGCCGCTGGATTAATTAAACCATTCATATAAATAGAATCATGAAACTTAGAACTCTTCTCACCTCCGCGACCTTGATTGCCTCGTTGTCCGTAGCCTCCGCTGCGCACCACGGTTCAAAGCCCACCACTGACATTGTTGATACGGCGGTTGCGGCGGGCAGCTTCACCACCTTGGCAGCCGCTCTCGGTGCCGCCGACCTCGTTGGCGCGCTCAAGAGCGAAGGTCCCTTCACCGTATTCGCCCCCACCGATGAGGCCTTTGCCAAACTCCCGGCGGGCACGGTCGAAATGCTGCTCAAACCGGAAAATAAAGCCAAATTGGTCGACATCCTCACCTATCACGTGGTTGCCGCCAACGTGCCAGCAGCGGCTGCCATGACCCTGGACACGGCGGAAGCGCTAAACGGCAAATCTATCGCGCTGACTCGCCGTGGTGGTAATCTGTTCCTGAATGACGCGAAAGTCATCAAAACCGACATCATGACGAGCAATGGTATCATCCATGTGATCGACACGGTTTTGATCCCTCAGTCCTAACCGCCGAAAGCTCACCGATGAGCCCAGCAGTAGCCTGTCCGCTGAGCAACATCACTCCGAATATGAGTCTGCTGCTTTGAGCAGGTCGTTTATGATATGTCCGGCAGTGGCATTAGTGCCGTTGCCGGAAGGCGGGTAAGATCCGTGGTCCGACCAAGGTGAAAAGCAGAGGACTTGCCTGCCCATGGAACGGTTAAATTTCGATGGGGGATTCGGGAAGACGTGGGTCGAAGTTTGCTGCGATAGTCTTACCAGCCGGTTTAAACCAACGTTCAGGTTGTCTTGTCGTGCGTTTAGGTTTCTGTCTGACGCATGGCTCGGCTTGAACCCAACCCGGCGGTGGAAGAAATCCTCCCGCGCGTCGCCCGGCGTGATCCACGTTCCATGAACGACTGTATCGCCCAGTTCGGGGGATTGGTCTGGAGCATTATTCGCCGCTACGTGCAACCTGATTCCGAAGCAGAAGACGTTGTGCAGGAAGCTTTCGCAGAACTGTGGCAGAAGGCGGACCGGTTTGACCAATCGCGGGCTTCTGCTGCCACTTTCATCGGATTGATCGCCCGTCGGCGGAGCATTGATTGGCTCCGGCGAAAGAGTCGGCGGCCGAAGTTGCAGCCGTTACCGCCTGACTTCGATGAATTGGTTTCGGCCGAAGCGACTCCTGACCGCGCCTGCGTGGATGCGGAGAATCTCCAAGGTGCACTGAGCCAATTGTCTTCCGATGCTCGCGAGCTTTTCAATTTACACTTTACGAGGGGGCTGACTCACGCCGAAATTGCCGCTCAGACCGGTTTGCCTTTGGGCACCATTAAAACCCGATTGCGCCGGGGTCTGATCGACATGCGAGCCCTACTCCGTTCCCCTAAAGCTCAAGCAGCTGAGTCATGAAACCCACCGAATTGAAACAACGCTTTGACGAGTTGGATGCTGCCCGCGCACTTGGTGATTTGTCACCTGAGGAGCAGGCGGAATGGTTCCAACTGGTTGAAACCCAGGGTTTCTCTCCCGACGGTGAGTTTGATCTTTTGGTAGCGGGCTTGGAAGCGGCTTATGGGGGAGTAAGCACTGCGCTTCCGGCCGGTCTGATTAAGAAATTGCAAGCGGAGGCGGAGCATTCCATGCCGCAACCTGCCGTCGCTGAGGTGATCTCATTTTGGCGGCATCCGGCGTTGGGGTGGGCGGCGGCTGCAGGCCTGGCCGTCGCTTTGACAGTGATGAATCCGCGGACTGAGACGGAGCCTTCGGACGTCGATTTACGAGGTGCCCTGTTGGCTCGCAACGATGTGCTGCAATGGAATTTCTCCGGCACGGCGGAGTTTGCCGAATTGAATGGCGATGTGGTTTGGCAGGACGAAAGCCAAACCGGATTCATGCGCTTTAGCGGATTGCCAGCCAACGATCCTCAACAATCTCAGTATCAACTTTGGATCGTCGATCCGGAACGGGACTCGGTTCCCGTCGATGGCGGAGTGTTCAATATTCCAGCTGGAGACGGTGAGGTGCTGGTGCCAGTTAGAGCGGCTTTGCGTGTCTCCGCGCCGGTGGCAT
>Ga0209390_10008519_pt1 | contig 12633 bp, 23 predicted proteins | sample BON01_FD_187212 | JGI IMG/M metagenome (GOLD analysis project Ga0209390, IMG submission 187212) | Freshwater microbial communities from Lake Bonney liftoff mats and glacier meltwater in Antarctica - BON-01 (SPAdes) (version 2) | ecosystem: Environmental > Aquatic > Freshwater > Ice > Glacier... | reverse complement strand
CAGCAACAACAACAACAACAACAACAACAACAGCAACAACAACAGCAACAACACAAAGAAAAGGGAAAGAGAGAGACAAGGAGAGAGAGATGGAATTCAGAACGGGGAGGAGGAAGAAGAGGAGGATTGAAAAAAGAGATTAGTCTGCAGTAGCAGCAACAGCAACAACAACAACAGCAACAACAACAGCAACAACAGCAACAACACAAAAGCAAGGGGGCAAATGAGAGAGAAGGAGAGAGAGAGAGAGAGATGGAATTTAGAACGGGGAGGAGGAAGAAGGGGAGAATTTCAAACAAACAAGAGATTAGTCTGCAGTAGCAGCAGCAACAACAACAACAACAACAACAGCAACAACAACAGCAACAACACAAAGAAAAGGGAAAGAGAGAGACAAGGAGAGAGAGATGGAATTCAGAACGGGGAGGAGGAAGAAGAGATGGATTGAAAAAAGAGATTAGTCTGCAGTAGCAGCAACAGCAACAACAACAACAACGACAACAACAGCAACAAGAGCAACAACACAAAAGCAAGGGGGCAAATGAGAGAGAAGGAGAGAGAGAGAGAGAGATGGAATTTAGAACGGGGAGGAGGAAGAAGAGAAGGATTTTTCAATCAATCAAAAGAGATTAGTCTGCAGTAGCAGCAACGACAACAACAGCAATAACAGCAACAACAACAACAACAACAACAACACACAACCAAAAAAAGCAAGAGAGAGAGAGATGGAATTTAAAATGGGGAGGAGGAAGAAGAGGAGGACAAAGTTCAATCTGCAGTAGCAGCAGCAACAGCAGGCAACAACAACACACAACCAAAATAGCAAGAGAGAGAGATAAGGAATTCAAACGGGGAGGAGGAAGAAGAGGAGGATTTTAAACAGGAGAATAGTCTGCAGTAGCAGCAACAACAACAACAACAAGAACACCATCAACGACAACAACAACACCAATAAGAGGGGCGATTGAGAGAGAGAAGGAGAAGAAGAGAAAGAGAGAGAGTGCGTGTTGGAGGAAGAGGGGGAAGGAGGGAGGGAAGGAGGGAAAGAGGGAAGTTGTGTGTTCATTTGGTACTGATTCCGAGGAAAGAGTGGTAGTGTCGTTGCTCGGAAGCGAGCTGCCCATCAAGTTTTTTAAATTACCCAGGATTAGAACGATTGAAAGTACATGCGAAGGGAAGATGGTGGGGAGATTTGGACACGAGGTGGTTTGTTTGTTGGTGATAGGACATGCGGGCGGGACATTATCTCACGGAGGGGGGGCAAGAGAGAGAGGAACGGTGTAATGATTCACAATTATATGTTATATATGTGTGTGTGTGAGCGTTTGGGGTGGGTGTGGGTGTCCGTTTTGATGCTGTTTCTGAGGGATAGATGGTAGTGCGCTTGGAAGCGCACTGCTCATCAAGTTCTCGAAATGCCCGTAAGACCAGTAGAAGAGAGCACACAATGGAAAATTATGTCGGCTGATGAGGGAGGGGAGAGATGGTGTGCTAGTGACAAGATGCTGGTGATCGACGACAAATTTGGAAGTGTTTTCATGGTGCTAAGGAGGGAAAGGGTGCTTCAGTTCTCACTTACGTGGAGAGTATGTGGGGTAGTGCGTTATTTGTGTGTTCGTGTTGTTCTGGTTCTCATGCGCGATAGATGGTGGGTGTATGGTTCGAAAGCGCGTTTGTGTTTTTTTCCCCAAAGGCCATTCGAAGCCTGTCACGGGAAGGAGGAGAAGATTTGATTCAACGAATGTGGTGAGAGAGGCTCAGTGAGAAAGGTTGCGAGCGGTACGAGAGGGGGACAAGGGAGGGTAAGCGGATAAGGGAGAGGAGGGGGTAGCGAGGGCTTTTTAGACCGCAAGTGGAGACGAAGACAATAGGCTTGCTTTTGTTTGTGGGTGAGAGGGGCAGCCGGTACAGGAAGAGAATCAGGCCCGGAAGGGTCTTAGCTGGTTAGTGGGAGGGGCCTTGACTGTTCTCACATAAGTACGATCTTGTGCGCTAGTCGCTCGGGGGGGCAACGTGATTTTTCTCTTGAGCGAGCTGGCAGATATATACTTGTATATATTATGGCGTGACGATGCGTGTTGATGCTGTAGGAGTGTGCGTATGCTTTTGGGAGGGACCTGCTGCAGTAGGGCGCTCGATCAAGGGAGCGTGGGCCGAGGTATGTTGGGATGGGAAGAAGGGGGTTTTGTCGGGAGGGGGGATTGTTTCGAGAGGGTGTCCTTGTCCGGGGCGTGTGTGTATGTCATCGTCACCTTCTTCGAGCGGCGCCGGGCCTGAGGTATGTATAGTAGGAAGCATCCACGCACGCACGCCGCCACTCGCTCAAAGAGGAAAAGCACTGCCCCCTTAAGGCGTCAGTGACACAGGACGTACTTCTGAGGACGGGGGGCTTAAACTCTCACGAAACCAGAAAAGGCTCGGTGTGGTCTGATTTCCCTGTCTTGTCATCGACTGTTTCTTTTGCCTGCGAACGAAGCAGGATTTCATTGTCTGACATTTCTGCCCGCGATTTGAAGAGTCGTTGTTGCCATCTCTTTTCTTGCATTTGTGGGCCTCCCCTTCGTCTGCCCTTTGGCGCGAGTGATTTTGGCGGCCATCTCTGATTGCCTAGTTGAAGAGAATCTTTTGTGAATTTCTGTGTGCAGGAATCGAAAGCTTGAGGGAATTGTAAAGCAACAGCGTGAAGAATCACGACTTTTAAAAAAAGAAATCGTGTATGTGCGCCTGGCCTTTGGGGGTGCGCGTGTGTACGCATGCATGTGTTTTGGTGTGTTTGCGTGTGAGTCGGGGAATACGAAAGCAATGGGCTGGGGCGTGAGGAGTAAGTGAGCCTATAGTGAGTGTGTTTACGCGCGATTGTAAGGGGAGAGACCGTGAATCTCTTCGTGTATGTGGTGGATTATTAGCACCTTTGGTAGGAATGTTCAAGCCGAGTGGAGCAGAAGAGCAGGAGTCGTGTCGACAGTGTCTAGATTTGAAAACCAGCAGCAGCAAGAAGACCGGCAAGTGAGGAGGAAGAGAAAGAGGGAGAGAGAGATATTTGTGTATGCACAGGAGGGTCTGTGTGTGTGCGGCGTGTGCTGGTATGTATTTCTCTCTTTTTTGAGTGCGTGTGAGTGTTAACAATTTGGAGAGAACAAATCAAATAGCAACCGCCGTCTTGAAAGAGACCTTGAGTGCGGGATCAGGATGGAGTGAGTGAGTGGAGAATATATATATATATATGTGTGTGTGCATGTCGTGAAAATATGAGCACCGTAGTTACTAAAGCTTAAGCCGCGAGGGAAAAGGAAAGCAGTCATGTCCTAGGTTCTGGGGTAGAATTTAAAAATAAACAACGAGTGGAGGAAGGAGGAGAAGGAAGAGTGAGAGAGAGATAAAGAGAAACGGCCAGAAGAGAACGAGAACGGACGGCGAAGAGTCTGGCCTTGTGAAGAATTTTGTAAATAGTTTGGAAGCATGGGGGAGGGAAGGAGGGAGATCAGGAAGGGAGGGAGGAGGGAGACAATGTCCTTCCCTCCCTCTCTTTTTCCGTCTTTCCTTTGCCGTCTCCATCCAAGAAGAGGAAAGTGGAAGACAAAAGAGAAGAAAAAGACAAAAAGACAAGAAGTTCAGATGAAAGCGCAATGAAGCCAAAGACCTGAGATAAGAAACGTGAGAAAAGATGGCAAGAAAGAGCTTTCAGAAAATAGTAAGATTTGAAAATATGCTAGAAGCAGAAACGAACGAGGCACACAAAAGCAAGAATGTAGAACCAAAACCAAAACCAAAAGTCAAAGCATATAGGTGTACTTAACGAAGAGTCAGTAAAAAAGAAAAAGACAACAGAAACCAACCATCCAAAAGAGACGTATGTAAGCAAGCACTTAACAAAAAAGTCAGAACCGTGCCAATAAAAGACAGAAAGCAAAACCAAGCAAAAAAGAAAGAAAGGAACATCAAAAGAATCCCAAAAAAGAAAAAAACAATAAAAATTAAAATCAAATAAACATTTGCGAAGGATTGCATCACCTTATTTCTTTTTTAAGCGACACAAACAAAAGAATGTAATAAATGAAGTGCGTGCTTATCCTTACTCTGCCAGTGACAGTGGAAGGGTTCCTTCCCCTTTCCTGACCCAAGCAAGACCCTGCTCTTTTTCCACATATACTCCTTCTTTTCTTCTTTTCTTCTTTTCGTTTCCAATCAAAGTTTTCGTTCGTTCGTTCGTTTCGTCTTTGCTTTTCGTTCACCGTATATTCTTTTTGACTCTCTTTATGGCTGTACAAAAGGAACTTGTATGACAAAATCCCAAATATCGTGCGTCACTCACACACAACACACCACAACATCACCAAAACTCTCCCTCCCTCCCTCCCTCCCTCCCTCCCTCCCTCCCCTCTACTGGAACTGCCCCGAGTTATCCCACCGACTCGTACTAAACGCATAACAAATCGTTAATATCCAAACACTCGTAAAAATCCTCCCCACATACGCTTCTCTGGGTGTGAACCTATCATTCCCGAGGACCAACCTAGCAGAATTATAAGCGACTTGCACTAATTCCGCCAAGCCATTGATACTCAATATAGCCTTGAGTCGCGTCTTGATCCTTGAATTCCTCGAGAAAGACTGCACGAGGGAGAGGAGGACACCTACCAGATTAGCACACAAGAGGCCGACGACCGGCAGGGCAACAAGGGCTCGACGGACCACCCCAGAAATTTGATCAGCCAGCTCGTATAGATGAGTGGCGCGTGCGGTCAAAATCATAAACAAAATGCACACGCCCGTATTGCCGACTGTACGCATGATGCGCGGATAAAGGATTTCGTGGCGTTCACCGGGGGAGGAGGCGGGTTGGGAGGAGTAGTACCGTTGGTAGCTGTAGGAAGAGGAGGCAGGGCCCCAAGGACGGGTAATGACCGGACCGCCAGCAGCAGCTGCAGCGGCGTAGTTTCCTTGTTGTGGTGGTGGTGGTTGTTGTTGTTGTTGTTGTTGTTGTTGCTGCTCTTGGTCGTCGTCGAGATTGTTGCGGGGGGGGCGGCCGCCGGCTTGTTGGGGAGGGGAAGGAGGGACGAAGCTGCTGCCGCCGCGGGCATTTAGGGGTTGCTGTTTTTTGTTGGGGGTGTGTGTTGGAGGGGGGTGTGTGTGGAGGGATTAGATGGTTGAAAGACGAATGGTAAGCCTTGGGGGCGTTGTTTTGTATAAGGGTGACTGGGTATTATGTGGGAGGACGGGAAGGGAGGGAGGGAGAGTGCGCGAGATGGAAGAAGGCACTCCCTCCCTCCCGCATTCGAGCACCTAACCAGTCAGTCCTCCAACTACCACCCTGCGGCCGGATCCTAGCTGCTGATATGGTTCTAAAGCACAATACGTAACCGATTCCACTCGACGTCTAGCCCTCCTTCAAGGCAACCTCCCTCCCTCCCCTCCCCTCCCTCTTCTCCCCTCCCTCCCTTCCTACCTGATGAGGCCGTGTCGGAAGGCTACTGCCCACGGGGGCGGCGCTGCTCAGGCCTGTGGTGGCTGCCGCTGTCAGTGCTGCCGCGAGAAGAAGGAGGGAAGGACCTGATTGGCGCGGTTGACGACGTCGCTTGACGCCTGCCGCGGGAGGGGAGGCCATCCTTGGTGCTGCTGCTTGCTGGTCTTGTTGTAGTTGCTTCGTTGATGATAGAGTGGGGAGGTGGAGGAGGCCCGGGACTCGAGGCGGTGAAGCGGCTGGTGGCTGTGGGGATGTGCAAGGTAGCAAGGAGGGTAATGGGTGAGTCTGGGCGTGCTGGTGCTGCTGGGCAGAGGGGGAGGGCATCATTACACAAGAAGGAAAGGCATCATGAGTGAGGCGAGCCGTGGCCGCTTTTGCTTCGCCGCTGTCTCACTCCCACCCCATCACATTTCCACGCACAAACCACAGGAAAGCCTGCCTCTGGTTCACTACGAGAGTCCTGAAATTGTGCCGGCGGTCTAGCATGCTCCTGCGCGGCTGATACGTCTGGTTTTGGCAGGCCAGGACCAGCAGACTGGGCACGTCCTCCCCTCCCTCCATTTGTTCGATGTCGCGAATGCCCCCCTCCTTCCAAAAGCAACGCTGAGCTCGTCCGCTCCCTACAAGCCACCCTACGCATGCTCGGGCGCGTTTCAATAATGTGGCTTGAGGCGCCTTGCATCGGGGTTGGGTAGCCGGGATGGGAGGGGAGGACGACTCAAGCAAGGAAGCGAGCGGGCCGGGGCAGGCATGGCCTCGAGCTAGGCCAGCCGGGACGCCCGCCTCGGTGCTGGACCGCACCGGCAGCACGTTCACCTGCGTCCTCCTCAGCGCCATCTGCGTCACGGGCAAGGGCTAGCTGTACTGGGCGGTGCTGGTCATGTGGGTTGAGCAGGCGGAAAGTTTTGCGGTCCGTTTTTGAGAATGGAGACGCCTGGCCTGGCTTGGCTTGGACTGTGAATGTGTATGCGCAAGAGCAGCAGGGTAAAAAAGGAGAGAGCGCTTTTTCAGTATGAGGGAGGGCGGGAGGGAAAAGGACAAGACGCGCAGCAGCCTGAGCTGAGTGTACCCCAAGAGCAGTCAGTAAAATGAAACGAAATAAAAAGGAGACGGCATGCATGTGTACTAATTGTGTAAAACCTCTGCTTTTGTTCTGTTCTTTCTTTATGTTTGATGTAACAAGGACACGCCGGCATTCAACGCCGGCGGCTTTGTGTATAGGTTGGGGAGGAACAAACACGCATCACACACTCAAAATAAATCCTACACCCATCTAAAACGCACACGCATTTGGACTCCCCTCCCCTCATACAGCACCACACCACGGCCTCTATCCTCTCTCTCTTTTTTGGTCACCAACCAAAATTGCAAAAAAAAATCATTCAAGTAACCCACTGACTTTCTTTCAATACTATTTATATTCGACACTGTAGACATCTCATCGCAAAGGCCCCTCCCAACCCTCCCCTACTTTGTCAAGTCACGCACCCCAGCCCCCATTCTATTCATATTCTATCTATATTTAAAGCTATCTCCATCCCCTCTCTCACAACAACCATCACCTACAGTCGCTCCCGAAGGACAAGAGACACCACCAACCATTCCCTTCAAACAAAAACAAATTACGCGCTAACCTTCGCCTCGACATTCACATTGCCCAACTCCACCGCCTCAGCCTCCTCAGCGTTGCCGGAAGCGTTACTCTTGATGGTTTCATCCAAAGGGTCAACAGCAAGCAGCTCGGGTTTAATGAACCAGATAGCAAAAGCACAGGCCATCACACACCAGCCTATGACTCGGAAGCCTTGGGCGGCGGAGGTGAACTTGTTGTGGATGAAGAGGAGGGTGAAGCAGATGGCACCACAGTTGCCGCCGGCCCCGACGATGCCTGAGACACTGCCGCCTGTTTTTGTTTGTTGTGTGTGTGTGGAGAGGGGGAGGGATGAGTTGATTTGCCCGCTTTTGCTATTGCTTTGCTTTTGCCTACTTACCCACCCCTTCCTCCCTCCCTCCCTCCCTCTTCAGTCACGTACCGGCTGACTTGGTGATATAAGGTGTAATGGCGAAACACGAGCCATTAGCAGCTTGCACGAACACGGAGAAGGCGAGCAGCAGGAGGGTGGCCTCCTTCATGGACTTGGCGTGAGAGAACCAAATGATGAAAATGGACTCGAAGATGACAAGGGTGAATTGGACGGCCATGCGGCCCTTCATCTCGGCGTAGGCATTCGCCATGTCGCTCAGCCACCCACCCAGCCAGCGGGCGAAGATGTTGGTGATCTGTGTTTGGTTGGAGAAAGAAATGGGATCGGAGGGTGTGTTGTGTTGTGTTAGTGTCCATCTCATCTTGAGGGAGGGGAAGGGAGAGAGGGAGGGAAGGAGGGAGGGGAAAAAGGATATTTACGTACCCCGCAAAGCAAGGCAATTTGTCCGGCCTTCGTCACATTCGCGCCGAATTCGTCGTGGAAGTAGGAAGCGGCCATGTTGAAAAGCACGATCTCCACCCCAAAGGAGGCCCCGTATTGAATGGCCATGATGTAGGACATGTAGTTACCAGCAGCCGCCTTGAAAGAAGTGGAAGCCGTAGCGGGCACCTCGCCCTGCTTGATGAGATCTTTGATGTCGCCCTGAAGGTGGGGTGAGTGAGGGAGAAAAAAAATGGTCAGTCTCAGTTGCTGTTGTCATCTATGTGTCTCATCTGTCTCTCATTTCTTTCCTCCCTCCCATTACTTCAACTTACCCGAGGAGTGTCCTGACCGAACGCATAGACAAGCCCAGCCGCGAAAAGAAGAGAAAAACCAGGAAAAAGGAAGCTCAAACGCCAAGCACGCTCCGTGTTCGCGCCCCAGGTCTGCATAGCCGCAAATATGCCCACCATGATGACTTGGATGCTGCCCCCGCCGAGGTTGCCCCAGCCACCGACGATCGCGTTAGCCCCACCAATGCAACGCTTCTTAAACATGTTGGTGGTCCAGGCTTGAGACATGACAAAGGAGCCGCCCAGGATGCCGATGGCGGCGCGGAGGGCCACGAGGCCTTGCCAGCTTTGGACCAGGCCAGTACAGAAAACGGGGATGGCGCCAATTACCAGCAGCCCTGCCATGGTGACCTTGGGCCCAAAGCGGTCGCAGAGGGGGCCGATTAAGATGCGGGTAAAAACGGTGGAGGTGACGGCGGCCAGGTTGGACATATGCACGTGGTCCTTGGTCAGGTGCAGGCTCTTCTTGATCACGGGCATGAGGGGGGCGATGGAAAACCATGCGTTGAACGCCTGGAGGGAGGGGAAGGAGTGAGGGGGAGGGGAGGGGGAAGGGAGGGAGATGAGTGCGAGTGCAGGTGTGTGCGGCTGACGTGGCTAACTCCCCGCTGGACAATTCTTGTTCCGCCCCCCCCTCGGCCCGAATCCCCCGACTTTGGCCTACACTTACCACAAAGAAGGAGAACCAGGCCAGGTGGAAGGAGCGCATGTGCGGGGCCGCGAAGCTCCAGAGCACCACCTTGTCGGCCTTCTCGGCCTCAGTGACCGCCGTGGTCAGGGACTTGGTGGGCTCAGGCTTGGACATGGTGGACATAGGATCGGTTTATGGGGGCTGTTATTTTGTGAGAGGGAGAAAGGGGGGGGGGAGGGGGGGTGAGTAAGGGGTCAAGACGTGGCGGCGGCTTTTGGTACCTGCGCGCCTGCCCGCCCACAGTACACCGGGGCCAGGCATTGTGCGGGTGAGCGCATTTTTATGTGCGGCGCAAGGTCTCTAAAGGTCAGGGGCGCCGGTGTAAGATCTGCGCTAGGCACATATTCCCGCTCGCCTTGTCTCACTGCCCGCTCGTGCCCTTTGCACGCTGTGTGTGTACAGGACCCCAATGAAAGGGCAGGCAGGGGCGAGCTGTATTGGACCAAGGCGGCGTGCCAAGTGTGCCTTGCAAAAAATAATGCCAAACAAGCATTCGCAAAACAAACAAACAAGCAAACAGCACGGGGTCGGTCGTGAGCAAGAAGACGGGGCGGGAGGTGAAAACGTTAGCTGTTCGTCCGGTTGGTATCGCGGTCTTTGCCCTTATGTCGTCATAGAAGGGATGCAGTCTCCCGGCAACTTCTGATTTCGTACGCCATCACTGTAAGCAGACCAAATTGAGATCGGCTGCCACGAGGGCTGAAGGCACGGCTTCTTGTTTTTCATGCCCTGGCGCTTTGTACCTGGTATGTCCACACGACCCCATTACACCTGCCTTTTTTTTTAGCACCGCTGCACTCGCTCTACCAATAAACTGCCGCCGAGTGGGGGGGCGAAGCAACATACATGACGTGTCGGATCAAGATTAACGACCGCGGCAAGGCGCCGGATCTTAACGCGCAGCAACAGCAGCAGCCGAAGCCGACTAGTTTTGTACTCATTTTTGCATGCATGGACACAGCAATGACCGACCTCCACTCTGACCACCACATGCACGCACCCACCACCACACGCACAACGACAGGCCACCACAGCAGCATCTGCCCCCGCCTCTCTCTCCAATGGCCTTCAAGATCTCGCCACAGGTGCCCGCGGCGCCTGTGCCGGTCCGTGCGACCAGCACAGACACACGGGACGCCGACACAGCAGACAAGTGGGTGCAGCGCCTGCCTGCCATGATTCGCCTGACGGGCCGCCACCCGTTCAACGCCGAGCCCCCCACCAAGGAGCTGGTCGACGCCGGCTTCATTACCCCCGCCGCCATGCACTACGTGCGGTAAGTGCTTTGTTTTTTCAGAGGCCGGATTGGGAGGTCGATTGAGCCGCCGAATCCAGGCCCCGTCTCTCACAATCTCCCCACTCTCCCCACACCACACCACAACGCACAGCAACCACGGTCCGGTGCCCAAGCTGGCCTGGGACGAGCACCGCATCACCGTGACGGGCCTCGGCGTGGCGGAGACCCAGGTATTGTCCATGGACCAGCTGGTGGCCCTGCCCCAGCGGACCTTGCCCATCACCCTTGTCTGCGCGGGCAACCGCCGCAAGGAGGTGAACGTGACCCGACAGAGCAAGGGCTTCAGCTGGGGTTCCGGCGCCGTCAGTACCTCCATCTGGACGGGCGTGCCCTTGCACGTGCTCCTGAAGCACTGCGGTGTGGACCCCGAGGCGTTGGAGCCGGGCAGCTACTGGGTCAACTTCGATGGGCCGGACGGCGAGCTGCCCAAAGGTATTTACGGCACCAGCATCCCCCTCCTCAAGGTAAGCAGGCGGGCACATATTTACACACACATACCCTCACATTTATTTAAATACTGACTTGATGCTCACCATCAATCTTTTCTTTACTCCAGGCGCTGGACCCGGCCCAGGACGTGCTGGTGGCCTTCGAGCAGAACCACGAGCGGCTCCTCCCTGACCACGGCTTCCCCGTCCGCCTCATCATCCCCGGTAAGCATTAAGACACATACACATACACCAACCACACAGCAACACCTCTAATTTTAATTTCTTTTATTCCAGGCTACATCGGGGGGCGAATGATCAAGTGGCTCACCCGCATCACAATCAGCCGCGAGGAGTCCCAGTCCTTCTACCACTTCCACGACAACCGCGTCCTTCCCTCCTCCGTTGATCAAGAGCGCGCGGACAAGGAGGGCTGGTGGCGCAAGCCCGAGTACATCATCAACGACCTCAACCTCAACTCCGCCATCACTCACCCGGTACGTTCTCGTGTGTGTAAACATGTGTATTTGCCTCTGCCTCTAACACACGCATACGACTTATCCTATTCCTCATCCTCACGAACAGACCCATGACGAGGAGATCCCACTGACCAACGGCACCTACAAGATCCAAGGCTACACCTACTGCGGCGGCGGCCGACAAGTACAACGCATGGAGGTCTCCCTCGACGACGGCAAGGTGCGTAGGATTGTCACGTCCCTTTATTTTTTTAATGCTGCTTTGAACCATTGACTGACGGATTACATTTACACAAAACACACACACACACACACCACGAGCAGAACTGGGAGCTGGCCGAGCTCAGCAAGGAGGAGTACCCGACCGAGCACGGCCGCTTCTGGTGCTGGCGCATGTGGCATCTCGAGATCGACGTCCTGCGCCTGGTAAGTGCCTAGTAAGAGAGAGATCATGTGTGTGTGTGTGTGTGTGTGTGTGTGTGTGTGTGTGTGTGTGTGTGTGTCACTCACCTCTCATATCAACCATCCCTCCCTCCCTCCCTCCATCCTATAGGTGGGCTGCAAGAACGTCGCCTGCCGCGCCTGGGACAACTCGCAGAACACGCAGCCGCGGGACCTGACCTGGAACGTCCTAGGCAGTAAGTGACCTTTTCTCTCTCCTTCTTTCTGCGCTTGTGTCTGTTTGTATAAATATGCAACAGGCACGCCTCACTCACCCCGCTGATTCTCCCTCCCTTACACACAGTGATGAACAACAGCTGGTTCCGCCTTCATACCTCTGTCCGCCGCACCGAGCGCCAGCAGCTCGTCATCCGCATCAAGCACCCGGCCCCCATCGCCCCGGGCGGATGGATGGAGGCGGGAGCCGACGACGAGGCGGTGGTCGTGCAGGCCAAGGCAGCAGGTGCCACGAGCGGGCGCTCGCACGGGGAAGACAAGTCCGTCCCCTCGATGGCGCAGCGCAAGGACCTACCCGTCTATACGCTGGCGGAGCTGGCGCAGCACAACAGCAAGTACGTATGATTGGGGGTTGGAGGAGCGGTGGCGCTTGTCTATATATATGTGAGCGCTCAGTCACTTACTGACTCAATCTTATTTCGCACAACCGCAGGACCGACTGCTGGATTGCCGTCAAGGGCCAAGTCTACGATGTCACCCCCTACCTGCAAGAGCACCCGGGCGGCGTGTCGGCCATCGTCATGAATGCCGGCAAGGACGCCACCGAGGACTTCGAGGTATGTACATGCGCGCGTGTGTCCGAATAATAAAATTCACCAACCTAGTTTGGTTTGATGTTGTGAGTGAGCGTGCAAGCACGGGCACTCACTCTTGTTCAACATCTACCCACACACACAGTCGATCCACTCCAAAAGGGCTTGGGCCATGCTGGAGGAGTACCTGGTTGGCACCCTGGAGGACGCCTCCACCTCCACCTCTACCTCCCTCGTCTCCGCCTCCGCCACCGCCGCTCCCAAGGAAGCCGCTGTGGCGCTCCAGGGCAAGAACCGCGCCATCA
>Ga0209390_10008514_pt1 | contig 12636 bp, 20 predicted proteins | sample BON01_FD_187212 | JGI IMG/M metagenome (GOLD analysis project Ga0209390, IMG submission 187212) | Freshwater microbial communities from Lake Bonney liftoff mats and glacier meltwater in Antarctica - BON-01 (SPAdes) (version 2) | ecosystem: Environmental > Aquatic > Freshwater > Ice > Glacier... | reverse complement strand
ATCTCGCTCAGGTGCGCGTGACAAACCTTCTCAACGAGTATGCAGAGCTGTTGGAGGGATGCGACGGCTCATTTATTGCCAAAGTGGAGCGAGACTGCGGCTATCAATTCCTGCTCCTGAAGCGCGTTGTGCACATCGAGAACTTCCGGTATGTATGTGTACGTATGTATATACATTTGCACATATACATACATACACATGTACATTTATGTGTATGCATGAGCGAGACTGCGGCTATTAATTCATGTTCCTCATGCGCGTTGAGCACATCGACAACTTGAGGTATATATATATATATATACATATATACATCTACACATGTATATTTGTGTATGTGCATGAGCGAGACTGCTGCAACCAGTTTCTACATCTGCTTATATATAAATATGCATATACATTTACGCACGTGCACACAAAAAAGTTACAGAAATTTACATATATATGGTAGGGCTTTTTTGCACACGAGAGTGGATTTGTCAGCGACTAAATTCTTGGGGGAAAGAGACCCGACAGTTTATTGAGTCTACTCACCATTATCACCCAAGACACGCACATTCGAATAATCGGATCTACTCAGTCGCACAAGAGAAAGCAAAAAACCCCTGTTTACTAGTCCTTGTGCAAGAGAGAACTGACTAGGTACATTTTAAGGAATAGCAGAATTGCAGATTTTAGTACGTTTTTGCGACGTATCACTGCTTGTCGGTGAACACAAAGAGATGTGTGTTGCAGTGTGTTGCAGTGTGTTGCAATTTGTCGCAGTGTTGATACTGCATGTAGTAGAACACAGAGAGATGTGTGCATCGCAAAGAGATGTGTGTGTCGTGTCAGCACAGACAAAAAAGAAAGTGTATTTATACTCTGAGCTCTCTGATCTTACAAGGTGGTGCAGACCCATGGGATGCCTTATGTATACAGGTCATTTTCCACAAAAGAGCCCTATATTTCATGGCTAGTTTGCGGAAAGTGACCTACGGGTCAAGGTATCACAGGAGTTTTCGCCGCCCTGTAGCGATAAAGGGTGACAGTCATAGCATCCCTTATCTTTATAGGTCATTCTCCACAAAAGTGACCTATATTTAGTTGTCTTTTGCGGAGAATAATATGCAAATTAAGGGATCCTATGAGTCTTTGCCACCCTGTATGACTTTTCTCCAACGACAACCACTTGTGTTCATCACTCGTTCTCTCTTTCTAGAAGTGAGATACACTCTCTAGAGCTCGTCATGTTTACAGAGTTCGTGGAATCTATAATCTCTGTTCTCTAGAGATTACACGACACTCCTCTACAGACATTCTTGTGTGTTCGTGACTTTTCCTCCAGAGGTGACTCTCGGAATCGAGTTCGTGGATGTTTATATGATAGAGTTCGTAAGAATCTAGCTGACTCCTTCTCCAGAGATGACATGCACTGCCTCCAATGACATTATTGTGTGTTAATGACTCGTTCTGTAAAGGCGACTTTATGTGATAAAGTTTATGATGTTGATATTGTTCGTGGAGTCTATACAGGGTGGCGAAGACCCATATGATGCCTTAAGTTGCATGTCATTTTCTGCAAAAGAGCCACTAATTCTAGGGCTCTTTTGCGGAACATGACCTATAAGATAAGGCATGCTATGACTCCACGCCACCCTGTACGACAGTTTGCACTGAAAATGCAACATCCCCAAAATTCACCTAATCGACAAACTCAGATTTCCCGGTATCTTGCGGTACAACTTCACTTTGAGATTTTGGTTCAATTTGACTTTGTACCGAGGCATTTTCAGATTAAGATTTTGGGTCAAATTGAATTTGTACCGAGGAATTTAAGTTTGTGGATTTGGAGGATTTCGGGGGTTTAGCTTTTTCAGTGGAATCTGTCGTGTGTCTCTGTCACTCAAGATGACATGACTTGAATTCAAAGACATCCATGTGTGTTTACGACTCGTTCTCTAGAATTGACTTTATGTGATAGGGTTTGTGCTGTTGATTGAGTTCGTGGAATCTGTACGGCTCATTCTCGAAAGATGATATGAAATGAATCCAAAGACATCCATGTGTGTTCACGACTCGTTCTCTAGAGGTGACTTTATGTGATAGGGTTCGTTCTGTTGATAAAGTTCGCGGAATCTGTATGGCTCATTATCGACAGATGATATGACCTGAATCCAAATATATATATGTGTATATATATATATATATGTGCATCTACATCCTTCATACGTATGAGCCATTCATGTATCCCCCCGCGTTCCCTGACAGTGACATGTCCAGTTTGCTAGAGTCTCTACACAGAGAGACATGACTCATCCATATGTGCGACATGACTCATGCATACGTGCGACATGCCACGTTCATACGACGACATGACGCATCTTAGCGTGCGTCGTAACTCACGTGTGTGTCGCGCATGCGCGTGTTGGTAACGCACGTGTGTGTCACACAGATACGTGTTCCCGAAGGTGCATCCTTCAGGCTTCAGCGCGTCTTCCGACTAATTGGCACTCTAGGCGAGCATGCGGCCAAAGAAAGAAAGAAACAAGACAAAAGAGACCTACACATATCACAAGACTCTTTCCGTACAGGACCCCAGTAGATTTTTGTTTCCGAAGGTGCACCACTGCCTAAACGGCACTCTAGACGGGGAAAAAATGAGTTGCGCCAAAAAGCTCTATATGATTAGACCATTTGCGCATACGAGCCCAATACAAGATGTGTTCCTAAGATAGCAACCCTCATGCGCCGACTAGATCCCATGAATTCGTAATGTGGCTTACCAGCACAATAAGCCACTGTGCTGCATGGGGTAGTGAGTTGAGTGCGATTTAAAAAAAAGCAAAGAGTTTGTGGTCCCCGCATCTGCCGACTAGCCCCCATGGATTCGATTTGCGTTGTTGGTAACAACTTTGACAATCTTGTCACGGAACATCTCCCTGAGAGACATGGGGCTTTTGAGAGCAGAGTTTGGAGAGTACCAGATGGCCTAGTGCGGAGTGCAAGTGCGTAGTAGGCACTTGCAAATAGGGGGGTGGGGTTGTTATTTATTTCCCAGCGATGAAGTGCCCACGAACAAGATCTGCCGCCGTGCGCCATTGTCATGACCTTAGCCTGAGCGCCTACGAACGAATTCTTGTCACACATGCGAGAGTGTAGCTCGAAGTTTGGATCCTAACCGAACATTTGAAGAGCCGGTTCCTTTTCCTCACTCGCGATCCGTCGACAAGTAAAAGAGGGCTGTGGGGGAACCTGATCGAAAGAACCACCCCCCCCAGGGGGGGTTTCTTTGTTGGGTGGTTTCCAAACCAAGAACCCGGAAGAAGAGGGACCCGTCTGAAGAACAATCCCCAAATTTCATCAATTTTGGGAATTTGTCTTCATAGGTGGTCCTCTTCCTCCGGGTCCTTGGTTTGGAAACCTCCCAACAAAGAAACTTCCCCGGAGGGGGGGAGTTCTTTCGATCAAACAAATTGAAACTATGTCACCATTCCCAACATTCGATAACAAATGGGACCCCACACAATGTTCACGCTGGGAGACGCAACCGGCCTCAAGATTCACGTCTCGAGGCTCGAAATCCTGTGCTATGTGCGTAAAAAGGAGCTTGATAGTGCAAAAACTCTTTTTGTTTGTGCCCTTTTTTGCTCAGTTTCCATCCCCTCGTGGTGATAGTGAACAAACAAAAACAATATTCAAAATGTCCTTATTCCATCATCACTACGGCCCCGTCCCCTATCCCATGCGCCCCGAGCCCCTTGCTATCGTCGCCCAGCACTGTGCCGAGATACACCAGAGTCAGATTCGCGCCGGCGCCTGCAAAATTATCGCAGGCGAGCTTTTTCAGCTCCCCGTCTCCGAGATCTCAAGGGCATGCTCCTCCTTTGACACCGTCTTGATCGTGACCTTCATCATCGCGTCGGCTTTCGAAGCTTTGCCAACACGCGTTGAACCTCTTCCGCCCTGATCGTGCTCCTCGACAACTGGGGGTAAATGGTCCAAGGCGGACAGGTGGTCAATGTCGGCAGGTGTCAATGAAACAGTGAATCAAAATATTCTAGATTTACTAGCTTTCCCGTTACAAAAAAATTCCGCTGGTCAGTTTGAAACCATCACAGCATTACACAGGGAAACGTGGCAATGGTCACCGAGCTCGGCCGCATCGAGCGACCTCTTCCATGACATTTTTTTCGCTTCATAGGGGTCGGACTGCCATCCCGGGCGCACAGCGGAGTGGCTTTGGTCCCGGAGATGCCGCGCACGACTTACACCGTGACGAATTTTGACTGTGACCTCAAGACGATTTTTGGAAGGAGAAACGCTTTTCCGGCCAAAAATCCCGTGCTGATGATCACTCAAAACAAACAAAAATGACCTGAGCCGGCTCAGGTCGAATTCACCTTGAAAAAAATCAAGATTCAGATCTGAGATGAGTGATAATTGAACGATTGAGATTGCATGTCTGCAGATGTCCGATCTGGCCAAATCTTGGAACACCGAGTTTTACAGTGTTTTCATATGAGTGTCGATCCATAGGACTGCTATGCGATTCCTGTGGTGCGCAGTGGGAGCCGACGCCGCGCGCCCAGGGCAAGTTCTGGCAACTATGGAATCCGCTCAGGCTACTACAGGGCAATTGGCTACTTCCCTATGTCTCAGTGCTCTACCGGGTTGGCTAGGGAGAGTAAAGTTGCTTCTAGACGGCGGCCTCAGAATGGGGAAAAATAAACCAGCGCAGCACGCTGGTGATAGTCGGATAGTAATATCACTCCCGACGACTACTGCACAGCGACTCTGCATCCTTAGGTGCAATTTACAAAGCAATTGACAAAGCAGCGACTAGAGACGGAGATAAATTCTACTCGGGCGCATTGGCGATGGAGCTTGAACCCCGTGCTGCCGCGCGCCACAAAGCCACGAAAACAAATTCGGGAGATTTCAATTATTTTTTTTAAATTGAGTTACAGCATTGCAACTCGATCAAAACGCCCAGTCACGGTTGCGACGGAGTAGTCATCGCAACTCACCGTTTCCTCAAGTTGCGGCGCCTCGCAACTCGAAAAAAACAACCAAAATGGGGGAATTCTCCCTGGTTTGGTTGTGACCTTGTGGCGCGCGGAATCTCGGGGCTAAAAACGAGATGGGGAACGGGTATCATAGGTTTCAGTTTCTCTTTTGAAAAAAATCCAAAAATCCCGGGGGACTTTCTTTCTTTCTTGCTTTCTTCCCTTCTGTGGCCTGGGGGAAGAATATCTGACCGTGACCTAGCTACGTACCACAGACTGGGAAACTGTCGCGGACCACACCCCCCTGAATCATCAGGCTCCACCTTCATAACTCCCTACGCGTGATTTGGATAAGTTACCTCCTCTCCCTAACAGAATCCAAGCCCCTTCCAGCCACCAAAATTGAAAATTCTCAACTTGAAACGTTGCAGCAGATGGCACAGAAATTATTATATAGATTTGAACATAACAATCATTCCTGGTACACATAATGATTTACGTGTCAGTTCTATCATCACTCAGATCATGATTGCAAATATGCATATGATCGCACATTTGCGCACACGTATGCGCATGCATTTAAACTCTCTTTCTCTCGCGCGCGCGCGCGTGCTTTCTCTCGCTCACTCTCACTCTCCTGCTCTTTGTGCATCTCGCTGGCTCTCTCTCTCTCGTTCGCGAACACGCTTGTGTTGCAGTGTTTGTACTATCGTGTACTGTTTGGGGGCATTTGCTGTCTGTGTGGGGTATTTCGACCGGAAGATACCAGTGGAGGAGTAGAGAGGGTAACAAACACGAATGATGGAGACTTGGAAATCGCACTCTGACCGTGACGTGTATTCAAAAAAATCACACAAACGGATGAGTCCAATGATAATATTTCCACGCGAAGGAAAGTTGTGGAATTTCGGTGTGACTCACAAAATACACAAACGCTTCCTTACTGAGAGAACTGGGAACACTTGGGATGGAAAAGGAAGGGAGAGACAACGAGGACATGGTGACGTCCAACTGTTTTGATGGACATTAATAATTTGGAAATCAGAAGTCTATTCACAAAATTAAGTTTGGAAATCACATTGGTTGTTTGAATTAGAGAATCTGGGAGTAACTCGTATCAGGAGAAACTAGGAGTAGGAAACATCTAGATTAAACGATGAACTATTACTACTGACCGGAGCCTAACGCCGGTAGCAGGATCAATTTTCGGAACACTTTCCCAGACTCACTTTTCTAAACGAGTTTTTATGAACGAGATTTCAAGTTCTGTTTTACTTGATATCCAACTGACATTATCCATACTTTTGGCACGCGCGTTCAATGTAGTGAGCTTGCAAGAGGGAAGTGGTGCCGGCGTCGAGGTCACGTGTGATGGCGCATCCCAAATAGTGGTGCAGAGGTCCTTCGTATGTGCCTTTGAATCAGCCCTTGGCAGGGTCGAGCAGCGCGAATCTGAATTCGTCGAGGCAAACGCGGTTTGTTCGTTTTTTAGAAATCGTCAATATGACTGCCCACCATGATCTTTCCGTTTGCATCGTGGCGGCACCACATGGATTTTTCGAAGCCGACTGTCTTGAAGCTTGCCGCTCCATCAAAGCTGACATGGTTTTATGGCATGCCTGACTCCGTATAGCGGTGCGCAAAGGCAATAGACATATTTTGCATCTTCACCATAGCCTGGAGGAGGTGAGATGTAGACGTCGCTTTCAAACCCTTCCTCTTCGAGCACGTCATCTTGAAGGAAGGCTCGATTGATGTCGACATGATTGGTAAGCATGTCTTCGGCAGTGGCAAGAGCAAGCATAGTGCGAAATCCGCTCGCGTGCAGCACAGGCGAATATGAGTGTTCACATTTCACGCCCTCTTTCATGTGCTGCCCTTGTAATACTAGTCGTACTTTTAACTTGCATAGAGACATGTCGGGCTGATGCAATGGGGCCTCGCACCTCGAATTGAAAACCGTTGAAAGCTACGTCTGCTGTTGCAATGATACTGCTATTCCAAGAGAATCCGTCATCTAGTTTGCAAAACAGCATGGCTCTGCCCTTTCTGATCTTATGTGCGTGTGTGGGGTGGAGGTGCACACCCCCATCTAGCGCTTTTTTGTTGGTAGCAGTTAAATCTGCTTCTGATGGCGCTGTGGCATATCAGTGCGATCGAGTGTTGGCTGTGATAAAATCCTTTTCTTCCGCATCTTCTTTCTAATGTATGCGCCTGACATCTTTTGCTGAGAAGATGCTCTTTGTCAAAGAGCAAGTCCGGGTCACGAAAAAGGAAAATCGTCTGGAAATGCTTTCCCATCTGAAAACAGCTCCGTTTTGTTAGTTTTGAGTGGACATGAATTGAGGAAGTGGAGTCGTCTGCTCCTACGTAGGTGCCTGCTATTGCCTGATCACAGTGACTGCCATCTGTGCACAGGCTAGATTCACGTGTGATATTGTGCTTGCGACAGAAATCTCGCATCTCGCTGTCAACAGACTCTTTTGTGTCATCAAGGCGCAATGTGCATGGCACGCGTCCTGTTTCAGTAATCCAATCCTCCAGCATGGCTACAGCTTCTGTAGTTCGAGCGCTGTCTGTGAGCGTGTATTGTTCAGGTCGCACTCCGCGTACACCCTCGTCGTCAGCGGCTGGAGCCACACTACACGTGCGCCCTCTAGACGCACTCCGCAAGGTGCGCCCCCGTCTTTAGCAGCTGGAACAACACGTGCGCCCTCTAGGCTCACTTCGCCCCCGGCTTCTGCGGCTGGAGCCACACTGCGGTGCGCCCTCTAGGCTCACTTCGCCCCTGTCTTTTGTGGCTGAGAAAACTCTGAATGTTCATTGAGTATGTTTGCACACACTCTTTGCATTCTTCGACTAATCCTTCCTTTGGAACTGTTCAATTTGCCATATGATAATGGTCTTTGGAAGATGACAGCTCTGAACGTTCATTGAGTATGTTTGCACACACTGTTTGAATTCTTTGACCTATCTTCCATTTTCACTATGTCCATTTGTTATATCAGAACCTGAGCTATGGGTAGAGTTGAGTTAAGTCTCTGAACACTGCCCAAGTGATGGTAAGTTCGACAGCCGTTGCGCAGTTCGAGAGCTGTCTTTGCGGCTGGAGCCACACGACACGTGCGCCCTCTAGGCTCACTTCGACCCTGTCTTTAGTATATATATATAAATATATGTTGTGGTAGGCATGTACACACGTGCTTTTCTTGCTAGTCGATACCAGCATGCACATAGACGCGTATTTAAACAAGCAAACGACATGCCTGAAATACAGGCATCTATCTTCAGTATATGTGCAGCATCGCGTATTTAAGCATACAAAAGACATGCCTGACATACCATTATTGATCTGCAGTATGTATGCAGTATCTATTTCTCTTTTATGGTGCCACCGTGTGCACTGTGACTGCCATCAATCTGCAGAATGTGTGCAACATTGATCGTCTTGGCATCAATCTGCAGGCATGCAGCATCAATCGCAGTGCCACCATATGCACTGTTGACTGTCATTGATCTGCAGTATGTGTGAAGCATCGATTGTATCTCCACCATTTCCATCACCAATAGCCCCTCTCCTCTTGTCTACTCGATTGCAGTGCACGTATTGTATTAGTCACCCCCGTCTCTGTTCATCTGAACCAATGTGTGTGCAGCATTGATTGTATCTCCCCCATTTCTGTTCATCTCAAACCCGCTTGTGTAAAGCTATGCCCACGTCCATGAGCTTGACGAGCTTGTCTTGGACGAGCTCCCGCACATAGTAAATTCAACCATGTCGGCCACCCCTGCTCCAATCTGCGCCTCTACTATCTGCCGCACGTCTCTTACCTTTCCGACGAAGCTTGTGCCCATCGTGTGCATGTTTACTGCTACCTGTTCATCGAGTCGTCTTCTTGTCGCCGCTCCTTTTTCAACTGGGCGACTCCTGTCAAGCTCTGTAGTAGTGTATTTTGCATACTTATCGATTGCCTTCTTCACCAATTCTTGGGCTCGATCCAGTAAAGAGTCCGTGTTCCACATCGAAAGCATGTCGTCAACGAGTTGAAACAGCAGGTTGTCGACGTGCGTCTTTGCCTGTCGGCTATCTCGCTTACTACGTGCAGGCCTGACGACATTTGTAAAGAGGTGTTGCACTATTTCCCGGAATTCTTTTACGTCGTCTGAACCTGCTCCCAGTAGCTTCATGATCTTTAGCAAATCATCGAGAGAATCCCATACGTTACCTCCCGCCAAACTTCTGCGGCAAAACTCCACTGGGCTTGCGTCTGATTTCCGCTTGCGTTCGGCTTTTGATGTCATGACCATGTGATCATGTGGCCATGTTTTCCATTGTACTGAGAAAACACAAGAGTCACTAGATACCATCTTTACTACAACCGCGAAGTGTAGTAAAGTATTCGCGCGTTAGACAATTCTTTAAAAGCTCTACGTTCAGAATAAACAATATCTACAAAAACCAAGATAGCATGGTGCTACCCTATATCCTCTTACTCTGATATCCTGTATTTCGCTACATCAGAACGCCTTAGCTCCCTCCATGCTATGCAGATACCATCTCCTCGCTGGGATCAGTTTTAGTACCAGCTGTAGCTGCACTGCGTCCTTCCTGGTACTAAACAAATTTGAGGAAAGTTTATGGCAGGGCGCGTGTCGGGAAATGGGCGCTAGTCATGACGTCGTGTCTCTAAGCGAGGTGAATGCACATGTCCAAGAGCAGACGCGGCAGTACTCCAGCATAACAGAGCATGTGCAGCAGTAATCCACTGGCGTTCACCTCGCGTTTCTTTCTTTCTTTCGCGTTTCTCAGCTGTTGCCGCCGAGCTGCTCATTTCCCCATGCGCCCTGCAACAAACTTCTTTTCTTGGTACAAAAATTACATTTCCGACGGATTCCATATGCGTGTTGCGTTTCCCACACACTCAAAGAGTGTGTGGGATACCACACACTCATTTCCAATTTAGTGTGTGGTATCTTGTACCACACACTCTTTCATTCGAATTTCGGGAAGTGTGTGGGACACTCGAAATTCGAGTGTGTGGGATCATCACCTGAGAAGACCTAGACCAAGATAATCACCATAAAGAGTTTGTGGGTTCGTTTGATTTGAGGACCTTGGTGGGTGCCATGGTGGAAGGAGCAAGGTGTTGGGCTGATGAGGAGAGAAGCCAAGATTTACCAGCGCAGCAGTCACTTTTAGGCTGGCCTGGTGTGTAAAATTCCTGGCTGTACTGCACAACTGAAGCGCACAGTGGCAAGGAGCAGACCTTTTCGAGGTGTCCACACGAGTGAAAGAGTGCAGATAGACAAGAAGTCAACTGGTGGTCCTCCTGCACATAGAGGACAACCAGCTCATCGATGCTCCAGCGCGTGAGTTTCGGGTGTTCTTGCAGCGAGCGTGCTAAACGCACAGACGCTCCGAAGAAACTGCAGTGGCTCGACAACGCAAGGTCGAAATACAGGAATTCACCGTCGGGGTCCAACCTTGTGACACCAGCAGCTCGGCGCTCAGGCCGAGAACCGTGCAAGAGAACACGAGATACACACTCAACAGGGCCGTGACGGGGAGCCTGGAGCCGCACCAGTCCGTCGTGCACCACGGGACAGCCAATGAGGTCGCCGGCGCGCTCAATAGCGAGATGCGTGACGAGAACATCCGGCTCTGATGCAGCTACCGCACGCGTACATACGAGCGACGCCGCTGACGGGTCCCGCCTATGCCTTGCACCACCGAAGCGTCTCTGCGACGATTCAAAACTTTCCCAACTGCAACTGCACTGTCCCACACACTCAAAAGTGAGTGTATGGGACAACACGCCTTCGGCGACGAGAAGTGGCAGTAACTTGGCTGTCCCCAATCTCCCCCAGATGTTCCTGCAGACAGGCCTAGGGCGTGCCAGTACACGCCAGCTCAGCCAACTTTCCCTAGGGGGAGATTGGGTACTACCACGTTACAGCTGCCTCCCACATCGTCCCACACCCATTTCAGTGAGCGATTTTCGAAAATTCAAGCCACACACAAAAATTTCCGTGAGTTCGTGGTATCCCACACACTCGTTTAGTTTGTGGGAAACGCAACGCGATGGCCTATGATGGGATTTCAGATTTCAGATACGAGAAAATGATCGAAATGCCTGCGAGGCTAACTTAAAATTCCCGCAATTGGTTTTGTACCACTGCTACCAGGGAGAGATCAGGGAAGGTGGAAGGGTTGGTACGGTGCGCAGTGGACACGACTATGCATGGAGCAGGGGGTGGAGTCAGCATCGATCGCACGACAGAAAACAGTGATGTTGATATTGAGGCTGAAGAGGTGCGTTTTGAATGTGGATTTGTAAGTAGCTTGATGCTGAGTCTGTTGAGTCGGCAACATTAGTAAAAAGTTGTATCCTGGCACTCAAACCATCACTTGCTTCTGTATATACTTACTACTTACGTGCATAGCATATTTCTACTGACAGTACATTGGAGATCATCATTGATCTTCCCATTGGTTTTCCAATAAACAACATTATCTCTCTTACATGGCCAGAAACGCCAAAATGGAGAGCCAAACGATCTTGAGCACTCGAGACTCAGATTTTTCGACCTGCCCGGGGATGAGCTAGTCTGTGGGATGAGCAGAGGAGGGATGGACGGAAACAAGAGTGACATGAGTTTTTCGAAAGATGCGTATGTACCCTTTCGTGAGAGACTGGAGAAGGGGAGAGAGACGGGAGGCATGAGAAACGTAGAAAGTGAGAAAGCAGCGCTTCAGGAATGTCAATCGCCACAGCATGACGGCTCTCACTCACCGACACTATTGGGTCTGTGAAATGTCTCTTTGTCTGTATCGTCATCTATTAATACATTTATTTTAATCTTGTGTAGAATAATGTGCTGTCTATGTACATATATATATATTTGCAGGCGCATGTGCCCATGTATGTGAGTATGTACATATATATGTACATACATATTGGGTCTGTGAACTGTATCTTTGTCTGTATCGTCATCTGTTAATACATTCATTTTAATATTGTGTAGAATAATGTGCTGTCTATACACATACATATATATGTGCAGGCACATGTGCCCACGTATGTAAGTATGTACATATATATATACATACATTTATGCATATACACATGTACATATGCATCTGCATTTTTTATGCGTATACATATATTCATGTGTACATATACGTATATGTTCAAACATGAATACACGATTTGCCCCTTAATGAACACTCACGCACGTACACACCACACACATACACGCACACACGCGCACACGCACACACGCACACACACACACTCATACACACACACAGCACACTCACAACACACACACATACATACAACCACACACACACTCACAAACACTTACACACATACACACATACATGCACACACACACTCTCTCTCTCTCTCACACTCACACGTCACGAGTCACACATGCACACATGCACACAAACATACTGAATGGCAATCAAGAACACATGCTGTACACATGCACACATCCATGAGCACATGCACACACACGCACAAACATACACACACCCCTCCCCCTCCCCTTCCTCGCTCTCATTCTCTCTCATTCTCAGGGTTTTGCAGTATCTAACTCTCTCGCTCTCTCGCTCTCCCTCTGACTGTCTGTCTCTCTCGTGCAC
>Ga0209390_10008511_pt1 | contig 12640 bp, 15 predicted proteins | sample BON01_FD_187212 | JGI IMG/M metagenome (GOLD analysis project Ga0209390, IMG submission 187212) | Freshwater microbial communities from Lake Bonney liftoff mats and glacier meltwater in Antarctica - BON-01 (SPAdes) (version 2) | ecosystem: Environmental > Aquatic > Freshwater > Ice > Glacier... | reverse complement strand
GGCCGCCGCCACCCCCAAGTGCCCTGGCTTCGTGCAGCGACCGCCAGTCGGCCCACTGGACATCGCTGGCCGAGCGGGTCGCAGCCGCGGCGCCGCGCCCTGCACGGGGTAAGCGCGGCGACTTTCGGGCGTCAAATTCTTCCTTCTTGCTGCGCCCAGTCCAGCGTGCGTCACTCCAGCATGGCCGTCGCGCCGACAGTTCGGCGGCGCGCGGCGCGAAATCGAAAGCCACGCGGTATACGCCATTTTACATTTTATTTTAAAGTCCACCCCTCTCCTACGTCCCCTTAACCCATAACCCAAGGCCTTATTATACAGCCTTCCTCCGTAACGCCGCGCAGCTCCCCTCTTTAAAATCCCTTGTTGACATATGCGAACGAGGCTCCCTTGCCAAACTCTCATGGTCAAAGACATATGGATTACCCATCCCCATCGGAGTATCCGCAGCCGACCCAGCGACCAAAACGCAAGCCATATCCGCAGGAAGGCATATAGTGTTAGGTTTCAACACCGCCATTCGCATACTGGGTGTATACGTCGGCCCTCTAACTCTAAACCAAATAGACACCATCTGGAAAAAAAAACCGTTGAAAGAGTCGTCGATAAACTCGATATGAGGAGCCAAAAATACCTCCCCTCCTCACTTGAAGAAAAAAACACAGTAATCAAAAACAGCGTACTAGCAGCCTGTGTCTGGTACTTAATTGATAATTGAACACCAAACACCCCCCACAGACCTTGATTCCTTCATGACGATCCTCCAAAAGCTGAAAAGCTGGCCTGGTCCTTCCACGCCCAAACACACCAAAGCATAATCAATAACACACATGGCACATGGAAGATGGAAGCCACCCTGGCCACCCTATTCGCCACATAGCACACTCATACAAGACCACGCTGAAGGTGGCGCACGGGCGGCTGATGTCGAGTCTTTCGTGCGCGCCATCTACGCCAGTCAAGCCCTCCTACTTATCAACCCACCCTCCCTAGCTAGCCTTAGCCTATAGACAAATCGTGATGCACTGGATCAACCTATGCTACGGTCACCTACTACAGCAAGGACTACGACTCTTAACCTTCAACTGTGATTTTTTGCAGCTACAAACAACTATTGAATGCCTGGCTCTCTTTTGGAAAAATGCTCTGCCTGCCCTAGGCATGATACCCGGCATCGCCCCAAACGCAGAACAAACAAAATCCAGCTACACAGAAATATGCTTGCACTCCTAAGCTAATAAAAACAAAGAATCGCACGGTCACCATAAAAGGTAACTGGTCCCTCGTAGAACTTATAACGAGCCGATTCACTACAACCCTAACATAAACGGACGCTTCGGGGCAGCCCTAGTCGACACTCCCAAAACCATCCTAGCCATACGCGACGCCAACCGGTCCCAAGCACGCCTGATCCGCACCTCAGCCGAGAGAACCAGAGTCTGCCAGGAATACTATAACACCTCTGTCAAAATGGCCAAAATGAAATGCACCCATTTCATACATCTTCTCAAGGTCAAGGGACTCCAAAACAAAAATATTGGCCATGTCTCTCTATATATTGACCTTTTTGAACAATTCACCAAACGAGCCGTACATTACGGTAAATTACGGCCTTCGTGATGCCCCCCTTAGCGAAAACCAGTATGAACGACTACTCAAGGGCATTACATCTCAAACACCGTGGCAAACACTGATTACATGGCTATGTAATAACTACCACAACACCACAACCGGGTCAGCCTACGTGACCTCGTGAAATCTGCCCCTATCGCGGGACACGAATGGTACTGGTTCCACAAAGACGACACCTACGGGCGCACTGACATCGTAGACAAAACAAAAATTATAGAGCTTTATACCGGAAAACGTGAACATCAGAGCGGTAGTAACAAAACGGGGAGCCGCCGGGCAGCTACATCAAGGCACACACCACGTACACTAGGGGGAATCTGCAGGAAATGCTGAACGCAGGAATGCGACATATTGGAAGCAACATAGGCTAACATAGTAACATATGCGGAACAAATAGAATAGAAAAAGTAAATGAAGTAGACGACTTCAGCGAGTGAACTTTAGGCACAGACCTAGCCGCCAATCAAACCCAAACCCCAAACTAACTCAACCTAATCTACAAACCTAACCTGGCGGCTGGCTCTAGTCCTAAAAAAATTCTTGCTGTTCCCCTCCCCCTCCCCCTCCCTTTGGTTGATCACTGATCACACAGACTAGGGCTACATACCGCATACCTATGGTGGTCTGTGTGGAATGCCTGCCTGCGGACAAGCCGTGGGATGTGGTGTCTGTGACACGCCGGAGCTCTGGTGTGGCGCCGCGGGCCTGTGTGCACGTGTACGCGCGTGTGCTGGTGCCGCCGAATCTTTATACATACATACATACCCACCGCCAGCGAACTCCTGCACGACACATCCCTACCCCCGCGCTCCCTCCTCCCCAATCACGAATACGAACAAGCCCATGCTATGGGAGACTACAAGTAATCACACGCCCCTCCCAGGTTTGATGGAGACAACCAGAACCAGCAAAGCCACTCAGCAGAAAAGAAGACGGAAACGCCGAAAACAAAACCATACTACTCACACACGGTATCGTGGCAAACTAGTGCCTGCTACTCGACGACATCAAAACTACCCAGCCCACCCCACAGGGGTCAGCAGACCCCTCCGCTTTCCAATACCTGTCAGCACCCACAGATCGACAGAGAAAGGCGCAGGTCCCGTCAATCGCGGAAATGGACATACAGGCCCTCTATTGGCAAATAATCGGCAGTCAGTGGCTCATCCCACGCACCCTTGACCCAACACACATTCCCTCTACCACCACAAGTAGCTCCTGGGTGAGCTTTTTGAAACACCCCACACTCAAAATACACGAAATAAGAAAAGCCCTCCTCATACCCATATATTCCCACGGGATCACCCAGACTCTACGTGGCTCCATGTACCATGTTCAACAGGATGCACTAGCCATAGGTCCCAGCTGCAAAAAAAAGGGGTCGCCAGAAGCCTATGCGACCTCTGCTGGTATCTAAATGGGCAACGCCAGGAAGAAACCACCAAACATATTCTCTTTGACTGCCCACACGCTGCATCAGTACTAAACGCTCACCGAGCCTTCATCCTCGCCACCGCCTCGCCACCAGGCGTAGCCAACGTACAATCTACGGACAGAGCCTCTTTCATAAAAAAAATTGCCCGCCGCATAGTCTTTGGCAGCACCATAGGAGAGGACCAAATGTACCACGCCCCTCCATCAGTATTAGCCCATTTCACCGTGGCTGTTCACCAAACTGCCATCGAACGTCGCAAACGTAACTCTATCCAGGGAATCCATGCCTCACCCGTATCCTTTGACCCAGACACTTTTCTATCAGCATGCATGGCCCTTTTTGCCAGATCCGCCAAATCCACACACTTCCTCGCAGAACGAGAAGAAAACCGCCTTAAAATCCAGTACTATAACTGGACCCCCAAATTATCACCCTTATGTTGTGCGTGTGACCTGTGTTTTGTTTTAAATTATCACCCTTAGATAGGTGGCAACACGACTGGATCGCCAGTGGCGTTTTCGAAGAAGGGGCAAAATCCTCCCGGCATGCACTCCGCTGCCTCGTCCCAACCACACTCCAACAACTCTTAGGAGCATTCAGCTCACCCAGACAAATCAACGGCAATTCTATTCCTGGCAGCCCCGGCATAGATATCGGCACCGCCCCCTACTGCCACCGGCTCCTCCTCCGCCTCAACAACGTGCCACAGCGCTTAGTACTCTAACTCTAACGGGGGCACTGCCACGCGAGGGTTAGGAGCAGGACTCATTCCACCGGAAGTGGAAACGGGATTCATCCCGCCGGGATACCCTTTTAGTGTGTGTGTCAGTTATAGTGACCGCTTTGTACCGTCGTTACAGAGCGGTTAAGAGCGGTAGTAACCGCCTTTGAAACAACCTTGAGATCAGCAAGGACTACAGCTAGCTCACGCGTCTAGCTGTTCGTACTCGTACCGGTGCCCACAGTCGCACCGGTCCCCGCATCACCGTCGTACCGGCGCCCAGAGTCGCACCGGTCCCCGCATCGCTGTGGTAGCGGCATGGTCTCGCGCGACGTACGCGATGATGATCGCGACGGAACATTCCGACGGATGCGCAGACCAGCACAGCAGCCCGAGGCTGCTTCCTGATTTTCCACATGGAGACCAGGATCACAGACACCAACGCGTTGAATGGAAACGCTTGGCGGAGAACGAGCTGACAGCGCGCGGGCTGTTGGCGACTGCGCTGACGGGCAGAGTTTCCCCGCGCGCCCGCATGATTGCCGACATGCAGATGAGAACGATTCCATGCTCAAGCCCGGCGAGTTCGGCTACGAGAGCAGCCGGGTGGCGCTACGGGCGCATCACACGCTCAAGAACAGGACGAACAAGATGGCGCGCACCCGCATCCGGCTCGACGACCTAACCAAGATCTTCGCCTTGCTCTATGCGTGCGTGGCCAAGTACAACATGACACTGGCCGAGGACATGCGCGAGATGTGCGACATGTCGAAGCGCACGCCGGACGAGGGCCACTGCTTGATCGGGAGCATGGACGGGGCTCAAGCGTACACCATCGTGGGGAACCACCTCTTCGCGCCCGAGGCCGACAAGGCGTACGACCCGGCGGCGCTCGGGGTGCAGGAGAAGCACCACGCGTGTCCCGGCGAGGGCAGCGACGGAGACTCTGCCGAACCGGAGTGGTTCGACTGCGGCGATGGAGACTCGCTCGGCGAGCCGGAGGGGCACGCAGCCGCGATCAGGGTGTCGGCTGACGAGGAGCCAGCCCGTGGCGCCCGAGCAGCTCAACGTGGAGGAGCCCGTCGCCTTCGCCGCCGCTGTCGCGACGGGCGGCGAGCCGATCAAGCCGGTGCAGCACGCCGTCGCCGACTCGCTCTCGGCTGGCGGCGCCAAGAAGCCACACCGGCGGGGCGACGCGCCGCCCCAGACGGGCGTCGACGCGCTGCCCACGACGAGGTGCGAGATCGGCGCGCTCCTTCCGGCGGGCGACACGCCCGCCAAGCTCGCCAGCGCCCATAGGCCGCTCGCGCCGATCGGGCCGCGCAACCTCGCGGCGGCCGACACGGTCGCCACCGGCGCAGAGGTCGTCCTCGCGCACACTCACCTGTGCCGCGACGGCGCGCTGCTCGAGCAGCTCCATGACGAGTTCAAGAAGCCCGTCGCCTTCACCGCCGCCGTCGCGACGGGCGGCGAGCCGATCAATCCGGAGCAGCACGCCGCCGTCGAGGAGCAGGAGCGGCGCGCGCACGAGGCGCTCGACGGGCTCGATGGCAGTGCCAAGAAGAGACACCGGCGGGACGACGCGCCGCCCAAGACGGGCCCGGCATCCAGCATGTTGCCGGGAGGGGATTGCAAAATCTCGTCTGACAAGATTTCCTTTGACAACACGCTGGAGCCCGACCGTCTCTCTTACGCCACGCTCGTCGCCACCCATGTGCTCCTTCTAGAGGGCGAGACGCCCACCAGCCACCAGCCTCGTCGCCATCGCCGCCACGCTCGTCGCCACCCATGTGCTCCTTCCGGAGGGCGAGACGCCCACCAGCCACCAGCCTCGTCGCCATCGCTGCCGCCGTCGCGGCCACCCATGTGCTCCATCCGGAGGGCGAGACGCCCACCACGGAGGGCGAGACGCCCACCAGCCTCGCCGCCATCGCCGCCGCCGTCGCGGCCACCCATGTGCTCCATTCGGAGGGCGAGACGCCCACCAGCCACCAGCCTCATCGCCGTCGCTGCCGCCGTCGCGACGGGCGGCGAGCCGGTCGAGCCGGAGCAGCACGCCGCCGCCGATGAGCCGGAGCAGTGCGCACTCGGGAGTTCAACAGGCTCGACGGCAATGCCTACGCAACGGCCGCCGAGCCGAGCGGCAGGGCGGACGAGTCGCTGCAGGGCTCCGCCAACGAGCCGGAACAGCGCGCGCACGGGGATCCCGACGGGCTTGATGGTAACGCCTTAGGCCACGGCCGCCGAGACGGGCGTCGGGCAGGGCGAGTCGTTGCCACACGCCTCCGCCAATGAGCCGGAGCAGCGCGCGCACGCGGAGCCCAACGGGCTCGAGGGCAACGCCTCTGTCACGGCCGGCACGGAGGCCTGTATCGCTTCCGGCTTCAGCGACGCGCCGCCCGAGACGAGCACCGAGGCGCTGCCCACGACAAGGCGCGAGCTCGGCACGCCCCTTCCAGCGGGCGACACGCCCGCTAAGCTCGCCAGCGCTCTCAGGCCGCCCGCGCCAATCGGGCCTCGGGCGGAGAGCACCGAGCCGGAGTGGCTCGCCATCGCGGCCGAAATCTTGTACGCCGGCAGTGACTCGTCGAGTGACGGCGCATTCGAGGCCGCCGCCGAGGCGAGCGTCGACCTCACTTCCTGGCAGGACAGCGACCTCGACTCGTTCGATGTCGACCTGTCCGACGCTACCGGCCGCGCGGGACGGCTCGAGGACGCGCCGCGGGCGCTCGCGCCCATCGTCGAGGAGGCGGCGGGCGGCATCGCTGCGCTCGCACCGGCGGGCGCAGGCGCCGTGCGCAAACTCGCAGCGGCCGACGCGGTCACCACCGGCGCCATGGCCACCCTCGCGCACACCCAGCCGTGCCGCGACGGCGCCAACGGTTTCGTTGCAGCGGTGCGCTGGGCCTTCAACACGGTGGTCCGGCACGTGCAGCCCATCATCATTGGGTTCCTTCTCACCTACCTCGCCTACCTCGCGGCCGCACGCGCCGTCTCCACTGCGGACACCACCGCGCGCGTAGTGCCAGGATTTGATGCTGTGCCTCGCGTCTTGGCCAGCCACGACCTTAATTGGCTGCACGATTCAGAAGCCTATTTGGCGGGCGCAGGCGCCGCACGCGAGCTCGGCGTGTCTACACCAATCGGGCCTTTGGCGGCGACGGTTTTGAGTATTGAGCCCGCCGCGCGTCGCTGCTGCCGGCCGCCTGGGCACCACCACCGGCACCAGCGCAGTCATGTTCCTCGTCTTGTGCTTTCCCGGCATCCAGCATGTCGCCGGGGGGGGGGTGTACGAAATCTCGTCTGACGAGATTGTCTTTGCTGGCTACACACTGGAGTGCGGCTTAGTGTCCAACTGCGACGACTCGCCATGGCACGACTCGCCAGGCCGGGGGAGCGCCGATGGGACTGGAGCAGAGGAGCCCAACTACGTATCGGACAAGGCCAACCAGTACCAGAAGCCCGGCGCCGGCTTCTCTCTCGCCACGGGCCGCCCGCCCGGCGACACGGCCGCTGGCGCGCTCCCGACAGGCAAGCTGGAGAGCAGGCGCGGCCCGCCCGGCGGCGCGGCCGCTGGCGCGATCTCGGCAGGCGCACTCAAGCTGGAGAGCACGGGCCGCCCGCCCGGCGGCGCGGCCGCTGACACGCTCTCGGCACAGGCGCCATCAAGCTTGAGAGCAAGTGCGGCCTGCTCGGCCACGCGGCCGCTAGCGCGCTCTTGGCAGGCGCCATTATCAAGCTTGAGAGCACAGGCCGCCCGCCCGATGACGCGGCCGCTGACACGCTCTCGGCAGGCGCCAATGAGCCTGAGAGCAAGCGCGGTCGGCTCGGCCACGCGGCTGCTGACGAGCTCTCGATGGGCCGCCCGCCAGGCGGCGAGGACGCTGGCGCGCTCTCGACAGGCGCCATCAAGACCGAGAGCACGGGCCGCCCGCCCGACGACGCGGCCGCTGGCGCGCTCTCGGCAGGCGCCATCAAGATCGAGAGCAAGCGCGGCTTGCTCGGCCACGCGGCCGCTAGCGCGCTCTCAGCAGGCGCCATTATCAAGCTCGAGAGCACGGGCCGCCCGCCCGACGACGCGGCCGCTGGCGCGCTCTCGGCAGGCGCCATCAAGATCGAGAGCAAGCGCGGCCTGCTCAACGACGCGGCCGCTAGCGCGCTCTCGGCAGGCGCCAACAAGCCTGAGAGCAAGCGCGGCCGGCTCGGCCACGCGGCCGCTGACGCGCTCTCGACGGGCCGCCCGCTCGGCAACGCGGCCGCCGGTGCGCTTTCGGTTAGCGCCACCAAGCCCAAGATCACAGGCCGACTGCCCCGCGGCGCGGGCGCTGGCGCTCTCTCGACGTGCGTCACCAAGCTCAAGGGTATGCACCACTCAATCAGCGACGTGGCGCTGACGCGCTCTCGGCCGGCGCCAACGCGCTCACAAGGGCACGCGCCGCTCGCTTGGCAATGCGGCCGCCAACGCGCGCTCGGCCAACGGCGCACAAGTTCTCGGGCGACACCGGCACCAACTACGCTCACCGTGCCAAGTCGATCGAGCGGCGCGTGGCGGCGAAGAATACGGCGGGGGCCTGTTCGTAATATTAGTAGTACTAGTAGTAGTTGCAGGATGGAGCTGACGCGGCGCGGGGCGTACTCACTGGCCCGAGCCCCTCGGGGAATACTCGGGGAAGGCGCTGATGCGCAGCCAACGCGCGTCTCTAGCTGTCGGCCACCAAGACGCTCTCGCTCCCAACCTCGAGCCGGCATAAAGGCTCTCTCCAAGCCGGGGAGGCAGCGTGCCACGGCGCTTAGTACTCTAACGCGGGGGCACTGCCACGCAAGGGTTAGGAGCAGGACTCATTCCACCGGAAGTGGAAACGGGATTCATCCCGCCGGGATACCCTTTTAGTGTGTGTGTCAGTTATAGTGACCGCTTTGTACCGTCGGTACAGAGCGGTAACCGCCTTTGAAACAACCTTGAGATCAGCAAGGACTACAGCTAGCTCACGCGTCTAGCTGTTCGTACCGGTGCCCACAGTCGCACCGGTCCCCGCATCACGCATCACTGTCGTACCGGCGCCCAGAGTCGCACCGGTCCCCGCATCGCTGCTCAACCCTCTAACCCCCAACACCACATGTCCAGTGGCACCAATGCAGGCACCACCCACCAACCACATTACCACTACCATGCGGCCCCGCCCATCCCACGGAGGCTTTCTTGGCAAGCCCCGTACCCTATCCTTATTTCCCCTTATTTTCTCTCGCCTGCTCGGAATACCTACCCAGCGATACCTATGCCACTAGGACCCATAAACCAAATTGCAATCACTACCGGCCCACGCTTCATTCACGGAGGTTACCCCCCACCTGCCTTACATCAACCTGCTAATCACCCACAAACCAATAACAGTGCATAACCCTTGCGCTCTCAAAAAAGGAGGGGGGAGAAGGAGGCGCACGCCCCCCACGACCACAACTATTAACTATTACCGGCAGCACATCCACCCGTACTCAAACCATTAAATCTGGACAGCTCACTCTACTCAACCCCAACCCCTCTCCCAGACACCAAAACTACACTACCCCTCCTCATCATAGAGGATTGCCGCCTGGTGCAGCAACACCCCCTATCCCTCCCTACCCGTGGATTCCGCAACAACGGTGGTCTCTCAACTTGAGTGGGCTCGGGGTATTGGCTCTGCCACCCTCCGACTCCCCTTACGTTGCGATGCCGTTGGACTGCGGCGGGCAACCACCCCACACCTGGCACGATGATTTGTGCGGATTTTTGAAACTTTGTTTCAACGCCGTGTGGACGGGCTAAAACCAGCATCCACGTGCCTTTGGACTGTCCCCCGAGCCCAGGCCCTCCTTCAGGGGCGAGCTTGGGTGGCCCAACTATGGGCCAAATCGGTTGGGGCGGTCCGTCTACGGGCCCTACCCTTTTCTTTGGTGCAGCGGGGGTGTCTCCGTTTCGGTGTGAGCCGCTGCGGGCCGGCTGCTGCTGTGGTGGGGAGGGGGTGTTAGGTGTTTCGAAGGGGTAAGCTTATCATCATCGGCCGTGAAGGTCTAGCACACAGCCGCTCTCTCTCCACCGCGCAGCGCGCTTGGCATGTTGCCTAAGTCGGTGTCGCTTCTTCTATTAATTATTATAATACTATTATAACCAATTTTAAAGCAGCCAAACTCAAGGCTACACTCATCAGCTCCTTGATACAACGTTTCCAGAGTTTGTCTCACGGGGGGGGAATTGTAGAGGACACCCATATGGCTCAATCCCCCACCAGGAATCAAAGGGCCAATCCTTGAGGGTCAGCCTACAGGCCCCACTGAACAGCGTGTATCCAAAAATGATACCGGGTATCCGATTTCGATACATGAGCGATCTACCGCAGGTCTAATATACACATACAGTGCATACAGAGACAATGAGACAGACGCTTATGAGTTACGAGCTGAGCTAATGAGCTTAATGGAGTCTAAACATATAACTGCTGGCATAGGTCCTACGACCCTATGTAGTACGTTACGCATTACGTACCTACGTATGATGGTGCGTAGGCCGTAGGCCGTAGGCCCTACGTAGGACCCTCCGGACCATCCAATTCACGAATAATACTGGATCCATAGAGAGGCGTTTTCTTGAACTCTATTCATGAATGCACTGGCTTTTGCTTTTACTATATTCATGTCTACATGTCTATTCATGCGTCTATTCCTATTCAAGGTGAGCCTTGAGACAGAGCAGCAGCGCTCTCAGAGCAGAGCAAGAGTCTCTGGCAGAGATGCAGAGGCAGAGAGGCCAGAGCGAGGGCCACAAAACCAGAGCCAGAGCCGAACGAGGTGGACCTGTGCCACGGGCGCCGCCCCTGTCCATTTGCGCCCCCCCTCCCCACCCCTTGCTAAGTCTCTCTCCTCTCTCCTCTGTGTCGTCTCTTTCTCTCTCGCTATTTATATACTCTCTAGCGTATGCTAGCTCTCCCTCGCTCTCTCACACTCACTTGTATGCTCTTATGTCTTATGTGTCCGAGCGGCAACAACGCATCTCCCTCTCATACTTTGCCGTCATCCCGTTGAATCAAGTCACCGAGTCGGAGCATCTTGCGCATCGCCACCCTCGTGCACTCCTCCTTCTGTTCCCGTAGCCGTGCCCGATGCCCCGCAACACATGCGAGCCCTTCGACCGCCCCGGCCTCACGCCGCTCGCGCACCGGTGCGTCGCTCCCTTAGCCGCGGAGGGGCATGCCAGCCGGCCACGGTGCCGAACGGAGCTCTGCCGCCGCCGCTCCTCCTCCTCCTCCCGGCACCTTTTCTCCTCTTTGGCGGGGCGCGCCTTGTGCTGCCGCTCAACCTCGAGCTCCGCGCTCGCGCCGGTCGTGCGCCGCGCGGCGCTCCGAGGTCACGCGCGGATCCTCGGGGGCGGTGTCGCGCTTAAACAAAGCGCTTGGGTGAAAGGGCACGACCCTGCAGCGAGGCCCACTGGCGTAATGCTCTCATCGTAGTAAGCGGCATTGGTTCCCCCCGCCGGGCTGAACAAGCACGCTTCCGTTCCGTTTGGTCCACTTGACATTTTGGTCCGGCTTCTGGTACTCCCCGTAGCAGCCGCCATGATGCGGGTGTCGCGTAGGGCTGCATCATCGGCGGCAGCAGTTTCGCAGTAACGGCATCAACCCGGGGCTTGTCCTCCTCCCTGGCGAGCTGTGTGGGAGCGCGGGCCCTGCTCGGCACACACCGGGTTGTGCCGGTGCTTCCCGTTGCTGAACTTCACCGCCTCCATCGCCGCCGCGTGAGCATCCTCGAGGCGCCCCGCGAGCGCGAGCGGCACGTCGAGAAGGCGCGCCGCGTCGGCGGGAGCGCACGAACGGTGCACGCGACGGCCAAGCTTCGCGCGCGCGGCGGCGTACGCAAAGCTGGGCAGCTCGTCGCGTGTGCAGCCCGCGCGCTCGAGCTCGTCCTCGCGCACGAAGAACATGTCTAGGCCCTCGGGCATGATGTGCACGGCACGGTAGCCATACGGCGCGATGACGTGATTGAGCGCAGCGGCGGACGCGCCGTATACAGACGTGCCAGGCCACGGGGCCCATTTCCGCTCTACACTGATCGACTGCGTCGCGTTCCAGTTGATGTTGAACTCGTTGCTCAGCACGCGCGGGCGGTAGCCACCAGTGAGCAGCGCGCGCGTGAGCCACAGGTCGGTGGAGTCGACATCGACGGACACGTAGTCGACATCCTTCGGGATGGCGCGCGCACGGAAGGACTGGACGATGTTGTCCTCAGTGAGAACGACCCTTGTAAGGTTGATGCTCGGGTCCTCAACGAGGGCGTCGAAAAAGTCGACGGCCCAGCCCTCCTCAAAGAATCGGCGCGTGTTGAGCCCACTGGGTTTGCGCGGATGAGCGCCGCGCCAGTGAGGCCGGTCCGACTGACATAGCCCCAGCCGAATTCAACGCACCTTTGGTTCGTCGTGCCGAGAAACTTGAAGATGCGGCCGAGGATCTCGTCCTGGTGGCCCTGCGAGTAGAGCTGTGACCTCTTGAGGTCGCGACGTTCGAGCGACGCAATGAAGGCGGCGCACCCGGTCCCGATCGAGGCGATCGATCGCTCCTCGCCTGCGCCGAGTACCGCGCCGATGATGACGGCGAACATGATCAGCAGGCTCGAAAACTGAGCGGGCGTCATCGGCTGGGATCTGGTTGTATCTCGATGCAGAGGTATTGGTCCTCCCTCCGGTATTCCTTCCTCAGGACTGTTTTTGTTGGCTGCCGATCTTCGTCGTCATCCAACTCCAGACCTCGGCCTCGCCGAGAGCAAGATTGACTACGCCAATCTACGAGAATCCCAGCCGACGGCTCGCGATATCTCAGAGGGCAGCA
>Ga0209390_10008508_pt1 | contig 12642 bp, 15 predicted proteins | sample BON01_FD_187212 | JGI IMG/M metagenome (GOLD analysis project Ga0209390, IMG submission 187212) | Freshwater microbial communities from Lake Bonney liftoff mats and glacier meltwater in Antarctica - BON-01 (SPAdes) (version 2) | ecosystem: Environmental > Aquatic > Freshwater > Ice > Glacier... | reverse complement strand
ACCTGGGAATCGCAACACAGGACAAACATGCCTCTCAGGATGCACGCTTTTAGCCAACCCCTCGGGGGGGATACAAATGAGGGAGGTGCGACCTGGCAACCTCCTCATCAATGCGAAGGGAAAGCAGGTGAAAGTCACGAACGTATACTTCAGCGTGGAAAGCTCAGTGATGGTCCAGATCTCTAAACACTGCCACGCGTCAATCACCCACCTAATGCTTGACACAAAACGGGCTGAACGGACGCAGCAAAACCGGAAATTCCCCGGCAAGACCATAGTGGAAGCGGAGGAATGGTATACCCGACGACGGGATGACACTTACCGCAACTCGCCGATGTACGCTCCACTCTACCAGCCCTTCGGACCCCGGGTAAGCCAATATCTCCACTCTTCCAGCCCACAGAGCCTCCGCAAGAGTGGCGACATGTGGGGATTCTGCACTGAAAACAATCTGCCGGTACGAAGCTTTGACGACCCTCATTGCCTGATCTGTCCAATCGGACATGAAGGATGGGCACAGGTTGACATAGCAAAGGCCGTCTTGAGCTGCTGGGGAAGAACCAGGCACTTGCCAGAACCCAGACCCGACTTAGTCAAATTCCAGGACAAACAAGAGCCATACACACCTTTCAAAGCAAGCCAGAGGCGGTGAAAGGTCTTGAGAGAAGACATCTAGCTATACACAACCAACATTCAGCTGCTCCTTTCAAGTCTGCGAAGGAAAAACACCTCATTGGATTTTCCAATGGGCACGTGCAGCTGGAATGGGAGAGAGGGAGATGGGCAGTTAGGGAATGGAACGCGATGGAGACGCGCCACCCTACTTGGATCCAGCCGGAGGAGAACCTCCTATCAGCATTAATCCGCCCCCCCTCTCGACCCGAACAAGCTGATCCTGAACCCAAACCGGTAACGGAGAGGAATATACAGGAGCAGAATGTGGAAAACAGGAATGGCCACACCCCAACACAGCAACGATGATCGAGTACTTGAAGAAGATGGAATGGAAGACCCCCTTCCTACGCAGGTTGCGCTCGATAAACACGCAATGGAAGATGGCCATAGATTCTATGGACATCAACTGCTTCGATTTCAGCTCCTGCTGCCAGGGCGGGGTCCAACCACGCAACAGCCATAGACTGGGACTGATACGAGATGGACGTCTAGTCTGCCATAACCAGAAGGCCTATGGAATACAAAGCGGAGGGGCCGAGTGGAAACCAGAGCAATATATTCCTGACAGGGGGATTGGACCCTCCGGGGCACAGATGCTCAATAACCTACAATTAACTCAACCCTCCTTGTCAACGCAGTCACCCATCCGAGATAGCCTGGTACATCTTAACCTCAGCGAGTGTCAATCGATAAACAAAAGTGCAATCGACATCCTCCTTCGTCTCTCCCACTCCCACCTTCCTAAGCTGCATTGCATCGACATGGCGGGACTCCGACTAGAGCTATTCCAGCAGGCAGCCAAATCTTTCCTCCGCGAAAAACTGGGTAAGCCCGACAGCCTGGGAACGATGGGAGCCTTCACGCTAGGACAAGGGGGAGAGGAAGGGAGCCTACACGTTGGGACAGGACCTCTCAGCCAAGCACCTAACACGGTGGCTCGAGGAGGACTCGGAGGAAGCCTGGAAAAAAATATACCAGGCCACGAACATTTGCAACCACCCCCCGGTATTTCTCCCTGTCACTCGACAAAGCGATAACCCCTCATGGGCAGTCCCCTTTCACCACTCTGCTAACCTATTCAACATGCCCCAAACAGGCATGTTCCGAATGGAAGATGGCACTCTCCGGGTTCCCAAATGGAGCTGCACCCTTACAGGCGATCTGCTGGCACCGGAACTGGAGCAGCAGATGACGAGACTGACGTCCCTCAAATATCCAACCCCTGGTCGTATAACGAGACACGAATAATGCACCTACTTTTTCCACGAGCAGACTCTCTCTGTCTGAACTTTGGAAGAACAGCAGTCTTCCAATGGAATGCACCAAACTCATCGACTCTGAAACACACAACGGAATGGCCCCAACGGATTGCCGGAGACTTGGCCCGGAGAAACAATCAGGGGTGAATCACAAACATGAAAATTGACTCCCAGCCACAGCTGCCATACGTCATCTTCAGGAACATGAGTCCCCACTTCGACAGCCATGCCAACAGTGGAATTCTCAGTATAAAGGGATTGACTCACCGTTTTTACAGCAGCAGAATCAACACAGACGCAAACACAATCGACCTTCAATTCGCTTGTCCGCCGGAAGGACAACTGATGGTGGAAGTAGAAGGGAATTTCCTGACCCCGGATCATTACGTAGCCAGGGGGAATGGAATATGGACCACGGCAGGGGAGCTGACACCTCCCGGATCCGAATCTTTAACACAGTCGGCCTCCATAGTTTATAAAATAAGGTTATAAGAAGGGGACCACGTAGAACTAGGCAACAGAATCTATGCAGCCACTCTTGGAGCTCGCTTCGACACAACGGGCTCGGAGGAGGAACCCACATACTCAGGGGAAGACGCCAGACATCTCCAAGACCTACCGGGGTATTCCTCAGGGAGCATCCACTGGGCCCCGGGCGCCGCCTCGGTGGACCGCCACGGGATGCCAAGATTCAAACAGAAAATAGACCCTCCCTCAAGAGTAGGCACGACCAAACTCCTGGATAAAAATATTCTCGAAATTATTCTCTGCACACAACAGGCAGAGCAAGGATGGATTGACACTCTCAGAATGCTACGAAGAGTCCACAGCATCTGGAATTACGTAACCCGGTCCATCTACCCTGATCTCACGGACGACATCCCCGGGACACAAACCTCGGAGGAAGAAAATTCCTGGAGATCCGCCTTCCACCGCGAAAGGAAAAAGGCCCGAGTCAGGATCAGCAGCCTCAGGGAACCAACGGACCCCTCGGCCACGCCAAGGGTGAGAAATATACTAGATGTATTCCGAACCTACCCAGCCACCCTAGACATCCAGGTAAAGGCCATGTGGGCATTCCAATGGAGGATATCCCATATAACCGAGAAGGATAGTTATGAACTGAACATGCGGGAAGACCCTACGTCATCACACTCTATTCCACTCTCTGAAGGCATGTCTTGCGCCCCAACCCCTACGCTGCCCAGGACCTTAACAGCCAAATCAAGGAGCACACCACGGTAACCCCCCGATCTACAAGGGCGCTCTGCCTAGGCACCTTGATCCTGGAAAGCCTCAAAAAACTCCATCTTATGGACACAGGGGCACCGACAGAGAAAAGCTATGCACACAGCCGGCACAATCTTCAATCCCGATGATCATTCACCTCACGGCTGAAGTGATGAAAAGGCATTTCGGCCGAATCTCTGACCAGCACACGTACCACTCACCAGAAGGAATCAGGGCGGAGAGCGCGACTGGCAGTAGCTGGCTACGAGAACTGACCATTGACAACATGAGCAACTGGAGTCTTATCAACCAACTGACCACTGAACTTACCTCGAATATTTTGGCTCACAGACAGGACGACCCAATCACTTTAGGAAACTGCATGACCACTTGATGTTTGCTGAACTCGACCGATGAGATTGGAGGCAAGATCAGAGGACTCGGGGGAGTCGAAACAATCATAAAACTCCTACCAAGACAATTCTCGGAAAAAAGGGGAGAGGACGCTCCACAGAGTACCTGGACCCTAAACAACAACAACCTCCGCTTCACCTTATGCACCCTGAGACATCTCACAGAACCGGACATTAACAATCCCTACTATCCCCGGATTGGGACAGGGGCCAATTTGAAGATAGTGCTCGGAACCTTGCGGGCATGGGGAGGAGATGAAACATCTAAGGGTCTTACACTCCAAGTGCTTTACATCCTGATGAGGGAAGTAGACAAGACGCAAGACACGCCTCACCAGGATCCCTTACTACACCCGGACATAGGTAAAAACACGGACCTACACCTGAATAGCACTGGAGAGGGTTCAGCGGGACCCAGAACCATCACATGAGCCAAGGGCTTACTGTACAGACTGGAAACGGAAACCCACACGATCGAGCGAGCCATCCGGACCCTACACAACCACTCCTCACATCACCACGTTACATAGAGTATGGGAATCAGAATCCTTCAAGCCTTAACCCCAAAAGGATTCATCCTTTCAGAAAGGACACCGAGGGAACGAGACCTGAAGTGGTCCCACCCCGTCTCGGGCACTAGCTTTGACACACTCCCAGATCTGGCAGCTGTATCAGTAAACACAACACACTGGCACAGTCACAAGGCAATGTGGCAGACAATGGAAGGTACAATCTCAGTCCCGTTATCGGGAAATGTCACAAAATTGATTCAGATGCTTCTAAGGAATCATCCCTACGTAGGAATGGAGTCCTTCCTACAAGGAATGACAGCCTATGATATGACACGAGGTGCCCGGATAAAGGTCCCCCTGGACAGCGATATACGGGCCCTAGGATCTATAGCCCAGAAACCAAACGTACACCTTCTACTTCCACACTGGGAGACAGGTCATTTAGACCTGACCCCGCGGTCCAGAAGCCACCTGGTGGAAGGGATCTCGGTCGACAAGAAACCCACGAATCCAGAGGAAAATAAGGTGACTACCTGGAGCCACGATGGAGGCGAGGCATTAGGCAGACTCGGAAATCAGATCGTCGGCGGTCACAAACTAACTTCATACCCCGCCAATCTCATAACCCCTAAACGGCTGCGGGTCACGATAATTGACCATTGTATGAACCTACATACCCCCTGGTCCACAGACACGCAGACCCTACCTGGCAGATATCGCATCCCAGGAAACACCTACTCTAAAGTCATTGATCTCCAAATCCCAACGCAACAAGGACAAACATGCATAGACGCTATTCTACTTGCACTATGCCAGGAGGAAAGACCACACAAGAAAAGTGAGGGAATCCAGGCATTCACGCCCAACCGTATAACCAGGCAAGGACTACGTTACCCCAGCCCCACACAGGGCAAATCCACAGGCCTTCTCAATCTTTCTCACCACTCCACTCTAGCGGACTACATGAAACCGAATGAGCGACTACGATGTTCCTGCCTACAGAAAATAATAAGACAACATGGGGATCGGCATGCCTGGCCGAGAACACAGAAATTTGTATGGCGGATGGAACCTTCTCCATAATACAAAATTCTGTAGGTAAGAAGATATGGACGGATCAACAGGGAAAGAGGAAAATCATACGGATCCACAAGTTTGACACGACCGAAACAGACCCTCCTCTGCTCGGAATTAGGGGTAACTGGATGACTGACTTTCACTTCATCTGGGGACGAATTGAGTCCAAATGGCATAGGGCGTTCCAAGTCCGAGGGGTCAATAAAACAGTTAGGAAATCCCTAAAGGGATCAGTCTTTGCGGTGGAACTGGATACTGATGACTACCTGACACTTCGAGGGGGCATCCGAGCGGCCACCGTCGGGAACTGCCTCATAGTGGAACCACACAGGCAGGGGTATACACAGGACTTCCGCTTCAAATTAGATCAGGCATTACGGGAAAGGGGGCTACAGAAAGCCCACATTATTGAATGGCACCATAGGGGGGTGGGACATAGAGCAGATGGCTCCTTGATCCTAGATATGGGACGGATTAAACTCCCGCAATGGACAACGAGGGAACAAGATGAGCAGGGTAGTACATATATATATATATCAACCAGAATATCACACCAACCAAAGCAACGGGTATACCGGGAATGCGGCAGGTGTCGGAAGCCAGAAGCAAAATTAAAATGTGCATGCCTGGCAACCCACTATTGCGACATACAGTGCCAACATGAGGACATGCCAGAACACAGACAGAAATGCACGCACATGATCCTCAAGGAAATCAATCTAATCCAGAGCCAACTGAAACAACACAATGACACTCATGGGAAGTTCACAATAGAAGTCGCAAAACAAGAACTCCTCTTAACAGAGACACATGTTAAAATCGCAGACCTACTCCGCTCTTCTAGACTCGGGACCAACCAAAAAAAATCGAAATACCACTATTTACAAGCCCTTCAGAGAGTAGCTAGGCTCGAGAGCCAGACATTCCTGGAAAATAGACCCTCTCTGCGTTACAACCTACGGACAGACCTGGTAGCTGCGCACCTTGGCCTGGGCTGCCTATATCGGGACCAGAAATTAGACCAAGAAGCCATGGAACAGCTAACAAAGGCCCACGATCTAACTCAGGAGCTTATCACCAATGAGGATTCCCCAGGTCAACAAGATAGACTTGGCGTCATCTTGACCATACAAGGAGAAATTCTCAATACACCTCAGCAGGCTATGCCAGAGGTCAGACGCAGAGCCCTGGAAAAACAGCAAAGGGCTGTAGCAATATTTCGCCAGCTGGAACAGACTACCATAGGTCCTTTGAGAGAACAAACACTCCGCAAACTTATGGAAGCATTATAATCCATGGCAGACACACTAGAGAATCTAGAACTTTACAAAGAATCCCAAGATGCAATGCGAGATTCCCAAATCATAGGAAAAAGAGCTCAGATCGAAAACAACACAAGCTCCATAGACCTGCATCAACAAATATTCACCAGCACTAAAGAAACGATGGACGCAAGAAGAGAGCTGGATGACCACACCTCCGCCCTACATGTAGGGAGCAAGATTCGCCTGCACGGCCTACTTAACCAGACAATGAATGGGAAAAAGGGAACGGTCATAGGATCGGCTATCAACAATAGGATCGGCATCCAAATACAGGGGGAGGAGCGACACGTTAGCATCCGGATCCTCAACATACGTTATTGGGAATGTCCGGAACAAAATTGCCAAACACTGTACGACAAGGTATTTGCTAAGGCCCAAGCTGAAACCGAATTCTTAAGCATGGAATTACGAATACAAATCAGAATAGCAGGAAACAAACATATCGATACGGCACTGGCGCGGTACAACCTGGGAAGAGCACTATGGCTATATAATAAAACCCTAGAAACCACCCAGGCAGTGGACGAGATCCAAGCTGCTATCCTATTTATGAAACAACGCGAACCCAACCACCACTGCCTTATCTCTTTTGAGAAAGTCCGAGACATGGCCCTGGAAAGTGTAGCTCTTTTCAGGACACCGGGCACACTCTCGGCCTGGCCTTACTGGAAGCCTCCCACCGCCAGATGGGAAGACAAAGAGAAATGACGGAACTCTTTAAGGAACTCCTGGCCATGACGGGCCGAGAAAAGGAGGCCACAGTCACCGCCAACATAATGCAACACGGACTACGCCGCCACGGTCTGCACGATTTCTGCAGTTCCACACTACAACTAATCGACCAGACCACATTCACGGAAATTGCATGTGACGAAATCGAAAAAATGAAAACAAAAATCTACGAAACAAAGGCCACAAGCCCAAGACCAATAGCATCAACCACCAAGCCTCAGTCATCCCCCTCTTCGGCGGGGGATGACACATAATGATGTCCTGAAGCGGACCCCCCACCCCTAAAGGGGTGGGGGGTCCAACGCCTCCCCTGGTGTCTAGGGTGAGCGAGGAAGAGTGGACTCGGAAGACAAAAATACCCACATGGGGACCCCCCACCTCGAACGGGGGGGGGGGTCCAACGCCTCCCCCCACAAGGGAGAGAGAGGTGCCTGCCCCTACTTCAGGGGGGTGCGAGGAGCCTCCCCCTACTCAAAGGGGGGGCGAGGAGGGGGGGAGCCAGCAGGGCCGCTCAAAACAATCGACACGACGGTCCCACACGAGCCGGGAACTACGCATGTTAGATCCAAGCGAGAACCCCCCCAAAAAAGGGGTCAGACGGTCCACTAGAGGAACAGATACAATAGATAACTCGTGTGAAGCCACACGGGAGAGCAACATGATCTGCCCCATCACATGTGGATGCCGAAACTCCCTCCTGGATATAAGGGGAAAGACCCGGGTAGTCTCACATATACTCAGGGCCACACAAAAAATCCTGAAGAATGAATTGATCGCAAGCTTTGGCCTCACAGCCGCAATTACGAACAAGGACGAAATCTCCGAATTAAAACTAGTACAAAAGGAAAGGAACTTCGACCTCTATCGAACCAGCATACAATAGGTTCCAACAGTAGACTATACACCAAGGAAGAGGCAGGACCTAGAAATCGCCCCAATCTCCGGCCACGAACCCAGCCAGGATTACTCGGCCAGTAACAAGCAGGATTACCCAGATATGGAAATGCATGATTGGGATTGGGACGAGATAGAAGCTTCCCCCTTCAAGGAACCCACCACCGCAATCAAACGGCCTGTAAAACTGCCTCCACCGACTGAAAACAACCATGAGGTAGAAGGAGGCAATAGGTAAGAGGATTACTCTGACCATGAGGTGGATAACCTGGACTGGGATGTTTTAGAACACCCCCCGGAGACAGAGACACAGAAACCAAATTGGACAATACAAGCCGATTGCCCTCTAGCCCCACGTGCGAGCAGAGACAAGCACACTGGCTCCTATGCCAAGATAAATGCGGATGTAAGAACTCATTGCCGAACCTAGTGGGAAAAACCAGGATTGTCAAGGACTACGGTCTCCGAAATGGAAAGGTTGACCTAATATCGAACACGTATATCGCCGTAGGTGAAATCGCTGCAGTCTTTGGAGAGACGTCAACAGTATGGGATCAAGACGACGTAGACGAGTTTGACCGCATCGCGATACAACATAACACTATAGGGAACGCACAACAATTCGAGTTCTACGTGAGTGGAAACACTCCGGGAAACCAAGGCCACTTCCACATCATACCAAAGGAGGACGCAGAACTGGCCCTATCTATGAAAATCAATCCATCCCTCAGATACTCATTACAAAACAGATCTATATGGAAAGGCGAGGGGCAACATGCGAAGCACACGTGCTACAAACGACACCAAAACGTTGAGCTACAATTCACCACGATTCAAACAAGACAGGAAGACGATTTCGAAAATGGACTCAGCCCTGGCAAAGCCGACATGGCCGCAGTCCTAAGAGCCATTAGGGAAATCCAACCGAGGGAATCCATCAAATACCAGCATATTGACCACTCAGAACAAGTGGGAAACATCCCTGAATGTGAATGCTGCCTCCACATCGGCTTATGTCAGCCCCAGGAGAAAGAGAAAAAGCTCGAGAAAATAGCATCAGTTCCCATCCAATCTTTCCCAGAAACTTGGAAGCCCAAGATCGGAGCACTGGTTATTGTTTACAATGGAGGCGTTGCTCAACAATGGAGGGTCAACCACATCAAGAAGGCCATTGGCACCTCAGTAACAATCAAGTTCGAAAACAGCGTAATGACAGTAGATAAGAGTTGGTTCACGTTTGACGCGAACTTGGGCTCCCTGGTGCTACAGCGACTCGGCTTCTTTAGCGATGTGGCTCTTAAACGTACTACAAACTCAATTGAAACCTGGCAAAACATCCTCAACCCACAGAAATGATGGACGGCGAAGCATTGGTGGTGCTCCTGGAATGGACAATCCACGGGAGTTCGGGCAAAGACAAACTAGGCCTACCAGAGGCACAAAGTAAGACATGGCTGGTCGACAGGTCCTTCTAGCAGTCCTGGGAACAAAAAAACGAACCCCAATGTATACCACCAGGGAAATGCAATCACTGGGTGTGCATTGAAGAAGAGCCAGTATGGGGCACAGAAGTAACATATGACAGATTACGCAAATCGTTAGACACCTGCTTCTCTGAACAAATGAAGGTAACACAACCAAGAGGCGATGCCACACTGAGACAGTGTGTCTTGCCGATACAAGACAGGACAAACAATGTCCTAGAAGGAGTACAGCTCATGACCTGTGACTACATCAAAGGCACAGCGGGGCACTACATGCCGTTTCAAAGTTTCTCGAACTTCAGGAAATGCGAACGAATGATCGCGAAGATCAAACTTCCAATACCCATCCATCTACTTGACCACATCATAATCCCAATAAACGTCCGAGAGTCGCATTGGTTTCCGGCACACATGAACCTACAAACCCGATGTATCAGTTTGCTGGACTCAAGTCACGTCTACAGTGCTGCCGCCTGTCCACAAAAAACGCTTCTTTGGAATGTTTTCAAAATGGTATGGACGGCCCATGCTAGCACCGACGCCCCCGTCCCCTCCTGGGCAATACAACCAGCGAGGTTCACTACGCTACACCCAAGAATGACGGAACTAACACCGGGAAGGTTACAGACACTGGGACGGTACAGGGAGGTAACCGCCGAAAATATAATGGCTATAATAAATGATCGGATCGGAACGAGATGGAAACGGAGAGGTATAAGCCCAGGGCCTGCCAGGGACCAACCCACGGACCCATCCGGCCAGAATTGGACAGAGCTCGAGCAACCGGGGACACCCCAGCAGAACAACTTCGCGAACGTGAATGAAACCAGTCTTGCATGTGTTATATATACAGTCCTAAGCTCATTATATGCGGTGAGAAACTGGAAACTTGACTTTGTTCAAAAGTCCCACATCAAAAACGCGAGGAACTGGATGGCAGCAGCGTGCCACGCAATAAAGGAAGTAGTGTGCCTGCACCGGTGCGGGTGTGGAGAGCGCTACGAGCATTGGGGTAGTCGACCTACTCCCCCCTGCCCTACATGCGAGAAACCCCGCATCAGAAAAACAGCACCAGACGCGAAGGATACTGAGAGGACCGGAAGAGACGGCAAGCGAACAAAGTATGACAAAAGCAAGGATAAAGGGGAAAAGATAGAGAATACCCAACCACGTCGGACAAAGGTGGTACAATAGAGCCCGACACCACACGTTTTCCTCGACCCTACGCTCGGTTCAAGGATGGGAATACCAGCGGCCAGCCTCACCACTCCCCTCTAAGCCCCGCCCCTCCGGTACGAAACAGGTACAAGACATGATTCTGCCTCCAAAAAGGTAGAGAGGAGAATGAGCCTAGCCCGAGAGCCTGAGCGAAACGTTGAAAGGAGCCCCTCCCCTACGAAAACCGGCCGGGGACTGCGGAACACCGGAAACTCGTGCTTTCTAAATGCCACGATTCAATGCTTCGGGGCCATCGACGAATTGAACCAAATGCACATTTCAACGAAGAAGTCTACAACGACACAAGACAGACTTCTGGTCTGCGTCAGGGAACTTCAAGCAATGGGGACAGCATATACGCCTGCCCCCCTCATTCAACAGATTCCCAATCTCATTCGATACAATAAAGGGGAGCCAGCCCATGCCCATGAATTGCTAATCGCCCTGATCAATGACATAAGCGAACCTATCTCACAACTATTCCAAGGCCAAATGGTCTCGATGGTAAAATGCTCCAGTTGCGACGGATCAATGACCAAAACCGACAACACACAGGATATCTCCTTACACATCGAGGAAGACGCGAGCTTGTCACTTGAAGAGAGCCTATATGACTTCTTTCAGCCAGAGACACTCGAAGGGGAAAACGCATACTGGTGCGACACATGTCAAACATCCTGCCGGGCGACAAAAACCCTCTCCTACACACGCAAACATAAAATCTTAATAATCCACTCAAAAAGATTGATCCTGGGGAAAAAAATTCAGAACCATATCCCCTTCGACACTACCCTAGACTTGGGGCCCTATATGACGCCAGGACACGCACCAACCCACGATATGAATCTGGTAGGCATCATTTCACACCAGGGCACGAAAGACAATGGGCACTACACAGCAATGACAAAAAGAGAAGACAAATGGACCCTGTACAATGACGCCATAACGACACAGACAACGATGAAACACATACACTAAACACAGGCATACATACTGATGTATAGAAAAACAGAACAAAGAACAGGAATGGGGAAGCCAGCACCAACAGATATACCAAAAAAACTGGAAAGTCAATCAAGGGCAAAAGGGAACCTCAACCCGAGACCAGAAGCACAGCAGAAGAGAGAACCCCCAGCTCCACAGCCGGAATTACTGACAAAGACACCTCCCGGACAGAACCTCCCCCGACAAGGAAGGAGAGATGGAGGGGACAACCCTGTTCATGGAGGGGGGTCATCCACAGAAAACCAAAGGGGACTTGATACACTCTCAAGCACACGCGACTATATCCCATTGGTCCTAGAGACCAAGAACGTTGAGGACGGCGGCGGGACGACAGGGGGGAGCGGAGAAAGCGTAACATCCACCAGGAGGGAAGATGAAAAAGGAGTGGCCATTCCTACAGGAAGGAAAATCGGATCAATTCCCAGGAGAGCCTATCAACCTACTCCAGTCCATCTCTGTCTTCTTTCAACTCAGCCAGGGCCGGATCGAAGAACTTACCGGCCTCTTGAGCGAAATGCCTGGCACACCAATCACGATGGCGATGACATGCAAATGGCTGGACCTTGAACCTCAGATGAAGGAGATTCCCTATGACTCACGAACCAAGAACTTGATCGAAGGCCTCACCGAAGACCCAGAGAATAACCCGGACGGATTCATTCCCATAATAGAGCTACACAATGCCCGCCTCAAAAAGGCACACTTCTTCCACGCAGCAACATCGGCCATAATACAACAGAAATGGGTAGAGGGCACGGACCTCGAGGACATAGGAGAATTCCTCCAATCATGGGCCCCAGAACCCTACAGGGATAAAC
>Ga0209390_10008505_pt1 | contig 12645 bp, 6 predicted proteins | sample BON01_FD_187212 | JGI IMG/M metagenome (GOLD analysis project Ga0209390, IMG submission 187212) | Freshwater microbial communities from Lake Bonney liftoff mats and glacier meltwater in Antarctica - BON-01 (SPAdes) (version 2) | ecosystem: Environmental > Aquatic > Freshwater > Ice > Glacier... | reverse complement strand
GGGGTCGGAGGTGTGTGGGGTGTGGGGTCGATAAGAGCGTGGGGGGGAACAGGGGGAAAAAAGGGGGAGGGCGTGCGCGGATGGATGGGTGAGAAGGGGGCGGGGGGCGGGGCGGGGACGCGATCGATCGATCGAGAACGAAAAAACGAAAAAACAACAACGCGAGCGATATTCGCACGGCGGCGGCGGCGTTCGCGCGGGTCGCGCGCGGATAGAAAACCAAACTCACCCGTCCCGCCGAGGTCCGCGATCGACACGGGCGTCTCCTCCCACCCGCTCGGCACCCGGAACGAGTAGCGCGGCACCTCGCTCCACCCGACCCCGTGCCCGCCGCTCTTGCCCTCGGGCCGCTTGTACTGGGCGTAGCCAAACTCGTCGAGCGCGGTCCCCAAGCCGGGGATGCGGCCCGCGGTCAGGCCCTGGACGGCGGCGGCGGGGCGGGGGAGGGGGGCCCCGAGGGCGAGGAGGGCGGCGGCGGCGGCGGTGGCGGCGAGGGCGGCGCGGCGGCTGGGCGGCGGCGGCGCGGGGGCGTCGGCGGGGGGACTCGGGGCGGCGGCTGTGCGGCGGGGCGACGGCGCCATCTTGGTCGTTGCGGCGTCGGCGCGGGCGTCGGCGGCGGCGGCGGCGACGCGCGCTGCGGGGCGCGCGGCGCCCCACCGCAGGGCCGCCGGCGCGCCTCGTGCGGCGGCCGCGGGCGAGGAGGAGCACGACGACGACGCGCTCGTCATGACGAGGCCGCGGCAGGGCGCCATTGTCGCCGCGGGGCGCGTTTGTCCTGTGGGGAGGAGTGACACTGTGAGTGGTGGGCGGAGGGACTTGTCCCTCGTGTCTCTTGTTTGGTCCTCCTGCCGCGCGCGCGCAGAGCAACGAGGGAGATTCGGTGTGTGGCGGTGGTTGAGAGAGGAGCACGAGGCGACAATGGCGCACTGGAGGAGGGAGGAGGGGCGTCAAGGAGGAGGCGGGGGGCGGAGTCGCGAGCGTGCGCGCGGCGGCAAGAGCAGCGTCGAGCGCGGCGTCCTCGTCTGGAGCGCCCCCCTTTCTTCAAATGATGGGTGGATGGTTGGTGCTGCTGCTTTTCAAGGGCGCGATGACCCGAAGCTCTAGTCGTGCCTCTCACGGTGTGTGCTTGCTATACCCACGGAAAAGCAGGGCGGCGAGAAGCCCCCTTGGGGGCCGACGCTGCGGCGGAGAAAAAAAGCACGCCGCGCCGCGTCTTTGCTCTTGCCCCCCCGCCCCTCGTCGGGCAAACACAAACAAGGCAGACCAATCCTCCCCCCCCCCCCCCCTTCTTGCCCTAGGTCGCCGCCTGGCGCCGCTTGCCGATCACCACCTTGACGCGCGACTCGGCCTTCTCGCCCACCTCGGGCTCCTCGACGCCCGTGCCGGGCACGGCCGGCCCGGTCGCCGCGCCGGCCTCGCCCGGCGCCACGCCCGCGCCGCCGCCGACGGCGCCGCCGCCCGCCTTCTGCGCCTTGCCGCCAAAGCCCCCCATATCGGCGCTCTGCTTCTTGGCCGCCGCCCCGGACCCGGCCCGCGCGTCCGCCTGCTTGGCGCCCGACCGCCGCCGCCGCATCTCCTTCTGGCGCGCCGCCTCCGCCGCCAATCCCGCCAGCCGGCGGCGGGCGTTGCCCTCGGCGTCGTCCCAGTCGACGGCGCCGAGGCCGTCCTCGTCGGCGCGGACGCTCTCCCACCCCTCGAACAGAGAGACCAACGCCTCGGTGCGCCCCGAGCGGTCGCCCGGGACCCGGCTGGTGCACAGGCTGCGCAGGACGGCCGGGTCGGCGCGCCGGGCGGCGTCGGCCGAGGGGGCGCCGACCACCAGGCCGTGCACGCGCAGGGCGAGGGATTCCTTCGCGCCGGCCAGCTTGCGCATGATCTCGCCGCTGGGCTGGCGCAGCTCGCCGTCTTTTTATTTTGTTTTGGCGTTTTGTTTTTGTTTTGGCGTTTTTGCGGGTGGTTTTTTTTGCGGGTGGTCTCGGGGTTGGTTCGTTGGGTCGGGGATGTCAGTATTTTGGTCGGTCCGTGTGCTGAGGGGGGGAGGGGAGAGGGAAGGGGAGTGAAGGAGCGGGCGAGAGAGAGAGGCGGCGGCGGCGCCACAGCAGCCTCAAAAGCAAACGACACTCGACACAAACGCCCTCCCCCAAAAAAACACACGCCCCCCCAAAAAACAAAACAAAACTCACCCGAAACCAGCAGCACGTCCGAGTTGGCCCACTCGGCCTCCGACAGCCGGTCCAGGCACCGCCGCAGCGGCTCGTTGAAGTCGCTGCCGCCGTTGAAAGTCGCCTCGACGAAATCCAGCAAGGCGCCGACGCCGGCGGCGTCCTGCCCGAGCTCGAGCTCGCGCACGTCTTTAGGTCCCGCGAACGCGAAGACGTAGCACCCGCGCTCCTGCTCGCGGGCGGCGCGCATGCACTCCAGCGCCAAGGCTTTCGCGACGGTCTCGCGCGCGCCGCGCATCGAGCCGCTCGTGTCGACGCAGAGGAGGATGGGGCCGCGGTCGGCCGTCGGCCGGACCTCGCGCCGGTCGTAGGCGGGGACTTTCGTCGGAAACTCCCCCCACCCGTCCCGCTGGTACGTCTGGAGCCCCTGCTCGGCGAGGCGCGCGAAGAAGAGCAGGCGCGACTGGCGCACGCGCCGGCCCCGGGCGAGGGTGGCGGCCTCCGCGGGCAGCAGGCGCCCGAGGTCGCCGCTGCGCGTCAGGCCGCGCGTCTCCTGCGCCTCGAGGGTCGTGCGGAGCAGCCCCGGCCTGCCGCGCATGTCCAGGCGCTGGATGGGCGCGCGGCTGTTGTTGCGGGGGCGGTCGGTGTCGTTTTGGGGGTGGGTTTAAGGTGTTTGGGGGATTCGTGGGAAGGGGGGGGCGGGTGAGAGGGGGCAGGGGGAACGGAAGAGCGAGAGAGGGCTGGAGGGCGGAAAGAAGCGGCCGTGTGTGTCCTCGCCCCTCGCCCCTCGCCCCTGCCGGCCGAGCAAAAAAGAACAAAAACACCAAACGCAGGAAAGAAAGAAAGAAAGACTCACCGCAACGGCCCCCACCCGCCCCCGCGCCCGAGCGACCGCACGAGGTCCCGCAACTCCTTGAGCCGCTCCAGCCGCTGCCGCAGGTCGTCCAGCGCGCCCCACCCCTCGCGCTGCCACAGGCGCGCCGCCTCGCCCGAGACGCCGAATCCTTCTCCTCCGAGCAGCGCCTCGAGCCCCTCGAACGCGCGGCCCGCGCGGTCGAGCGCCGTGGCCGCGGGCTCCCACTTCTCGTAGAGGGCGCGCGCGGCCTCGACCGCGGCCCGGCGCTCGGGCCCGAGCGCGGTGAGGCGGGCGTCGCGCCGGGACGCGCGCCGCGCCGCCTTCAGCGCGCCTGCGTCGCGCGCGCGGAGCTTGCCGAGGGCGGCGTCGTCGGCGGCGCTCGTCTCGGCGCCGAGGGAGCGCGCGGCCGCCGCGCGCTTGGCCCGGCGCTCGAGGTCCTCGGCGGCCAGGTCCGCGGCCGTCTTGTACGCCAGGCCCTCGCCGTCGACCTCGCCGGCCTCCTCGAGCTGCTGCTGCCGAAGGACGCTGTTTGTCTCGTCGGCCGGCGACGCCTCGTCGGCCCACTCGGCGGGCGTCGCCTGCTGCTCAAACGCGGCGACCGCGTCCAGCACGGAGCGCATGAGGGCCTCGCGCACGGCCGGGTACTTGCTGGCGAAGCGCGCGACCCCGAGCTTGGCCATCGCGCGCACGAGCGTCGTGCGCAGCGGCTCGGGGGGCCAGATTGCGGCGGAATCAGAGCCGCCGCCGCTGCCGACGAGGCCCGACGCCGTGGCCGCGCCCGCCGCCGCGCCCGCCGCCATCATCAGGTGCTCGTCCGAGCAGGCGGGCAGGAGGCCCTCGGCCAGGGCGGCGCGCCACTCGCAGTAGCCGCGCGCGAAGGCGGGCAGCAGCTGGTGCTGCTGCTGGTGGTGGTGGTGCGACGACAGGGAGGGGACGGCGGCGGCGGCGTCCTCGACGTCCTCGGCCCCGGCGGCGGCGGCGGCGGCGGCCGTTGCCTCCTCGGCGCGCGCGCGGCGCTCGAGCGCCCTCTGGCGGCGCTCGGCGCTGTGCGCGGCGCGCAGCAGGGCGGGCATGTGCCCCGGCGGGACGTCGCCCACGTCCCCGAGGCCGTGGAGCAGGGCGCTGTGGCCCGCGGGCCCTGCCGGGGAGGCGTGGCTTTGTGTGCGGGCGATCGAGGGAAGGGGAGCGAGGGGTGCAGCCGTCGCCGCGGCCGTCGGCGCCGGCGGCGCGGTCGCGACGGCGGCAACGGCGGAAGGGGCCTCGAGCAGCCGCGGCGGCCGCGGCGCCGAGGAGATGAGGAGGGCGGCGCGCGGGCGTGCAGGCGCGGGCGTCGAGATTGCGCGGCCCTGCGCGTGCGCACTGCCGCTTCGGACCCGGCTGAAGCGGGCCGACATGGTGTGCGGCGTGTGTGGGCCGAGGGCTTGCGCGCGGGGACGGCAAAAAGGGAGCTTGTCGCTTTCGAGAGAAGGGGAGTGTTTTCGTTTGTGTTCTTTTGTCTCTCTCTCCTTGTATCGCGCGATTGTGTGTGATGGATGGTGCATGCGTGTCCTGCCTGTGCTTGTCCTGTCTGTTGTGCGTCTTGGTTCTTGGCGGAAGAGAGGTCGTTTTGACGGAAAGAATAGTGCCTTTTTTAGTTTCTCTCCTGTTCCTTTTGACGTCCTCTCCCCGCCCCCTCTCTATCCACCGTTCGCTGCGATTGCGTCTCGTGAACCTTGCCACCAACCGGGAACGGATTGATCAGCTCGGGTCTGTCTTCTTTTTTGACCCCATCTTGCTTCAAAAGAAGCGCCAACTCCAATGTTTCACCGACCGTCGATCCCTGGACACGCAGTTTGACACACAGACACACACACACACACGCAACATACGTCGACGGGGAGCAGCGCCCGCTCTTCAACAAACAAATGGCGACAGAGGCGGCGGCGCGACCGACAGCGCGCGCAGCCGCCGGTGCTCGCGACGAGAACGCCGACGCCGACGCCGTCGCCGCGCGCCCATCAGCCGAGAGGGACGCCGAGAGGCAAGCCCGACCGCAGCAGCCCCGCCCCGCCGACGCCGACGACCGCACCGCCGCTCTGGCCCGCGCCGTCCTCGAGCCCCTGGCGATCGCCGTGTGCGTCCTCTCGATCTCGGGCGCCATTCTTTACTACTCGGCCACGGTCACGCCCGCCATCTTTCAATCTCACGGCCCCCTGACCGGCGCCCTGCACACGTGCTTTGGCCTCTCGCTCGTGTGGGCATTCGCCGCCTCGTACGCCCGCCTCCTCGCCACCCCGCCCGGCACCACCCGCGCCCTCGCGGCCGACAGGCGCGCCCTGCTGCTGGCCGCCGCCGCACGAGGCGGCGCCGACTGGCGCCACTGCGTCCCTTGCGGCCTGCCAAAACCGCCGCTCGCGCACCACTGCTCGAGGTGCGGCGCGTGCGTGTTTCGGGCAGACCATCACTGCCTCTGGGTCGGCAGGTGCGTCGGGTGGGCCAACCACCGCCACTACCTCTTATTCCTGCTCTACTTGTCGCTGGGGTCGGGCTACGCGTGCGCCACCACCTACGCCGTGTTTGGCGAGGCCGCCGCCCACGACCCCTGGGCGCACAGGTGGCGGGTCGCCTTGGCGCTCCTGAGTGGAGGGCTGTCGCTGGCGCTGGCGGCGCTGCTCGGGTGGCACGCCGCCTGCGTGGCGTGGGGGGTGGGCACGCTCGAGATGATGGACCGGGTGCTGGGGTGGCACGGCGTGGGGGAGGAGGATGAAGGGGATTCGGACTCGGAGGAGGCGGAGGAGGAGGAGGCAGAGGAGGAGGGGGCGGAGGAGGGGGCGGCGCACGGGTCAGCGGCGGAGACGGACGGGGGCGCGGCAGAGCCGGGGCGGCGGCGAGCGCAATCCGCGCCAAGACCCCCCGCGGCCCGCCGACCGCCATCCCCGCTCCCTCCGCACGTGGCCGTCGCGCACCTGCGCGACTACCCCTGGAACCTGGGGCTCGAGCGCAACGTGCGCCTGGCCTTTGACCTAGGTGAGGGCGGCGGCGGCGAGGGCGGCGGCGGCGGCGGCGAGGGCGGCGGGCGCCTGTGGTGGCTGCGGTGCCTGCGCGTGCATGGGGCGCCTCGCGGGGGGGACGGGTGGACGTTTGAGACGCAGCAGCAGCAGAAGGGGCAGCGGCAGCAGGGGCAGCAGCAGCAGGAGGGAAGAGCCGGAGAGTCGAAGAAGACGGCGTAAACGAATTTTTAGATATGTTTCGATTGTCGTGTTGCTCCAGCAGCCTCCTGCTCCCCATTCACCGCCGTGCGGCCTTTTCGAGCAAGGCCGGCGCCGCGCGAGCGACAGGCGCCGCGGCCGCAGGAGGGGCGGCGCCACCCCCCGCAGCGGGCGGAAACTCGCCGCACGCGCCCGTGCGCGGCGCGAGCGGCGCAAACGGCGCGCGCAGTCCCAAGGCCAGCGACCCCTCCGCGCCCTCGGCGTCCTCCAGCGCGGCCGCGCAGCGGTCCGCCGGGACGCCGCGCAAGGCCGCGACCCGCCGCGCCAGCGCCAGCCCGCTGGCCGCCGCCGACTGCACGCCCGCGCCAAGCAGCCAGTCGCCGCACACGCCGACGCGGCTCGCCGGGTCGAGCAGGGCCGGCACGCCCGGCGAGTTGAGCGGAAGGGCGGCGCCCCAAAGCTGGACTCGCGGGGGGGCGGCCAGCGGCGGCAGCGGCAGCGGCGAGGCCTGGCGAGCCGCCCCGGGTCCGCTTCGTCCCTTTCCTCCTCCTGCCGCCGCCGCCCCCGCCGCTTTCGCAAAAGCCTCCATGAGCTCGCGGGCGACGGCGGCGGCCACGTCGGCCGGCACGCGCTCCTGCGGCACCTTCCTCCGCTGCGCGAACGCGTCGGTCGACACGAGGGTCCAGCACTCTGAGGGGCCGCCCAGCCCGAGCTTGGCGCTGTTGTTGCCCGCCCACGCCAGCCCGCCGCCGCCGCCGCCGCCGCCGCCGCCGCGGTCCTGTGCCGCGTCGACAAACGCCCCCTCAAATGGGGCGCCCACGGTCCGTTCGAAGGCCAGCAAGGCCACCCACGACGCCGAGAGACGCAGGCGCATGACCTGCGCCGCGACCAAGGGACATCCCATGGGCGCGGCCAGGCGGTTGAGGCACTTGCCGTTGTGCGCGAGGACGACGGCATCAAACGCGTCGTCGCCGCCGGCCGCGGCCCGCGATCCGCTCGGGTCGCTGCAATCCTTGCCGCCGCCGCCGCCGCCGCCGGCCTTGCGCGACGCCGCCCTCCACTTGCCCGTGCGCGCGTCGGCCGTCAGGCGGGAAACCCACGCCCCGAAGCGCAGCTCGACCATGCCGGTGGCCCTAGCGTCGTCGGCGAGCGCGCGCGCGAGGCCGCGGAAGCCCGAAGGGCCAGAGGGGACGTAGAAGGGGGGGGCAGGGGGGGCCGCCGCCTCCGCCGCCGCCGCCGCCGCCGTTGTGCCGCCGCCGCCCCCGACGCACACCACCTTGTCGGCGGCCCACTCGCGCACCCACCCCTTGTCGAGCCACTCGCGCGCGAGGGCCTGAAACTCAGCGTCGTCGGCGGTGAAGAGCTGCGCCGCATGATCGAACGCAAGGAGCGGGGGGGCCGTCGCCGCCGCCGCCGCCGCTGCCGCCGCGGCGCCCGCGACAAAGCTCCCGTCGGCGGTCGTCCTCGTCGCGAGCCTGCCCCCGGGACCCCTCTCGCCCGTGTCAAACACGACGCTCTCGAGGCCCAGGCGCGCCAGCTCGCGCGCGCACACGAGCCCGGACACGCCGCCGCCGATGATGGCGACGCGGGCGCCGTGCTGCGGCAGCGGCGTCTGCATCACGACTTGCGGCGCGAGCTCGTCCGCCTTGCGGCGCTGCCAGTTGTCCGTGTACTTTGAGCGCTTGCGCGCGCGCTCGACGGCCGCGGTCGCTGCCGAGCCGGCTGGGGGAGGGACCTTGTCGCTGCCACCGGCGTTGGCGGGGCTGCGTTGGCGCGGAGGCGCCTCGCCGGCGGCGCTCCCGCTCTCGCTCGCCGCCGCCATCGCCGCCAGCGTTGTTCTCGCCGCTGCTGGCCCTATCGGTGCCAGCAGGCACCGCCGCGTCGTTGCCGTGGAGGACGACATGACGGTGCGCATTGCAAGTGTTGTGTGGCTGTTGACTGGGGGACGAAAAAGACTTCTTGACGTTTGTGTTTCTCCTTTCAATCGTGGGGCTTGCAATTGTGGTGTGTGCGTATTTCTCTACGGTTGCTTGCTCCCGATGGGGGTCGAGTCGTCAACCAACTCGTGCTGGTGGTATGGTTTGCGCGCTTCGAACAGCCACCACCACGCGAACAAGAAGGAGAGCACGAGCGCGAGCGCCAAGCGCCGCGCCCGCTGCTCGCCCGACGCCGCCGCCGCCTTGCGCCCCCGCTCGCCGCCGCCGACGTCCCACCCGGCCGCCGCCTCTGCGGCCCGGGCCGCCTCCTCGGCCGCCGCCCCGCCCGCCGACGGGCCCCGCAGCGCGAGGCGACCCGACAGCAACGCGGCGGGCAGCGCGACCGCCGCCCCGGCGCCCGCGGCAGCGGCGGCTGGGCCCGGCAGCAGCGGCACGCTCCGCGCCCGCACACGCGTCGCCAGCGACACAAAGGCCAAAACGCTCCGCAGCGGCCAGCGGAGCGGCGGCGGCGGCCCGCCGACAAAGTAAAGCTGGCGCAGGCGGCGCGGGTAGGCGCGGTCGAGCTGGCCCGCCAGGCGCGCGAAGGCGGGGCGCAGGCGCGCCGCGGCGAGGGGGCCGAGGCGCGAGGCGTCGACGATCACGTCAACGGCGCCCTCGTCGCCGAGCACCCGGGCGCCCGCGCCGTCGCGGTGGTGGTGGTGGCTGCTGTTGCTTTCGCTGCCGCCGCCGTTGCTGTTGTTGCTGCCGCCAGCGCCCTCTGCCGCCGCCTCAGCTTTTGCCTCGTCCGTCTCGGCCTCCTCCTCGGCGGAGGCGGCGGCGACAGAAGACGCGGACTGCCGCCGCCGCCGCCGCTGCTGCCCCCGCTGCCGCCCCTCCTGCTCTTCTTCCTGCCCCCCGCCCGCCCGCCGCTCCTGCCTCCTCCCCCGCTGCCGCCGCGCCTTGCGCGCCTCCTGCTCGGCGCGCCGGCGCTCGCGCCTCGCGCGCTGCCGCTCGGCCAGCGCGTCGGCCGCGCGCGCCGACCGCAGCAGCGCGAGCGACCGCAGCGCCGGGCCCTGCCCGCCCGGCCGCCGCGGGCAGAGCGCGCCGTGCAGGCCGTGCTCGACCGCGGACGCGAGGATCCGGCACACGTGGTCGGCGCCGTGCAGCGCGCACGCGTCGGCGGCGGCGCGGCCGTCGACGACGAGGCAGGGCCGGGGGGCGGCGAGGGCCGCGGAGGCGACAGGGTGCCAGCGCCGCGAGGAGGACGAGCCGCCGTCACCGCCGCCGCCGCCTGGCGACCGCCGCTGCTGCCAGCTGGCCAGCGCCGCCGCGGACGCCCGCCGCTCGCGCCGACGCTGCAGCCGCCGCACCGCCAGATCTTCCTCGCGGTCGCCGTCGCCCCCGTCCTCGTCCTCGCCCTCGCCCGCGCTTGCCTCACCCTGTTGACCCGCTGCCGCCGCCGCCGCCGCCGCCAACCCCCCCTCCTCCCACCAGGCTACGTGCGACCACGCGCCCAGGCCGTCGTCCTCGCCGCACGGCAGGAAGCGCCCGGCCGCGCCGCGCCACGCGGCCGCCGCGCGCGCCGCCGCCAGCGCGCGGTCCATGGCCGCCAGGGCGTCGCGGCGCGAGCGCGCGCGCGGCAGAAGGTCCTGGGCGAGCACAAAGCGCACGAGCGCGCGGTCGAGCGCGCGGCCCCCCTCCCCCGGCCCCCCCTCCTGCCGCCGCCCCCCGCCCGCGACGGCGGTGACCTCGCCCAGGCCCGCGTCGTCGTCGTCCAGCACCGTGAAGTAGGGGTCGCGCGCAAGCAAGACGTCGAGGGGCGGCAGGAAGGGAGCGGAGGAGGACGAGGGGCCGCCGCCGCCGCTACCGCCGCTGCCGCTGCCGTCGCTGTCGTCGCCGTCGTTGTCGTCCTCGTCCTCGTTGCGCGCGTCGGGAAACGCGCCGCCGTCGCCCCAGAACGCGGCCAGAACGGCCGCTCCCAGCAGCGCCGTGGGAGTGGTCGCGGAGGTGGAGCTGGCGGCGGTGTCGGCCTTATTGGCGCCAGCGCCGCCCTTGCCGCCTCTGCTGCCGCTGGCCGTCGTCGCCTTTCCGGCCGGCAGCGGCCCGCCGCCCGCCGCCCCCGCCGCCAGCGCCGCCCGCGTCTCGGCCAGGGGTGCCACGAGGGCCGCCTCGTCCACGCCCGCGGCCGCCAGGCGCCGCTTCAGCGCCGTCAGCCAGTCGCAGTAGATGCGGCAGTAGTCGTCGAGCGGCCGCGCCACGGACGGGTCCACCCGCGGAACGGCCGACGCGACGCCCGCCTCGCGCGCGGCGTCGGCGGCGGCGTCGGCGCCCTCCCCTTCCGTGCCCGCGGCCCCCCGCCCGGCGGCGGCCGCCTCGTCACTGCCCGCGTCGGCGGCGGCCGCGGCGCGGCGCGCGTTGACCAGGTGGGCGGCGAGGCGGACGGCCTGGGCCAGCACGGCCGCCGGCGCGAGGGCGGCGAGCAGCGCGAGGGGCAGCGGCCGGCGGCGGCGCCGCTGCTGCTGCTGGCGGGGCGGGCCTCCTCCTCCACTTGCCCCTCCTCCGCCTCCTCCTCCGCCTCCTCCTGCCGCGTGCGCGTGCGCGGCGAGCGCCCCGAGCTCTAGGAGCGCGGTCGAGGTGGGCGCGGCGCGCTGGGCGTGGCAGAGGGCGAGCGTGGAGAGCCCCGAAAGAATGAGTCTCGCGGCGCCTCTCCTCAGCAGGCGAAACGGGGACATTTTTGTTGTTGTTCCGTCGTTCGGTCTCGCTCCGTGATAATATCTACCAGTGTCCTGGCGCGCGACTACATGAGGGGCACGCGCGGGTCGAGCAGTTGCCGTGATAGCGCCGTTTTTGTTGGTTGGCTCGGGCGTCGGCGACGCCGCCAGCGGCTAATATTGGGGGCCCGTCCCGAGCGGAGCGCCGACACCGAAGAGAGCGGGCGGCGAGCGAGTGGGGGTTTGAGCAAGTCCGGCGTAAGCAAGTCCATTATTACACCACAACAACGTCGCGCGCGCCAGGATCTGGTGGTACAAAAAGCACACGACAGGGCAAAGCAGCCACCCACTCCCGCTCGCCCGCCCGCCCGCTTCACTCCTCCCCGGCCGCCAGCAGCGCCTCGCCGCCCGCCGCCCGCACCGCCGCAAGCACGGCGGCCGCCTCGCGCGGCGCCGAGCCCGCCTTGTAAGCCACCCGCCCGCCCGGCAGCGTCACGACAAAGTGCCCGCATCCAGGCCCGCCCGCGGCCGCCGGCGGCGCGCCTTCGAGTTGTTGTCCCCGCTGTTGTGGCTGCTCGGAAAGAGAAGAAGGGGCGGCGGCCGCGGCGGCGGCGGTCCCGTCGTCGCCGCCGCCGTCGTCCCCCTCGACCAGCGCGCCCGGAAAGGCGTCCTCGAGCGCGTCGGCGACGGCGATGAAGGCGTCGACGTCGGCCGGGTCGTAGGCGACGCGGACGCGCGGGGGGCCCGCGTCCGCGTCGTCGCGGAGGGTCGGGCAGCTGCAGTGGCTGTGGCGGACGCTGCAGTGGCTGTGGCTGTGGCGGACGCGAGAGAGCAGTGGGAAAAGGGGGAGCAGAAGAGAGGAAGGCGACGACGCGCCGGCGACCAGGAGCGCCGACGACGCCGACGCCGACGCCGACGCCGACGCCGACGCTGACGCCGACACCGACGACCAGGAGGAGCGCCAAGCGACGGGCGACGTGGCGGCGACGTGACGGGGCGTGTCCGCCTGGACCATGCGGCCCAGAAGCGTGCGTAAGGCGGTCGCGCGGCGCATCCTTAGAGGATTGGGGGGGAGGGGGTTGCTTGGCGTTTGAGTGATGTGTTTTTTGTGGGATGAGTTGTGTGCTTTGCCTTGAATCAGCAAGGGGGACCGATGATGATGATGGGCACTGCGAGAAGGATGTCAGGAAAGGAGTTTGAGGTTCGTGTCGGGACAGTGCGCTGGCGACCTCTGGAGGGAGAGAGAGAAGTGAGGTTTTTGCGAAAACGACAAAGACGACCTCCCCCCTCTCTCCCCCCAATCCGTCAGACAGCATGCAACCGTTTCCTTCGAAACCTCGACCTCAGAATTTGTAGCACGTGCCTCCCGCAGCGCTCGAGGCACGTGCGCGCGCGCGCTCGCCTTCTCAAAGGCGGGCCCGACCTTTTTTTTGGTTTGAGAGAGAGACCTGAGGGAGAGAGAGAGACAACGTGACCGTCAAGGTACGCCGCTCATCGCGCCGGTCAGACGTCGGCGAGCGCGCATGAGATGCCTCCGAGGCGTCGGGCTGAGCGCGCCGCCGCGAGAGGCCCCAGCGAGTGGAGACGGCGCGGAGGAAAGAGAATCGAGCAGACGGCTTTCTCGCGTCCTGCCGCTTGCTCCAGCTCGTCCCCCTGTTCCCCGAATTTGCCGCACCGATTGACGGCTGCGGTGCATGTCGGCCCGCCGCGCGCCTCGAACGGGCGGCGCTCACTCGCGGAGGAAAAGGAGAGGGGACACTCTCTCAACCAAAAAAACAACTCACCCGCCCCCCCCCCCCCCCCCCCCCCCCC
>Ga0209390_10008504_pt1 | contig 12647 bp, 11 predicted proteins | sample BON01_FD_187212 | JGI IMG/M metagenome (GOLD analysis project Ga0209390, IMG submission 187212) | Freshwater microbial communities from Lake Bonney liftoff mats and glacier meltwater in Antarctica - BON-01 (SPAdes) (version 2) | ecosystem: Environmental > Aquatic > Freshwater > Ice > Glacier... | reverse complement strand
CGGCAGCGGATAAGGGAATTTTAATTAATAAAGACGGGACAAAAACTCCCTTGCCTTATCAGTCAGTAGACCCCTACTGGGAAGCTTTTTTTGGAGCATATAAAAGAGGGTGGCAATGAAAAAACTAAATATACAAGCGGGAAAAGGTATTTACCTGGTCATTGACCCATCGGACAAATCAGAAGAAGCGTTATTTCCTATCTTAGAACAGTTGTTTACTTTCCCTCTTGCGGCTGTGCAGATATGGGATCATTTCGGAGATGGACAGGATGCCGTATCATTTACACGTAAGGTCGTGGAATTGGCCTCAGCTTATGACTTCCCTATTTTGGTAAACAATAGATGGGATTTACTTAAAGTAAGGGATGTGGACGGCATTCATTTGGACAGCATTCCTTCGGATTTATCCTCGATCAGTGAATTTGTGGGCAAGAAACACCTGGTGGGATTGACCGTTAATAATGACCTTGACTTGATCCGTCAGGCAGCCTATCATGGGTTTGATTATGTTTCCTTTTGCTCAGTATTCCCTACCACCACCACTCAACACTGTGATTTGGTAAGTTTTGATGCTATTAGAAAAGCAAGTAAAATCACAGACATGCCCCTATTTTTGGCTGGAGGGATCAAAACAGAGCATCTTCCTGAGCTTCAATCTCTGCCCCATTCAGGGATTGCTTTAATTTCGGGCGTGATGCAAAAGCAAAACCCTGTCACAGCCTTGCAAAATTATTTTAATTCATTATAAGCATATTACGATGAAATTATCAACCATAAACAAACTGTGTTGCCCTTTTGATAAATCTGATCTGGAGTTGACAACTATCACAGAGGATACAGAGAAACGAATTTTGGAAGGCTGGCTCCACTGTAAATCGTGCAAAAGAATCTACCCAATAGTAAAAGGTTTACCCATAATGAATCCGGATGAATACAGGGAGGTTGAATTAGAAAAACCATTGCTGGAAAAATGGAGCAAACACCTCGAGGGAAAAACGGTCCACAATTTTCGGTTGATAGAAGGTGAAAAAGATATTTAGCCACAAATAATTTTAACCTGGATTCCAAGACCTGAAAAAGTAATATTAAGCTACTAAATTAGGTTGGGATTTTATCAGCATTGTTGCAAAAAAAACAATTAACTTTAAGTTATTAAGACTTTGATTTGATTGCGTATTCACATTCAATGATTATAAAATACCCCTATCGGTGATAGTAGTTTTCCATAATAGCATTTTATATTAGGTTTTACCGGCCTTCAAAGGTTATGGTTTTTGGAGAAGTATGGAGGGCGTTAAGAAAAGGAGTTAGATGAGATTATGTAATAGTTTATCCATTGCTTAATTCGGTTTCATAAGTTAATTCTTGTCCTGCTACCCATCCCTATTTTTACCTCACCACTGATTTCGAATCCATTCATCCACGCTATGCTTCATGAAATAGATCCCCTGAAAAGGTTATTCCCTAATGAAATTGAAAAGTTGTAATTGACGTACAGGCACTATGAATTATTTTATCGTTTATTGTAACTTAATTTTTATGTTAAAGGACAGAAAAACCCCTGTCTAAAAATTATACGCAATTAATTAAAAAGACCTGGAATTTGGTGGAAAATTTTCAATCTTCTGGAATGTTGAAAAGATTGTTTGAGAAATTTAACCTAAAACAATTGAAACTGATTATAAGGCTGAACTAAATAACGTTTTGAACACAGGTATACCTCAATTAAGCCACCGATTAAAAAACCCACCAATTAACCCTAATCTGATTTACTACAATTTTTACATAGTAAACAACACTTGGTCTTGATCCATTTAAAGTTCCATTTTTAAGGAACAACTGCCGGCCATATTTTTAGTAAATAATTTAAGAAATAAGTGCCTCCTTAATAATGGTGATAGGGTGCAGGGCCTTTTTTTGTGTACCGTCATAAATCTGATGCCTACAACTGGTTCCATTGGCCGCAATGATAACGTCTTCTCCAGCCTTTCTAACAGCAGGAAACAATGTGAGTTCCCCTATCTGCATACTTATCTCATAATGTTCCTTTTCATAGCCAAAAGAGCCAGCCATTCCACAACATCCCGAACTAATGATCGAAACACTATAATTTTTGGGCAGGTTCAAAATATCAAAAGTAACTTTCTGGTTCGAAATGGATTTTTGATGGCAATGGGCATGGATCTTAACCGTCCTGGATTCCTTGGTAAACAGGTCGGAAGTTAAAGCCCCAGATTGTATTTCCTTGGCTAAAAACTCTTCAATTAAATAAGAATTGGACCCAATGGCCTCGGTCTTTTGTTTGTCGAAACCAAAACGTTTATATTCATCCCTGAAGGTTAGTATAGCTGATGGCTCCAACCCTAAAATAGGAAGTCCTTTCTCCGTTAGTCTGGAAAGCTTTTCCAAATTCTTTGTGGCCAATTTTTTAGCCTGTTTTAAGAATCCTTTGGAAATATAAGCTCTCCCACTCTCGGCATAAAAAAGTTCCACTTCATACCCAAGACGTGTAAGCACCTCAATAGCATCCTTCCCCAGTTCAACATCCAAATAGTGGGTAAATTCATCAATGTACAACACTACCTTGGACTTAGAGGTATTGGATTGAGCTTTAGCTCTTCGAAGCTCCTTATCGAAATCGACCTTGTACACTTTCGGCAAACTTCGTTGACCTGCCACTCCGACCAACTTTTTAAGCAATCCTCCAAAAAGTTTGGAATCGTATACCGCGTTGGTAAAACTTGCCATTGTACTCCCCAATTTACTCAGCTTGGTATTATAGGCAAAAAGCTTAGCCCTTAGCGGATAACCGTTCTCTTCTTGGTACTGATATAGAAATTCCGCTTTTAAGGTAGCTACATCCACATTGCTTGGACATTCGCTGGAACAAGCCTTACAGCTTATACAAAGATCAAATACTTCTTTTAGTTCTTTATTATTGAACTTATTGGCCTTTTCTGAAGAAGTTAAAAATTCCCGGAGGGCGTTGGCACGGCCACGAGTGGTATCCTTTTCATTTTTCGTTGCGTGATAACTAGGGCACATGGCTCCCGATACCAAATGGGTCTTTCTACAATCCCCGCTCCCATTACATTTTTCCGCTGCTCTTAAAATACCGCCACTATCCGAGAAATCCAATAATGTTTTTATCTCCGGCTCTTCGCGGTCTATTTCATAGCGCAGGGATTCATTCATGGGGTAGGGGTCAACAATTTTTCCTGGATTAAAAATATTGTTTGGATCAAAATAGCTTTTAATACGTTTAAGTAGATCATAATTCTTTTGTCCGATCATTAAAGGAATAAACTCTGCCCTTACAATTCCATCGCCATGTTCCCCACTAAAAGAGCCTTTGTACTTTTTTGTAAGTTTAGCAACGTCCGTAGTAATGGCCCTGAACAAGGCTACATCCGTGGATTTCTTTAAATTTAATATAGGCCTTAAATGCAACTCCCCTGCTCCTGCATGGGCGTAGTAGACCGCATCCTGTTTATAGTCCTTCATAATTTGGGAGAAATCGCCGATAAAATCCTTTAGATCTTCCAATGCCACTGCGGTATCCTCAATACAAGCTACTGCTTTACGATCACCAACAATGTTCCCCAGAAGTCCTAATCCCGCCTTTCTCAACTCAATGGCCTTATTAACATCTCCATTTTTTAAAATAGGGCTGGCATAGCTCAATCCAGACTTTTTAACGGTCTCCAATAATTTTTGAATTTGATTATTCAAATCCTTTTCCGTATCGGATCTAACTTCCAACATCAACAAAGCTGCAGGATCTCCTTCCACAAAAAGTCTGTTCTCCAATTGGGTACGGTTATTTTTGGTACAATCCAAAATTACCTTATCCATCATTTCACAGGTATGTAGACTATGGGCCATTAATGGCGCTACATCAATTAAACAGTCTTCCAAGGTTTTGTAGTGGGTAACCGCCATGGCTGAAAGTTTAGGGGGCACCTCGCTCAATTGTAGGACAATTTCCGTGGAAAACGCCAAGGTTCCCTCGCTACCACTCAATAATTTACAAATGTTAATGCCTTCATTCCCGTTCCCGAAAATATTATTATTAAGCAACTCGTCTACCGCATAGCCTGTATTGCGCCTATGAATCTGGGACTTAGGAAATTCTTTTACAATTTCTTCTTGTATTTCCTTATTGCTTAATTCTTTATGGATGTTATTATAAATTTCTCCTTCAAAGGTATCCAAAGACATTTTACCCAAAAATTCGTTCAAGGATAAAGTCCGGAATTCAACCTTGCTACCATCGGAAAGGAAGGTCTTTAAGGACACCACCTTGTCTCGGGTAACCCCATATTGTATTGAAGTTGTCCCTGAAGAATTGTTACCGACCATACCACCGATCATACATCGGTTGGAGGTGGAAGTATTGGGACCAAAAAAAAGACCATAGGGCTCCAAATATAGATTCAACTCGTCACGGATTACACCTGGCTGAACGGTTACCTGTTTTTTATCAACATCTAATGAAAGGATTTTAGTAAAGTTTTTGGAGACATCAACTACTATCCCATTGCCAACACATTGTCCCGCCAACGAGGTTCCTGCAGTTCTTGGGATCAATCCAATTTTATTTTCCGTTGCAAAAAGAATTAGTTTTTTAATATCCTCTTCCGACTTTGGATAGGCCACTGCCATTGGTATTTTTCTATAAACTGAGGCATCGGTGGCATATAGGGTGGTCGATAACTTATCTAGGAATAAGTTGCCCTCTAAATCATCTTTTAATTTATTCAACATAATTTTACCTTGAAAATCCGTTTAATGTCAATTAGCTGTAATGCTAGCAATAACTAGCTTATCAAAAATTCGTTCCCCAAAACACCTAAGGTTAAGCTTATTCACAAACTCGTTCGGATATAACTGCAAGTATTTTTTTTTGATTTTGTGATATGTCCCCTCAAAGTTCCTTTTCGCATTACTTATTGCAATATGTACCCATTTGAGAGTTTCTTTGTTGGTTTGCCCGTTTGATTTTTCGCTCATGGTTATTTCTAAATAATTAGCAACTTTCACATACGAAGTATTTTTGTCTGTAAAAACAAAGGTTTTATCACTATCAATAGGCTTGTCAGAGGTATTATCAGTTCCCTCGACCTTATGATCTTGAAATACTTTAACTTTAAAATAACGACTTTGTTTTTCTACTTCTCCTGTGTCCATATCTTCAAGTATTGTGCTTTCTGCCATTCCCATAACATTTGACTTGGTTTTACGGCCCCGGCCCGCATTCTGTGTTTTATGCGCCTGTTCCCAAGCTTCTATGGTAAAGTAGCCTTCATCCATTTCTATCATCCCTTCCAAAGTATACCTACGTCACACGTTGTCCCATTGCCTTACGGAGTTTGTGGACCATAGCCCAAACAGGCCCATACCTTTTTAGTCCAAGCTGTCATTGAATCTTTTTGCTAGAAAAGCCTTTTTTTGTAGGACTTAACAGAAAAATTGTCTCGTACCATGTCACAAATGATAGTTTTGAGCTTTCCAATATTGTACCGCTGTAAGGAGATTATTGAATAAGATTACTTTACTATGAGATCTGTTTATCCTAAAACAAAACTAGTTAAAATATCTGTTGATATTGAAATCGCTTACCCATGAATAAGTTGTCCTTATCCACGTTTTGATTTGGTGTATCATGATATGGAGAGCTTTGAAATTTGGCCCGTTGTTACTTTCTATCTGTGTAATAACATAAGCCTTAGCAATGGGTGAATACCTCTTCCGCTTATCATTTATCGGTGGTTGACTGGGATTCCCTACTGATATTGTTGACAAAGAGGTACTGTAGGGATCGTGTGAAAAAATCTTGGATCCGCATAGCAAACATTCACTTGACTTTTCCGTCTTCTGTAAGCTGAACCGCTGTAACGGCCTTTTTTTTTGGCATCGTAGCTGCGACCGATCTTTCCTTTCTCGACTCCGCACTGAACAAATTCATGCACATGAACAACCCCTTCCATGGGATGGTTTCTGCTGTATTCCATCGCCTCGCTAACCTTAAGAATAAAAAAACAGGCGGTCCTTTCTGTCACCCCATAACGGACTCCCATATAACTTGCCGAAAGACTTTTGGTACTGGCCATCATTTCAAAGCATATGAAAATGTCTTGCGCAATCCGAATTTTACTTTACAAAAGAGCGTATTCACCGGAAAGGACTCGGTATGACCACAAATATTGCGGGTTATAGAAAAATCCTTACGTACCTGAGACAGAACATGGTCACATTTAACACATTTGAAAATGTCTTTCCATTTAATAACAGAGCGGTATTTCTTGCAATCCAAGTCTGTTTTGAACCGATCAAAAACTCTAGAAGGTTTTGGCGCCTGAAAATATCTATTTAAATCCTATTCTTATTAATTTTAAAGTTGCGAATATAGCTACTGACCGCTATAAAATAGACCCTAAATATATAACTCGTTTATATTTAATCAAAATACCGGCTGAATAATTATCTCAGTTAAAACCAAGTTTGCAATAAACCATTCAGTGTGTGCACGATGATGTATCTCATTTATTATAGTTTTATCGAGAATGTTCTCTCCTATAAAGGGTGTTTTTGATTTAGAAAAGGATTTGTTACAGTCATTATTAATTTATAATTTTTTCTAATGTCGATACAGCATTATCTTAATTAATAGCTACAGTGTATTTTTATATCTTCTAAAAAGCAAAAAAGGAGAGCAATTAAAAGTCATATTATCAATTTATTTAAGTATATTATAAGCTTCTTGTAATTCCCACAACGTTTTTTTATTCTCACTTTTTTGCGCAGTATTAATTAATTTCTTATAAATTTAAATTGCTTGCTCTAGGTCATTCAGCGACTAATATTTTTCCTAATTGATTGTAGCTCACTACATCATTTTTATCCTCCTTTATTAATTTCAAAAAGCAATCTATCGCAGTATAATTTTCTTTAACCTTGACATATTATAATGCCAATGCGTATTTCAGAAAAGAGTCATTGATGTCATCCTTTAATAATTCTAAACAAATACCTAGGTGTGAAGGGCAACAACCAGTTGTTCCAAATAGCTACATGAAGCATATTGAGCAATATTACTCATACTACTCAAGGTGTATTTACTGCCTTCAATCAAAATGAAATTCAACTTTTAAAAATCGATACTTAGATAATCTTTTGGTAAAATATTTTTTTTGATTTCAGCAAATGCATCTGCCAATTCAACACCAATTGGTCAAACACCCAAAATTACAATATTGAGCAAGCTTTCAGTTTCAGGAGCAGGAGTAATTTGCTCAAAACTTAGCAATATATGGTTCCTTATAGTGATGGCATCTTAGGTTTTTTTTAACGATAAGGCATTTTTCATGATTTCATTGTTGCCAAAAGAATTGGTCTTGCATCCGAATACAATTACCAAGTAGTCGTATTGGAAACTTCCGATAGTGGAAATAGCTGTATTCAAATCGGTGTCAATTTTCACTACTCCAGCCATTTGTAATTGAACGTTGGTTTTGTGTTGAAATATTTTTCTAAACGGAAATGAAAAACTTGATGGCTGTAACAGTATATCCTGTTGAATTAACTGTTTGTCTAATTTTCAAATCTAAAAGTTACATTTACTACTTGAATTTAAGATTCTTTATCAATATATTTGCAGAAATAAAAAACTTGCACTTGTTGGTTAAATCTACCAGTGTTTTATTATTAATTTTTCCATATATGGCATTCAATATTTACAACCCTTTTCAAAAATTTAATTTTAATCCAGAAACATGTTTCCTAACTGGCCAAAATTTAAATTCCTCCAAAGAACAGATCTCTATTTTCCCTGAATGGGTTTTGGATAGGTATTCATTAAGGGATAAAACATTTAAGATGTTAGATGAGAGCATCCTTAAGTATCAGGATATTAAAATTCCCTGTGCTGAAAGCGTTATTGATAATGCTATAAATCCTTTGGAAGAAGAAATTGAAAAAGCTTTTACGGCTGGTTATGAAGAAGTAATAAAAGTACCGGAAGAACGCTTGTTTCAATGGATGTCTAAATTTATGTATGGTGTTTTATACAACGATATAAGTATTGAAAAAGGAAAACCCACTGTAAAAAAATATGTCACCAAAGTACAAGAGTTTAAATTGTCTCCATTTTTGCAGGAAAGATTCACAAAGCTTCATTTAATGTTACAATCTTTGGTTGTTCCAATGAATTTTAAGGGGACCAAACCATGGAGCATCCGTGTGTTTAAAATAAAGTATTCTAAAGATGTATTTAATTACAAAGACGAATCTAATAACTTAAATTTTTCTTTAGGGATGAATGATTTTGGGATCATAGCCTGCTTGCAGGACAATGGGGCAGTTGGCCTTAGTCAGCAGGAAATGACAGATAAATTTTCAAATAAGATATTGCATCCCATTCAATTTGAAGAGCTTTGTGCTAGATTTATTTATAATAATTACTTATTAAATAGTTATGCTGAATATACTGTACAATCAACAGATGAAAAAGTAATTGTAGAATCTATTCCTTTGAACGGTACTGCGAATAAATCTTTGTTTGACACCTGGGATGATGATATGTTCGCACAAGTGTTAACAGACTATTGGAAGCCGTGGGGCATCACAAAAGATAAAATTATTACATTGGGAAATTCTCCAAATAGTTTTTTAGAAAATAATGATACCTATGCCATTGTAGAACCCGAAACTATTAAACTACCTTTCTAATGTAGAAGATTTATCAGGGAAACAACGCAAAAATTTACATTTAAGTCCTATTTTCCTTAAAACTTATCCAGCTAGTTTAAAATATTTTTTCGTTTCAACCACTCCTTTGGGTGTGCGAGCACTTTGATTAAAACTTCCTCCTCGCTTCCCTTTGTCGGGTGATGGTCATGCACCCATTGCACAGGTGGTGACAGACTCATTAAAATACTTTCTATCCTTCCACTAGTTTTTAGTCCAAAAAGAGTACCATTATCATGTACTAAGTTAAATTCTACATAACTTTTCCTACGTATTTCTTGCCAATTAATTTGCTCGTTGGTATAGGGCATATTTTTTCTTTTTTCTACAATCGGCACATAGACTTCCAAAAACAAATTACCGACCGTAGTTTCCAATTGGCCCCAACCTTCCATAGCCTTGCTTGGTGTGAAGAAAAAGGATACGATTGTTTAGCATTATAGTTCGTTTCAACACTAATTTTTATCCCAGCCGTTGATTTTGTTTTCATGGTATGTAATAATTTAATTAAAACACTGGTTCAATAATTATCTCGGTTAAAACCGAATTTGAAATAAAACATTCCACGTGAGCACGGTGGTGCATTTCATCTATCATAATTTTAGCAGGAATGTTATCTCCTGTAAAGGTTATTTTTGGTCTCAGATAAAGTTTTGTTACAGCCATTCTTGATTTTTCATTTTTTTCTAATATCGCTACTGCGTTATCTTCATAAATTTCTATGGCATATTTTTTCATTGACGCAATAGCAAGAAAGGTTAGCATGTGGCAACTCGCCAAGGAGGCAGCAAAAGCTTCTTCTGGATTTACAAATTCCTTTTTACCAAGATATGCGGGAGCTGCAGATGCATTAACAACAATTCCTCCTTCGAACTTCCAGGTATGGTTACGATCATACTTTTTATAGGAAAAATCTTCTGATTCATTTTCCCAACTTAAGTTAACTTTATGTTCTGACACGGTTATTTTTTTAAATGTATTAGATTAATTAGTTGACTTTACGATTCTTATTTTTACGCTTACTACCTTATAGTATCAAACCGAGTTATGCTATCCTGGCCGACAACATTTACAGAAACCAACCGCTTGCCAACTATAGCTTTATTTCTTCCTTGCGTTTTGTCCTTCAGATCATTCAGTTTATTACCGTCTTTATTTACCGTATCATCCTTGATGTAGCATTCAAATTTATTGCTTTTTCGCCTAGAAATATTTTGATGACGGGTCGCAAATGGGGAATCAGTTTTAAAATTAGTAGACCAGGTATGGCAGCACAAATAGCTTCCGCAAGGACCAATATCACCAATGCGATTCGCTTCCTCACGAATTCCAATCTGACGCATCTCAATGCGTATATGAAAGGTTTTGTACAGGTGTTTAATTAACTCCCGGTAATCAACACGTCCTTCGGCTGTATAATAAAATGTGGCTTTATATTTATCTCCCTGGTAATCTACATCGGTTAATTTCATAGACAAGCCAAGCTCTTTAACTAAACCCCGTGCTTTATACAAAGTATCTAATTCCATCTCTTTGGCAAGCTTCCATTTATTTATATCAACAGGAGTGGCTCGGCGATAGATTTTTTTAACTACTTCCTCCGTACGCACATTCTTTTTCCTGAGCTGCATACGTACCAGCTCACCAGTTAAGGAAACATGCCCAACATCATAACCACCCATATTGCCCTCCACAGCAACTAATTCACCAATTTTGAGATTGATTTTTTGAAGATTAAGATAGAAATCTTTTCGGGATCCTTTAAATTTTATCTCCATAATGTTACAAACCTCAAAATTAGGTGGCATAACAATATCCGACAACCAATCATATACATCTGATTGACTGCTACCATACATAAAACTCGAGCCATTACTTTTGAACCTCTTAGGAACAGAAGAACATTCAGTTGAATAATCATTCATATTAATCTATATTTTTAGTCCCTTTCGGGAACATATAAAATTCTAATGCATCAATTTCTATGAGCATATTATAAGCTTCCTGTAATTCTAACAGCGTTTTTTTATTCTCACTTTTTTGCGCAATTTTAATTCCTTTTTTATAAATTCTTCTTGCTTTCTCTACGTCATTCAGCGACTCATATAATTTCCCTAATTGATAGTAACTCGCTATATAATTTTTATCCTCCTTTATCAATTTCAAAAATAAATCTCTCGCTGTATCATTTTTCTCAACCCTAACATATTCTAGTGCTAATGCGTATGTCAGAAAAGAGTCATTGATGTCATCCTTTAAAAATTCTTGTAATTGTTGAATCCTACTTTTCATTATTTTTTATTTACTGAAATATTTTTTTAATCGGAATGAAATACTTGATGGCTCTTATTCAGCGGGAGCAACCTGATAAATTACGGTTGGAATTGATGGTGATTTAATTTATCTACAAGCAATACATTAAGATTATTTATTCAAAGTTTCAAATGAATTTCAAACTGGTAAAACCGCCTCCAATAACAACTATGTTAATTTAAATTTTTCGTATTGCAAACTTTTTTCCAATGGTATTTCCCAATTTTGATCCAACTCTTCTTTCGTATTTACGAGGTTATTAAATACAGTTATCTCTTTTTGTCCTTCCGGAAATGTGAGTAAATTTTTGAGTTCAGAAATAGGACAAGAAATAATTTTCCCCTGCCCGACTTTACCATTCAGGTGGGCATTTTGTCTGTAAGCAACATTCATTCTGTCCAGAAGAGAAGTATTTCCGCCTAAGTCGGATTCAAGTTGCTGAATGAATTTTACCGACTTATCAATTCCGCATCCGCTGGCGGAAGTGGTTTTTTCATCTACACATACTATAATAAAACGATTGTGAAATATTTCAATGCAAGCGCTCATCTTTTTTCCGTGCGAAGTCCATTCAGAAATAAAACGTTCTGATTTAGTTTTTAGTTGAGCAATTTCATTTTCAGAAAACTCACGGATGGATTGGTATATCCATACCCGTGAGTGCAATGGCATATCTTTAAAATTAGTCATTTTTATAGCCTTATTGTTAACAATGCTCTTCAAAAGCGGCCTTTAGGTTATCGGCAATCAGCTCTGCCGACCTTCCTTCAATATGATGGCGTTCTATAAAATGAACCAATTTTCCATCTTTGAACAATCCTACACAAGGTGATGACGGAGGATAGGGTAGAAAATGCTTGCGTGCCTGTTCAGTGGCTTCAGTGTCAAAGCCAGCAAACACAGTTGTAATACGGTTAGGGCTCTTGGTTGCCTGCAATGAAAGTTTTACTCCTGGGCGTGCGGCACCGGCAGCACATCCACAAACTGAATTTACAACTACTAACAAGGTGCCTTTGGAGTTAACGGCAGCATCTACTTCCGCGGCGTTGCGGAGGTCTTCAAAACCTACAGAGGTAAGTTCTTCCTTCATTGGCAATACTAAATTTTCTGGATACATAGTGTAAAATTTAAGAATTAAAATAAATTCAAGGTTTTAAAGAGAACCTTAATAAACTCTGTAAGATTTTTAATTTGGAGTCGTGATTATAAATCATTCGCTGACCAATTAATTACAAAACATTGGTTAAAAAATGTGCTTTTCAGCATGATATGAAGAACGGACCATAGGACCGCTTTCAACATAACGAAAACCTTTTTCAAGACCCATCACCTTATATTTGGCAAACACTTCAGGGTGAATAAATTCTAGCACTGGCAAATGTTGTTTTGTTGGTTGCAGGTATTGTCCCATTGTTAACACATCACAGCCTACTCCACGCAGATCATCCATTGTTTCATAAATCTCCTGTTCGGTTTCTCCTAATCCAAGCATAATCCCCGATTTGGTTTTCATTCCTGCATCTTTCAATCGTTGCAAAACTTCCAGGCTTCTATCATATTTTGCCTGGACACGAACCTGTTTTGTT
>Ga0209390_10008502_pt1 | contig 12648 bp, 17 predicted proteins | sample BON01_FD_187212 | JGI IMG/M metagenome (GOLD analysis project Ga0209390, IMG submission 187212) | Freshwater microbial communities from Lake Bonney liftoff mats and glacier meltwater in Antarctica - BON-01 (SPAdes) (version 2) | ecosystem: Environmental > Aquatic > Freshwater > Ice > Glacier... | reverse complement strand
CCTTCCCTCATTCCCGCTGGCATGGGTCCCTTGGCGTACAGCAGCAGCAGCAGCAGCAGCAGCAGCAGCAGCAGCAGCAGCAGCAGCAGCAGCAGTAGTGGTGCTGGTTTTTTTCATTTGCACGGAGATTTGGGGCCTTTTAGTGAGGAAGGGAGGGAGGGAGGGGAGAGGGTGATGGAGGAGGTGGAGGAGGAGGTGGATGAGCAGCATGCCGAGTTGAGCAGCAGCAGTTGGGCACGGAGTAGGAGAAGAACAGGAGGAAGCGCCTCTTCCTCCTCCTCTGCCTCCTCCTCCCCAGTACGATTGATGGACGAGGGCGGGGAGGAGGAAGGGAGGGAAGGACTGTACACACCACAACAGCACCTCAAAGCCTCTGATGACCTCCTTCGTGCCTTCCCCTCCATCACGGAACAGCCCCCCCCTCCCTCCCCTCGCTTACAAGACGACGACAAGCCGAACCCTCAGGGGAATAATAACAACTTCACCATCAACCTAGGGAGAGCTTTAGATCACCTCCGTGTGGACGTCCCCCTCCTCTTTGACCGCGAACCCGACCTAAGTATCTACACCGAAGACGTGCGCTTGAGAGACGAGGCACGTGTGTACGCCAGTGGGAAGTTCATGTATCAGATGGTTTATTTCTCTCTGAGGCTCGCGAGGGTTTTCATGCCGATGCCGCCTTTGGTGGAGGTACTTAATATTAGGTGGTGCCCGGCGAGGCAATGCATTGAAGTGAGGTTTCAGATTCGGGTGGACACCTTGTCAGACAGCCTGTATTTTGACGCTGTGTCTGTGTATCGGGTGAATGCCCAGGGACTCATCTTTGAGCACTCGATCGAAAAAGGTACGTTATGGAGGAGGGAGGGAGGGAGGGAGGGAGGGAGGGAGGGAGCCACCCGCAAATATCAATAGGGGGATACACACAATCATCTTTCAACCTGTCCTATCCTTGCCTCCTTCTTCCCTCTCCCTCACCATCGTATCCAGCTCCCGAGCCCGTCATTCTGATACCCACATCCCCCTCCTTCCGACCAAAATGAAAAAAACGCTCACTCACTCATCCCTCCCTCGCTCCCTCCCTCCCTCCCTCCCTCCAGTCATCCGCAACGACCTCAGCGAGAAGCCGTCCATCGTCAGCCTCTTTTACGCCACGCGACAAATACTAGTAGGAGGAAACCAACCCATCCCTGACAGTGTGGGGATGTAAGGCGAAGGAGGGAGGGAGGGAGGGAGGGAAGGAGGGGTTGTGTGTGAAATATACTAAGAGTGAGGGAGGGAGGGAGGGAGGAGGGTTTGATCTGTGCGGATAGGTAGGAAGAGAGGCCTAGCTATCGAGCGGGGGATGGGAAGGAACGGAGGGACGGAGGAGGGAGGGAGGGAGGAGGAGGAGGACGATATATAGGTGAGTAAGTAGAGAAAGGAGAAAGGATGAGAGATGGCAGACAGAAATAGAGCGAGATGGAAAAGCGATGAGGGAGTACCAAAAATGATAGAGAAAAAGAAGGAGAAGAAGAAGAAGAAGAAGATGATGAGAAGCAGTGGAGAAGGAGAGGGAGGAAGAAAATCGTAGTAGCGACCGACAAGCGACAGCAGAGACGAATGAGAAGGAAAAGGGGATGAGGAGAGCGTGGCGAGAAGAAGAGCAGTGTGGGTCATCAAGAGAGAAAGAGAGAAAGGAAAGGGGAGGGGCACGACAAGGATGTGTGAGAAAGTGCCGGTGTTTTTTAGTAGTTGGTTTTCGTCCGTTGGATCGATGTAGTCGTACCCCATTTCCCCTTCGGATATACATTTTTTTCTTAACCTCACTTCCTTCCCTTCCTTCTTTGCCTTGGCTTCCTAGAAGGAGAGAGGAGGGGGAGGAGGGAGAGGAGGGAGGAGTGAAGAAGAAGAGGGGCAGAGGCCTTTTGGGTAGTGTAGTGCTTTCATCCTCTACCCCATTCAAGCACACACACACACACACACACACACACACACACACTCACACGAGGAGCGAGAGGAAAGACGACGACGGTGACAGCGAGGAAAGAAGAGCAAGAAGAAGAGGAGACGAGACGATGGGAAAAATAACATAAAAAAAGAAGAAGCAACCTGCAGAACTTGCAACAACGATCTCGATGAAAAGACGCTTCGCTACTTCCACTCGCTCAATTTTTCAACTATTTCTCTCTTTCGTCTTCTTTTTTTCCAAGCTGGCGTGCCTTGAGTTCTTAATTTGTTGGTTGTTCTTCTCCTCCTTCTTCTTCCTCTTCCTCCTCCTTCTCCTTTTCATATATAAGTGTATGCGCGACACAAAAACCTTGTCTAGACTGAAAACAAAAACATGCGAATATAAATAAATCTGTGTGTGGCGATCTCTCTCTTTTCCTCTTTCTCTATCTATCTATTTATAGAAATATTAAATAAATAAATAAATGAATATGTGTATCCTCCCTATCCTCTCCCTCCCTCCCTCCCTCCCTACCTCCTAGTTCACAAACAACCCCCGTCGCACCGCTGATGTCAATGCCTCCACCAGACTCTCCCTATCCTCCTTCTTCTCTAAATCTAACCTGGCAAAGCCTCCTCCTAGGATTTCCTCTACGTAATTAACTGCGGCGCGGTTGGATTGCACGGTGGCGTAGACGGCTCGTTGGAGCAAGTCGCGTTGAGAGGGGTTGGTTTCCACACGAAGGGCTTCTTGAAGGAGACTCATGACGATGGTCATGTGTTCGCTTGGGGGGGAGGAGGAGGAAGAGGAGGAGGAAGGGGTGGAGGGAGGGATGGAGGGGGGCAGGACGGAGGAGGAGGAGGAGGAGGAGGCGGAGAGGGAGGAGGTGGTGAGGGAGGAGGTGGTGGTGGATAGGGAAGGGAAGGAGGACGCAGTGGAGGTCGAGGATGAGGAAGAGGAGGACGACGACAACGAAGCACCAGTAGCGCCAGCAGCACCGGCAGCAGCAGCGGCGACGGCTGCTTCCTTTGCGGCCTTACGGGCTTGGAGGACTTGTTTGGAGGCGGGTTGTTGCTGAATGAGTTTCTCGCGTTGTAGGGCGAGGCAGAGGGGGGAGGTGGGGGGGTATTTGCCGGCTTCGCGCTTGAGGCCGGCGGTGAGTCGGCGGTTGAGCTTTTGGCGGTTGATGTCGGCGAGGGTGGAGGAGTAAGCTTCAGGGTCTTGTTGGCGCAGGATGGTGGTGACGGAGGCGAGGAAGGAGTCGATGCAGTCGTGCGGTTGAAAGTGGAGGCAGTAGTTGAAAATTGTGGCTTTTTCGGCCTTGAGGTCCCATTGGGGGGTGGCGACGAAGGAGCGTTCTTGGGCGCGACGGGCGGAGTACCACCGGTTTTTGATGGAGTTCTCCGGGCTGGAGGGAAGGAGGGGTGGGAGAGAGGGAGAGGGGTTGGTTGAGTAAATGATTTGATTTTGAGGGGACAGATGCACTCGCCACCTCTACTCCATCCTTCCTTTCTCTCATTCGTTCATCTAACATACACAGCCAGTCAAATATCTCTCCCTTTCCCTCCCTCCCCCCTTCCCCTTCCAAGAACTTACCGTCCCGGCAACAACCGCGCAATCTTGGCCCAGGCATTCCCATACAAATCCCGTCCCTTCGCCAGCACCTTATCCTCCGCCTCCGTCCAATACCGCTTGCTAATCGCCGGGTCCAAATGATTCAACCACCGATCCCGACACTGCTTCCCCAACCGTCCCGGCAGCCTCAACGCGATCTCCTTCCACTCCACCACCCCACTCTGGCGACACACAGTGATAATTTCATCCTCCTCCTGTGTCCACGGCCCCTTGATCAACCCCGGCCTCAACACCTTCTGCCACCGATGCGAGCACTGAATCGCGCTGCGTCGCCCTTCCAAAAACTGAGCGGCAATCAAATCCCAATGACACTCACCCACCGCTCCCACCCCTCGTCGAAGCTGGTCGTCCTCCTTCCCCGTCCACTTACTCCCACTCTTGCGTGGATAACCAAAGGCAGAGGCAGCGGTGGAAGGAGGGAAGGAGGGGCTGGCTGTCCCGTTCTCGTAATCCGCACCAGCAGCAGCAAGAGTAGCAGCAGCAGTGCTAGGAGCGGCAGACATGGTGGGGGCGCGCACACAACCGGTGCTGCTGCCTCCTCCACCAAGACTTCCACTGCTGCTGCTGCTGCTGCTGCTAAAGCTGCTGCTATTGCTACTGCTGCTGCTGCTGCTGCCCAAGCTGCTGGCGCTGGTGGTGCTGGCCGCGCTCATTTCCCGCATAAATGTCGCGGCCGGCAAGAGGGTTGCGGTCGACGAAGCTGGAGTACGGATGAGAGCAAGCAACTTGCGCTTGTCGCCAGCAGCAGAGGGAGGCCGCGCAGGGGCAGGCACACACACAGACACCTCCTCCTTTGGCTTGGGCGGGGCGAGCTGTGTTGTTGTGTGAGTAGAAGAGCGGAATAGTCAGTGCGTGGGAAAGGAATACAATGAGATCGATATTGTCTGGTAGAGGGGTAGACAGAATGAGGCTATGGGGGCTCAACCCAGCAGCTAGCCAGGCTGGGGGCAAGGAGGGATGGAGGTAGGAAGCCTTGTCCGGTGTGTGCATATATTCGAGGGTACAGGCGTGCGTGCAACGGAAGTCAGGCCAACGTCCCTCTACAGCCATGAAAGATATGGGTAGACAAGCCCTGGGTCGGCATCACTTACATTCCTCAGGGAAGACAGCATGTTGGCCGCGTCCATCTCCTTCTCCCTGCGGCTGTCATAGGAGCAGTCGCTGTCCGAGAGGTAGTCCTCATCTTCGTCCATGGACACAACAATCGAGGACGACGACGAAGCGTTCGTGGTGGAGGAGGAGTCGCACATGGCTCACTGGGCCGTGTGTGCAGGCGGACGGAGACGCGGCGCCTGTTGCGGGGTGTGGTGGGTGGGTGTATGTGAGTGTGCATGAGTGTGGTGGCTGGGCGAGGTGGAGGTCTGGCAAGGCGGCTTGGACACAGGTAGGAGCAAAGATCGTTTCCTCGCTCACACACCTGCGGCAAGGGAGAGAGGGCTGGTAGAATGCAGAACGCCAGGGCGAGGGAGGAGGCATTGCCAACACTCAACTGACAAGCAGCAACGGCGGTCCCTGTGTTCACCGCACCCGAGCTAAGGCCTGTCAGGCATACACAGAGTTCGCAACGAGCAAGTTCATAAGTGGGGGGAACAAAGAACAAAGCGTGCAACGATCTTACCAGCACTGCAAGGCGGGAGAGAACGCGACGCTTGGAGAAACGAACTTCGAGTTTTCAACACTTGAGTTTTCAAAACCCTCTGCAACGGCCAAGGAGCGGTTAGACCAAAAACGTAGGATGGCAGTTCGCGCATTTCTTTCTCTTTACACATACCACACACACAAACAGACGGTCGACCATTCCCTTGGACACACAGATAAGGTTGTTTGAATGCTGTTTCTTCATGGTGATGGTATTTGGCTAGAAGATGGTGCAGCGAGAGAATTGAGTATCAACATCCCGCACACATTCCCTTGCCTCGCTGCGTGCCTCTGTCTTCGCCTCAATTTCTTGGAAAAGGGAAGAGAATCATATAAAATGCATTCTTTTTTTGGTCTGTTGACCCAATTGCCTTCTTTTGACCATGTCTTTGAGTTCATGTCTCTCTCTATTCTCTTTGTTCTCTGCCACCACAGACGCACACGAGCACCAACTCATAACCATTTCGATTTCGAAATGCTCAAACCCTCTTCCTGAACTAGTCTCTTTCCATTGACAAGCCTACCAACACTCCCGATATGATTTCACACTTCGCTTTCCTGCCTCTCACTTATTTCCTCAGAGGGTGTCGCAGCAATCGAGCAGAGGACCCAGGCCTCGATCCCCGGGTGTTTGCGCCCGGCACCCTCATGTTCCGTCTGCATGTTGCGCAGCAGGTCGCTTTCCTCCTTTAGACCGGCCATGCGTCCAAGGTAGATGGCCTTGACGCCACTACCGCGGCCTGCTGACCTAGGGTGCATGATTGGTTGTGGGGAGGGAGAGCATTGAGACAGTGTGGGCATGGTGACCGGAAGAAATGGGTCCGTGAAAGATGCTTGGTCCATATAAGAATCAAATCGCATGCACTCTTCATTTCGAACAAATTATGGTATGAGTCAGCCAAGTCAAGAAAGAGCTTAGCTCTGGTCCCATACGGTGCTCCCTCCACTAACCTGCACATGATATACGTGGGGCGAGGCAAGTCTGCCATGAGATTTACGACTCCCTCCGCATCATCCTGCGTCAGGGAATTCACGCGCAAAGGATAGTGCTTCAGCACGATGCCTCCGGCCAAACCCAGGCGATCGAGCTCCTGGAACCCCACCTTCTGCTCTTCATCACCGCTCTCGTACGCCACGTCCTCCCCTTCATCTATTTCGGTATAGGTGTGTTGGAGGAAGAAGGAGAGAAAACCGGAAAACTTTTAGCAGTAAAGCTTAAGATAGCATTGCCCTGGACTTAAAGGCATACATTGTCTGTGGGTGTGAGATGTGTGGGTGTACTGCTCGTTAGTGTGCTTGTGGCTCGTCCTCCTCACACAAGCATCTTGGGGTGTCGCGCCATTCTCGTCAGGGATTTTTGAGGTTGCAGGGGCCGCTTGGAGGAGGCGCTGGATGGTCTTGCCGTTGTTGTTCCGGGCACAGGCCCAATGAAGGGCGGTCTTGCCCTCGTCATCTTTGGCGTCGAGTTGGAACTGCTCTTTCCTGACGCAATATTCCACGAACTGGAAGTGCGCAGCATACGCATAATGCATTAGCGCGCTTCGTCCAAAATCATCCACCCCCGACCGTTCTGCTCCGTCATCCAACAAAAGTTTGTAAATTAGAAAAGAGGCGGCCAAAAGTAAAGGTGACCGTCCGTCATTCGAGATGGTATTTAAGTCCACTACATAATGCTCAATCAAATATTTCAGATACTGATACTCGTCTCCAGCAACCAAACCAAACGTGACCGTCATGCCCTCATCATCCGTACGTTCCACATCATCCTCCTCTCCATACATCCAAAGATCCATGAAATTACGACAAAAAGACGGATCCAAAAAGGACACTATGTTGTCCATCAATCAAGCCTGCAGGCGACGAGGAGGGAGGACTCACAAACAAACGCGGCAATGGCTCACGGCGGCGCGCGTGCTGACAGTTCAGGCCGAGGAGGGAAGGGTGTGCTGGCCGGCAGTGATGAGGACGGAGGAGCACCCACAAGCAGTACAAGCTTCGTACGCCAGCAGGGTAAGGCGTAAGGCCAGGCGAGTTGAGTGGGACAAGGCAGCGGGCTGGCAATGATGATGAGGACGCAAGCTTCGTACGTCGGCAGGGGACGGTGTAGGGCTAGTGGAGAGCTGGGGCAAGGCAGCGGGCCTGATGATGACGAGGACAGAAGTTAGATTCGCCGGCAAGTCGTCCTCCTCGTCGTCTTCCCCCCCTGCCGCCGCTCCGGCATCATCGACGAACTCCGCAACCATCGACCAGGCCTTGCTTGTGTTCAGACACAAAGTGGTGGTCTTGAAAGGATTCAAAGGATTCTTGCGCGTTTAGAGACAAAGTGGTGGTGTTGAATCCTTTGAATCCTTTCAAGACCACCACTTTGTCTCTGAACGCAAGCAAGGCCTCGTCGATGGTTGCGGAGTTCGTCGATGAGGCAGGAGCGGCAGCAGGGCGGGAAGACGACGAGGAGGACGACGAAGAAGACGAGGCCGCATGACGAGGAGCTCCACCCCCAGCCCCACCTCCTTCCGTGTGTGACGCCGCTGCTGCTGCTGCTGCTGCTGCTGTTGCTGCTGCTGGCCGCCGGCCCGTCCGGCTCGCGAAGGCTTGGGAGGAGGCGGAGGAGGAGGTGAAGTCGAAGCGGGTGTCGCGGCCTCGAAAGCACAGGACGATATATTCAAAAACAATTGCTTGATACGCCAGTAAGGAGAAGCCTTTTGACCATCGCCCCAACGGGATCGGCACCATCCCTTCCACACCCTCAATAAAGACGAGGTGCCAGTCGGTTATGCCCCGCGGGGGGGCGGAAGAGCTGCGCTTTACGACGTCCCATCACTGTGATCAATGAGGTTTCGTGTGAAGAAATGAGCAAGTGCGTGATGATTATTGACAATGCATGAAGACCCAGACAGAAAGTCGTTCCTGATGGAGCGTTTTTACGCGCGACTAACGCAGATGAGGGCATCATCACTGTCTCGGACAAGAGTATCAGGGGGGAGGGCAAAATAGAGCAAGAGAAGTATGATTCCCTCTTCCCCTGCGGCTTCTGGCCTTCTAGCTCTTGACACCCCAGCCCGCCCGCAGAGCAATGCTTCCCGCCCGCCGTGTCCTCCTCCTCATGATCATCCGGCGGCTGGCGCCCTGCATCACTCCTTGCCTGGACCCTCCCTGCTCCTCCACTCACTGCCTTCCTTCTATATTGGTCCACCACCACAGTGGTAGAAAAAAGGAGCCCTGAAGTAGCCTGGCCGCCAGCCTTTCGCCTCCTTTGAGGGACGCGACTACAACATTGCAGCCCGGTCCGCCTCCCTTCTTCACGTCAATCTAGCTAACTATGATAAGTAGAGCTCTCGGCAGGGGAGATGGTGGACTACAATAATCAATGGTGGAGGCACTTCCGAGGCTGTGTGTTTCCCTCTGCCCCTTATCCACCTGTCGAGACCCTCACCTTTTCTCCTCCCCCTCCCCTTCCTTCCCTTTCCCTTACCAACACTCCGGGCGCCTGATCATCCTGCCTAAAAAGAGCTGGCATGTCTGGAACCAAGACAACCGGGAAAAAGTGCTGCGGGACGAGCGATTGCATCGCGAGGAGCAGGAGAAGCAGGCGGAGCAGCAACGGTACGTTGGGAGGAGGGCAGAAAGGGAAGGAGAAGGAGGGGATGCATTGGGTGGGTGATTCTATCGTTCAGACCCAAAGAGAAAAGATGGGGGTTGTTCCACTATAAAAGCACGGTCGGACCATCACCTACGTTCTTTTCCATCCCCATCTAATTCCGTCAGGACCGTGGACCGGGAGAACAGGCTGGACGTCTTGCGGACACGGAAGCGGGTGCGGGAAGAAGGGCTCGACGAGGAGGAGGACGCATCAGCAACAGCAGCAGCAGCAACAGGAGCAGCAGTAGCAGCCGCCGTCGTAGGAGCAGAAACAGATGCAACCGCAAAGTCAAAAAGAAAACCGCGGGGATCGAAGGGGAAGGATGAGGAGGGGTGGGATGCCGTGGCGCAAGGGGCGGCGCGAGGGCTGGACAATAAGGGGCTGGTCATCCCACCAGACAAGAAGGGCTATGTGGAAGGGCAGCAGCATCAAGGCCACGTCAACCTTTTTGGGCAGGTCGCAGAACAACTTGGTAAGTGTCTAAGGTGGCGGGAGATGATACTGTGTTGGGAGAGGTGGTTCGAGGGGGAGAAGAGAGTAGGAGTGTTTATTAGCACGTATTTCTCTCAACCACCGACGTTCTCATCACCACCACCACTATTTCCTTTTTCACACACAACACACACAGCCAAGAAGGTGGGCAATGAGGACGACGCCCGAGAGCAGGCTGAAAAGGAGCTGCGGAAGAAGCGTGCGGAGGGCGTGGCCCCCTGGGGGTTCGATGATGTCAAGGCGCCCAAGCAATGGTATGAGCAAGCGTCCTCTTCCTCCTCCGCCACTGCTCCTGCGACTGTTGCTGCCTCTCCCGGGCGCCCCTCTTCTGCGCCTGCTGCTGTTACTGGCCGTGGCGGCAAGTATATTTCGGAAGAGAAGGCCCAACGGATGCAACGACGGGCGGAGCGCGAGAGGAAGTTGGCGGATCCCGTGACGGCCTTTATGGGGAGCGCAGATACAAGTCGCGAACCTAGAAGAAGTAGCGCTATCCCCACCGGCCGTGTCTCCCGCTTTAGCCCGGCTTATGTTGCTCCTCCTCCTGTTGCCGGCCATCATGACCGCAAGAGCAACGAGGACGGCCGCGCGTCTTCTCTCTCGTCCTCTTTGTCATCGTCCTCGTCCCTCTCCTCCTCCTCCTCCGACGACAAGCACAGTCGACGACGACGATCTCACGAAAGGAGCGAGAAGAAGGAAAAACAACCCAAGAAGGAGAAGAAGGCGAAGAAGAAGAAGGAGAGGAAGAAGGAGAAAGGCCGGAAACACAAAAGAAGCAGGGCTTCTCGGTCTCGGTCTCTTTCTCCTCCTGCAGCCGGTCCACGACAACAGGAAGCAAGGCCATCATCTGCTCCTTCATCTTCATCTTCCTCTAATCTGGACGCTCTCCGCCAACGCCGCTTGGAGCGAGAACGGGAGGAGCATCGCAAGGCAGTGCATCTGCTTGCCGCGCGTCAACGAGCTGGCTTGTCGTACCCCACAGACGCTTCCCCCATGCTCGACCAGCCCGAGAACGTGGAAATGGACGAGAGGAAACGCGACTACAACAGCCGCTTCTTTTCCTCTCGATGAAAAGTGATGGCGCGAGCAAAACGTGTAGCGATATTTGTCTGTACATACCAAAATTGTGGATTGCAAAATACAAGCGATGATAAAGGACGCGGGCACTTAGTGTGATATTCGTCTTCTTATACTTTGGTTATCACTCTTTTTGCTGGTGTCTTTGTTAATTGTTTTTACTGTGACTGACTTTACTTCTTTGACTCGCCGTGGATGTTTGACCATATCTGCTATGTGTTCTAGAAGGCGTTCTGGCCTTAGTCGGCCATCTCTTTTGCTCAAGCCTTTTCTCTTTTCCGCTCGCTTTTGTTTGTAACACTTTGTCTTTTCCCTGTTTACACATTTTTCATCGTTGCAGAGTTCCTATTTGTGTGCCGCCTTGAAAGCGAGACATGTGTTACATTTCTTCATTTGCCATTCTTTGTGTGCCTCGTAGCTGCCCACCGCGCGATCTAAATCCTCTCTGCTCTACACACGTCTATTCTGCGTCCTCCTTTCCGCCCTCTCCGGCCTCACATGAAGCAATCCAGCGCCGGTGCCCGCTCCTTGAGCGCAACCTGTAGCTCGGTGCGTTCCTTGGCTGTGATCTCATTCATGTACAGATCGCAATGCTGCAAGCATGCCCACCCGCCTTGGTGGTACAAACCACCGTCTTCACCACCAGCGTCCTCCCTTTCGCCCTCTCCGCCATCGCAGCACTCCAACAACGCCCACACCGCCTCGGGCGTTAGGAAATTGAAGGATAAATTCAAACGGCGCAGCTCGCGCAAGCCCCTCCCGGACTTGACCACATCAAGGAGAGTACGCAGCCCATTGTCCGACAGGTAATTCGCGCCCAAATCCAACTCTAGCAATCCCGGCGACGCGCCTTCACTCAAAGCCGTGGCCAGAAGCGCCACGCCCGCGTCTCCCAACCAGTTCGCGTTCAAGCGCAGTGCGGTAAGACGAGACAAGGGACCTTGTCGCAGGCCTGGACACAGAGCCTCCAGCCCTTCGAGCTCGAGCCCGCACTCCACGACGTTCAACTCGCTTAGGCACGTCAGGCTACTGCTGCTTCCCGCGTCAGCGTCACCATTACCACCCGACAAGCCCTGCACGAGCCACTCCGCTCCCTCCTTCTGGAGCGCATTCCCCCCCAGCCCCAACAACCTCAGCCTGCGACAGCAGCCGCCGGGCACATCCCCCTCCCCCCCTCCCTCCTCTCCCGCAGACGGCACCCATACACTGTTTAAAGCCGTCGCAAGATTAAGAATGCCGTCGCGGAATGAGTTATCCCCTAATTCCATCTCAACCAGCTTCCGACAGCCCCCCGACAAGATCGCAACTGCCAAGTGCTCGATCGCGCGATCACCTAACCCGCAGTCAACCAGAAGCAATTTCTCAAGCGAGGGCAGGAACTTCTGAGCTAAGGCATCCATGAGACGGCCCGCGTCCGTGCGCCACATCTTGGCATGGCTCAGCTCCAAACAGGTCAGACGCTGCGTGAGGCGGTATCCAAGACATTTCGTAACACCAAACACAGAGCGGTAATGAGTCACGCGCAAGATTTCTAGATTCGTCAAGGATGACAAAAGGTTGAGAAGAGAGGTCCAATGGCCAGAGATGGCCGTGCCGGAAGGCGGCTCGCCCACGCGCAGCTCCCGCGTCACTTCCCGATAGGACCGCGTCCAGCTTCGCAACACTCCAGTCATCCGCAAGCCTTCCGCCGGGCTCAGGAAGGGCGCCACCAGGTGCATCTGCTCAAGCACGCAATTGACCCTTTCGACTGCTGCTGGGTCCGGTGCTGAGACAGTCGTTGTCGCGGTGACTGCACAGCTCGTCGAAACGTCTTCGTTCTGATACTGATTCTCTACCGCGCCTCCTACTCCTCTACCCGCTCCTTCTCCTCCTCTTCCTCCTCGTCCGCCCCGCCAATTGTTGCGCCCCCGACTGGCAAAGAAGCTGCTAGTGCTGCCCCCTCGGCCCCGGCTGCCCCGCCAGCCTCCGTCGTGGTTTGGTGCTGCCCAGGACGATGACGACGACTGTGCCCTGCCCCATCGGGCATCGGATGTGAGGGGGATCTTGCCATCTCGGTGGTGGTACGGCGGGTGGAAAGGTGCCGACGAAACGTTGACGGAATGATACTGGTGCTGCTGGTGGTACTGCTGATGCTGATAAGGTTGGTGGTGCAGCTGATAATCAAAGACCGAAGAAGGCGGCGCTAGCTGCTGCGGGACCACACCACCAGGAGGACCGTACGAAGGGTGCATAAAGGAAGGAT
>Ga0209390_10008501_pt1 | contig 12649 bp, 7 predicted proteins | sample BON01_FD_187212 | JGI IMG/M metagenome (GOLD analysis project Ga0209390, IMG submission 187212) | Freshwater microbial communities from Lake Bonney liftoff mats and glacier meltwater in Antarctica - BON-01 (SPAdes) (version 2) | ecosystem: Environmental > Aquatic > Freshwater > Ice > Glacier... | reverse complement strand
TAGTATGGGCAGGGGCCCACTCAGCCCTTACCCCCTTCCCCTTTGGGGTTACCCTAAAGGGGCCAATGCCCATAGGGCATAGCCCTTACCCCCTTGGGGTTGAGGGTTAGGGGTGAATCCGAGGGTGGGGTGAGGGGCCTTAGGGCTCGGCCCCTTTTTTATTAAGGGGCCTTGAAGGGGGGTCAAATAAGGATCAGGTAGAACCTTGCCCTCCGAAGGAGAAGGACAGAAAAAAAAAAATAAGGGCTTTGGGGCAATATCCAAATGATATTGTCGGTGCAGTAACCCCAGCATTTAGCGCTCTAACCCCATACCAACCCCCCCTCAACCCTTTAGGGTAACCCCTAAAGGGGTCAAGGGCTGAGTGGGCCCCTGCCCATACTACCCCCCCCCTAATAAGAAGGGCCCTAAAGGGGCCCACTCGGCCTAACCCTCGGATTCACCCCTAACCCCTTTAGGGTAACCCCAAAGGGGAAGGGGGTAAGGGCTGAGTGGGCCCCTGCCCTATGGGCATTGGCCCTAACCCCTTTAGGGTAACCCTAAAGGGCTTTAGGGTAACCCTAAAAGGCTGAGGGGCCTTAGGGGGGGATATAAAGGGCATTGGCCCCTTTCTTATTAGGGGGGGGGTATTAAGGGGTAAAGAGGGTTGATAAGTACGGGCCCTTAAATAAGGGGGTCCTAAATATGATCCCCTAGATTGGCCTTATTGGCAAAGACATTTGGGTCCGTTTTGAGACTCTTTTATTTTAAGGGAAAGCTTTATAGCTAAAGCTATACTATGGGTTCTCAAGTTAGGTAACCCAAATAAGTTGATAATCATAAACATAACAACAATTTAATCAATTATGAGCGATTCTAAACAAACACAAAATATTGGTCGTGTAATTCAAATTATTGGTCCAGTATTAGACATCGTTTTTGCAAAAGGTAAAGTTCCATTAATTTATAATGCATTAAGCATTCGTGCCACAAACGCTGCTGGTATAGAACTTGCGGTTACATGTGAAGTTCAACAACTTTTAGGTGATAACGCTGTACGTGCTGTAGCGATGAACCCTACTGATGGTTTAATGCGTGGTATGGAAGTATTAGATTCAGGAAACCCTTTAACTGTACCTGTTGGTAAAGTTACTTTAGGGCGTATTTTCAACGTTTTAGGTGAACCTGTTGATAACATGGGACCTGTAGATTCTACTGACTTATTACCAATTCACCGTAAAGCACCAGCTTTCGTAGATTTAGATACTCGTTTATCAATTTTTGAAACTGGAATTAAAGTTGTAGATTTACTAGCACCATACCGTCGTGGTGGTAAAATCGGTTTATTTGGTGGTGCTGGTGTAGGTAAAACCGTGTTAATTATGGAGTTAATCAACAATATTGCAAAAGCACACGGTGGTGTATCTGTTTTTGCTGGTGTTGGTGAAAGAACACGTGAAGGTAATGACCTTTACGCAGAAATGAAAGAATCAGGTGTAATTGTTGAAAAAAACTTACAAGATTCAAAAGTAGCTCTTGTATATGGTCAAATGAATGAACCACCAGGAGCTCGTATGCGTGTTGCTTTAACAGCATTAACAATGGCTGAATATTTCCGTGATATTAACAAACAAGACGTACTTTTCTTCGTAGATAATATTTTCCGTTTCGTTCAAGCCGGTGCTGAAGTATCTGCTTTATTAGGACGTGTACCTTCAGCTGTAGGTTACCAACCAACTTTAGCAACTGAAATGGGTGGTTTACAAGAACGTATTACATCAACAAAAGATGGTTCAATTACTTCAATCCAAGCTGTTTATGTTCCTGCGGATGACTTAACTGACCCAGCTCCTGCTGTAACATTTGCTCACTTAGACGCTACAACTGTACTTTCACGTAACTTAGCAGCTAAAGGTATTTATCCAGCTGTAGACCCACTTGATTCTACTTCAACAATGCTACAACCATGGATTGTTGGAGAAAAACACTACGGTGTTGCTCAACAAATTAAACGTACATTACAACGTTACAAAGAATTACAAGATATTATTGCAATTTTAGGTTTAGACGAATTATCTGAAGAAGACCGTTTAATTGTAGCTCGTGCTCGTAAAATTGAACGTTTCCTTTCTCAACCATTCTTCGTAGCTGAAGTTTTTACAGGAAGTCCTGGTAAATATGTTTCTTTAACAGAAACAATTGAAGGTTTCAACAAAATTTTTGCAGGTGAATTAGATGAATTACCAGAACAAGCTTTTTACTTAATTGGTAACATTAACGAAGCAATCGCTAAAGGTGCATCTATGAAATAAATAATATATTTTATAGCTATGGGCAAAGCCCTATTTAAAAAAGGGTCTTTTAAACACCAAACACTCTCTCTAAATATGGTCTCTAAAAAGTGGGCCCCTTCACCCCCCCCCCTGGGGGGGGTGAAGGGGCCCACTTTTTAGACCATATTTGCCCCTAGGATTCAGGGCTCGGCCTAACCCCTTTAGGGTAACCCTAAAGGGCTAGGGGGCCTTGGAGAGTGTTTGGGGGACAAGGGCCGAGTGGGCCCCTTTAAGGTCCTAAATAGAAAGGGTCAAATATGGTCTCCCAGAAAAATTTATACGCTTTGCCCCCTGGGAGAACCCAGCCCTTGGATTCTACTGGAGCCTGTTTCTTCTAGAGCCAGAGGGCTGGATTCTCCCAGGGGGCAAAGCGTATAAATTTTTCTGGGAGACCATATTTGAGAGAGCACTTAGAAGGGTCCTTTTAAAAGACCCTTATTAAAAGACCCTTATTAAAAGACCCTTATTAAAAGACCCTTATTAAAAGACCCTTATTAAAAGACCCTTATTAAAAGACCCTTATTAAAAGACCCTTATTAAAAGACATTATCTAGCTTTATAGCTAAAGCTAGATAATGTCTTTTAATATATAGCCCCCATATATGTGGGGGCCTCTTTTTAATGTCCTTTTAAAGGGGCCTATAAAAGAGGCCCTTCAAATCAAAAATAAAGGAAATAAGGGTGGCCCCAGATAGAGCACCTCCGTTACCCCCACCCTTATTTAACCCCCCTTTAATTTTAAATAAAATAAGGGTGGGCCCCAATTTTAAAAGGCGGGCCAATGCCCTTATGGAAAAAGATCTCCTCCCTAACCCCAGGGGGGTTAAGATAAAGGGCTATGCCCTAACCCCAGGGGGGTTAAGATAAAGGGCTATGCCCTAACCCCAGGGGGGTTAAGATAAAGGGCTATGCCCTAACCCCAGGGGGGTTAAGATAAAGGGCTATGCCCTAACCCCAGGGGGGTTAAGATAAAGGGCTATGCCCTAACCCCAGGGGGGTTAAGATAAAGGGCTATGCCCTAACCCCAGGGGGGTTAAGATAAAGGGCTATGCCCTAACCCCAGGGGGGTTAAGATAAAGGGCTATGCCCTAACCCCAGGGGGGTTAAGATAAAGGGCTATGCCCTAAACCCTTAATACCCCCCCTAATAAGAAAAGGGTGGGGCATTGGGGGAACCCTATCTGTTTTTTCTGGGAGAGAACCAGCGCGGGGCCCTCCCCTCCCTATCAAGAAGCGGGGGCCCTACCTCTAACCCCCCTGGGGTAAAGGGGCCAATGCCCTTAGGGCATAGCCCTTGAGGGGGGAAGAGCCCGCCTTGAGGGAGGAAGAGCCCGCCTTGAGGGAGGAAGAGCCCGCCTTGAGGGAGGAAGAGCCCGCCTTGAGGGAGGAAGAGCCCGCCTTAAGGGTCACGTAGAACCTTGCACTAAAAAAAATAAGGGCATTGGCGCACCCTTAAAATAAAATAGGTGTGGCCCGTGCTTAATGATAGGCTCAAATAAAAAATTTGCTTTTTATAACGACATTGTTATATAATTTATTATACATAAGCTTTGCCCATAAAACATTTTTAGGCAAAAACAAAAAAAGCTAAGGTAGCTCAGTGGTAGAGCAGCTGACTGAAACTCAGCGAGTCGGCGGTTCAATCCCGCCTCTTGGCATAAATAATCAAATAGTTTTAAGGTTTTTTCTTGATCTCTTCTCTTTTTACCCATGTTCATGCTACTATTATTACCTTTAATAGCTTTATAGTTAAGCCCATAACCCGTATAGTTCTCTTTGTTTTTTTAGATGCCCATACCCTATTGAAGCCACCCTTAGATATTGTTCCCCTATTAAAACTCTTGGTATTTTTATTCAGATAGTTAAATGGTTTATGGTCAAAGACATTTGTCCTTGGGTAATATAGTAACGTTTATTTTTTTTGTTGTTATTAAAAATAACTAAGTCTAAATCTTTTCTGCACTTTTATCAGGCTAAATTAAAAATAAAATTAAAAAAAATGGCTCATATTGTAAAAATTTATGATACTTGTATTGGATGTACTCAATGTGTTAGAGCTTGTCCATTAGATGTTTTAGAAATGGTACCGTGGGATGGTTGTAGAGCAGCTCAAATGGCTTCAGCACCTCGTACAGAAGATTGTGTTGGTTGTAAACGTTGTGAAACAGCTTGTCCAACTGATTTCTTAAGTGTTCGAGTTTATTTAGGTTCAGAAACTACTAGAAGTATGGGTTTATCATACTAATTTGTTTTAACCCCTTTATACCCCCCCCTAATAAGAAAAGGGGGGGGTTGATAAGCAATAGTTTTTAATTAAGTATCGCTTTCTTACAACTAAAGCGATACTTAATTAAAAACTATCTTCTTATTACTTTTGACCCTTTAAAAATGTCGCTTCAATTCAATGTCCTTATTTTTTTTTCGGGCAAGGTTCTACCTGACCCTTATTTGAAGTGCTCTCTGGCCCCCCTAATGAAATAAGGGATAGAGGGGTTCTGAACCCCTCTATCCCTTATTTCATTAGGGGGGCCAGAGAGTGTTTAGAAGGCGGGCCAATGCCCTTATTTTTTTTCGAGCAAGGTTCTGCCTGACCCTTAAGGCGGGCTCTCCCTCCCTCGGATTCTCCTGGGCCAGTTAGGGCTATGCCCTAACCCCTTAATACCCTCCCCCTAATAAGAAAAGGGGGGGGGTGGTAATAGCCTGGGGTTAGGGCATTGGCCCCTTTACCCCAGGGGGGGGTTAGAGGGCCCCGCGCTGGTTCTCTCCCAGAAAAAACAGATAGGGAGAGATCTTTTCCCGCCTTCAAATAAATAAGGGTAAATAGGGTCTTTAGACCCCTTTAAATGTTTTTGCCCCCCATAAAAAGGTGGCTTTATAGCTAAAGCTATAGAGGGGGGTTCCGAAAAAAGCCCGTATGGGCTTTGCCTAGATACAAAAATTAAAATTATAATCGGTTTCTTTGATTTAAAAAACGAAATAAATCTGCAAAATAGCTAAAGCTATTATGGACAAAGTCCATATACCTACCTTTTTAAGTGCTCTCTCCTAATCAAGGCCCCTTAGCCCTTTAGGGTTACCCTAAAGGGGTTAGGCCGAGCCCCTGCCCTTTAGGGCAGGGAAATATGGTCACAAAAATGGGATCACCCCTAATGCCCTACGGGCAGGGGGGGTGATAGATTTTTGTGTAACCATATTTAGAGAGAGCACTTATAAACACTCTCTCCAAGGCCCCTTAGGGTAAATCTGGTTACACAAAAATCTATCACCCCCCCTGCCCTCCGAAGGACAGAAAAAGGGGCCCACTCTGCCCGTAGGGCATTTTCTGGGAGGGGTGATCCCATTTTTGTGACCATATTTGAGAGCCAAGTGCTCTCTCCTAATCAAGGCCCCTTAGCCCTTTAGGGTTACCCTAAAGGGGTTAGGGCCAATGCCCATAGGGCAGGGGCCCACTCAGCCCTTACCCCCTTCCCCTTTGGGGTTACCCTAAAGGGGTTAGGGGTGAATCCGAGGGTTAGGCCGAGCCCCTGCCCTTTAGGGCAGGGAAATATGGTCTAAAAAAGCTTTGCCAATGCCCTTTAGGGCATAGCCCTAAAGGGGCCCACTTTTTAGATACCATATTTAGAGAGAGCACTTGCAAACACTCTCTCTAAATATGGTCTCAAAAAAGTGGGCCCCTTGACCCCCAGGGGGGGTGAAGGTTTTTTTGAGACCATATTTGAGAGAGTGTTTGGTGTTTAGTGGCCCCAAAAAAATAAGGGGGCATATTAAATAGGCTCTAAAAAGAATTTATTTTTTATTTCCAGAGCTCAAATATTCTAATTAGAATTAAAAAGCTTTTAAAGAAACTTAGCAAATAAAAATAAAAAAATTTATTATGTTAACTATCATTAGTTATGTTGTTCTGTTATTAGGTGCTTTAGGTTTTACTTTAACTATTTATTTAGGTCTTTTAAAAGTTGTAAAATTAATTTAATTTTTAAAAATGGGCGGAGCCCATAAACCTCTTTCTTTCTCTAAACTCCGCATATTTATAAGCCGGAGGTTATCAAACTGTTTATGGGGGTTTATAAACCTCAGGCTTTTAAATTTTAAATATGCGGGGTTCATAAAACCAACTAAAGTAACTTAAATATAAAATATTAAACCTGTAATTAAGTATGCACCCCTTTAAATTTAATTTAAATTTAAAGAGTGACCCTTATTTTGCCTATTTAAAAAGCGGGTGGTCCGATTTTGACCATCTTTGAATTAAGACCCTAGATTCCGACCCTCCCGGGAAGCCAAGACGGGTGGCTTAATACTAAGTGCTCTCTCTAACCCCATACCAACCCCCCCCCCCTTTTCTTATTCTTATTAGGGGGGGGTATTAAGGGGTAAAGGAGTTGAGATGGAGGGGGGGGGATGTCCACCCCCCTCCATCTTAACCCCTCTACGGGACCCTTATTGCATTAGGGGGGTGGGCCATATTTCCCTCCCCTAACCCCACTGGGGTAAAGGGCCCCCTTTACCCCAGGGGGGTTAGGGGAGAGAGTGTTTAATTTTAAAGGAGTAAATTTCACTTCTTTATGGGTATGGGCAAAGCCCATATAGCTAAAGCTATTTTGACTTATTTTAAAAAATTATAACTAAGATAATCTTTAAACTATTTCTTTCCCTTTATTTGAATCACCTACGAATTTCCTTTTTTACTTTAAGGTGAAATTCTTATTAATTGTTTTTTAAAAAAACTAAGCTTGGGCCAATGCCCTTATCTTTTTTTCGGGCAAGATTCTACCTGACTCTTATTTTAAGGCGGGCCAATGCCCCTAAGGGTCAGGTAGAACCTTGCCCGAAAAAAAGATAAGGGCATTGGCCCGCCTTAAAATTAAAAAAAGGGTTTATTAAAGTCCCGCGCTGGTTATCTTGATAGGGCTCTGCCCCCGTAAGGGCATTGGGCCCCAAGAGCCCATAAATTAAATCCCAGCAAAGCTGGGGTTAGTAGCCTTGTAATTTTTCATTTAATAGACATTCACTCTACCGGAAATTGATCCTAACCCCTTCAAATAAGGGGCCAATGCCCTTTATAAAGGGGGGCATAGCCTTTAATAGAAAGGGCATAGCCTTTTATAGAAAGGGCATAGCCCTTGAGGGGTGGCCAATTATCAAATGCTTTAAAGCTATAACCCAATATGGGCTTTAAAGGGGGCATATTAAAAATATGCCCTTAAAGAAACCATAATCTACCACCAGGGTGGTACTGGGATGGCTCTATGGGCAAAGACATTTAAAAGGGGTAAAAAAGTGTCGTAGAGGGTATTAAAATCTGACCCCCCCTGCCCTAAAGGGGCCCACTCTGCCCTTAGGGCATTAGGGGTGTTCTTAGGCAAATCACCAGGAGTAGCACGGCTTGCTATCTAAGGCTATAACCAAAATAGCGTATTTGACAGTTTTTTTGCTACATTTCCTTGAGACCAAAATAAGAGGTGGACATTAAATGTGTTGGCAATGTTAACTGCTTTTTTTATTATTGCAGGGGATGATTTTCTGGTTGTTATATTATTTTTTTAAAAGTCATAACTATAAAGCTAAAGGAAATTTTATAAATATTTGCAGAGGTAGGATTTGAACCTACGACTTCAGGATTATGAGCCCCACGAGCTACCAGACTGCTCTACTCTGCGATGAAAACTTTTTTATTGTTTTTAATAATAAAAAAGTTTATAACTTTCACTATAGGCCCATAAAACTAATCAAATGTCTCCCCAGGTAGGACTTGAACCTACGACATGTCGGTTAACAGCCGACCGCTCTACCACTGAGCTACTGAAGATTTTTTATTATATGATTAATATTTTATATAATATCATTTTAAAAATCAAGACTTTTATATTTCTAAGTGCTCTCTCTAAACACTCTCTCCCAGGGGGGTCCACCCCCTCCATCTTAATTCCTTTACCCCAGGGGGGGTTAGGGGTGGGCCCCCCTGGGAGAGAGCACTTAAAATATGGTCTCAAAAAGCTTAGCTTTTTTAGGGACCCTATTTAGAGAGAGCACTTATAAAAACTCTCCCTAACCCCTTTAGGGTAACCCCAAAGGGGCTTGGGAACGCCCGCTTCTGGATAGGGCTATATTTACCTCCCGCACTAACCCCCCTGGGGTAAAGGGGAGGGGAGGGGCCCCCTCCCTGGGGGGCCCTTTTTTTTCTGGGAGAGAGTGTTTAAAAAGCCCCTTTATGGGCCACTCAACTTATCTGGACCACCCATATTTGATATTAACCCCTAGCTAAAGCTATATAGGTGGCGGCCCCCGGGCAATTTTAAATAAGGTGCATAGCTTTAGCTATAAAGCTTCCCTATTTTTAGAAGACATTAATTATTTTTCCCCCTTAAATTATAAATTAATTAAAAGAGTCGCCTTTTTGAAAAGGACCCCTTTGAAATGCCTTTGGCCATACGCCTGGAAAAGGTAAGGAAAAACTTATTTCCCCACGTCTAAACACCAAACACTATCTTAAATATGGTCTAAAAAACCCTTAAGGATTTTTTAGAGACCATATTGACCCTAGGATTAACCCCAGGGGGGTTAAGACAAGGGCTCTCTCTTTCTTCTTAGGGCATTGGATAGAGTATTTGCAAGTGCTTTCTCTAAATATGGTCTCTAAAAAGAAAGGAAGCTAGAGAGCAAAGCTTTTTTAGACCATATTTCACCCCCTCGGATTCTCCTGGGAGGGCTATGCCTTTAGACATTGGCCCCTTTAAAATAAGGGTGGTCCCCAATTTTCGCCTTTCTATTTAAGACCCTAAAGGGTTGGGCCCTGAAGGGCCTTAGGGCTCGGCCCCTTTTTTATTAAGGGGCCTTGAAGAGCACTTGGCTCTAAACCCCTTAATACCCCCCCCTAATAAGAAAGGGGCCAATGCCCTTTATATCCCCCCCTAAGGCCCCTCAGCCCTTTAGGGTTACCCTAAAGCCCTTTATAAATGGAAGGGTTACCCTCCATTTATAAAGGGGTTAGGGCCAATGCCCATAGGGCAGGGGCCCACTCAGCCCTTACCCCCTTCCCCTTTGGGGTTACCCTAAAGGGGTTAGGGGTGAATCCGAGGGTTAGGCCGAGTGGGCCCCTTTAGGGCCCTTCTTATTAGGGGGGGGTAGTATGGGCATAGCCCCTTGTCTTCATGGGCCCCCATACTACCCCCCCCCTTTCTTATTAGGGGGGGGGATATAAAGGGGTGAGGGGGGGGGTTGGTCTGGGGTTTAAGACAAAATATGGTCACAAAAATGGGCCCCGTAAGGGCGAAGCCCTGTAAGGGCCAGGTGATAGATTTTTGTGTAACCATATTTGAGAGAGTGTTTGGTGTTTATAAGTGCTCTATAGGATTCACCCCTTTATATCCCCCCCCTAATAAGAAAGGGGGGTGGTATGGGGTTGAAGACACAATGCCCTAAGAAGAAAGAGAGAGCCCCAATGCCCTCAACCCCTTAATACCCCCTAATAAGAATAAGAAAAGGGGGGCCAATGCCCTTTATATAAAGGGGCGTAGCCCTCCCAGGAGAATCCGAGGGGCCAATGCCCTTTATATAAAGGGGCATAGCCCTCCCAGGAGAATCCGAGGGGCCAATGCCCTTTATATAAAGGGGCATAGCCCTCCCAGGAGAATCCGAGGGAGGAGATCTTTTTTCTTAAGGGCATTGGCCGCCAAGGGTGGCCCCTTTAAAGTGCTATGCACCCCCCCCAGGGGGGGAGGGCTGGCCCGTATATTAGCTTTTTAGGTTTTGTGGGCAGAGTCGACAGTTTTTACCCTTATTTGACTTGTTAAACTTTAAATCTTCTTTCTCGCTAAAGCTATGCCCTTATTTATGGGGGCCAACCGCTATTTTAAAGGGCCATGGGCTTCGCCCATGGCCCTTTAAAATAGCGGCACCAGGGTAATACTAGAGACATAACAATAAGCCTATAGACTATTATCTTTTATTATATCGAACCTTACGTTTTCCTTTTGAATTTTTAGATTTTGGAACAGCAATTTTAATAATTTCATTTTTTGTTGCAACCTGAATAACAGTTCCTGGTTTACAAATATAGTTAGCACGCCAGATTTTTTTAGTTGTTGAATTTCGTTTTTGAATTGAAACTCTTCCTTCACGAATAAATTGAATAACGGAAGCAATTGAAGGTAAAGCTTTCATTTGTGAACTTAAAACAAAACCAATTGTTTTTTTATAAAAATTTCGTAAAAATTGAATACGTTTATAATAGAGAGAAAGGTTTTTAGTAACTAGTTTTAATGATTTTTCTCTATTTGTAACCGAAATAACATCTTTTGGTTGACAAACATAACTAGGAATATTTACTTTTTGATTATTAACAAGAATATGGCCATGATTAATAAGTTGTCTAGCCGCTACAATTGTAGGGGCCATATTAAGGCGAAAAACAATATTATCTAAACGCATTTCAATAAATTGTAATAATACTTGACCTGTAGCTTCTTTAATTTTTTTTGCTTTTCGAACATAAGCTACTAATTGACGTTCTGTTAATCCGTAATTAAAACGTAATCTTTGTTTTACTTTTAAACGAATTAAATAATCGAATTTAGATGTATTATATCGACTCGATTTGAATAATTTTGCTCGACCGTGTTGACCTGGCGGAATAACAATTAACTTAGATTTGAATCCTTTTGAAAGGTTATATACTCTACGGTCTGTTTTTTTACGAGTAAGACCGCGTAATTGTCCTAATCGACGTGTAATTCGTAACTTAGGTCCTATATATTTTGACATATTTAATTGATGAGAAATAATTTATATTTGATGAATTAAAGAAAAGAATAGTTAAAATTATATTTAAATAGTTAAATATAACTAACTTTTATAGCGGGTAACGTGACTCGAACACGCGACAACCTCCTTGGCAAGGAGGTGTTCTACCACTGAACTATACACGCGATTTTATTATTAGAATTATTATGCCAAAAAAATAAAAAAAAGTCAAGGTTGCTTTATTACCCCAAATTGGGGCCACCCTTATTTTAAAATCTTCTTTATAGCTAAAGATATAGAATTTATAGCTAAAGATATAGAACCCTGCCCCAAGAATAACCCACAGGGTTATTCCCCTATAGGGGTAATAAGACAAGATTACCTTTTAAAATAAAGAGCTGTTATTTTTGTTTAGCGGTGGCTTGGGTACAAGAGTTGCCCTTATTTTTAAAGGGGCTATTTCAAAGGGTGCCCTAGTTATGCAACATGTAGGAGTTGAACCTACCTGAAAACGATTATGAGTCGTTTGCCTAATCCGATCGGCCAATGATGCTTTTACTGGGAATTATAACTAAAAAAAAAAAATTTAGCAAATTTTCAGAAATATATTTAGGGTGTCTAATTTCTAAGTGCTCTCTCAAATATGGTCACAAACTTCTGGGAGGGCCCTCCCAGAAGTTTGTGACCATATTTGAGAGAGTGTTTGGGATGGAAAAGGAGCGCGCAAAAATTTTTCTGGGAGACCAACCAAAGGTTAACCCCCCCCTGCCCTAAGGGCATTAGGGGTGTTCCCAGGGGGGGCCCCCCCTTATTTCATTGGAGAGAGTGTTTAATAGGCAAAACCCATAGGCCACCTCTTTTAAAATAGGCCTTTAAAAATAATGGGCAAAGCCCATTATTTTAGGCCACCCCCAATTTTAAAAGCGGGGGGTCCCCGACTCTTTGATTTGAAGGGGGTTCTGAATTATAGGCTTAAATTTGAGTGGACCCCTATAACTTTATCTATACAGGGGGAGGGTCCCTGCATAGATAAAGTTATAGGGGTCCACTCAAATTTATATATGGGTGGCTCATATAAATAAATTGGGTGCACTGAGCAGAATAACTGCTTTATCTAACCCCCCCTGGGGTAAAGGGGAGCTAAAGCTATTATTCCCCCCTAAATGTCCTTTTGAAGGTATTAAATAGGCTCTTATTTAGGGAAAGCCCTAAGTGCTCTCTCCTAGGCCCCTTAGGGCCGAGCCCCTGTCTTCATGGGCCCCCATACCACCCCCCCCTAATAAGAAAGGGGGGGGATATAAAGGGGCCAATGCCCATAGGGCAGGGGCCCACTCAGCCCTGAATCGGGGGCATAGCCCTAACCCTCAACCCCAAGGGGGTAAGGGCATTGGCCCTAACCCCTTTAGGGTAACCCTAAAGGGCTTTAGGGTAACCCTAAAGGGCTGAGGGTTGTCCCCGTCCCCATACCACCCCCCCTAATAAGAAAGGGGGGGGATATAAAGGGGCCAATGCCCATAGGGCAGGGGCCCACTCAGCCCTGAATCGGGGGCATAGCCCTAACCCTCAACCCCAAGGGGGTAAGGGCATTGGCCCTAA
>Ga0209390_10008500_pt1 | contig 12652 bp, 6 predicted proteins | sample BON01_FD_187212 | JGI IMG/M metagenome (GOLD analysis project Ga0209390, IMG submission 187212) | Freshwater microbial communities from Lake Bonney liftoff mats and glacier meltwater in Antarctica - BON-01 (SPAdes) (version 2) | ecosystem: Environmental > Aquatic > Freshwater > Ice > Glacier... | reverse complement strand
ACCAATGTCCGAGCTCGATCAAAGCGTTCGCACCGACCAATATCCAGAGCTCGACCAAGGCGTGCGCACCGACCAAGGCACGCACACCGACCAAGTTCCGAGCTCGACCAAGGCGTGCGCAATGACCAATGTCCGAGCTCGACCAAGGCGCGCGCACCGACCAATGTCCGAGCTCGATCAAGGCGTTTGCACCGACCAACATTCAGAGCTCGACAAAGGCGTGCGCACCTACCAAGGCGCGCGCACCGACCAAGGTCCGAGCTCGACCAAGGTCCGAGACCAAGGTGTGCGCACCGACCAAGGTCTGAGCTTGAGCAATGTGTGCGCACCGACCAAGGTCCGAGCTCGACCAAGGTGTGCACACCGACCAAGGTCCGAGCTTGACTAATGTGTGCGCACCGACCAAGGTCCGAGCTCGACCAAGGCGTGCGCCCGACCCAGGCCTGCGCCCAACCAAGGCGTGCGCCCGACAAAGGTCCAAGCTCGATTAAGGTCCGAGCTTGACCAGCGTGTGCACACCGACCAAAGTCCGAGCTTGACCAAGGTGTGCGCACCGACCAAAGTCCGAGCTCGACCAAGGTGTGCGCACCAACCAAAGTCCGAGCTCGACCAAGGTGTGCGCACCAACCAAGTCCTGAGCGCAGCGAGCCACACGCGCAGGCGTTGAGGCCGCAGCCGAGTCCACACGCGCCCAACCGCAGCGAACAAGTCCTGAGCGCAGCGAGCCACACGCGCAGGCGTTGCGGCCGCAGCAGAGTCCACACGCGCCCAACCGCAGTGACCAAGGCCTGGGGGCGCGGGGTGGGCCCGGGGTGGGCCCGGGGTGGGCCCGGGGCGCCGGCGTGCGCACGCGCGCGCACGCGCGCGCACGCGCGCATGCGCGCGCGTGCGCGCGCGTGCGCACCCCCCACTGTATTACCAATTACCGAATCTTGCTCTTTGTTTCGCCAGCGCCAGACACAGAACGGTACGCTCGCCAGGCAGTCGCTCCGGTCCGCTGCGGCTGCGAGCGCCCTGCGACTGGCCTCTGGTGTGTCAGATCGCACAACCCGAGGCCTTTCGCGCCGACGGCACTGCCACTGCACAGATGATCGCGGTTGGCGGGGTGACCACTCCCCACGCGGACCTGTCGTCTCCACGGCCCAACCGTACGCCCACCAAGCGCCTCCGGACGCCGTGGTGCATTGGCGGGGAGACCAATGAACAGGTGATTGCAAATGCACTCCCCCGCGTCGATAGCTCACAGCCCAATCGTGTGCAGTCCAAGCGCCGCCGGGCAGCGTGGTCCGCCGAGGAAGACACGTTGCTCCGACTCGCCGTTGCCCGGTGCTCCGATGACTGGAAGTCGATTGCGGTCGACATGGCGCAGGTTGGGCGGACCGCCAAGCAGTGTCGCGCCCGTTGGAACACTCGCGCCGCACATGGCATCACAGGCCTCCACGGATGGAGTGTTGAGGAAGACACGGCGCTTGTGATGCTGCGCGTCGAGTTCCAGTGCAAGTGGGGCGTGATTCGAACCACAATGCCCTGGAGGTCGAACATGGACATCAAGAACCGGTTTGCTGTGCACTGCCGCAGCGCCTGGGGGGGCGCGGGACCGTCGAGGGGGGCATTGCAGGGGCCGCTGTCGTCCTCCACACTCGAGGTTTGCGTGGTAGTGGTTGCGGCGTGCCTCGCAATGTGCGCGCCACTCGACTGGGAGTTTGCGTGACGAAGTGTGCCGTGTCCGAGGTGTGCCGTGTCCGAGGTGTGCCGTGTCCGAGGTGTCCCGTGTCCGAGGTGTCCCGTGGGTGGCCGATGTGCTCAAAGTGTGTGGTGGCCGCCTGCGGAGATGTCCCCTTCAGGAGGTGTACAGTGGCCGATGTGTCCGAGGTTTGCCGCCGGTCAGAGGGTGCAACGCTGTGCACCGAGTCACCCTGGGGTTGGCCCAATGTGTCAATGTGTCGCGACCGAAGGTGATGGTGGGCTCGGTGTCTCCCGTGTTGCGCAGCGTGACAAGCTTGGACCCGCGCGGCAACTACGAGTCTGTCCGTAAACTTTTTTTGTGTCGCACAGCTTCTTGGGCGCTCCCGCTGCGCTCTCGATGCGCTCTCGCTCGCTGCGCTCTCGCTCGGCTCGCTGCGCTCTCACTCGGCTCACTGCGCTCATTCTCGCTGCGCTCGTTCTCGCTGCGCTGTCGCTGCGCTCTCGCTCGCCCCCGCCGCACGGTCGCTGCGCTCTCACTCGGCTCGCTGCGCTCGCTCTCGCTCGGCTCGCTGTGCTCGCTCTCGCTCGACTCGTTCTCGCTGCGCTGTCGCTGCGCTCTTGGTCCGAGGTGTGCCATGGGGTGTGCCATGGTCCCAGTCAGGAGGTGCGTCACGGGGTGTGCCATGGACTGAGGTGTGCCACGAGGTGTGCCATGGTCCGAAGTGTATCGGGGTGTACCATGGGGCCACGAGGTGTGCCATGGTCCGAGGTGTATCGGGGTGTACTATGGGGCCACGAGGTGTGCCATGGTCCGATGTGTGCCGGGGTGTACAATGGGCCACGGGGTGTGCCATGGTCCGATGTGCGCCACTGAGTTGGCCATGGTCCGAGGTGTGCCACGGAGTGTGCCACGGAGTGTGCCATGGTCCGTGGTGTGCCATGGTCCGAGGTGTGCCATGGCCCGATGTGTGCCATGGTCCGATGTGTGCCATGGCCCGAGGTGTCACCTCGGTCGTGGCTCGGTCGTGGCACACCTCGGTCGTGGCTCGATCGTGGCACACCTCGGTCGTAGCTCGGTCGTTGCTCGGTCGTGGCTCGGTCGTGGCCCGGTCGTGGCTCGGTCGTGGCTCGGTTGTGACACATCTCGGTCGCGCCCACCGTGCACGTCATTTGTGCCACCGCCCCCCCCCCTCGCGGGGGGTGTGTGTATGCAACCGGCGCCACCGGGTGCACCCCCACCCCCCCTTCAGGAGAGGGGCCCGTGCACCTCCACCCACGGGAGCCCCCCCCCATGAGGGGGGGGGCGTCAGAGTGTCGCGCCGCTCGGGCAGGGGCCAGGCACCACCTGCCGTCCCCACTGGGGAGTGGCGATGGGGAAGAAGAAGCGGAGTCACCCGGGGAACCCCCCCGCCGATGGCAAAGTCGTGATGACCACCGTGGCGTGCGGGCTGCGCGCGGGGCTGCTCTTCTCGGCCCTGTGCTTCGTGCCCATGTTCAAGAAGGTGGCCGACGTGGTTGGAGTGTACCAGTGGGTGACGGGGCTCTACGCCAACCACTACATCCTCACGCAACTTGCCAACGGGGAGTCCATCGGCCTCAGCGCCACGGCGAAGGCCCCGTGGTCGGCGTGGAAGACCTTCTTTGACCAGATCATGTCGGCGCTCTCGGGGCGTGAGAATCGGCACACCGCCGGCGTCAAGGCCTTCCTCAAGCGCCACGACGGCGCGCTCTACAACAACCCCGACACCACGTGGACCCCGAGGTGGCGCTTGCCTCGGCCGCTGCCGTTCGCCTTGACCGAGACCACCACGTTCGAGATGCAACGCGTGGCGTTGCTGCACATCCAGGGCGCGGACGGCGGCGGCGGCTTCGAGGCCAAGCGCATCTACCCGTACATGCTCCAGCGGCTGGCGGCCGACCAGCTACGTGCGGGTCCCAAGATCCACCCCGAGACCAAGAAGGCCATCAAGCTCATGCTCAAGTTCGTCAAGGGCGAAGTCGGTGCCGTGGCCACGGAGGCGGCGCTCCTGGCGGTACTGGGCGACGAGGTTGCAGCTCTCGCCGTGGTCATTGCCAGTGAAGAGAAGGCCGCGCTCCAGCCCTACTACGACACACCCTTCAAGGAACGGACGCTGGCGGGCGTGCTCGTCCACGCGCGGCGGTACTCGCTCTGGGCAGAGCAATGGGCGGACACCAACCACGTGCAGCACACCGACACGCCAGCGGCTTCGGTGGCAGCGCCAGTGGCGGCGGCGGCGGCGGCGGTCCGAGCCTCAAAGGAGGCGCGTCTCAAGAAGTGGCGCATGGCGAAGATCACGATGCCCAAGGCCTTCTCCCTCCTGCCCGTGCAGAGCCTGAGGCGGCCCGTGGTGCACTTCGAGCTGACCGCGCTCCGTGCCTTCTTTGGCTGGGTCTCGTCCGAGGTTGGCCAACTCGGCGACGCCGACGGGCCGTTCGAGGAGAACCGGTACGATGGGATGAACGACGAATGCGCCGACACCGCGCGACGGTTCCGGGCGCTCCTCGGCGTTGGGCCTCGGCTCCAGGAAGCCTTGGCCGCGGCCACCAAGGTCTACAGGGCCCACTGCGCGGAAAACGGGCTGGCCGGGGACCTGGACCTGCTGAGTCCGTGCAGCATTCTAAGTGCTGTGGCGGGGGAGGCGGCCGAGGAGGAGAATATGGACCTCAAGATCGAGATGGACATTGCACTTGAGGCCGTCGTGGCGCACAAGGCCCGCAAGTCGCAGCTCTTTCTCGCCCTCGTCGATATCAAGCACTTCAAGGGCAAGAACCGCGACCACTGGGAGCCGATGCGCATCTCCACCGACGGCATCAAGATGTGCGTCACCTTCAAGAGCACGGCGCACGTCAAGGCCGCCAACATCGACGCGCTGCCCGCCGCGGGGTACAGCTGGCCCGAGCCTGCCGCGCGGATCAATGCCACGGCCCTGGACAACGGGGTCTACCGCTCCCACCAGTGGCGCAACAACCTCTTTGTGCCGGAAGGCCGCGACGTCGAGCTCGTGGCGATCGATCCCGGGGTGCGCGTCGCGGTGCAGGCCGCGACTGCGCCCTTGTCCGCGTGCGGCAACCCGGGTGCACTTGCCACCTACCTGGCCACAACCAAGGGCGCCTTCTTCTCGATGGACAAGGCCGAGTGGGCGGAGGAGTCCAGGCGCAAGGAGGGGGTGGAGCAGGAGACCGCGGCACGTTGCGCCGATCCAGTGTACCGGAGATGGTGCGAGGCGGACGACAAGGCAGACGACGAGGGCCACGAGGAGGGGGGGGAGCGGGTTTACCGGAGATGGCGCGAGGCGGACGACCGGGGTCGCAAGAAGACCGCCAACCTCGGGAGCCTTGGCACCTATCTCGCCGGTACGCTCGGGCGCGCCGAGCTCCTCCTCCCGCGCCTCCTGGGCCACATGCGGCCGGTGCACAAGTGGCGCGAGGCGCGCAAGCGGATGAGCGCGCTCGCGCACCTGGCCGACCGCATCTGGGAGACAAGGCCGGTCGACAACCGTCGCCGCCGAGCCGCCGCCGAGGCCGCCGCCGCCGCCGGTGTCCTGCCACCCACCCAGCTCAAGCGCATCGTCGCGCTTGGCGACGGCCTCTACAGCGGTGCCTTCCCCAAGAAGCCGTTTGCACGAGAGCTCGCGGTGCGCGGCACGACTCTCATCGTCGACGAGTACTTCACCTCCCAGAAGTGCCCCTGTGGCCACCCACTCGAGAAGATGCCGGCGGCGGCATGCCTTGGCCCAACTGTCGCAAGCCGTCGTCCCCGGCGTCACACCGGGTCCGGCGGGCCGGCGCCGTGTTGTGTGATGCTACCCTTTTCGGACAAGGGGACGGACGGGTTAACCCCCTGCCTCTCGGCCGCCAGTGCAACTCATCACCCGGCACATGGAACCGAGTCGCCATCGGATCAGGCGCGATCCTGAGATGGCCCGCCGCCACGGCGGTCTGGCCGGTACAGCAAGTGCGAGACACTTGCGCTGTGCATCCCTCGGCTCGCTCGCTTCGCTTGCTCGGCTCGCTCGCTTCGCTCGCTCGGCTCGCTCGCTTCACTCGTTCGGCTCGCTCGCTTCGCTCGCTCGGCTCGCTCGCTTCGCTCGCTCGGCTTGCTCGCTTCGCTCGCTCGGCTCGCTCGCTTCGCTCGCTTCGCTCGCTCGGCTCGCTCGCTTCGCTCCCTTGGCTCGTTCGCTTCGCTCGCTCGGCTCGCTCGCTTCCCTCCCTCGGCTCGCTCGCTTTGCTCTCTCGGCTCGCACTCGGCTCACTCACTTCCCTCAATCCGCTCGCTCGCTTCGCCTCGCTCGCTTTGCCTCGCTCGCTTCGCCCACTCGGCTCTCTCGCTGTGCCACAAACGGTGGGTCCGAGTCGCCCCGGTTGGTGGGCGCGGGTGGCACCGGCGCCCCCGGGGGGGGGGGGGGGGGGGCGGGGCGCCGGCATGCGCGTGCGCATAAGCGCGCAAGAGCGCGCGGGCAACCAGGCGTGCGCAAGCGCGCGCGGGCAACCAGGCGTGCGCACGCGCGCCGACGTGCGCGTGCGCATATGCGCGCAATCGCGCGTGTGCAACCAGGCGTGTGCTCGCACTACCAGGGGTGCGCGTGTATGGCGCGGCGCCACTCCGGTCCGTGGTGGGCACTCGAAGAATTGTGCATGTGCACCTTGGGGCACCCGACGCCTGCGGGTTGGGGGCTGGGGCAAGTGTGACTGTCGAATATGTTCATGTGAAATCAACATTGATGAACTCTCAAAAAATCACAGACTTCTCAAAAAGTGCATACCCGCGCCGCCGCTCCGCCGCCGCTCCGCCGCCGCCCGCTCCGCCGCTCCGCCGCCGCTCCGCCGCTCCGCCGCCTCTGTGCTGCCGCGCCTCCGTGCCGCCGCGCCTCTGTGCCGCACCGCCGCCGCGCCGCTTTGGCGCGGTCCAGGCCAGCAGTCGGCCTGTCGACCGCGCGCATTGTTGCGACTCCCTCCGCCCTCTCCCCTGGCGCAGGCGCCAGTCAACGCCAGGGCGAGCGCCATGGACGCACCGGGGGAAGGCGCTGCACCGGGGGAAGGCGCTGCACCGGGGGAAGGCGTTGCACCGGGCCGCCGCCGCGCCGCCGGCACAGGGTGAGTGCCACTGCACTGGTCCCGCCACCCCGTCCGTTGGCTCGCACCTGCCGCGCCGCGCCGCGCCGCCGCCCATCGCATCGCCGCCCGCCCTGCTCAGGAAGAGCTGGGCCGCCCCGGCCGGCAGCCAGTCGCGCCTCTGGCGGCTCGGACGGGACGAAGTCGAGGTGCTGGTCGGGCACCTTGGACCACTCGCCATCTTGGCGCTCCGCGGCGCGGCGGAGCTCGCCGGCGACGAGGCGCTGAAAGGGTACCTATCCGCACCTGTCGAGGTCGCCGCCTAGGTCCTGGACCAGGCGCCTCCAGCAAGGCCCGTTCGCGACGCATGCCTCATTGCTGTGCGGGAGGGCCGGCTGGATTGCCTGCGCATGGCCATGCGCCATGGCTTCAGGTTCGACTTCAGCGACTGCCTCTTGGCCGCCTGCGCGGCGCTGGACCCCAACCTCGACGCGTTCCAATGGATCCTCGAATTGGAGGTGCACCCCAATTGGCTCTGGTGCCCCTTCCCCGCCCCGGCCCGGATGGGCACCCGCGACGGCGCGATGAGACTCGCCATGGCCGGCGCTGCCCGGAGCGGCCGCCTCCAGGCGATGCGGCTGATCTACGCGCAGTGCCCCGAGCTCTCCCGTGATGACGCCGAAGCGGCCGCGCGCCGCGGACACCTCGAGGCCCTGCAGTGGATGCACGCCCATGGGCTCGTGCTCGACAAGGGCATCTGCGCCGCCGCCGCCACCGCCTACCGGGGGGCCCTCGTCGCGCTGCAGTGGCTGCACCAGGTCGGGTGCCCGTGGGACCAGCGCACCTGCGCGACCGCCGCCGGGCGGGGCGACCTGCCCCTCCTCGAGTGGCTCCGCGACCCGGAGCGCGCGCCCCCGTGCCCGTGGGACAGCGAGTCGACGTGCCCAGGGGCCCCGCGCGAATCAGATGCCTGTGAACGAGCCGCCGTGGGTGGGCACACCAAGGTGCTCCAGTGGCTCCGCTCCGCCCACCACCCGAGCCCTTGCACATGGGACGATTGCCTCGTCACCCACAGTCTGCTGGACCACGCCCGCAGAGCTCTGAAGTTGGGGTACCGCTTCGACTTTGCTGTGATTGGCTGGATGCGCGGCCAAGTCGAGTCGCACAGCGCCCTCTACTGGCTCAACTCGTTGGGTGCCCGGTATGAAGAGCAGTATGAAGAGGCTCGGGTTAACCGTGTGTCGTGACCGAGGTGTGACCGAGACCGAGGGGTGTCGTGGCCGAGGTGTGTTGTGACCGAGGTGTGACCGAGACCGAGGTGTGTCGTGGCCGAGGTGTGTCGTGACCGAGGTGTGTCGTGGCCGAGGTGTGTCGAGGCGGAGGTGTGCCGTGGCCGAGGTGTGCCGTGGCCGATGTGTGTCGTGGCCGAGGCGTGTCGTGGCCAAGGTGTGTCGTGGCCGAGGTGTGTCGCCGATGTGTGTCGTGGCCGAGGTGTGCCATGGCCGAGGTGTGGGTCCGAGGTGTGTCGTGACTGAGGACCGGGGTGTCCGAGGTGTGTTGTGACCGAGGTGTACACCTTGGTCGAGCTCGGACCTCGGTCGGTGCGCACGCCTTGTTTGAGCTCGGACATTGTTCGGTGCGCACACCGTTGTCGAGCTCGGCCCTTGGTCGGTGCGCACACCTTGGTCGAGCTTGGACCTTTGTCGGTGCGCACACCTTGGCCAAGCGCAGCGAGCGCCGAGCGCAGCGAGCGCCGAGTGCAGCGAGTGCCGAGCGCAGCGAGCGCCGAGTGCAGCGAGTGCCGAGCGCAGCGAGCGCCGAGCGCAGCGAGCGCAGCGAGCACCGAGCGCAGCGAGCGCAGCGAGCGCCGAGTGCAGCGAGCGCCGAGTGCAGCGAGTGCCAAGCGCAGCGAGCGCCGAGCGCAGCGAGCGCCAAGCTCAGCGAGCGCAGCGAGCGCTGAGCGCAGCGAGCGCCGAGCGCAGCGAGCGCCAAGCGCAGCGAGTGCCGAGCGCGGCGAGCGCCCGTGCGCCTCGCCGCTTGGGCCCAGCGCGGCGTGCGCTGGCGTGTGCCGGCGTGCGCCGGCGTGTGCCGGCGTGCGCGCGCAATGCGCGCATGCAGCACGCCCGGCCCTATTTTTGAACGGAACCCACACAAATGGCAAATTTCATCAGCACAGATGCAGTGGGAATCCAATTCTCCCGGGCGAATCAAGGTGCGCGCGGCACAACACAGCGGCTCCGCGGCACAGTGGCGCGGCACCCGGCCCCCGGCGGCGCGGCGCAGCGAGGCGAGCCACCCCCAGCCTCCTTGCAGGCGCCACTGGCCCATGGCCACCGGCAACGCCGGCAACGCCGGCAATGCCGGCAACGCCGGCAACGCCGGCAACCTCATGGGCATGCCCGACGACACCTTTGCCATGGTGTTGGCTGCGATCGACCAGCCGCAGGCCGCTGCATGCATGCTCGCCACGTGCCAGCGCGTTGGCGTGGCGCTTCGGGCCCCGACGCGGTGGCGCCTTCCACGGGACCGGGTGCACCGATGATCGTCCAAGTCCAAGCCGTATCCACCCTGCGCTTGCGCGACGTGGGCGAAGAGCCGTTCCATCGCCCGGCTCTGGAGCTGGCCTCCGCCTGCGGTTGGGTGCAACTCTTCCCGTTGCTGGTCCGCCCCGCGGCGCGACCGTTCATATACAACTTCGCGGCCACTGGCGGCCACCTCGCGCTGCTGCAGTGGGCGCGCGCCCAAGGCGCCCCGTGGGACGCGTACACCTGCAAGTGGGCGGCCCAAGGTGGCCACCTCGAGCTGCTGCAGTGGGCGCGCGCGCAGACCCCACCAGCTCCATGGGACGAGGAGACCTGCGCGTGCGCAGCAGGTGGCCACCTCGAGCTGCTGCAGTGGGCGCGCGCCCAAGGCGCCCCGTGGGACGCGTTGACCTGCACCGAAGCGGCCTACGGCGGCCACCTCGCGTTGCTGCAGTGGGCGCGCGCCCAGACACTGCCCGCCCCATGAAACGTGTCGACCTGCGCGTACGCAGCCTTCGGTGGTCACCTCGAGCTGCTGCAGTGGGCGCGCGCCCAAGGCGCCCCGTGGGACGCGTCGACCTGCATGTACGCGGCCCAAGGCGGCCACCTCGAGCTGCTGCAGTGGGCGCGCGCCCAAGGCGCCCCGGAATGAGAGGACAGAGGGTTGGCCCAGAGCGCGCGCGCACGTCTGCGCGTGCGCAAGCACGCGTGCGTGCGCGTGCGGTTAACCAGCCCAGGTGCACGTCGCACCCCATTGGCCGGGTGCGCGGGTGCGGGCGCCTGGGTCCAAGCGGCCAGGTGCGCAGGTGCGGTCGCTGTGTGTGCTGCGCTCGCCTCTGGACGTGGTCGCTGCATGCGCTGAGCTCGCTGCGCTCTGTGTGTGTCGAGCGATACCCTGCGATCCAGCTCGCTGCGCCGCTTCTTGTGTTCCCGTGAAACTCGCTGATGAAGCGGCCACACCTCCTGAAGCGGTCATGACACACCTCCTGAAGGGGACACCTCCTGAAGCGGCCACACCTCAGTCACGACTACCTCGGTCACGACACAACTCGGACCCCTCCTGAAGCGGCCACACGTCGGTCACGGCACACCGGGCGGGGTCTGGGCGCGCCCAGGGCGCCCGCTGCAGCAGCTCAAAGTGACCGCCGCAGGCCGCCCAGGCGGCGCTCTAGGTGATTAACTGGATCCATAGAGCGGGTGGGTTCTGAGCGCGCGCCCACTGCAGCAGCTCGAGGTGGCCGCCGCTGGCCGCAAGCATGCAGGTATACTCGTCCCATGGAGCTGGTGGGGTCTGAGCGCGCGCCCACTGCAGCAGCTCAAGGTGGCCGCCATCAACCGCGCCGCTGCAGGTGGCCTCGTCCCATGGAGCTGGTGGGGCCTGGGCGCGCGCCCACTGCAGCAGCTCGAGGCGGCCGCCATCGGCCGCGCCGCTGCAGGTGGCCTCGTCCCATGGAGCTGGCGGGGTCTGGGCGCGCGCCCACTGCAGCAGCTCGAGGTGGCCGCCGCGGGCCGCGTTGCCGCAGGTGGCCTCGTCCCATGGAGCTGGCGGGGTCTGGGCGCGCGCCCACTGCAGCAGCTCGAGGTGGCCGCCAGTGGCCGCGCCGCTGCAGGTGGCCTCATCCCACGGGGCGCCTTGGGCGCGCGCCCACTGCAGGAGCGCCAGGTGGCCGCCTGCGGCCGCCTGGGCGGCGGTGCAGGTCCTCTCGTGCCATGGAGCGGGTAGGTTCTGGGCGCGCGCCCACTGCAGCAGCGCGAGGTGGCCACCTTGGGCCGCCCACTGGCAGGTGTACGCGTCCCACGGGGCGCCTTGGGCGCGCGCCCACTGCAGCAGCGCGAGGTGGCCGCCTTCCGCTGCGAACGCGCAGGTCCACTCGTCCCACGGGGCGCCTTGGGCGCGCGCCCACTGCAGCAGCTCGAGGTGGCCACCTTGGGCCGCCCACGCGCAGGTCGACGCGTCCCACGGGGCGCCTTGGGCGCGCGCCCACTGCAGCAGCTCGAGGTGGCCGCCACCGGCCGCGGCCTTGCAGGTCCGTTCCTCCCACGGGGCGGGCGGGGTCTGGGCGCGCGCCCACTGCAGCAGCTCGAGGTGGCCGCCACCGGCCGCACGCGTGCAGGTCTCCTCGTCCCACCGAGCTGGTGGGTCCTGGGCGCGCGCCCACTGCAGCAGCTCGAGGTGGTCACCGCTGGCCGCCCGGGCGGCGCTGCAGGGGGACGCGTCCCACGGGGCGCCTTGGGCGTGCGCCCACTTCAGCAGCTCGAGGTGGCCGCCACGGGCCGCAGCCCGGCAGGTGTCCTCGTCCCACCGAGCTGGTGGGTTCTGAGCGCGAGCCCACTGCAGCAGCTCGACGTGGCCGCCGCTGGCCGCGTGAGCGCAGGTTGCCTCGTCCCACGGGGCGCCTTGGGCGTGCGCCCACTGCAGTAGCTCGAGGTGGCCGCCTTGGGCCGCGGCGCTGCAGGTGTCCTCGTCCCACGGGGCTGGTGGGGTCTGGGCGCGCGCCCACTGCAGCAGCTCGAGGTGGCCACCTTGGGCCGCGGCAATGCAGGTGTCCTCGTCCCACCGAGCTGGTGGGGTCTGGGCGCGCGCCCACTGCAGCAGCTCGAGGTGGCCGGCACCGGCCGCCTGGGCGGCCCTGCAGGTACCCCCCCAGGAGAAGGCGGGAGCGTGCAACCGCCCCCATTCGACAACCTTGAGGTGGTTGTGCCGCACGGCCTGCATCAGCGTCTCGTCGCTCCAGTGCTCCCCGTGCGCGACCAGCCCCGGGAGCAACTCCACCCAGCCGTGCGTGGCGGCCAGTTCAAGGCCTCTGCCGCCTGGGCCGCGGTGCGACGTCGCAATGGGCGAGAGCAGGAAGACCGACATGGCCTGGACTTGGACCACCAGCGGCGCGCTGGGTCCCAGCTCACTCGCGGAGACTGGTGGAACCGGAACCGGAACCGGAACCGGAACCGGAACAGGAACCGAACCCAGACCCAGAACCGGAACCCGAACCGGAACCAGAACCGGGACCGGAACCGCCACGCGAACGCGCCGGCACGTGGCGAGCATGCGCGCTGCGGCCTGCGGCTGGTCGATCGCAGTCAGCACCAGCGCAAAAGCGTCGTCTGGCAAGCTCATGAGGTCAACGTCGTCCGCGCACACCGCTTCGACCGGCGTCCCCGTCTTGGTCGCAACGGCGTGTGTGCCGCGCAGCGACGCGACGAGGGGCGGCACTCAAAGCCCGACATGCACGCTTGCGCTCGCCCACCTTGCGCTGGGCTCCGCGACCTTCATCCACAGTGGCCTCGGCGGGGTTCGAGTCCATGGCGATCTGCACCTTGTAGCAGGTGACGATGGGAGGTGTCGGTGGGGGGGGAGGGCGTGTCAGGGGGGG
>Ga0209390_10008498_pt1 | contig 12653 bp, 10 predicted proteins | sample BON01_FD_187212 | JGI IMG/M metagenome (GOLD analysis project Ga0209390, IMG submission 187212) | Freshwater microbial communities from Lake Bonney liftoff mats and glacier meltwater in Antarctica - BON-01 (SPAdes) (version 2) | ecosystem: Environmental > Aquatic > Freshwater > Ice > Glacier... | reverse complement strand
AAAAAAAAAAGGCAATTGGTGAGCCTAAGTGGGAAAATACGCGGAGCGATGAAAAACAGACACGCGTCCTATTCCGATTAAGCCTGTGTCCTGGCTTGTTCCGTGCCGCTTTGATGATCGCTAGCCAGGCATCTACAGCGGACGACCACATTGGCTGGAACCAAAAAAAACCTCGATGCATCACTTGGTCTTCTGGCCACACGCCGGCGCCTGGGGCGCCGGGGTAATTTATTCCGCCATGCGCTCAGCTTTTGTGGTGTGAGTTGTATGTATGAAGAATTTCACAAAAAAATAAAAATAAAATAAAAATCGGTGAGCCTACGTGGGGAAAATACGCGGAGCGATGGAAAAAATTACTTGCGTTCGATTCCGATTTAGCCTGTTTTATGAACTCATGTACCTTGAATATGTACGCATTCACATACAGGGTACACCAGGCGGAATACGCTATTGGTATTCCTGTGGCTGCGCCACAGGCATGAGCAGGCCCTAGTAGCACTTATAAACAAACGCAACGGCTAACGCGGAGGGAGGAAAACCAAAGGCCGTTATAATCAAAGGCAGCTAAATGGCTAGATAAATTAGGCCAACACAATTAGAGAAAACAACGGTTATTCGTGGTTATTCGCGTTTTTGCAATGAAATGGTCGTCCTCTGCTCGCGTCGAAAATTTCTCTATGCAATAGGCAAACTAGGGCCTGCTCATACTTATCTCCGGCAAGCAGAAGGCGTGCTCCTGCGCGCCTTCGACGACCGGAGCCGCGTACGCGGCTAGCGGTGCGCGGCGTGCCTACAGGCGCGCCTTCGCACGCACTCTGCCTAGCAGGCTCCCCTATGGGGTGGCCTGGTTACTGGTAGAGTATTGTTTGCGCGTGCGCCAGTGTTGGGGCTGTTGATATGTTTCCGTGAATAATCCGTATTCGGGTTAACCCCACTTAGGTTAACCCGATTCGACACCTAAGTCGGTGACTTAGGTGTCGAAGGGTTAAGGGTTAACCCGTGGTTGAGGGTGAACTTATACCCCCTTAACACTCTTGGGAGGGGGGGGTATGCAGATACGCACGTCCCCCATCTGACGTTTCTCCATGTATACCCTACATAGCAACGGGTTAACCCACCTAAGTCGGTGAGCCTACATGTTGCGGAGGACAGAATACAATAGGGTATTCGATTCATATTTAGCCCGTTTCGTGAATACAGTAACCTTTAATATGTACATCGGGTAACCTCGTATGCAGGCTTAACCAGGCGGCATACGTTATTCTTATTCTTATGGCTGCGTCCCAGGAATACGTGAATACCTATTCAACACATAGGTCGGTGCGACTTTGGCGGGCATGTGGCGGACCTTCGGCACATTGTATCGGGGTAGCCCCAGGGCTTCCTGCTGGGATGCGAGTTAGCCTTTACAAGATATTGTTTCACTTCAAATCTTTATCGTGAGAGTCTATCATTCTTTTATTGCCCCGACCCACCTGCAACGCCTACACCATTGCAATACCACTGCACGACCATTGCGCAATATACGGCCCACCACCGACCCCCCCCCTTGTATGCCATACACCATACACGATTGGTGATTGCAATCTTGTGTGAAGGCCAAGATCCTGGGGGTTGAATTGGTATTCACATATCCCTGGGACGCAGCCACAAGAATACGAATAACGTATTCCGCCTGGCGAACCCTGGATTCGACAGGAACACGTATATATGCAAGGTTACTGTATTCACAAAAACGGGCTAACTGTGGATAGAATACCGGATTTTATTCTTCGCTCCGCATATTCAACATTTAGGGCCAAGATGCGAGCTTGAGCTTAGTACTTAAATAAATAAACATATATATATTATACATATGTATATATATATATATATATATATATATATATATATATATATATATATATATATATATATATATATATATATATATATATATATATATATATATATATATATATATATATACATATATATACATATACATATACATGTACATATATATATACACTCGCTTGGTCGTTGGTAGAGTGAGCCCCTCCTCTAGCCCTATAGGTATACCCCCCCCCAGTTGTATTCAAACACAAAGGAAGGACTCGTAAATGAGCAGGCCCTAGTGTGCCTTTCTAATATAAGTAAATCGACGCGAGCACACGTTGACCATTTCATTGCAAAATGGCGAAACCACGGTTGTTTCTCTAATTGTGTTGGCCTGATTTATTTAGCCATTTAGCCGCCTTCAATTATGACGGCCATTGGTTAACGTCCCTCCAGGTTAGCCGCTGAGTTATTTTAGAGTCAAACTAGGGCCTGCTCATCACATCTCCCGGTCACGGTTGCAGCCCGAGGCCATTTCGCCTAGTCAAAGGCCGTGTGTGTGTGCACCTCTGTGGCGTCTGACTCTGCTTCCTCCGTGCTGCGTACCTATATATATATATATATATATATATATATATATATATATATATATATATATATATATATATATATAATATATATATATATATATATATATATATATATATAATATATATACATATATATACATATGTATTCAAATATGTGCACCCACCCACACTCACATATATATACATCGGGATATGGCGAATGTCGCTGAAACTTAGACGCGCGCGCCGGAATTTCGGCGTTACTTGGAAGAGGTACTCGTGTAGCTGGTAATATCGGTAGCTCGGTCGGTCGCCCGAGGCTAGACTCTCCTTGCCTATTAGCAGGTGTGTGCGTGTTGTGTTATCCCTGTATAGGTGTGTAGCCTGCAATAGCGTACTGGAAAAGGAAATAGAAAACCAGGAGCGCGAGCGTGACTGTGGTGATGGCGAGGAACGCGCCGGCGTTGAAGGCGGCGATCTGCGGAGCAAAATGGAGCCAATGTGTTCACTTAGAGCACCTGCAGGTCGTCGCCGTAGACCGGTATGTGGGTCTCACGCATGCGCTTAGACCAGCCCGATATGTCGCGGGTGGCCTCAAACGCCTCCGCGTCGTCAGCGCCCATGTACGCATTCCCTCCGAAGATGACGAGCTTCTCCACCGCAGGTCTGTTCGAGGCAGCGAGCATCACCGCCGAGATGGCGCCGTCGCTCCAGCCCATCACCGCGTACCTCTCGTGGCCGAGAGCGCGCATGACCGCCGCGGCGTCGTCGGCGTCGCGCTGGTAGAAGTCGGTGGGAAAGTCGCGCACCGGCGGGCGCGACTGGCCGTACCCGCGTGGGTCATACGACACCACCTGGAACGTGTCGGCCAGGTCGCGGAGTTGCGGCAAGTAGTCCGTCTCGGCAGTCCCCAGTCCACCCGGCATGCACAGCAGCGCTGGCTTGGGCGCCGCGCCGCTAGTCACGACGTGGAGGCCCACGCCGTTGACTGTGATCTTCTGCGACGCGCCAACCGACGTGCAGAGGCGACGGGTTGAGAACCGAAGCATGGGCCTCGCCGATAACCGCAGCATGATGACGACAAAGAGCGGCAAATTCGAAGTTGATGTGTTGACTGTGATTCACAGCGGTTTAACAGGCTTAGTTCGAAGCTTGCTGTGAAGCGGACAGCTGTGAATTGGCGTTGTGAATTGACAGCGAATAATGTCGCCTTACAATGGCAAAAACGACACCTCGTTGAAGCAGGAGCCGATTGAGGACTGCCTCGAGTGCAAGCTCATCGGCACCGGGGCGATGCTCAGCATTTCCGGCTACTTCCTGTACCTGGCGCGCAGCGCCCAGTTTGCCAACGCACCGTCGGCCGTACGATCGTTCAACATTACGATGAGCGTGACGTTTGCGTTTTCTGCATTGGGGCGCTTCTTCCTTGACGACTTTCGCAGATGGGCGCACGACCCGGATCAGGAGTGATCGCGCTCTTGCTTGAGCTGCTCCGGGTGCGTGCGAAGGTTTGCTGTGTCCGATGCCCAACTCATGTGTCTCTCCGTGATCGCGTGTTCTCCCAGTTTGTCGTTGCGCTGACCTCGCAACCATCCCTGCCTGCGGGCCAGTGGCGAGTCATGGGTGTGTTAGTGCTGTGACAAGGCGTAGCGGGCGGTCGTGCAACCTCGTTGTGGTATATGTGTGACGTGTGTATGCGGCGGATGTATTTGTATTTATTGTATCTATTGCTATTGCTATTGTTTTCACGTGGTATATGTACGGGCCACAAGTTACGTAACGGGTTACCCGACCGTGGTGCTCCCTCGTGCTCGCACGATTAATCTGCAACACGCCGGCGGAGAGCTCTGGCGTGGCGCCGCGGCCCTGTACGCGCGTGTACGCGGCGTGTACCGTGTACGCGCGCGTGTGCTCTGGTGCTGGTGCTGGTGGCGCTGCGCTGCCGAATATTTACATACACATGCATACATACGTGCTCGCACAACTAATTTTGCACCTTTACTCGAGATGTGCGTGAGTTCCGTGTGGTGTGGTCCACATACTACACTGCACAGACACGTAGCGTATGCTGCTGCTGCTGCTGCCGCCGAGGCCGATCGGCGACAGAGTCAGAGTGCGAGCAGCACAGAGCAACCACAGCCACAGCAGCGAAGACTGACCTCTCGTTCAATACCCTTCGCGCACGTATGCGCGCGCCACAAACTGTTAACAAACTGTGCGACATTCTCCTCCGTGGTAGTCACCGCCCGGGCCCTCTGCTCGCCCCGTTGCCCTCAGCAAATACAAATACTTCAAGCACAGAGAACCGACCCCCCCCCCCACCCCCACACCTCCCTCCCCAGATCAAATATATTTATAACCCGATATATAAGTATTATATGTGTGTGTGTGTGTGTGTATCTACTATATCTATAAATAAATCGGGTTAACCCAGCCGCCCCCACCACACCACACCACCTCTCTACCTCTACCCCTCCACACTCGGTAGCTGTGTGCAAGGGAGAGCAGCACAAGCACAGCAGGGACAGGGCGCGGCCCTATGCCCTATATATATAATAATAAAGGGAAAGGGTCGTAAAAAAAGGCAACTTATCAGCAGCTACACTCAATCAATAGGTTCCGACTCCTTTTTACATAGTCTGGAGAGATTGAGAACTGAGCCAAGTTGCAAGTTGTAATAATAAGTGGCAGGAACGTGTTGGTGTTGAGTGTAGCTGCTGCTATATTATATATATATTACTATCTATTTTCTAGATTGCCTCCTTTCAAAATTTTCAAGCGCCGCCCTGCTGGCCGCCCTTGCTTGCACACACCCTCGGTATCATAGGCGGGGCGCGTGGAGAAGCACAACGTTAAACCTCCGCCATATAGTCTATATATATAGAAGACTCAAGGGGCTCATAACCCCCCCTGCGGTATTGTCTTCGAGCACATGAATCACGCCCCCCTGCCGGTATTGACCAAGGACGCCCCCCCACACCCCCACCCCACCTCGAAACCCAGTGAACCCAGCTAGAACTTGGTTCCGCAGCATGGAGAGCTTACGTGGGCAATCCCGGATTCGGTATTCATTGCCGCCCCCTGGATTCAGTGAATCTGGGATTCATCTGGCGAGCGCCACTGGCCACTGGTACACCCCTTGCATTCCGTTGGATTCACGTACAGGGTACAGGTACATGGATTCATATAATGGGCCAAAACGAATCTAGATTCGGGATTTATTTTCCTCGCTGCGCGGATTTCCCACGTAGGAAGGAGAGGTATGTAAACGATGCCCCGCGGCTCGGATTCGCCCATTTTTTCGTATCAATCAATCAATCAAAGGTCCTCACTCACAAAGCCACATGCGGGCAAAGGAGAAGCCACATCCCAGCACCACCACAGGGGGGCAGCAAACCCTGCATCACGAAGTGATGCAGGCTTTCGGGGCTGTGAACGAATCGCGACAGCGCACTAGTCTGCGAAACTCGTTCGTTTAGCACGCCTGCCCGACTCCGAGCGACACGCACGCTCACCAGTCACCAGCCGTATTCGTCGAGGTAACTATAGATTTATTAATATATATATGCGTAGTCGTCGGAGCTAAAATATGGGTTTAACCCGATATTCATATCTTTATATTTGTGTACATGTATACTTGTACGTATATACACTCACAAACGCACACACACACATGTCCATGAAAATAGGTATAGAAATACGTATGCAATCTATATATCTGTATACTATGTGTGAGGGTGTGTATCCGATGCTATACTTACCCCCCCAGGACCCCCCCCAGAGGGCCAGCAGAACAGCGCCCACAGCGTACACCGCCACAACACTGCAGCTTCGCCGCGCCACATCCCTAAGGGCGGGAGACAATTCCACGGACGCGCCGACCCCACTCAATCCCCCGGGCGACCCATTGTCGACTGCAAAATACCTCGAACAGAAAACTCGCCGATTTTTTTCAAGTTTATGCACGCGTGCTCTTTCTCGTTTCCTCGGATTAGCCCGAGATTAACCCGACGCTTGATCAATCAAATCAGGCCGTCCGGATAAAACAGTCCGGGTTTATCAAGACATTTAGCCGAGTTAAAGGTGCTCTGCAGCTACTAAGTAAACGCCATATGTAAAATCGCTTTGCTCAGGTACCTGAGCGAATTTCGGTTTCAAGTTCTGACGGCGATCACCAGCAATTTAACCAAGATTTACCCATGAAACCCGGAATAATTCGGAACAAGTGATTGAAGAGTCGAAACTGAAACCGTCGTTCATTATGAGTCACAGCACCAAAGTCATTAGTACACGTTGAATAAGAGAAACTGCTTGAGAATTACTTAAGCGCACAGGGCACCTTAAACCCGAAAAGGAGGAAGAACACGCTCCCCCCCCCCAAAATTCATCACCGAAATGTGACGAAATCAACGAGTTTTCTTTTCACGGTAACTTGCAGTCAACAACAGGTGATCACCAGTCGCAGTCGTCGGGCGCCATGGCGCGGCTCGGCCTTTACAAGCTATTGTTTTACTTCTAGTCATGTGCGCACAAATCAATCGTCCTTTCATTCTTCCGGCCCGCCTGCATTGCCCACACTGTTGCAATACTATTGCACGGCTGTTGGGCAACATACAACCCCCAACCCGACCCCCTTATGTATGCCATACACCATACGATATTGGCAATGGCAATATCGTGTAAAGGCCATGGCGCGGCCCGCGGCACAAAGGATCTCGATCTCCGCTTCAGTCTCGATCGGCCACACACACACACAGATGCACACATATCCATGTATATAGATATAGACACGTTTGATATCTATCTATATCTATATCTATATCTATATCTATCGATATCTATAAATATAAATATATACATATATTTATATATATATGTATATAGATACATACATATATATATATATATATATATACTATATGTGTGTGTGTGTACCCTGGGTAACCCAGATAATCACTAGTCGTAGTCGTCGGGTGCCATGGCGCGGCCCGCGGCGCGAAGCAGCTCGATCTCAGCTTCGGTCTCGATGGGTCACACACACACGCACACACATCCATGTATATAGATACAGAAACGTTCATATATATATATCTATATCTGTCTATATCTATATCTATATCTATATATGTATGTATATATCTATATATGTATGTGTATATCTATATCTATATCTATATATATATATATATGTATACATATATATGTATAGATATTTACACGTTTCCATATCTATATACTCTACATGGATATGTGTGTGTGTATCACCCCATGTGATCACCAGTCGTAGTCGTCGGGCGCCATGGCACGGCCTGCGGCCCGAAGCAGCTCGATCTCAGCTTCGGTCTCGATCGGCGTCAGGTTGAGCATGCGCAACCGGCGCTCCTGGCAACGGGAACAAGGAAGCATATAAAAAACGAAAACAGAAACACGGGACGCATATAGAACACATCTCCATATATATCTATAGATCGATTTCTACCTGTCCATCTCATATACACACATACAGTAGCCACAGCCACACACAAATATATAGATCGGCGTCAGGTGGAGCATGCGCAACCGGCGCTCCTGGAAACGAAACAGGAGGTAGCGATGAGAGGAGAGAGAAGGACTTGGCCTTTACAAGACATTGTTTCATTTGAAGGCGTATGCGCACGCGTAAATAATGCTCTTTGCAAACAGCACCTTTGTTCGGGCACCCCACCCCGGGTTGACCCGAGTACATCTCTATCTGTCTATCCATCTGCCTGCCCATCTCTATGTTTGTATACATGTACACAAATATATATATACACACGTTGTAACAGCCACGCACACGAATATCTCGATCGGCGTCAGGTTGAGCATGCGCAACCGGCGCTCCTGGAAACGAAACAGGAGGTAGCGATGAGAGGAGAGAGAAGGACTTGGCCTGTACAAGACATTGTTTCATTTTAAAGGTGCTCTGTAGCTACTAATTAACCGCTATGGTTAAATTCGCTTTGCTCATGTACATGAGCGAGTTTCGACTAAGAGTTTCGTCGTTTTGATTATAGTAAACTCGAAGCCGTTTCACTTAGGCGCACAGGGAACCTATAAGGCGTATGTGCACGAGTCAATAATGCTCTTTGCAAACAGCACCTTTGTTCGGGCATCTTACCCCCCCCCTTCTCTGTACACACTATTGCGCAATGTATTGTTGCCCCCCGACCCCCCGTTATTGCAATACATACCATACAATATTGGTAGTGAAAATATCGTGTAAAGGGTTAACCCGCGGCCCGAAGCAGCTCGATCTCCGCTTCGGTCTCGATCGGCGTCAGGTTGAGCATGCGCAACCGGCGCTCCTGACAACAACAAAAGGAAGGCTAAAGGTGCCCTGCAGCTACTAACCAAGCGCCATAAGTAAATTCGCTTTGCTCATGTACATGAGCGATTTTTGTTGTTACGTTCTGTTGAACTTCTCACGGCGATCACCAGTGATTTACCCCATGAAACCCGGAAGAACTCGGAACAAGCGATTGGCTGAGGAGAAACAGAAACCGTCGTTCATTATGAGTCACAGCCCCAGAGCAATTAGTACAGTTTGATTATGAAAACCTGTCTCGATTTGCTTAGGTGCACAGGGCACCTTTAACCACACGTCGGACCTCACGAGAGTGTACGAGAGACTAATTTAGGAATCATATAGTACGCATATCCATATAAGTATATATCCATATGTCTACCTGTCCATCTCTATCGGGTGAACCCCACAGATATCTATATAACTGTATATTCGTATAGCTACCTGTCCATCTCTATGTGTGTATACATGTACACATATAGGTAGTCGGACGTCACGAGGGTGTAAGAGATACGAACTAAGGAATCATTTAGTACACATCTTCATATATATATATATCCATATGTCTACCTGTCCATCTCTATGGTTGTATACATAAACATATACATGTACATATATACAGACATAGCCACACATATAGACACACACACATAACTGTATCGGCTTCAGGTTAAACATGCGCAACCGGCGCTCCTGCCAACGCAAACAAAGGAAGCATTTAGTACACATCCATATACACTATATCCTTATGTCTACCTGTCCATCTTTATGTCGGGTGAACCCCACAGATATCCATATAACTGTATATTCGTATAGCTACCTGTCCATCTCTATGTTGGTATACATGTACACATATACGTATGTATACATATAGCCAGACACAGACATACACACATATCTCGATCGGCGTCAGGTTGAGCATGCGCAACCGGCGCTCCTGGCAGCGAAAACAAAGTATTTAGTACACGGATAGATAACCCCCCGTGTGAATGTGAACACAACAACCCGGATCCCCTAGATGCGCGACTGTTCCCCTCCGTGGTGCGCAGTGATGCGGGGACCGGTGCGACTGTGGGCACCGGTACGAACAGTCAGACGCTAGAGCTGGCTGTAGTCCTTGCTCGTTCAAGGTTGTTCAAAGTCGGTTACCGCTCTGTACCGACGGTACAAAGCGGTCACTATAACACACTAAAAGGATATCCCGACAGGATGAATCCCGTTTCCACTTCCGGTGGAATGAGTCTTGTTCCGGTGGAATGAGTCCTGCTCCTAACCCTCGCGTGGCAGTGCCCCCGCGTTAGAGTACTAAGCGCCGTGGCACGCTGGTGTTAGCTATCGCCGCTGCCGTGACCATCGACGACGCATCTTTTCTCTTGACGCATCTCCATGTATCTATACATCCATCTGTCGACCTGTCCATCTCGATGTTGGAATACATAAACATATACATGTACATCTATACACACATAGCCACAGATATAGACACACATATCTCGATCGGTGTCAGGTTGAGCATGCGCGACCGGCGCTCCGGGCAACGAGAGTGACGTAGAAATCAAAATACGAGAGTGTATGCACGTACATATATATGTATGTATATTTATATTTAGAACTATTGAAAAGATATAGTAGAGCTAGGTGTACAGTTGAAATATATATTCTATGTACAGATTCATATACAGATGTATATCGGGTTCACCAGATTCACGTGTATCGGGTTGAACCTAGAGATATGTATGCATGTCTATATCTATATTTTATATAGGTAGATAGGTAGAGATATGACATATGTCCTCACCTGATAGTTCGGGTTAACCCGAGCGCAAGCTATCTATATGTACCTATATATACACATCTCTCTCTATACATATATGTCTGTATGCATATATATATATGTCTGTAGGTCTGTGTCCTCACCTGGTAGTACTCTAGGCCGTCGAGGGCGGTGAGCTGAATGCAAAAGGTCGAGGCGGTTACAACGCACAATATCTATATGTATCTACGTGTACGCACCTCTCGCTCTTTCTATATATATATATATATGTATGTATATATATAATGTATGCCATATGTCCCCACCTGGTAATACTCTAGGCCGTCGAGGGCGGTGAGCTGCTTACGGAAGGCACCGGCGGTCGCCTAAAGCGCACGCTATCTATATATATATATATATATATATACGCATCTCTCTCTCTATGTATGTATGCATGTATGCATGTATGTATGGGTGTATGTATATGACATATTCCCTCACCTGTTAGTACTCGGGTTAACCCCCCCCCCGGGTTAACCCTTAACCCCGGGGTTAACCCGAGCAAACGCTATCTATATGCATCTATATATACGCATCTCCCGTTATATATATATATGTATTTATGCATGTATGTTTGTATATATATATATATTATGTAGGCCTATATCCTCACCTGGTAATACTCGAGGCCATCGAGGGCGGTGAGCTGTTTACGGAAGGCGCCAGCCGTCGCCTGCAGCACGCTATCTATATGTATCTATATGCATCTATGTATTCGCATCTCTCTCTCTCGAGATGCATGTATGTATATACGTATGTGTGTCTATGTCCTCACCTGATAGTACTGTACGCCATCTAGGGCCGTGAGCTGCTTACGGAAGCGCACGCTATCTATATGCATATCTATATGTATATATATATACGCATCTCCCTTTATATATATGTATGTATGCATGTATGTTTGTATATATATATATATTGTATGTCTATATCCTCACCTGGTTATACTCGAGGCCACCGAGCGCCGTTAGCTGCTTACGGAAGGCGCCGGCCGTCGCCTGAGCGCACGATATCTATATGTATCTATATATACACATCTCTCTCTATATATGCATGTATATATGTATGCATGTAAATATATATATCCTCACCTGGTTATACTCGAGGCCATCGAGCGCCGTTAGCTGCTTACGGAAGGCGCCGGCCGTCGCCTGAGCGCACGCTATCTATATGTATCTATATATACACATCTCTCTCTATATATGCATGTATATATGTATGCATATAAATATATATATCCTCACCTGGTTATACTAGAGGCCATCGAGCGCCGTTAGCTGCTTACGGAAGGCGCCAGCCGTCGCCTGAGCGCACGCTATCTATATGTATCTATATTTACACATCTCTCTCTATATATGCATGTATATATGTATGCATGTATATATATATGTCCTCACCTGGTAGTACTCGAGGCCGTCGAGCGCCGTTAGCTGCTTACGGAAGGCGCCCGCCGTCGCCTGCAGCGCACGCTATCTATATGTATCTATATATACGCATCTCTCTCTATATATGCATGTATATATGTATGCATGTATATATATATGTCCTCACCTGGTAGTACTCTAGGCCGTCGAAGGCTGTGGGTTAAATGCGGAAGGCACCGGCCGTCGCCTGCAGCGCACACTCTCTATATGTATCTATATATACGCACCTCTCTCTCTTTCTCTCTCCCCCCTCTCTCTCTCTCTCTCTCTCTCTCTCTCTCTCTATGTATGTATGCATGCATGCATATATATTATGGTTGTATCGCGATGCAGAGGTATTGGTCCCCCCTCTGGTATTCCTTCCTCAGGACACTGTTTTTGTTGGCTGCCGATCTACGTCGGCACCCTTCGTTTGGGCTTCATCCGCCTGCGTGACCGGTTGGTTTTGGCATCTTGGGAATACGCCTCCCCGCTCTACTGTCTAATATATGTGTCCTCACCTGGTAGTACTCTAGGCCATCGAGGGCGGTGAGCTGCTTACGGAATGCACCGGCCGTCGCCTGCAGCGCCCGCCGCTCCGCGTAACGGATCGCCGCGAGACGATATTCACGCGACGCACGCGGCGCTTCAGCAAGCACGGCAAGGTCCTGTGGGGCGAGAAAGAATATATATATTATATATATATATATATATATATATATATA
>Ga0209390_10008495_pt1 | contig 12656 bp, 12 predicted proteins | sample BON01_FD_187212 | JGI IMG/M metagenome (GOLD analysis project Ga0209390, IMG submission 187212) | Freshwater microbial communities from Lake Bonney liftoff mats and glacier meltwater in Antarctica - BON-01 (SPAdes) (version 2) | ecosystem: Environmental > Aquatic > Freshwater > Ice > Glacier... | reverse complement strand
GAAGAAGATGTGAGCAAACCACCGATATCTCAAATCTAAAATAGATTTGAGCGCATAGACCCTCAATCAAGGGTACTAAACTACTTTTTATAGTAATAAAAGCAATCATCATCATCAGTGTGTACGTTGGTTCAAAGTTGTGACATCAGCGTATACATTTGCTTACACGCTCGCTACAGGATGTGCATATGCGCTCATGTATGTACAGTTTGGTCATTTAGCGTTGGTGGAACGAGAATGGGGGGGTTTAGCTAGTCTATGAAAGAACTTGTTGCTTGGCATGGGGGGTTATTTTTGACAGGAGGAAAGATAGGGGTGTTGTCTGTGTCTTCTCTATTTTTAACGCGGGTGGAAGTGTATGTGGGTGTGTGTGTGTATACGCACACACACACACACGCTGCACAGATGGGTCACTCGGATGTGAGCCCAGGAGTCGGGATGAGACACCTGGAGGACCCGAAGAATCCAGATGGATTAATTCTCGGCATACATATATTCGTATATGTGTACAAAGTACACATGTGTATGTATATGCTAGGAGGCGGGATGAGATCTTGGACTAACTGCTTTTTCCTTTAACATGTTTTTTCTTCCGGACAAGAAAAGCAAAAGATGTGAACTCAAACCACCGATAATCTCAAATCTACAATATAAGATTTGAGCACATGAACCCTCAATCAAGGTTACTAAACCACTGTTTATAGTAATAACAGCAATCATCATCATCATTATCATCAAACCAATACAGGGGAATCGTTATGGACCATGGATTTCATCAGAGGGGAGCCCAGAGGCATGTACCCACGAAGACAACCACACTTGCCTTAACCCGTCTTGACCTGGGTTCGCAGGATCCTATGTCACCCTTTACCTTAAATACGTCGCTGGCTGATCTTTTCCTTTTCCTTTTCGAACTTAACCAGCAACTTCCATGTTGACGACCAGGACTTGCCTGAATGGCTCTATTGTACGGGAAAGTCCAAAGTTGGTGAATAACGAAGAATCTATTCATTGCCAGCAAAATCCCTCCAGCAGAATTCGAGTACTGCAAAACATCGGTGGGATCCACCAATGCATCCTCTTTTATAATCTAGATGTAGGTACATGGGTGCATAGATGCCTCACCTAAACACCCACATGTACTGACATCTAGAAAATGAAAAAGGACACATTGGCGAATCCCACTGGCGTGTCCCCCCTAATGTCCCCTCTCAAATTCTGTGGAAAGCATAGAACTTGTTCTGTGGAATCATAGAATTTAGTTGAAATTGTTCTTCACGTTAGGAACAGAAGTGTGTCTCCACGTCTCATGTGGTGCCGAAGTTCTAGAGATTTGAGGGGACCGGTTGTATTTGGTCAGGCTGATCTTTCATTTCAATATCACACTTTTCGCTCTCACATTTGTATATGCAATTCACATGGACAGGGACGTACACGTTGAAACACGGACGTTTCGCCGTTTCGCTGAGTTGCTTAACCACACAGAACGCGTTGCATTTTTTTTGTGACTGGACCCTGATGAGTAGTCTTCAAGCCTGTCGGGTTTGTGTAGTGTTTAATTCTTTATTAGCAATACACACCTCAGAATCTAATTTGTTTAATTCATGCATCAATTCATTAACTTGATAGATTAACTTTGGCCGGTGTATATTGCGTAAGATGGCGCAACTGGCCACATACGCATTGGGCCCAAGAAATGGCTCGGACACAGATAGATCTAGGGCCATCGCGAACTCCCGTGGACCATTCACACACACATACACACTCACACACACACGCAATTCATTTATTCACACACACATACACACTCACACACACACAAACCCAACATCTACATTTGCACACACACATATCCACAGGAAAAAGAGGGTCGGGGGTAAGACTTACTTGGATAGAGTTTACACACCGTCTTTTCTATCTTCGTATGGTATGTCAACGTTACAACAGGCCAAAGCGGACGCCCAGTACCCCACAACAGATTACAGGTCGTATTAAACATATCATCATCGACATTTTGAGAACCAGTTCTGGACCACCAATTTGTTCTTGAGACATGTCAGTCCACGGATTGTTTTGCCTAGTATCAAGCTGGTCACTTTTTGAGGCCAAGTCGCCGACTGCACCCCTCTATTTAGGAGGATTACAGATGTGTGTTAACCACTAACTTGTACAATGATGAGGTTGGGTATTCGCCACCCAACAACGATGATGATGATTGCTTTTATTACTTTCGAAAGTAGTTTAGTACCCTTGTTTGAGGGTCTATGAAGTTCAAATTCATGAGAATTTGAGTTATCGGGTTTTAGAAGAAAAGACTGCTTTCATCAAGACAAAAGGCTATAGGCTGGCCTTAATCCTCGGTCTGTCAAGTCACGAGGATCAAAACTTCATAACTTCCGAGCGACGTCGCGCCCGAAGCACGGAATCTGCAGTTGCCGCGGCGCCCCCAAATTAATATGGGCAAGGTCCAGGTCTTGTCGGCACCGACCTTCGGAGTCGAGGAAGCGAGAGGCCCGGCGCTGTTAGAAGAGCGGTGGGGGTCACGGTATCAATCATTGAAAGTAACTTTTCTGGGTACTGGAAATTTGGCGGACTTGACACGCAATGCACTGTAAATGGATTGATTTTTCCGAAAGAGCAACGCAGTGTCGACCTTTTGGAAAAATTGATCCATTGTATTATTTTTGAAACTTGAAAAAGGGATCCAAACTATTAATTTGCTGTTACCCCAGATTCCCACATCGCCATTATCCCCCTCTATCCTCGCCTCCTCCGAGGCAAGTGTACATCTCTTTGTAATACACGTAGGTCTCTTTGATATAGGTGTCTTTGTAGTAGTTGTTGGTTTCTTTGTGGTAGCTGCAGGTCTCTTTGTAATATCTGTCAGTCTCTTGGTGAAAGATGTAGGTCTCTCTGTGATAAGCGTAGGTGTCTCTGTAGTAGATGTACGTCACTTTGTAGTGGATGTTGGTCTCTTTGTGTTATGTGTGGGTCTCTTTGTGACACATGTAAATCTCTTTGTACTACATGAGATCTTTTTGTGAAAATAGTAATTTCTCTGTAATAGATGTGGGTCACTTTGTAGTGGATGTTGGTCTGTTTGTGCTAGGTGTAGGTCTGTTTGTAATACATGTAAGTCTCTTTGTGATACATGTAGATCTCTTCATGATAGATGCTAGAGCAATGCAACTTATCAGCATATGTCAATTCTGATGCTTTTTTTCAGCAACAAATTTTGAAGGACGGCCATATTTCCGTATTTACTTCGATTTTCGCGACAACCTAGTAGTAGTCTTGGCGGAACAATATTTGATGGCCGAGGGAACGGACCTCAGATAGAAGTCAGCAACCAAAGCACCCCAAAGTGCTCTTTTTTGAGGGACCGCGAAAACGTTTTTCGATGGAATCTTCTAATTTGGGGAGGTGAGGGATAAATAAATACAGCTACAATGTTATTTTGGCTGGATTTCAGTAAAGCAAAATTCGAATCCTCCAATTGTGAAAGCTTGCTTGAAAAGTGTCGAAATTGCGGTCCGAAAATTTGATCGTAGGAAACCCTTGTACTAGATGATCATGAAACGGGATACAAGAATCCACTCCACAGCCAAACTTCGGCATTTTGGAGACCACTCACGCAGAGGGGGTTTCCTACGATCAACTTGATCCTGCTATCAGCATGATAGGGTCCCATATTTTGTTTTAGCACATACGGGTTGTGTTAACACATACGGGTTTAAGGTCACAGACATTAGATCATTAAAACATTAGGTCAAAGTGTACCTGTTATAATCCCACTGCACTAAAATACCCAAAGCAAATTGACAGGAGATTGACAGGGTCAGGGTAGGTCCAATGTTCGGCGGCGTTCGGACCCATCGGCGAAGTGTGACCGGAATCAAGCCCACAGACTAGCGAATAACATTCCCTACTTTAAACCAATTGAACCACAGAAGCCGTGTTACATGTGTCGGCCGTTCACGGAGTCGAACCAACGACCGAAGGATTGACAGCAGTGGGGAAAACAACCGTAATATAGGCCGGCCAAAGATTAATTAATTATTAATTAAATTAATTGATTGATTGATTGATTAATCAATTGATTAATTAATCAATTGAAAAATTAAAAGAAGAAGATTTTGAGCTGTGATTTGTAGAAAATAAATTACATACTATATAAATAGGACAGAGTACCCATTAGGACTTTGTCAAAAATTCTGGCTTGCGGCGCATTTTGTTTGATAAATCTTGCCTGCGGCGCATTTTGTTTCATAAAAAATCTGGCCTGCGGCGCATTTTTTTCGTTTTTTTTTTGCTTAAACCGTGATGCATTTGATTTGAAGTCTCTCGTTCTGTCTACCAATTTATTGGTGGTGAAAATGATTTCAACTCCAATACTGAGTGATCATGACGACATAATTTGTACCCAATAGTAATTGCGAAAGTGGCAAATAACAAACCCTTTGTCACATCAAACCTCTTGAGATACAAATCGCACTTGTGTCACCATTTCAATTCCAAAACAGTTTATAAGCAACAAGGTACAACAGGGAGAATGCCTCATCCAAAGCCCATTTTGATATGACCAAGCACTCAGATTACCTTGTTTGAAAGGACACGTCAGAGCGCGTGGCTCGACGCTGTGACTACACCGTTGATAAAAAGCGAGTGAATTCTTGTGTACTAAAACACCTCTTTTTGGAGGGAGTTGAGCAACCAAAAAAACCGCCAAAAAAATCCGGAAATGCACTCTCCGACGCGCTACTAATGTCACGTTTTCAAAATTTCGCTCCACGCGGTTTTTTGAAACCACGCTTCGCGCAGTTTTAATTGATTATTTATTCGAATTAATTCGGGGCCAAACATTCTGAGAAGTTGTTTTCTTCACTGATTGACATCCCCTAGCTGTCACCACTACACACTAACCATTATAGTGGTCAGTGTGTGTTGTTTAGTTTCATTGAAGCGATATTGGGGAATCGTTACGGTCCCAAGGTTTCCTCACGACCGACCCAGGGGGCACGCACCCACGATTTAGAATCACCGACGTACCTCCTCACTCTATCCTCCCTCAGGACAACCTTGATCGAAAGAAACCCCCCCCCGGGGGGGGTTTCTATTTACAATGTTCCCTGATCAAGAGCCGTGTGTAAGAGATTTCACGACGAGATGCGATGGTCGCATCTCGTGGTGAAGTCTCATACACACGGCCCTTGATCAGGGAACATAGTAAGTAGAAAACCCCCCCGGGAGGGGGGGTTTCTTTCGATCAACATGGGGTGGCCGGATTCTCACCCTTCATCTTAACAACTTTCTTTCTTTCTTGGGTGGCGAAGACCCAACTTCATCACTGGACTAGGCGAGTGGTGAGCACCCGACCAATCACTTATTACCCAAGTCACTGTCCCGGAGCGGAGCCGACCTTGTTTTGAGGCCGACCCTGCTAGTTGGTAAAACAATTCACAAGGTTTGTGGGCTGGCATGTATCCTCGGGCTAACAAGTTCCAAGAATCAAGTCTCCCTATCAACCAAGAAAAGTGGCGCCCAAGAAATGGTGCCTCCCATTTGGGTGGGAAAGGCATCAAGTCGCCTCAGTGTCCTCCAAACAGTGCTCGTCACACGTATGAGACGAGATACTCTTCGGCAATGCGCACTCGGGCGAAGCCCTCTACGACTTCCTTGACCTAAACCGCACATACGCAGAAGAGACAACCAACACAGCGTGGAAAAACTACGTCGCTGCCAGATTGATTGATGTTGCTTTTATTACTTCGTAAGAAATAGTCTATTAGCTTTGCTGTGGTTATACCGGTCCCCTCCTGTCACGGAGTTTTTTTGTTTTTTTGTTTGTTTGTTGTTATAAAGCCCGAAAATCCTTACTTCGCCTCCCGCCCTGGGCTCGAAGTAAACCCCCTGAGAGTATATCTACTCGGGCCGCGTAGCTCTTCCTGCGGTCCTACCAAAGGTACACCACCACCCAGAACCACTCTACGTGCCAACTGAGGTTAACACTCTATAAGTTGACGGGTTGGCTCGCATCCCTGGACTTACGCAAGCCCTGTACAAGTTGCATCCCCAGCCACAGAATAGCGTCCCGAGATCCCCCACTTCTGATCCCCCTAAGCGCTAACATTCAAGGCAGTCTCGTGCTTCAAATACCAACATTCAAGGGAGTCAGGGTGAGAGAAAGGGGGAGGGGGTAACTCATGAATGATTTGGTAGTTGGAAAAAGCGGCTTCCCGACAACAAAGCAAAAATAAGACTAGAACATGTGGACTCGCGTACCGGAGTCGGGGAAATTAGTGACACATCGTCATAATAATTTTTAGGAAAACAAACACAGTATGTACACAGAGCAAGAGGGTGGTGGCCTTATATATATATTAAGGAAAACAGGCACAGCACAGACATGGACACAACAGTTATGGAGGCGTGCCTGGGCAATGTACACACCTGAGTCGGGAATTTTTTTGATGCATTGTGATCATAATTTTAGCAAAACAGACACAGGATGCACGCAGAGCAAGATGTGTGTGGTACATATTTTTAGGAAAACAGGCTCGGCACGGGCATGGACACGATGGGTATGGAGGAGGTGTACATCGCCCAGGTGTACACCTGACACGTGGATATAGTCATTATATTTCTTCATGTCACAAATACCAGGATGATGTCACGGGGAGAACGCAAGCTAGACCGTTTGAAGAGAGAATCTAAGGGTGCAACCAACGAGGCGCCAAACTGTGCGGTGCCAATGCATGGCCCACAGACGAACTCTTTTCGGCGAGTGGTGGGGGAGGTGAGCATTGCGTGTGAAGTGGGGTGTTGAAGGAGGGTACAACCAAGGCCATTTTTGAAAGCTTGCCAAGGGGTGGGTGGGAGGACTCCAACGCAGGAGGTGGACCAAAAGAGGACCGCCGGCACTGGGACGTGTCATTGGAAGGTTGTGACGAGGAAAAAGTCCAAAGTTTATTGTCACCCTCGTGGGAAGCGACAGCGAGTGCCCTCAATGTTTGTGTTGATCTCGAGAGGTACGTCGTAGGCACTGAAGAAAGAAAGTAGTGTTGTATACTATATGCAATGGAGACAACAGGGGTATAGTACGTGGGATGCGCACAAGCGGTGTATGGACATGTTATGTACTCTGTTGTCTGGTATGATGGCAACATTGTCTAGTCTACCATGTGAGACTGGCATACCATTTGAAGTACTCTCTATCAGTCTAGGTAGGATTCATCCCCAAATCCATCGCAATTGATATGTTGCACACGACTCTCTTTAAATGTTGTTTACGGCCTCAGAAAACATATTTCAAAATAGAATCCCTACGCGTGCGCCTATGTGTTGTACAAATGTCATATATGTTGTCTAAGAATTACACAACATATAATATTTTACACAACATATAACAAAAATTTACACAACATATGCAAAAATTATTAGACAACATATATGAAATTCTTGAACAACATATGACTTATTTTACACAACATATGTAAAATATTTTATAAAACATATAACATTAATTTAATCAACGTACAAAAAAAATTATACAACATGTAACAAACTCTTGAACAACATATGACACATTTTACACAACATATGATTACATGCTAGACTACATATTATGGGAAAATTTGTACAACATGTATCAAACTCTTAAACAACATATGACACATTTTACACAACATATGATTACATGCTAGACTACATATTATTAAATATTAGGCAACATATCGCCTAGAACACACACCATATAGGTGTTGAATAATCAATTAGACAACATATGAGGGCAATTGGAACATATCTGAATTAATTAGACAACATGTGATTTTTTTGTAAGAACAGATGACCTTGTTTAATCTCGAATTGAAACCATATTTTGTGTAACACTATTTCATATGTTGCGTAATATACTGATATGTTGTGTAAGAATTCTGTATATGTTGTGTACTTATACAATAAAGCTATATGTTGTGTAAAATTATGTAATGTGTTACATGCTGAAATAATATGTTGTGTAAGAATTCTGTATATGTTGTGTAATTATAAAATGAGCTCATATGTTGTCTAAAATTATTTCATATGTTGCGTAGTGTACTGATATGTTGTGTAGGAATTATGTATATTTTGTGTAATAATTACACGAAATATTAATGTTGTCAAATAGTTGTTATATGTTGTCGATAATTGTCATGTATTGTTCAAGGGTTATAACACTGTCATATGTCGTGTAAGAAACTTGATATATTGTGTAACATTAGACAACAAATGTATTGCAATGTATTTTTCTGACGCCTGGCTTGCCAGTGTTTGAGACCCGGCGTAGCTCGCTTCTTACCAAGCGATTTTTCCTGTCGTTGGGGCATGGCAGTTTGTGACTAGTCTCTCGCCATTGAACCTCCTCCCACTGCGGGGCCCTCATTGTCATTATTTAGTTCGAGGTCGCCCGGGTCGATATTGGCTTTCTGGGCTGGTGTAGCGGCAACAACTTCAATCGCAGGTCTGTACGGCAAGTCCTCCTGCATCTTGTCGTCCTCCGAGACCAGCTTATGGTCACCCAGCACGATTGTCGAGTTTGGTAGGGCATCCTGAATATCATCTAGGTCAAGGCCGTGCGACAGGTGCCCGAGGTCATTGTCGTCAATGTCCATAGCTTCTTTCCCATTGTTACCATGAGGAAAGGGGCCTTTGTTAGTTAGTTCGGAAACTCTATTTGTAGCAATCATACAATAACATCCCGTTGCAAATTAATCGCCAGACCCAATGAACAATTTAAGTTCCCTTACTGGTAAATCCATTTCAGAAAAGTATTTTACTTATCGTTCAGTACAAATCTTTAAAATCATGTTCCGAGGATTTTATTTTCCAAACTCAAATTCTTCGCACAAGATTATGCGGTACTGCTTTTATTACTCAACTTGGCAACATAGTTGGCTTCTTCATTTCCGCCCGACAGAAATCTGTCGGATGGAAGATATGTGTACCAGCTGGGTACCAGTTCCTCAGAGGCATCTCGGCGGGGCCAGCCCTTGAATATTTTTGCATAATTCATGGTGACGGGGCCAGCCCTTAAATATCTTTGCATGATGCATGCGCTCGCACACATGTAGCAAACTCACAGGGAGACAGAGCCAAGGAGGGTCGAAGAAGCACTCGCAGATTCGTTGGGAGAGAGGGTTGAATCCTGTGAGACGTGAGTGGCCAGCAATGTCGTTACAGGGGTGGACAGCAATGTCATTACAGGCGCCAGAGTAGTAATGAGTGTGTGTCTCACTCCAGAGGGGTGAAGGGTTCAGCCAAGGGGTAAAGGGGAAGTTCACGAAAATTTGAGAGCGATCTGACCAGCTGGGCTCTTGCCTAATGTCAAACCCTAGGTCGGTACCCTACAGGAATTTTGATGCCCCATGTGAAATGAGGTGATTTCGTGCTCAGAAGAGACGGAGGCGACTTCGTGCTCAGAAGAGACAAACACCCTGGCCAGAGAACTTGGCAGATGCTCGGTCTCATTTCCCAGAGTGCCTCCGAGCGACCTCGGAGTTTTTGTTTACGCAAGGCGAGCGGCAGCGTGAGTGAAGTGAAGATTGCTCAGAAAGAAATGATGTAGTATTTTTGTTTGGAACTCTCAAGGTGCAGTCTTTTATTCTCACCGAAGTGAGTGATTGTGGTTTGCTGATTGTCGCCACATCTTCTACTTTTCTCAAAAGAAATGACATTTTAAAAGGAAAAAGCAGTTAGTCCAAGATCTCATCTCGCCTCTGAGCATATATATACACATGTGTACTTTGTACACATATACGAATATGTGTATGCCAATAATTAGTCCATCTGGATTCTTCGGGTCCTCTAGGTGTCTCATCCCGACTCCTGGGCTCACATCCAAGTACCCCATCTGTGCAGTGTGTGTGTGTATGTGCGTATACACACACACACACCCACATACACTCCCACCCACGTTAAAAATAGAGAAGACACAGATAACACCCCTATCTTTCCTCCTGTCCAAAATAACCCCCCACGCCAAGCAACAAGCGCTCTCATAGACTAGTAGAAACCCCCCATCTCCATTCCCCAATGCTAAATCAGACAAACTGCACATACATGCGATATAGATATATATATATTTGTATATACACATACATACACATATATATATATACACATACACATACACATACACATATACATATATATACATCCATACATATATGCATATACATGTATATACATACATACATATATATATATATATATATATGCATACATACGAATATATGCATACATATATGCATATATGCATGTATATATATAGCGCATATGCACATCCTGTAGCGAGTGTGAAGCAAATTTATACGCTGATGTTCACAACATCTGTCTAACGTACACACCTGCACATGCATGGTGTTCAACAACACCTGTGAATGCATGCGGACCCTCTGCAAAAATGCATATGGACTCGCATATACACATATACATATACATATATACATGTACACATACACACGCATACATGCATCTACATATATATATATACATACACATACACATACACATACATATATATATGGACACATATACATATACATATGCATATATATGTACATATACATTCATACATATATAAAGAGGGTCCTAAAGGATTTTCGGTGATTCAGCTGTCACCATAGCTCAGTGGTGGAGAGCGCGGCACTCACGAAAGTTAGTAATCCGTAAGGCCCCCGGTTCGATTCCGGCCGAAAACACGTCACCTCAGATTCACATGGATTTGAGCACATAGACCCTCAAGCAAGGGTTCTAAACTACTGTTTCCAGTAATAAAAGCAATTGAAAAAATATATATTCATATGCACGTATATATATATATATCTCCATATCTATCGCATATGCACATCCTGTATCGAGCGTAAAGCAAATGTGTACGCTGATGTTCACAACACCTGTCTAACGTACATGTCTGCACATGCATGGTGCTCAACAGCACGTGTGAATGCATGCCGACTCTCTGCAAAAATGCATATGGACCCGCGCATGTGCATCTATGCAAACGGTGCAGCAGCTTCTTTGTCATGGAAGCTATTGCGAACTTATCTTGGAAGCTATTGCGAACTTATCAAGAGATGGAGGCGGCGTGCTCAGAAGAGACAAACACCCTGGCCAGAGAACTAGGCAAATGCTCGGTCTCATTTGCCAGAGTGTCTCCGAGCGACCTCGGAGTTTTTGTTTACGCAAGGCGAGCGGCAGCGTGAGATGAGCAAGGCGGCAGCAGCGCAACGGCAGGCAGCCTAGTGGAAGAAGGTAGGTAGGCAGTGAGCAGGTGCACGGATCTGCGTGCTGCAGGCTTGTACTCCGGAAATGGATTGCACCCCGAAGGTGGCAGGCAACAGAGCGTGGGGGCGGTGCAGCATCGTAGTTTGGCATACGTGTCAATATGTATCGCTACCGATCGACTACGCTCGTCCGAGCTCCGTGCGCCATTCCGCTGCGAGACATCCCACCTCAACGTGTGTGTTGCTTTGTTTTATGGCCCAATATTGGGAAATTGTTACGGTCCCAGGGTTTCCTCACGCGAGCCAAAGGGGCACCGCGGCACCTACGGTTCAGAATAGCCAGCAAACCTCCTCACCCTGTCCTCACTCAGACAACCTGGAGTGGCTTGATCCTCACCCTTCACCTTAACTACGTCGCTGGCTGTATCAATCCCCTCCTCTTCCTTTCCGTACAGCCCCACAAATATCACGTTCACAAACAGGGGCTTGACAAACAGGGGCTTGTGCCTTGGCGGCTCCAGTGTCTGGGTAGGTCCAATGTTCGGCGGCGTTCGGAGTCATCGGTGAAGTGTGACCGGAATCAAGCCCACAGACTAGGGAGTAACAGTCCCTACCTCAAAGCAATTGAACCACAGAAGCCGTGTCACATGTGTCGGCCTTTAGACGGAGTCGAACCGACGACCTAATGATTGACAGCCCCTAGCTGTCACCACTACACTACACACACTCAGCACTTTAGTGGTCAGTGTGTGTTGTTTAGTTTTATTAAGACGACATTGGGGAATCGTTACGGTCCTGGGGTTTCCTCACGAGCGAGCCAGGGGGGCACGCACCCACGATTTAGAATCGCCGACGTACCTCCTCACTCTGTGCTCCCTCAGAGACAACCTGGGGTGGCCGGATCCTCACCCTTCACCTTAACTACTTTCTTTCTTTCTTGTGTGGTGAAGACCCAACTTCATCACTGGACAAGGCGAGTGGTGAGCACCCGACTAGTCATTTAGGACCTACTGTCCCGGAGCGGAGCCTACCTTATTTTGAAGCCGACCCTGCTAGTAGGTGAAACAGTTCACAAGGTTTGCGGGCGAAGCCCTCTACGACTTCCTTGACAGCAGATCACAGACCAGCCCACTGAACGGACAGAGACCTAGACCACGCATATACAGAAGAGATAACCAACACAGCATGGCATAACTACGTCCTGGTCATACCGGTCCCCTCCTGTGTGTTGCTTTGTTTTTATTAAACCGATATTGGGGAATCGTTACGGTCCCGGGGTCATTCCTTAAGGCAAGGGACCTGGGGTAGCCGGATCCTCACCCTGCACCTTAACTACGTCGCTGGCTACACCGGTCCCCTCCTCTTCCTCTTCGAACGGACCCACAACTACTC
>Ga0209390_10008493_pt1 | contig 12660 bp, 11 predicted proteins | sample BON01_FD_187212 | JGI IMG/M metagenome (GOLD analysis project Ga0209390, IMG submission 187212) | Freshwater microbial communities from Lake Bonney liftoff mats and glacier meltwater in Antarctica - BON-01 (SPAdes) (version 2) | ecosystem: Environmental > Aquatic > Freshwater > Ice > Glacier... | reverse complement strand
CCAATTAATTGCATCCAAATCATCAAAAGTTTTGACTTGCCCAGTCAGAAAGCCCCGTCCGAGTGGACTCCAAGGCACAAATCCGATCTGGAGTTCGCGGCAAGTCGGCAAGATTTCCGCCTCGACATCGCGGCTCCAGAGCGAATACTCGCTTTGCAAAGCAGCAATTACCTACGGTAGGCTACGCCAACGGATGTACCGCATGAGCATCCCTCTGAGAGTCCTAGAAACCGCACCTTACCTTCTTTAACTAATGCTGCCATCGCGCCGATTGTTGCTTCGATCGGTGGATGCGAATCGACACGGTGTTGATAGTATCAGTCGATCGTCTCTACTCCCAACCGTTGTAAGCTAGCCTCACCAGCCGATCGCATGTACTCTGGGCGACCATTGACGGGGACTGTATATCCGCCCTGACTGACATCACTCAGTCCAAATTTAGTGGCAATGACGACTCGATCGCGACGATCTCCACTAGACAAATTCTGAAATTCAAGGTAGGGGCTATTCATGAATTGCCCCTACCTTAAATTTAGAGGCTATTTCATACTGCAATTGAGCAATGCCCTATTCACGAAGGGAGAAAGTCAAGCGCGATGTTCAGGTATAACCTAACCGTTTGGCTAATTGATATCCTAATAAAATCCCCACGATCCCGCCAATAATACTAAATATAATCCCAGCTAAAGAGAATGAATCCTCACCCCACAAAGTTGGAATATAACTCCCAGCAATAGTGCCACCAAATGACCCCAAGCCGATGAGAAATTTAGTCATTTTGCTACAACCTCTAAAAATATCGATCGCGTTGCCGAATCGCTGATATCTCTAGAGTGCCCTAAACAATCGGAAATTTCAGTATTTTTCTTGCTGAATGAGTCAAAAAATATTTGAAGTAGGCAACCTACCTCCGATCGTCAATACTGAGGAGTGAACAGAGTAATTTACAGACATTACTTGTGGTATAATAATTTTCAAAACCTCAAGCGATTGGCTCGATCTTGACAATTTCTGAACATGAACATTTTCCGCAGTTCACCCCACCAGAATATCTGGAGTGGGAAGCACAACAAGAGTTGCGTCACGAGTTTGTTAATGGTCGGATCTCGGCGATGACTAGCGATAGTGTCGAGCGCGATGCCGCAGAGCGGATGCTGCGCGAACGAATTGCTGCGAACTTGAGCACCATGCTCCAAAACCATTTGCAATCTAGCGTGTGTCGGGTGTTCGGTGCTGATGTCCAAGTGCAAATATTGGAATCTAATTCTTTCCTCTATCCAGATGTTAGCGTTAGCGGTGATGTCCAAGATCGCAGTGCCAATAAATTTATCAGTCATCCTTGCCTGATTGTCGAAATTTTATCACCTAGTACCGCAGCTAACACTCGAGGCGATCGGTTTGCATTTTATCGCCAAGTGACTAGTTTACAAGAATATGTTCTAGTTGGTACCGATCCGATCGGGTTGGATGTGTATCAACTCAACGAGCGAGGTAAGTGGGAATTTAATTCGTATGAATCTGGGGATGCGATCGAACTCAAGAGTGTGAATTTTACTTTTGAGATCGATCGAGCCTATGAGGATCTAGTAGTTGAGATTGCCGAATAATCAATTGTTGTCAATCTCATTGTCAAGTACGCTCGTCAGTTGATTAATGCTGATTTCCGAGCTAAAGTCGCTCGATCTGCTAGCGAAATAATCGTGAGATATCGATCGGTATCTCAGGAAAAGCTAATGATGAAATAGTACCACTACTCAAACAAATTTCAGATCGATATTCATTATCGATTGGCTCTCTGAATACGACTAATTCTAATGTTTGCAAATTCATTACCCAATATTCGGGGATACCTGCGAACGCATCAGATCTCTCTTCCCGCCCAATTTGACTAGAGTCGGATTAGCGATCTCGATTAACCAAAATATATCTTCAGGAAATGGATGACGAGTTTGATCTAGAGTGTCGGGAGTCCTGATAATTAGTTTTTAATCCCTGAAGAATTACCAACTAATTTTCTGCGTAATTGCTTGATGCGATCGCATCTGTTAAATTGCACCAAAGTAGTAAAGCATTTTTGTCAATCGAGTGTTTTTTCCAAAATTATACCAGCCGGGCGCGAGTAACGATGTGTATAGTTTGGATGCTATGTCCGAACTAATTTACTTCGCAATTGCTTGATCCGATCGCGTAATGTAGCTGCTTTTTCAAATTCTAATTCTTTCGCGGCTACCTTCATTTCTGCTTCTAATTGGACGATCGCATCGGGAATTTGTTCGAGGGTTAATTCATCAACGTGGGCGATGACTGTCTCCAATTGTTGAGCATTTAATCGGCGGGATAAATCGAGGAATTGCAGGATGGAGTTATTACCTGTTTTGACGATCGAGTATGGCGTGATATTATTTACTTTATTGTGGGCGGATTGAATACCACGCCGACGATCGGTTTCATCGATCGCGGCGATCATACTATCGGTCAATTTATCTGCATATAAGATCGCTTGTCCGCGAATGTGCCGTGCTGCGCGTCCTATTGTTTGAATTAAAGAGCGAGTCGAACGCAAGAAGCCTTCTTTATCTGCATCGAGAATCACAACTAGAGATACTTCCGGTAAATCCAAACCTTCCCGTAATAAGTTGACTCCAATCAATACATCAAATTCGCCATTTCGCAGACCCTGAATAATTTCAATGCGTTCGATCGATTGAATTTCTGAATGGAGATATTTTACCCTGACACTGCGTTCGTGAAAATATTCAGTCAGATCTTCCGCCATCCGTTTGGTTAGCGTCGTAATCAATACCCGTTCTTCGCGCTTGACTCGATCGCGAATTTCACCTAATAGATCGTCTACCTGTCCCTCCGTCGGCCGGACGAATATTTCGGGATCGATTACCCCCGTCGGACGGATGATCTGTTGGGCGATTCGATCCTCAGAGATTTCGATTTCCCAAGCTCCAGGGGTCGCAGAAACAAAAATACATTGATTCACCTTCTCCCAGAATTCCTCAGCCTTTAAGGGGCGATTATCTGCCGCGCTTGGCAATCGAAACCCATGCTCGATTAGGACTTGCTTTCGCGCTCGATCGCCATTATACATCCCCCGAATTTGCGGAACTGTGACGTGAGATTCGTCAACGACGAGTAGCCAATCATCCGCAAAATAGTCGATCAAACATTCAGGTGGATCGCCAGCATTACGCCTTGCTAAATGGCGAGAATAATTTTCCACCCCATTACAAAAACCAACTTCGCGCAACATTTCCAAATCGTATCGCGTCCGTTGGTCGATCCGTTGGGCTTCGATTAATTTACCATTAGTTTCTAACTCAATTATCCGCTGTTTCAACTCAGTATCGATATCATTACAGGCATCCTGCAAAGTATCTTCAGGCGTGACAAAGTGCCGCGCTGGATAGATATTCAAACTACTAACTGTAGTGAGAATTTCACCCGTCACCGGATCGACATAGCGAATTGCTTCAATTTCATCACCGAAAAATTCCACCCGCACGATCCGATCTTCGTAAGCGGGGCCGATTTCGACCACATCCCCACGTACCCGAAAGTTACCGCGTTTCAAGTCGATATCATTGCGACTATATTGGACCGAAACCAACTGTTTGAGCATCTCCCGCTGGTCGATTTCCATCCCCACTTTGAGCGGAATTGCTGCCTTGAGATATTCGGCGGGAGTGCCCAAACCGTAGATACAACTGATCGACGCAACCACAATTACATGCCGATGCTCGAATAGCGATCGAGTCGCCGAATGTCGCAACATATCAATTTCATCATTAATTGCCGATGCTTTTTCAATAAAAGTATCGCTGACGGCAATATACGCCTCTGGCTGATAATAATCGTAGTAGGAAACAAAATACTCGACGGCATTATGCTGAAAAAATTGCCGCAGTTCGTTACACAATTGGGCGGCTAATGTTTTGTTATGAGCTAATACTAATGTGGGTTTCTGATGTTGGGCGATCGTCGCTGCAATCGTAAATGTCTTACCCGTACCCGTCGCACCCAGTAAGGTTTGAAACCGCTGCTCGGATTTTAACCCAGCCACGAGTTGTTCGATCGCCGCAGGTTGGTCGCCAGTAGGTTGAAATGGTGCTGTCAGTTCAAATTCATTATCCATGCGTCTTATTACCACCAGCTACACGGGACAAATTACCAGATTGCCTAAGATCGGTCGTTACATTCTAGCGCAGTTTGATGAGGAAGAGGTAATTGTGTACCAGGCCGATCGTCCGGCAATCGGGCATTTTGCAGCGACTCACAGCTACTTTGGCGGCGACTATTTCAGCCTGACGCGGATGAGCTGGATTAAGCCCAATTTCCTGTGGATGCTGTATCGCTCCGGTTGGGGTCAAAAGGAGGGTCAGGAGGTGGTACTGGCTGTTAAAATTAAGCGCGAGGCATTCGATATTATCTTAACTAATGCCGTGCAGTTACAGATATCGGGGGATGCGGTCGATCTAGAAGATATTTTAGTTTGACTCCTCAAACATAGATGGCAAGTCACGACGACCGCTGACTACTCTTAAAATCTCAATACCATCATCTAAAATTCGACAGAAAATAATGTACCCTTCTACTGTTCTTGGTTGGGTGTAAGACTAATACTCATAGTTTAAATCTGAATCTAACTCTATTTTCTCGCGGTAGAGGCTACGCCAACGATCTCATTCTACATTGAGGGTAGGGGCAATTCATGAATTGCCCCTACCCTCATTTCCTACTGCTGACTACCGCATTCGGGACAGAACTTGTGAGTGATGGTATGAATCGTCCCGCAACTATGACAATGAATCGATAATGCCCCCGAGGGCGATCGCTTGGGTTTAGCTAGTCCCAACATCTCAGCATTGGATTTACCCGCTGCTACCATTGGGTAACAGTTTTCATTCCGCTTGACTTGAGCATTGAGTAAAACGGGGCCATTGTGGGCTAGCATGGTGGCGATCGCCTCTGGTAAGTCTTCCCGACTATTAACGGTCATCCCCTTAATCCCATAAGCCTGTGCTAACAGCATAAAATCGGGCTGGGAGGGTGCCATTTCCGAAGAAGAATAGTTTTTCTCATAAAAGGCTTCTTGCCACTGTCTGACCATCCCTTGCCAGCCATTATTGATGATGATGATTTTGACGCACAAGCCGTATTGTTTGAGCGTCCCGAGTTCCTGAAGATTCATCTGGAAACTGGCATCGCCGCTGATACAGATCACTTGCTCGTGGGGGAGTGCCATCTGCGCGCCCATTGCGGCGGGTACGCCAAATCCCATCGTCCCCAATCCAGCACTAGAAATCCAGTGGCGGGGGAGGTTATTGAGGAATTGAGCCGCCCACATTTGATGTTGACCGACATCGGTAGTGTAGTAAGCATCTGGTGCTTGACGACGACATTCGACCATGACTTCTTGGGGTGCGAGTAAGCCCTCGTAGCTGGGTGCAACTAGGGGATTGTCTACGCGCCAACCATCGATCGTTTCGAGCCAGGCTCTAGTCTGTTCGGCATTTCTCCCTAAACCTAGTTCGTGTACCCGCTGGAGCAGTTGAATTAAGACTTGTTTGATATCACCGACGATGGGGACATCTGGGGTGCGATTTTTGCCGACTTCGGCGGGATCGATGTCGATGTGGATCACCTTGGCATCTGACGCAAATTCTTCGAGTTTACCCGTGACTCGATCGTCAAATCTCGCGCCGACAGCGATGAGTAGATCGCAATCAGTTACTGCCCAGTTGGCATAGGCTGTACCGTGCATTCCCAGCATCCCGACTGAGAGGGGATGAATTTCATTAAAGGCACCTTTCCCCATCAGGGTAGTAGTAACGGGGATTTGGAATAGTTCGGCGAGTTGCTGGACTTGTTCGTGAGCACTAGCCGAAATTGTCCCACCACCAATGTAGAGTAGTGGTTGACGACTTTTGGCGATCAGTTGAACTGCTTGGTTGATTTGGCGAGGATTACCGCGTACGGTGGGCTTGTAGCCAGGTAATTTGACACTACCAGGTGCGACGGGGGTATAGTCGCACAACTTCGCACCGATATCTTTGGGGATGTCGATCAAAACGACCCCAGGACGACCCGAAGCGGCGATGTAAAATGCTTCGGCGACGATTCGCGCCATGTCGGCTGGGTCGCGGACGACGTAGGAATGTTTGACAATGGGTAGTGTAATCCCATAAATATCTGTTTCCTGAAAGGCATCGGTACCAATCACGTAACTAGGGACTTGTCCGGTGACAACTACCAACGGAATTGAGTCCATTTGGGCAGTGGCGATACCTGTAACGAGGTTTGTAGCTCCAGGGCCAGAAGTAGCAAAACACACGCCTACTTGTCCTGTAGCGCGGGCATAGCCGTCGGCAGCATGAGCGGCACCCTGTTCGTGACGCACGAGGATATGCTTGACTTTACCTACGGCTTCAAATCGATAAATTTCGTCATAGATGGGGAGGATCGCCCCACCAGGATAGCCGAAGATATGTTCGACACCATGACGATGGAGACTATCGAGCAGCGCGTAGGCACCAGTCTGACGTTGAGATGTTGCGGAGACGATTGGCGATGATTGGGTAGTTGCTACTTCGATGACACGTTGAGAGACCACAAATAAACCTCGTAATAGAATTAAATATATATTTTTAGCTACGGGACTGGCGATGAGTAGTGTTGCTACTATGATTTGGATGCCAAGTTACCGCAGGATATGAACTAATTGTCTATTATCTATCGGTTGTCGATCGGCGATCGATAGATATATTTATTTTAGGCTTGCCAGATTCGATTCTCCAAGGGAAATTCGGGTGAGAATGTCCGAAAGTTAAGATTGTGTGGAGTAGGAACATCGATGATGGGCTGAAATATAGATGGTGGTTTGGTCGGTTCACCCGACCAGCAGTAATGCCTACCCAGCCCTTTCAATGTGTAAAATTAGCTACTAGTCCCTAAAACCCAAAACCTAAAACCCAAAACCTAAGATTACCGGATAAAATCTGGATCTGGGTCTAGATTGCCCGTCGATTTACGTTGAGTATTGAGCCAATGCTCGCGGTAGATTAGTTCTAGCTGATTTCCCGCGCTTCTGAATAGCTTGATTTGACCGGAAATTAGTCCTTGAAACAGCCGATAAAAACCAAGACTGACGATCGCGACTACCATACCTGCCGCCGTAGTATACAGTGATTCACTAATCCCTAGTGTGATATTAGAGCCAGCCGCAGTACCTAGATCGCCTAATTTGATCCCACTCAGAGAGCGAATCAATCCGATTACGGTGCCTAAGAGTCCGAGCAAAGGAGCGAGGGCAATAATTGACTCCAGCATCTTGTCACCCTTTCGCATCGTCGCTAATTCGTCTTCTGCGGAGGCTTCGAGGGCGAGTTTAAATGTCTCAGGATCGGGATTTGTCCGCTTGAGTGGGGCATAGAGAAATCGACCGATTGGTTTGCGATTGCGTTCTTGTTTGGCGATTTGGGCGGCGGTGTCCCATTCATGATTGGCACTGGCTGCTAGTACGCGCTCGACTAGCTCTTCCTCTCGCCTAGTCGTTTTGAACCAAAACCACGACCGCTCCAAAATAGTCGCTATGGATAAAATCGATAGCCCAAACAACGGCCACATGACTAGGCCACCTTTCTCAAATAGTTCGCTAGCATTCATAATTATCAGTTGGTATTCAATCTCTAGCAGTTAGCAGAAACCAAGAAAAATGTGTCTGAATCTACAGTACCATCAGGCTTGTCAAACAGCTCCCAAAATCATTTTATTACCATGAAAATTGTCAATCCGATCGATAGGTTCTGATGTCATCAACGCTCTTAATTATCTTCACGCGTTATCCTACCCCTGGCGCAGTCAAAACTCGCTTGATTCCCGCTGTGGGAGCCGCAGGTGCGGCAATGTTGCACCGTCAGATGACCGAATCTACCCTTTGCAAAGCGCGAGAACTGTGTCAGCCAATCGCGGTACATTTTGATGGGAGCGACAGCCAACAGATGGCAGACTGGCTGGGTACAGACTTAGTTTATCAGTCTCAAGGGTCAGGCGATCTGGGGGTGCGGATGGATCGATCGATTGCATCTGCTTGTCAGTCAGCACGAGTAGTTCTCATCGGTACGGATTGTCCTGAATTAACTGCCGATATCCTGGCACAGGCTTTTGAATATTTGCTCGAACGCGATCTAGTATTGGGAGCGGCATTGGATGGGGGCTATTATCTGATTGGCATGCGTCAGCCTCAGCCTGAATTATTTGTCGATGTCGATTGGGGTACCGATCGAGTATTGCAACAAACGATCGAAATTGCCAACTCCTTGAATTTATCAATCGGTTATCTACCTAAACTTGCTGATATCGATCGTCCAGAAGACTTACCATTATTAGCACAAGCGGGATTAGGAGCCAAAATCTCGCTCGTCATTCCCGCATTAAATGAAGCGGGGACAATCGATCGAGTACTAGCTAATATTCATCCCCTCCCAAATGTCGAAGTAATCCTAGTCGATGGAGGTTCAAGCGATGATACAGTATCGATCGTGCGAGGATTAGGCGGGAAGGTAATCTCCGCCCCAAAAGGACGCGCTCATCAAATGAATGTGGGAGCTAAGGCAGCAACGGGTGAAATCCTGCTGTTTCTCCATGCAGATACTTTTTTGCCATTGGGCTTCGAGACGATGGTGCGATCGACCTTGCAGCCACCGCTAACAGGACAAAAATCCGCCCCTGTAGCTGGAGCTTTTTCACTCCAAATCGACGATCCGCTGCCGAGTTTGAGATCGATCGAATGGCTGGTAGCATGGCGATCGAAATGGCGACAAATGCCCTACGGCGATCAAGCAATTTTTCTGAGAGCGGAGACATTTTGGGAACTCGGTGGTTTTAGAGAAATGCCGATTATGGAAGATTTTGAACTGATCCGACGATTGCAACGCCGAGGGCGAATTGAGATCCTGAGTGCGCCTGTGGTGACTTCGGCGCGTCGCTGGCTCCAGCGGGGAGTCTGGCAAACGACGTTAATCAATCAAGCGATCGTCATTGGTTATTTAGTGGGAGTTCCACCTGCACGATTGGCGAGTTGGTATCGTCGTAAGTAACAAAATAGGCGTTGCTGATTCTGGGTATGACTTAAGCTGTTTTACATTTAAATTTTTTGACTGAATCACTGACGGCAAGGGTTCTAGAGGACAAAAAGAGTGTTTTAAATATTTGACAGCTTATCAATTATGCGATTCCGCTGTGCGGACGCTACGCGAACGTTAAAACATTGGGTAGGGGCAATTCATGAATTACCCCTACCCAATGTTTAATACCTCAATTGGGCAACGCCAGACGCTCGATCGAATAACTTGGCATCTGCGCTACCAATATAGAAGTCACAAAATGCGATCGCTTTAGTCGCAAAACTTAGGACAAGAATATAAGCCAGACATAAACTAATAATAATTCTAGATCTACTCATTAGTAGATAGTAGATAGTGGTTTTATAGACGCGGACTGATGCGATCGATGATGATAGCTAGTAGAGTGGGTACTGCCCCATCAGTTAGATTTTAGATCCCATAATCTTATAAAAAATTGCATCCACCTACTGATAAATCTTAGACATTTTTAATTTATTTGCTTGAGATCTGGAGTAAGAGAATTCGGTGAATTTCAATGAAAGTGAGGTGCAAAGAATAGTCGAGCGAGATGATACTGCCATTCAAGATCCAAGCTTTGGCGATCGAGTTCCTGGATTTTGATAAATAACTTTAGATTCTAGCGACAGGTTGCCACTTTCTACCAGCAAGCTGAGACAATATAAGAGGATTGAGTTATGTTGTCAGGTAAGCAGTTATGGACGATGCCAGACAGGAAAATAACGATTTAACACGTGCGCTCCATCTTTCCCACGCGCCGCGATTAAAGCGGATGCGCCAGTTGAGTAAATTGCTCGATGGGGCAATCGTCATCCCTGGAACCAAACGTCGGATCGGCTTAGATCCCTTTCTGGGCTTGATTCCTGGTGGTGGAGATACCGTTAGTGCGGCATTATCTGCTTACATTATTATTGAAGCCGCACAGATGGGCTTACCCCGCGCCGCATTGATGCGGATGGTGACAAATATTGCGATCGATACTGTAGTTGGTGCGGTACCAGTATTCGGAGATATCTTTGATGTGTTTTCCAAAGCTAACTTGCGGAATATGCAAATTGTCGAAAGTCATGCCCAAGCACCCGCACCCAGTGTCAAAACAGATCGCTTATTTATTGGCTTACTCATCGCTGGATTAATCATCCTTGTGCTGACAGTAGGATTTACTACTGCATGGGTGTGGAGTTTTGTAGCTAATTCATTTAAATAATCGCTCCAACGAAGTCGATCGACCTAGCAATGTGTGCGGTAAAATTGAATTGAAACTCGAACAAGGCAGTGTGGCAATCGATATGGTAGAAGAATCCGCAGAAAATGTAGTTCCCGCCACAGCCGCAGGGAAAAAAGCCAAACCAGCCGCTCCAGATGCACCTGCAACTGACATCCCTGCTAGCGGAGCCGAAAAACCGCCCGCCGCAAAAACCGTCCCACCCAAGCAAGAAAAACCCCCCGCAGTTGAAGCAAAACCCTTTATTGACTTTATCCAACAAGACTATCTCCCCGCACTTACCCAAGCCTTAGTCGCTAAAGGAGTTAGCGATCTCCAGGTCGATCTGGAGCGATCTAAAATCGCCATCAAGGGCTTTGAGACTGCTCCAGAGTGCAGTCAAGTCATCGGTCGTTGGGATCGGGGTAGCCGTCAATTTAACGTCTATTTCTTTGATGATAGTATTCAAGGTCAACGCGCGATTTCCTGTGTCGATGGTGGCAATAAAGCCAGCACGATCGAATGCTTCCTGATTGACGAACGCAAGATCACCCTAGATCTCCTAGTCTCAGGCGTAGTCCTCCGGCTCAATAGTCAAAAGTGGTTGCTGCGAAATTAATCGCTCTAAATAAAGATGAAGTAATGCTGAGGCTATTTAGCCGATCGGTTAAGATTAAATAGATATGTGTTGTTTTGCGAACGGGTAAACTGCACCAATCTCTCTGGCGTAGCCTCTGTCTTGTCTTGATACCGCGCGCTCTGGAGGGAACCTCCAGAGCGCGAATCGCTGACTAAAACACATGGCTGGGCGGCACCCGCCTAGCACGGAGGTTTCCTCCGGGTGATTTGAGTCGCTCCTGGAGGAGAATCCTCCGTGCTAGCTTCATCGCCACAATCGAGAGATGTCACAATTTGGATCGGCTATTAATTATGATGGAAACTAGTACCCAGTCACTGCGATCGCGCCAACACACCTTAATCGAGCAACTTGCAAATGCGATCGAAACTATTTGGGCACGACACCTAGATCTCTCTCCATACCAGCTCCCTTCAGAATTGGGATATGTCGAAGGGCGATTGGAAGGGGAAAAACTAGTCATCGAAAATAAGTGCTACCAAACCCCCCAATTCCGCAAACTGCATCTCGAACTCGCTCAAGTCGGCAAGAATTTAGACATTCTGCACTGTGTGATGTTTCCCCATCCTGAATATGCCCTCCCGATGTTTGGTACCGATATCGTCGCTGGGCGGGGACAGATCAGCGCGGCGATTGCCGATTTATCCCCGCTCAATGCTCAACGGGTATTACCAGACAACTATCGCCTCCCCCTACACCAATTACCTACCCAAGCATTCAGTCAACCCCGTGAGTTACCCGAATGGGCGGATATTTTTTCAGAGTTTTGCTTTTTCGTGCGCCCTTCTACACCTGAAGAAGAGCAATGGTTTCTCGATCGAGTTACCGCCATGCTCACCATCCACTGTCAACAAGCAGCGATCGCCATCCCTGTCGGTAATACTGAACGCGCCGAAATCGTCACCGCTCAAAACTACTATTCCACCAAGCAACAACAAAATGACAAAACCCGCAGGGTATTAGAAAAAGCTTTTGGTACGGAATGGGCGGAAAATTATATGACTACTGTGTTATTTGATAGCTAGATCTGGTTACAAGTTGAGGGATTTGCCAAAGCTGGAAGCAGGTAGCGCACAAAAAGTAACGCGACACCTGCGAGCACAGATATTATTACCGCACGAAATAGGAATCCCCAAAATCCTAACCTGGTGCGCTCTTCAAACTTCGCATCGAGAACATGATCTTCCCCTCTAATCTGGCGAATTGAGTCTCGATCTTGGCAAACCCGATCTCCATCTTTCTGTCCCAGCCTTCGATCTTTTTGTCTAAGCCTTGAATGAGATCTGTTAATTCTTTAATATCTGCGTCTGTTACTTAGATTATATTTCTGCCATAGCTATTTTGATTCGATCGAGGTTTAATTTGAATGATTCAGTGACTACGTTATAACTACACTCAGATGTGTGAGTACGCAAGCATAGTGTAAATATAATGAAAGTGTCGATGCGATCGATAAGCCAATTGTCTGATTGATGTTGCTGGGGAATTGTGTCAAGGTGAATGCATAAAATCACCCATAGCAATCTCGCAGGTTGCCTATACCAAAAGATCGGTCTACATCAGACACTTTGTTGTTCGCTCGATACAGCCACGATTATTAGTCCCGGTCAAAAATTGGAGAGTATCGCTAGCGATACAGGGGAAGTATGATTGATTTCGATCGATCT
>Ga0209390_10008492_pt1 | contig 12660 bp, 14 predicted proteins | sample BON01_FD_187212 | JGI IMG/M metagenome (GOLD analysis project Ga0209390, IMG submission 187212) | Freshwater microbial communities from Lake Bonney liftoff mats and glacier meltwater in Antarctica - BON-01 (SPAdes) (version 2) | ecosystem: Environmental > Aquatic > Freshwater > Ice > Glacier... | reverse complement strand
GATGGGTTGGGGGGGGGAGGGAGGGGCAATAGGAATGGGGAGGGAGTAGGGGAGGCAGGAGCAAAGGGAGGGTGCTTATCCACGAAATAGGATGGGACAACTTAGCCAGCGGCACTTACAAAGTAAAATAATGTCAAAGTTCGGATAAAGATGAGATTTAAAGGGTTTCTTTGTGTGTTTTGCGTAATAAAAAGCGCGTCCTTGCACCAGCTTTAACCTCCTCGTCTTTTGGCTGACGCCATCGTGTCCAACCGCGTGCTACTTCTGCTGACTTGATGCCTCCTTCTGCCACTCCCAATGCCATCTACATACACCCACGCACCCTCTAATCACGATCCACACGCCACATTGTACACAGGCTAACCCTTGCCCTGCCAGGTGGACAAACGAAGCCCCAGCACACGCCCAATTATCATGATACCTCGCTCTATCCTCCTCTGCTTGAGCTTCTGTTGCCTCTTCGCTGCCCTCATTCAAGCCAAGCCTGCGTCAGTCCGTGGGGGGCTTTCTCCCTTTGACGACGCCTCTACGACCGGCGTGGTTGTGTCGGACGCGCCTGTTGCGGTGGGCGATGACGACCCATGGTCGGCGGTCACCAAAGCAATCAACGACTACCATATGACAGATTTTGCCGTGGTGGTCTCCAATGCCTCGGGCATCCAGTACCTGTACGAGAAGGGCAACATTTCCTACACCGACACCGTCATGAGTAAGTACAAAACATCTCTAATTTATGCCCCGCAGCTGTGCTCTTTTTCTCACCCACACTTGCTCCCATTCTCCCGTTCCCCCTACCTTCTAGATGTGGCCAGCACTACCAAGTGGGTCTCCGGCACGATGATCATGCGCGTCGTCGCCTCCGGCGCGCTGAAGCTAAACGATTACTGCCACACCTTCTTCCCCTGGTGGACGCGCAACCCCAACGATCCCCGCTCCCGCATCCAGCTCAAGCATCTCCTCTCCTTCACATCGGGATACTACCAACTCACCTACGGGTCCTCCGTGCCGTGCTTCCGCAATTCTACGATGGACTACGTGGCGTGCGTCCGAGAGCTCTACGAAACGGTGGATTTGCGTTGGGAGCCCGGGACTGTGTGGGACTATAGCTCTTTGCATTTGAAAATTGCGGGGGGCATGGCTGTAGCGGCGTCGGGCAAAAGTATTCGGGTACTGTTGGACGAGACGCTGGCGGACCTGGGGATGACCAACTCTTATTATGATATGGATCAGAACCCGGAGTTGGCTGGGAGCTTGTACACGACTGGTACGTGGTGTTAGAGAGGGAGGGAGGGAGGGAGTGAGGGGTTGAATTGACAGGGAGGAAGATTCGATTATATAACCCTTCCCTCCTTCTCTCCCTTCCCTCCAGGCGAGGACTACGACAAATTCCTGGAATCCATGTACTTCCACCGGATCCTGCCCGCCGAGATTGTTAAAGAAATGGAGAGCGACCACACCCCTTCCCCCGCCGTGAGCGCCTCGTACAAAAGCTGGGGGTTGGGCATGGCCGTGGGGCACTACTCTTTCACGAACTGGTTAGAGTGCTGGGGCTCGTTGCCGGAGCCGCAGCCGTTCCGCCCGGAATGCTATGAGAAGAGCATTCATACCGCTCCCGGGGTGTTTGGTACGTGGAGAAGGGAGGGAGGGAGGGAAGGGATGAGTTACATTTAAAGCGGATGGGAAATGAGATCTTCTATATACAGAAGCTTGTCTTTACACCCTCCCTTCTTCCCTCCCCTTCTTCCTCTTCAGGGTACTGGCCGCTGATTGATCGATTCAACAACTACTGGATGCAAATTGTGTACAACGGGCCGGCGGTCATTGGCTGCATCGACGGATGGGTCGCGCGAGGGGTAATCAAGCCGGTGGTCGACGCCGTGATGGTAAGTCGTGTGTTTTCCTACTTTTTTTCTTTTACCCCTTCCACCCGTAACTTCTAATTTTCTCTTGTATCGTTCATCCTCTCACTCATTCCTTCCTCTCTACCCCCTCCTTTAATCAACAAATAGGGCGACGAGAAGATTATCCCGGCCAAGACCTTTGACGTCGAGGCGGAGAAGGCGCGGCTCCGGGAGCTCCTTGACCTGGACCTGCTCGCACAATGGCCAAACTAGGGGTTAAATCAGAACTGGAACGTAAAGACAGACGTAGAGAGAAGCAGACAGAGAAATGCGTGTGGGTAAGACAAAGAGGGGGGTTGATATATCTAGGCTCCAAGCCTCATGAGAAGAATAAATGCAGGCTAATTAAAAAGACGGGAGGGTCCCGGTGACATGAAAGAAGAGCGAAGCGCGTCCATACATATACTTCCATACATCACTATTTTTTTACTTTTTGTTTCCTTTTCTCTCTGCTTTTCTAGGGGTGGTATTGCAGATACTGCGGCGCCTTTGTCAGCAACACAATGCCGGTCACCACCAACACCACGGCTAGGACCGTCATCACCCGCCCTTGCCGTTCGTATGCTCTCATGACTGGCGCCACTTTGCCATGAATGAAAGCACGGCGGGCTGCCTGCTCTTGGGCAGCAACATCGTCTCCTGGTCCTTCATCGCTTTCCTGTGCCACCGCTGCCTGACCCCGCGGAGAAGAAGCTGCCGGCGGTGCAGCGGTGCGGAGGGTGGGATTGTCGACCTCGACAGTCGCCTTATCGCCCGCTTCTCCGACTGCTGTTACTTTGTCAATGCCTTTCGTCTTTTCGCCTGCCGTCGGCGCGGCCTGGAAGCCGAAGAGCAACCGGCCGTCCTCGTCGCAGTGTCCAAGAAAGGTGAGCTTCCCATCGGAAAGGAGTCGCCAGTGTGTTTGACTCAAGCCCTGCATCAACATTTTACGAGCCATGTTAAGCACCACGTAAGTAAGCACAACAAATGAACCTGCCAATATGTAGGCGTGAAGGGTCCACTCGCTGCTGCAGGCGCAATGTCGGGACCAAACCTGGAGGAGCTCCGGGTGAGGGCCCGAGCAGGTAGGGGTACAAGACGGGAGCACCTCGCAGTGGAAAACGCCGTCTTTCAAGGCCCACGGTGAGCCGATGGCCAGTCCCTGCGTGCTATTTTCTGAAGGGACGAGGACCGATTGGCACGCGGACGTCCCTAAGCTCAAGGACAACGGCGGATACGGCCGGGCTGGAGCGTAGTTGGCATTGATCGGGCAGGACGACGAGCGATTGGTGTTAGAATCGTCTTCACAAGCAGCATAGCTAAACGGCGCCGAGGTCGTGTCAATAGGCGCGGCAGCCGTCCCATTGCTGTAGGTCTCGCAGCAGCTCTCCACAAATGCCGCGTCCAACGCTGGAATGTCCAGACACGAAGCCAAGAGATGTACCTTGCCCTGCGTCTCCGACTGGGAACTGCGTAAAGTGGTGAGGTATCGCACGGCGTTAAGTTGCGACATCTGGGCAGCCTTGCCGTAGTCGGCGCAGTACTGGGCCCTGCGTTGATTGTAGACTTTGAGACCGTCGAACATGGCTTGGTTCCCTTGGTAAGCTGCCGCATTAAATGCCAACGAATTCAGCGTCTTGGTCGCATACGAGTTACGCGCAGGGGTTGCGGAAGAGGACGACGAGGCCGCACCGTCCGTGCGAAAGACGCAGCCTTGCTGGTAGTCACGGTACACGGCTATGTACATAGCTATGGCATACACTAGCAGCGGGAACAAGAATGCGCATAGCAGCACGCGGGCCAGATAAGGCGAAGCTAGCAGCCATGCCAGCAGCCGACGGGGGTGCAGCCGTTGCAGCATACTCCAACCAATACTCGCCCGCCGCGCCAGCAAAAAGTCTGGGCGCAAGTCGACCGTAGGTAACTTGAGCGCCGTGAACTGCGTCTTGAAGCGCCAGAAGATGCGCATGCTGCTGTAAACGCGGTAGATCGTGTCGGTGACGAGGGCCAGCTCAGGGATGGAGTCAAACATGCGGAGGAAAGCGTCCATGTCAAAGTCGGGCGGGGCAAAGGACTCGTACTTTAGCTTGAAGTTGAAATCGAAACGCGGCAGGTTGTCCATTAATGTGGTGACGTTGCTCCTTGATACATTCGTAGCGCCTGCCGTGAGGCTGCCCACGTAGTCGTTGTAGCTGTCAAAGGTCTCTAAAGAGGTAGCCGTTCGAGCGACAAAAGCATCGGCCAGCGAGTCGTGCGCCGCAACTGCGGCCTCTACGCTGGTGGGTATTCCATCACTTCCCATGAAGAGGGGGGGGCGGTAGTCATCGGGTGTCACGTTCCAGCTTGTCAAGGACGACTCGAGGGCTAGCGCCCATTGCACGGCCCGCAAGTTGGTCTCGAGCGACGCCATGGTCAGGTTTTGAAGGAACAAATCTACCGCAGGCCGCACCGCCGTCCAGACTCCGTCCAGCGTCGGCACGGGAGGCACGTCGGTCAGAATGCCCATGCCATCCAAGAGCTCACCAGGGTTGACAAACATCACGTCAAAATCCACGTCTTTGAAGGCATTGCCAAAGTCCTTCGTGCTCAGCCCGGCCCTTTGGATACCGTCGCGTACGTCGTTGTAGAATGAAACAAAGCCTGAATAGGCGGCTTCGCTGCGAGCTCGAACATCGTACCAATTGTGTTTGTACGCTTCAAAGCCCTGGGCTGCTTCGTCAAACAAGCCTTGCCAATCAGTCACGATGCCTTCGAGCCGCTGTCGGGCGCTGCGGGCCAAGGCGGTGCAAGCGTTGGTGCTGCCACCACCAGCAGGGGTCACGCAAGCCACCAGGCTGCTGACATGATTTCGGAGGCTCCCGAAGCTTGCATTCATGCTCCCCGTTTCCAGTCCGTTGACTTCCATGACCATCTCCAGAGCAGACACGCGAAGCGCTTGCGTTTTGTTGGCCAGGTACTCGGCGTTATAGTTGTTCAAGGCCACCGTGTGCTCGGCCAAGCGTGTCACCGTACTTCTGCTCTCCTTGCTGTACTGCGTCGAAGAGGCCATGACTTGCGTCTTGCTTCCGCTGGAATCGCCCAGCAGGGCCTGGGCACGCGTACGGTCCTCGGCGGGGCACTGCGTGGCGTTGGCCACGTAGGGCATTTCGACCGAAGAAGGAAGCTTGAGCCACGCGCCCAAGGCGGCCTGGGAGGCAGCTAACGCCGCGCCACAATTGCTAGAGAGGATAGAAAGGGATGGAAAGATTAGAGACATAAAGTGATAGGAATATGGCTTTTAAGCAGCCACCCTTAACCCCTGCTCTCCCAGGGCGAAAAAGTACCTGTAGAGTGCTTCGGCCTGATCCAATCGCGCCACATTCTGCTCCTGCGCCCATTGCGACCGTGCTCTTTCCTTGACGGCCGCATCGTCCAAATCTATGTCGCAAGTGGCCATTTGTCGGGCCGCGCATTGCTTGTAGGCCGTGGCTTGTGCCTGAATTTCGCGCGCCGCAGTCCGGCAGACGTGGATGGGAAAGACGGCCGGCGGAATGCGCACAAAATATTCCGTCAAGAAGACTGCTGCGTTCAGAGAAGTGCCCCACAATAAGGTAATCGCCAAACTGCTCAGCACAATGCGGTTCCATAGCAATTGGCGGCCGCTGGTGCGGGGGAGAGAGTCTGATGATGGAGGGGTGGAGGGACGAGGGGGTGGCGGCGAGACGGGCGGAGGCGGCCGCGGGTCGTCCTGGTCCTGGTCGCTCTGTTCCAAGGGCGCCACACGGGGCGACTTGGGCAACGGCAGAAATCGTGACATGAGGCCTTCGGGTTTGTATGTGTGTAGTGGTGAGTAAATGAGGGAGAAGGCCAAAAAGTAAGTGAAAAAAAGCGGCCCATCGATTCGGAAAAAAGTAACGGAAACCTCCACCCAAATTTGGCCTTCCTGTCTTTATTTATACGCAATTCTGGCCACTTCTACCCCTACATGCAGCTTATGCAGCGGGCTGTAGAATCGTTTTGATTCTTTCCGGTGGGCAGTGTCTCTGGTCGTCAAAATTATGCCCTGGAAGGCCCAAATCATACGTGCATCGCTCCCTATCAGGACTGAAGCAACGAGGCAGCCCCCGATGCGTACAAGGCACACAGCAAGGGAAATATACAAGGGAGGACCGCCTTTTGGTTCTTCATGATACAACCTATTCGGTCGATACTTTTGATGTCGTGACTTTGTCACAATCCTAGGATTTATGGAGGTCAAGCACGCGGGGGACGTCCTTGGGGGTACCTGCCCACCACTGAATCGTGTATTCCGCACCGGACCGCCACACAAAATGTGCAACAAAGAATAGATTGAAGACAGTTAGATTGTACTTATAACACCTCGAGTGGGGTGGGGCAAAAAAGCAACTGAGTTAGTAGCGTGCTGGTTGAGTAGAGGCAGCAGCAAAAATAGACAAACAGAAGGGGAAAAGTAATCAAAGTGCATGCAAAACCAATGTCTTTCCTTCTCCTTTTGTCTTAATTGGTCTCCTAATTTGTTTATATTAATGCTCGATCATTCGAAATTCATGATACATGATGCTGAAGAAAGATACGCTGTCTCCTCCTAATTCGTTGTTAGTGTGCGGTGCCGAGGGCCGAAGCCCGAACTTTTTCGGCGTTGATTCCTAAGTGCATAATTTGTTGTCTGTCGCTTTGAGAAGTCTCGCTTTTCTGGGTATTTTGTTCTACTAGCTGCTTTTGTTGGGTATTCTATGCTCTCTCTTTTCTCTCTTTCTCCGTCCCTTCTTTCCCCGAGCGTCGAACATCACTCATATGCATTGACTGGTTGGTGGACAGGGGGTCGGGTGCGTTATATACACGTACACACACAATTTTTGCTTTGTTTTCTCCCTTTCCTTCCCCCCTTTTCCTTCCCTAAAATTCTCTATTACTTCACGTATTCTCCTCTGCTTCACGCATCCCTTTGGTTATGATTTGCCCCGTGTGCCCGTCCCTTTTAATTTTTAATTCAAGGTTTCTTCCCCTTACTCTCTGGATTACAATTCGGTTGCTGTTGTCGCTGCTGCTGCTGGTGCTATTGCTGCTATTGATGCTACTACTGTTTTGCTGCTGCTCGTTGCTGATGCCGGTTGCGGCGACGGCGGCGCTTTCGTTTCGTTCTTGTTGTTCTGTTTTCTGACTTCTCCTATTGTTCGCATTGGACCTTTTTCATCCCAACACTGATTGGCTAGCCTCTTCTCTTCTACTCGCTCTAAGGTCGCACACTTACACACATTCTCACTTGCTCTCTCTTCCTTCTCTTCAAAAACCACGACACACACATAGATCACACACAAGAAATGTGGAATCTGACAAACATGAAAGAAGGGGGGGTTGGCACCCACACACATGTTATACTCTCTCCCAACACACACACCCTCTCACGCCGTCGAGACACTAACCCACCACTGTCTCCCTCCTTCCCTCTCTCTCCATCTCTCAACCTAACCTAACTCTCCTCCTTCCCTCAAAAATGCCTCGGCCGATACCCATCCCCTCCTCCCCCTCCTCCTCCTCCTCCTCCTTCCCCCCCTCCTTCCGCACCAGGCACCACAGACCGAGGCGTGTTGCCTGTCTGCAACAGCATCAGATCATCGGACCCTGAAAACAAGGCTTCCAATTCTGCTACTGCCAAATCAAGAGGCATCTCCGGGCCACCCGCCACGTCCTCCTCCTCCCCTCCCTCCCCTTCCTCCCCTCCACCGTGAGAGCTGTCGTCGAGGTGTTGCTGCTGCTGCTGGTGGTGGTAGTGGTGGGAAGCGAGATGCTGCTGCTGCTGCTGCTGCTGCTGCTGATGGCCGTGGTGGCCTTGATAGTGGTGGTGGTGGTGGTCGCTATGCCCACTGCTGCTGCTGCTGGTGCTGCTGTCGTCCGACATGTGGGAGGAGGAGTGATGGCGCCGGTGCGAGGGAGGCTGGAAGGGTTGGTGTGGATCGTCGTCGTACGCATGAAGAGCATGAGGGAGAGAAGGGGAGGGAGGAGAGGGGGGAGGGTTGGCGTCGTGTTGGCGTGACATGGCGTGGTGCTGGGTGGGTCGGGGGAGGAGGGGGGCGAAGCCGTCGTTGGAAGAGGAGGAGGAGGTGGAGGAGGTGGAGGAAGAGAAGGAGGGAGCACCCCCAGTCGACTTGCTGCTGCTGGTCTTCTTTCGGTGGCTCCGTTGGTTGTACTCTTGTTGCTGCTGCTGCTGCTGTTGCTGCCGCTGCTGCTGCTGCTGCTGCTGCTGGCAGACATCCTGGTCGCCCCACCCGTAGGATTCGTACTGCTGGTGCTGATGCTGCTGATGCTGCTGGGGAGTGTAGTGCTGCTGCTGCTGCTGCTGCTGCGGAGACGGACCCTTTTGCTGCTGCCGTTGCCGTGCGTACTGCTGCTGCTGTTGCTGCAGTTGCTGCTGCTGTTGCTGGTGCTGCTGGCGGGCCGTCGCGGTGGCAGGAAGGAGGGGGGGAGGCATGCGGAAGGGAGCGGGGGCGCGAGAGGGGCTGGTGGTGTGGTTCTGTTGCTGCTGCTGATCGAGGTGGTGGTGGTGATTGTGGTGGTGCTGCTGCTGCTGCTGCTGCTCATCCTGGACGGGCTCGGGGAGAGGACGGGCACGACGAGCTGCCCTGTCGTTGACCGCCGCGCCATCCTCGGAATCAGCATGGTTGCTGCTGCTGCTGCTGCTCCTGCTGCTGCTGCCTCCACTACTACCATCACCACTGCTGCTGCTGCCGGGCGAGCGGCGCTTCCCCAGCCGTGCACCGCCAGGTGGGGGAGGACCTTGGGGCCTGCTTGCTGCTGCTGCGGCGGCGGCGGCGGCGGTGGTGGCGGCGGTGGCGGCGGCGGTGGCGTTGCTGTTGCTGCTGCTGCTGCTGCTGCTGCTGCTGCTGCTGGTGGTGGCAGGAGGGGGAGCGGTGCAGGAGGGCGTTTGTTTCTTCGCTGGGGAGGAGGAAGAGGAGGAGGAGGAGGAGGATGATGACGACGACGAGCGTTGTTGTTGCGCTCGCTGCTGCTGCTGCTGCTGCTGCTGCTGCTGTTGGTGGGAGTGGTGCGGCGGGTTCTTCTTAGCTGGGCTGTTGTTGGCGCTGGAGGGGGCGGAGAAGGAGGAGGAGGACGAGGAGGTGGCGCCGGGCATCGCTTTCTTCAGCCCCATGTTCCCTGCTGATGTTGGTGGGGTGGTCTCTCCTCCTGTGGCACCCAACCGACAGACACCCTGCATGGCCGTCGGCTGCGCTGCTGCTGCTGCTGCTGCTGCCGCCGGTGGCGCGACTACTCCCCCTGCTGCTCCTGCTCCTGCTCCACGTGCTGGTGACGAGGAGGAGGAGGAGGAGGACGACCTTGACCGCTGTGTGTCCAGCACCGACGACGACGACGACGCTGAGGCTGAACTCAAAGAAGGAATGGCAGCAGCAGGAGGAGGGGCGGGCAAACCGTAGTTATGCAAGGGCAAGACATTCATAGCCATACACGAGTACTGTCCCTGATTCAAGACCATGTACCGAATCCGCAACAGCTTGGGGGTGGCCCCTCCATCCCTCCCTATCGTCTCCACCACCATGGACATCGTCGTCGTCGACTTGGACTCCCTCAACATGTACTCCACCAGCAACTCATAAAACTTCCCCCGACTCGCCGGGGATACAATAGTTCCAAACAAATACGACGGCAAGATCGCAGTCGCCTCAAACCTCGCATTGGCTTCCTCAGTATCAAAATACTCAAAGGCAAAGTTATCATCCGTCCACAACCGAAACAACCCATTCGCATACACAAAGCCACACACCGCCGCGTTCCCCCCCTCCTGCAAGCTCGCAACATACCCAGGCATGAACGCCGTATCCATCAACTCATCCATAGGGCGGGAAGCGAGGGAAGGGTCCTCTTGCACCCTAACCTGAGGCGCGAGCACCACCCCTTCCGGGCCAGGGAAGGCAAGCACACGTAGAAGGCTACCGGTAGCCCCGCAGGTGATATCGACCTTGTGGCGGAAGCAGTACACGTCCCAGGTGCGGCTAGAGGGAGGGAGGAAGGGAGGGAGAGAGGGGTGGTAGGGAGGGAGGGATGGGTCAGTGAGTTGGCGGCAAGGACGCGGATGGAGGGTCAGGGAAAAAATCGGTGTGGCATTGCGGCATGTAGGAAAGCATGGAAATTTGAAAGAGCGCGAAACTGGGCTTGTAAGACATGCACGCACGCCCACAACATTAAATTGAACCCGTTCCACCCTTCCTCCCCAGCAACGACCACCCCCTCCTCCCTACTTACATAATGGCCAAGGTCTTGACTTGTTGCAGCTCTCCGGCCGCCTTCAAACGCGAGGCAATGAACCCAAACGTCCGCGCGGCCATCTCGCAGTGCTCGTACTGATACAGTCCAGGAGGGGAGGCCAGCTCACCCAGCATGGCCCATCCGGGAGGCCCAGCCTCGCATGATGCGGAGGCAGGGGTGGGGGTCACAGACATGTTGGTGCCCGCAGCACTGGACGCGGCGGGGCTGGTGGAGGAGGAGGCAGCGGCGGAGGAGGAGGAAGAGCTGGATGTGGGCCCCCCTCGGTTGCTTAAATTGCTGCTATTCGGTGCCCCGGCGCCCGCCTTGGGAAGGACCAGGCGGTCGATGGTGGAAAAGGCGGACGAGGGCGCACAGGTGGTTGTGCCTATGGAGATGCCCCCCTTGTTGTGTTGTGACGATGAGTTCACGGCGGCTGCTGTGGAGTTCACGGCACCTGCAGCGGCACCCGACGGAGGCGCTACAAGGCCTTCCATTATGCGCATCATGGGCGCACCGGGGGCCTGGCCTGTCGTGGGGGGGGAAGGGAGAGTGGGGGGCGGGGAGTGAGAACCAACAACCGCTCAAGTCAATGTCTGGGTCACGTGCATGGCAAACCGAGGCTTAATTCTGCCTCAGCTCCCCGATGAGACCGAGACAACAAAGAGTGTATTAGGTCTTGGTTGCCCAGTGCTCGAGCCATCCTTCTTCTTCTACTTTTGAACGCCCAAACAGGAACAGGCAGAGAGCAGGTGGGGTTGTTTTCCAATGCGTGCGAGAGCGAGCGGGAGCGGCAGCTCCACTGCCCTCGAATGCCAAGCAGACAACGCAAGCCGAGTTATGGCTCTCTATCACAATGAGGCAAGCAGATTCACGGCGCACTTTGTCCCGCCCACACTCATTCCTGGTTAGCATACATTGCTTATCAATAGGAAAAGAGATTGGCCCTCCCGGATTGAGAGATTGGCCTCCCCATGGGTCCGACCACCCAGGTCCGACGCCCCGATGCTCCTTTTCGGCCCTTGCTGGTTAGCCACTGATTTAAAACATGGCGCCGCCACGGCAACACATCACCTCATGAAGACCATGGCACACATGTAGGGCATGCACTTTGAGATGGTCAAATTTATGTGGACACACGCTTGTATATATGCCCCGATTTTTTTAGAGAGGGGATTTAGCGAAGCGGAAATCGAGCCACACCCCATATTTCCCTCAAAGAATGATTGCAAAAATGTGCCGCTGTTATAAAAGCACGAGAAGGGCAAGTTTGTGGTTGTGATCAAGCTTGTTTTATGGGTCTACTTGACTCAGCGCTGCCGAACGACCAATCGGCAGGTATTAGACATGCCCCCCCTACACGATTCCAACACGATTTTCTCCCTTTGAATTAATTAGCAATGCGATAAAGAGAAAGTCAACCCTGTCTTTCCTTCTTTGTTGGCTTGCTTAAATGTGCCGGGCGCAAATGTACTGCCCTGGCTTTCTAACAGTCATTCACTTTGGTTTGGTATCTACACACACGCCTCTCCTCGCATCAGGAAAGGGGGACATATTAGTCCAGGGTTTCTTTTCTGTACTTTTGCCTTTCCTTTCCTTTATCTTCATATATAATACACTTGTTGTATTTTCCCTACTCTCCTTCGTTCTAACCTGATCAATCAGCAGTTCTTTGGCAAATTCAAATCACGCAAACGAGTTCTTTCGCCGCGGCCTCCCTCCTCCTCCACCACCACCACTCCCACCATTCCCACGGTCCCTCCCCCGCTGCTTCCCACCACCACCACTACTGCTACAGCTGCTCCCAGCGTTATCCTCCTTTCCCCATTCCGACCCTTCAGCTCCACCCTCCCCTCCCCTCCCCCACCCTCCTCCTCCTCCTCCTCCTCCACCCACCCCGCCAAACGCCACCGTCTGCCTCGCATACACAATATGCCGTTCATAGCACGTCAACACATCCATCCCCCTTGGCGTCAGCCTCAAAGACTCCAAAAGCGGCAAGCCCTGAAAATGGGCCACCGGTCGACGTGACCCCACATGCCACACAACCAAGGATCCATTTAGATGAGCAGATAACAACACCCCTCCCGCCTGTGCCAGCGACACCGTCCCCATCCCCACCAGCGAGTTATTATTTCGACTGCTGCTGCTGCTGTTGCTGTTACTGCTGCTGCTGCTGTTGCTGCTCCCGTCCAAGGTAGCGGCAAAAGCAGGGGTGATCGCCGTGCAGACAGCGCGGGAATGCCGGCGTGGCCCTCGTGTGTACCTCCCTCCCTTCCTCCTCCCCTCCCCCAGCTGCTGCTGCTGCTTCTTCTCCTCACTACTGCTGCTATTCAGCTCCCACCACCGCAAGGACACATCGTGATTACACGCCGTCACCACGACCATCACCCCTTCCTCCCTCCCTTCCTCCTCCTCCCCCGGAGAAGGCATCAAAGCAAGCAAAGCCACATCACAACAATCATCCAGACTATGCCGACCCGACAACCCCAACACGTCCTCCTCCTCCTCCTCCTCCTCCTCT
>Ga0209390_10008485_pt1 | contig 12674 bp, 14 predicted proteins | sample BON01_FD_187212 | JGI IMG/M metagenome (GOLD analysis project Ga0209390, IMG submission 187212) | Freshwater microbial communities from Lake Bonney liftoff mats and glacier meltwater in Antarctica - BON-01 (SPAdes) (version 2) | ecosystem: Environmental > Aquatic > Freshwater > Ice > Glacier... | reverse complement strand
CCTCCCTCCCTCCCTCCCTCCCTCCCTCAGGTACTTCGACGACGACAGCATCGATCTCTGCCGCCGCCTCCTGGATAAAGATCCACGCAAGCGTTTAGGGGCCCGAGGAGGGAACGAGGTGATGGCGCACCCGTGGCTCTTGCCTGGGGGGGTGAGTGGGTGGGATGCCCATTTGGCAGATGTCGCCCTCCCTCCCTTCCTCCCTAATCAGGATATAAATGCCGCGAGTCAGTCGGCGATTGGCTCGTTCAATGATGAGGCGCAATATAGGAAGATGCGGATTGAGGAGGCGGATCACGAGGTGTATGAAGGGTGGGAGTGGGTGAGTCGTCCTAGTTTCTTCGCGGAGGTGGTGCAGTTTTTGAAGGCGGAGGAAGTGCAGGGTCCGATCATGCCGCAGCGCCCTTCCGAAGGCTGCTGTCGGATAGCGTAGAGGCTCCTTTCCCACCTTCCCTCCCTCCCTCCCTCCCTCCCCTCCGGTGTGGGGGATGTTGTGGAGGCGAAACTGGAAAGGAGGAAAAAGGGAGGAAGGGGGGGAGGGAGGAGGGCAAGACGAGAGGAAGCGACACAGGCAGAGGGGGGCAGACAAGGGTTTCAAGCAAGTTAATAAACAAACGATTTAAATTTGAATAGATAAAAATATAACAACAAAGACAGACGGCAAGTTCATAGACTGAAATAGTAGGGTGTGGAAAGAAGACGCGAGGGAGGGAGGGAGGGAGGGAGGGCGGGCTTGAGAGACAGAAACACATTTTTGGATTTTTGGTTGGTAGTTCTCTTATTCATTTATAGTGGGTGGAAGCGCGCGTGCATGTGTTAGGAAGAATCAAGACTCAGCAAAAGCAAGCAGCAGCAGCAGCAGTAGCTAATGATTAAAGTAGTAGTAGCAGCAACAGCAACAACGACAGGGCAACCAAAGCACCACAGCCTCTCACTAGCAGCAGCAGCGAAAACCAGTGCTTTATTTCCGCTTCTTTTATCAATTCAGAGCGACGCGTGCACGTGTATGATGTTTTCCTTGGTCAATCTTACGAGACATTTTGAAATTTAATTTTTGTGTATCTCTTTTCTGGGGAAAGACGACATGATAAAAGAAGACCAAAGGAATAAGAGGGAAATACACATTGTATGTTAAGCCAAACCAATCAGGGGAGGTGGAGCGTGTCTCTTGTTGTAGTGATCAGGCTGTCTCTTTGCTTCTTTTTGTTTCTTTCTTCTCTTTTCTGGGTTTTGCACTTCTACAACACATGGGGGGTGGCTGGTCGGTGGAAGGGTAGCGAAGGCAAGTTTCCTCTCCTCCTTCCTCCTGCTTCCCTCTTCTCTTCACCACCGCTTTTTAATTAAATTTGTCTCTTCTTCGCCCACACCCTTGGCGTCCTCTTCCTAGCTGCTGCTCCCGCTCCTGCTGCTGCTGCTGCTGCTGCTTGTGTCTTCACAAAAAGTTTGTATTTACTGCACATAAATTATATCTGCTTCTCTTCCCTTCCTCCCTCCCTCCCTCGTGTCTTCTTTTCTGATGTTTCTATGGTCAACCCATCACGTTGCCCACCAGACGCTTCCAGCTCTTCTCCGCCTCTGTGCCTGTGAGAAAAGAAGAGGGAAAGGAGGAGGGAGGGAGGGAGGGAGGGAGTAAAGGAGAGGGAGGGAGAGCAGGGGGAATTTGACAAATCTTGAGAGATGGAGCGGGGGAAGAATCAGAAAGGGGGAAGAGAAGAACTCACCTCGGCTCCTAAAGAAATCCTTGACCGCCAAGTCTAAATCCACCTGCGCCACCATGGCACTACTCCTCCTCACCGCCCTAATGGCCGCCTCATTCACGAGCCCCGCCAGATCCGCACCACTCATCCCCGGGGTTAATTGAGCAGTCTTGGCAAGATCAACATCGTTCCCTAGGGGGATCTTGCGCGTGTGCACCCGTAGGATGTCCTCACGGCCGTTGCGGTCTGGGAGCTCGACGCGGACGATACGGTCCAAGCGGCCGGGTCTGTGTGGGTAAATGAGTAGAGAGGGGAAGGCAAAGATGAGTACTAATTCGCTGACACGACCATAAATGCGAAGAAATATATTATGTCACTCCATCCTTTCTTTCCCTCCCTCCATCCCTCCCTCCCTCACTCCCTCCCTCCCTCCCTCCCTTCCTTACCGTGTCAACGCATCGTCTAGAATCTCATATCTAGTAGCAGCAGCAACGATAACCCCACTCCTACTCGAGTCCACCCCATCCATACACGCCAACCAATGAATCAATAAACAAAACAATAAATCACCGATCGAAAGATAAACTCACCTCGTCAACGCATCGTCTAGGATTTCATATCGATTAGTGGCCGCAATCACAATAACCCCACTCCTATTCGAGTCCAACCCATCCATGCACGCCAGCAGCTGATTCAACGTCTGCTCCACCTCATCATTACTCCCCCCCAGGCGAAGCGATCGTTGCTTGCCCAAGGTATCGAGCTCGTCGAGGAAGATGATGCAGGGGGCTTGTTTTTGCGCGCGTTGGAAAAGGGCGCGGATCCGGGCGGCGCCTCTGTGGTGGTGGGAAGGAGGAGGGAGGGAGGGAAGGAGCGTGTGAGCAACTGGAGGTGGTTTCTTTATTGAAATGATGAACTAAATAAATAATTAGTTCAATAATTAAATAAATAAATAAATAGATAAAATAATTATTTGGAAATAAATTGCCTCAGTCAATGGGTGTGTGGTATATCAGGTTGGTCTACACAGTGCAGTTGTGGCACGTTCAGACAATTTAGATTCTATGTATGTTGTTCTAATCCTCGGCAATGTAATCCAAAACTAAATAAATAGATGAAAAATAAATAAATAAATAAATGAATAAATAAATGAATGAATGAATAAATAAATAAATACATAAATTAAAAAATAAAAAATAAAAAATAAATAAATAAATAAATAAATAAACATAAACGAGAGGGAAAGACGCATGCAAAGGCACATACAAAATCAGACCAACACTCCTAAAAACGGAAAGCTCTTACCTCCCGACAAACATCTCCACAAACTCGGACCCCGCCGAATAAATAAACGGCACCCCCGCCTCACTCGCCAAAGCCCGCGCCAAAAGCGTCTTCCCCGTCCCCGGCGGCCCCGCCAATAGAATCCCCTTCGGTAACCTCGCCCCCAACTTTCCATATTTCTGCGGACTCTTCAACATGTCCACCAATTCCTGCACCTCCCTCTTGGCCCGATCAATCCCCGCCACATCATCAAAAGTCAGACTTCGGTCAATATTAGAACCCTCCGCGTCCTTCCCCACCGTTCCCGTCATATCCCCATACATCCTCCTCCCCATGCCCATGCTCAAAAAGATCCACGCAAAGGGTAATAAGTTCAACATCAAAAACACCACCAAACTCTTACTACTCGCGCCCCCCGCATAGAAAGGAATATTATACTTATCCAAGAAAAACAACAACGCCGGGTGAGCCTTCACGGGCCTCGTGAACGACGATACTCCATTTACAAGAAAATCGAACCTTTCAGGCGCAATCCTCAATCTCGACACCACCTCCGGTCCATGCTCCTTCACCAGCTTCATGAAATCCGAATACGGAATCTCCACCGGCCCCTTCCTCGCCCCTCCTCCCGCCGCCCCTCCAAAGACAGAGGAGAGGAGAACAAAGGCCAGAACCATGGCAAATGACGCGTGCCACCCCGTGACTTTAAGAATAGGGCGACCATTCACCTTAAGCATGAGCTTGCTGCGGATAAAGGTACGGAAACGCCCGACAAACGCCTGCAGCTTCTTCATGAAGACTTGGGGACGACGTTGGTTGTTGTTGTTGTTGTTGCTGCTATTGGCGCTGCGCAGGGCCTTTTTGTTGCCGCTGCTGCCACTTTTGCTGCTGCTGTCGCTGCTGCTGTCGTCGTCGCCCGTGGCCGTGGCGGCCAGGCGCGTGCGATGGGTGGAGAAGGGGGAGGAGGAAAGGGAGGAGAGGGAGTGTTGTCTTCTTCCGGCTGTGAGGGAGGAGGAGGGGGAGGGGCTACCAAACAAGGTGCAGGTGGCACTGCTGGTGGTGGTTGCAGCCGTGGTGCGGCGGGTAAGGAGAGGGAGAGGGGTGGGGAGGCATTGCGGAGGGATGAAGGCTTGCGTGACGACGATCAGCACGAGCAGGAGGAGGACGAGGGGGAGGGGGAGGGGGGAGAGAGAGGAGGGGGAGCCAGCGCGGCCGCCTCCTCTTGATGGTGAAGTTGGTCTTCTCCGAAGCATAGTGCTGCTGCTCTGCTCGTGGGTGGGTGGGAGACGAGGCGTGGGAGCGTCCCCTCTGTGTTTTATGGGTTGGTTGTTGAGGAGTGCATTAGATACGAGCGAATGTCTTGGCTGGGTTGGGGAGAGGCAAGGGGTGGGGGAGGCCAGGCCGTGTGATCATGAGGCCGGCAGTGTGGATAGAAGAGCGGCGCTATTGTGTTGCCAAATCTGGTCCTGGTCAGTCACAAGTTCTAGACGCAAGGCAAAGTGCAAGAAGGCGTGTGCTCGCTTGCTTCCTGTGCTGGCCTTTCATCACTCTCCCGCAGGCAAGGCAGCAAGCACTCAAGCGAGCTGATTTGTGGACCGGCCCTCCTCCTCCATCATCATCAGCATCATCGCCCAAGGCGAGCGCGACGAAGAAGTTCGTCGATGTGTGTGTGCTGACTTTGTTGCCCTCCCCCCCTCCCTCCCATCCTCACTCTACGCACTCTCATGGTACATCCACACCCGCCACACCCACAGCCAGTCAGAAGCCATGTCGGGGGACGCCGCCTACAGTTTTTCCCTCACCACATTCTCCCGCACGGGGAAGCTTCTCCAAATCGAGTATGCCTTGAGCGCGGCGCAGCAAGGCAAGACGTCCTTGGGCATCCGTGGTACGTTTTATGGGTAGGGCAGGGCAAGGTTGGGTTCAGGAGGAAGGAGAGATCTGGTTGATTATGCTTGGGCGGGAAAGGTGCTGCTGGTTATTGTGACCAGCAGGAGCAGAAGGGTGATAAGGGGCCCTCATCGTCATCCCCCACTAGCATCCGTCCTTCCCCATGATGCTCGGGAACAGCTTATGTGTATGTCTAAAGGCTTGAGGCTGTCTCTGCGCTTCTTGTGGTGGTGCATCTTTTATTCTGCCGGCGCAGGGACTAACCAACTCACCCTCCCTCCCTCCCTCCCTCCCTCCCTCCCTCCCTCTCTTCCCTCCCTCTGTAGCCACGAACGGCGTCGTCATCGCCACCGAGAAGAAGCTCCCCTCCGTGCTCATCGACGAAGCGCATGTGCAAAAAGTAGAACTGATCAACCCCTCCACGGGCTTTGTCTTTTCGGGCCTGGGCCCTGATTACCGAGTGCTGGTCCGCAAGAGCCGCAAGGTAGGGAGGGAGGGAGGGAGGGAGGGAGGAGGATGTGTGCAGGTGAATGACGCAATCAGCGGGCGCAGGCTGTCTCTTCTTGTGCCTCTTGCCGTTCGTCAAACACGTAAGTAAAAGCGTTTCTGATGCTGGAGCGCTGGTGGTGCTGACCCCGGGGCTCAGGCCGCAGCTACGCGCATGCCTTTGATTTGAACGTACGGCCGGAGGCAGAGGGGAGGATGATGGTAAGGTAAGGAGGGAGGGTGGGGAGGGTGGGGAAGGAGGATGCGTGTACAGGTAGATGAAGTGGGCGCGGGCTATCTCTTCTTTTGCCATTTGCCGTTCGTCAAAGACTTGACATAAGCCTAGTTGCAGCTGGAGCGCCGGTGGTGCTGACCCCGGGGCTCAGGCAGCAGCTACGCTTATGCCTTTTGATGTCGAACGTACGGCCAGAGGGGGAGAGAGAGATGATGGTAAGGTAAGGAGGGAGGGAGGGGGGGGGAGGGAAAGAGGACTTGTCCGGTGGAGTAATTTTTGTGTGATCAGTTGTGATGTGTCTCCTCGTGTGCCTCTCGCTATTCGTTATCTTGTGTTGTGTGCATTGATGGTAGCTGCAGCTTTGAGCGCCGGTGCTGTCAAATAATGGCACTTTCATAGAAATACCGGGGGCTCAAGCCGCAGCTACCAGCAACGCGACTCGACGAAGGAACGTATGGCGGGTGGGCGGAGGGGGAGACACGATGGTAAGGTAAGAAGAGAGGGAGGGAAGGGAGGAGGGGAAGATGTGTTCAGGTTTGATGAGCTAGTCGTCTATTCTTCTTGTGTGCCTCCTGCCGTTCGATTTGTCAAAATCAATCAGGTCCACGTCGACAGTCGCCGGTGGTGGTGATAAAAGTCTATCATTTCTAAAACACCCCGGGGCCCTTCGCCGCAACTGAGACGACAAGACGTCGATTCTGACATGTCGAACGGCAGGAGGACGAGATAGGTAGGGAGGAAGGGAGGGGAGGGAGGGTGGGACGTACGTGTGTGTGAATAGTCGGCCGTCTTTTCGTTTTCTTTCGTGCCTCCTGCCACTCGATTTGTAAGTTGCGCTGATTCCAATTGCGGCCTCGAGCGCCGGTGGTGCTGATGACTTCTTGGGGCTCTCGCAGCAACTGGGGAGGAACGAATGCTGTCATGTCGAACGGCAGAAGGACGAGGTAAATAAGGAGGGAGGGAGGGGAAGAGGGCACAGCCACCTATATTCCGAAAGGGCGAAAAAGTCACTAGAGAAGAGCATGAAATATTTCTTGTTTTCACGCACTAAACCCTCCCTCCCTCCCTCCTTCCCTCCGTCCCTCCCTCCCGCCAGCGCGCCCAATCCTACTACCTGCAATACCGAGAGCACCAACCCGTCGGCCAGCTCGTCCGAGACACCGCAGGCGTCATGCAGGTACGTCCCTCCCTCCCTCCCACCGCTCCCTCCTCCTTATATTTCCGTCACCTTATCGCTCCCTCTCTCACTCTCTCCCTCCCTCCCTTGCACCGCAATACAGGAGTTCACGCAGTCGGGTGGTGTGCGTCCGTTTGGGTTGTCCTTGCTAGTGGCCGGCTATGACGACAACGGGCCCCAGCTCTTCCAGGTAGGTAGGGAGGGAGGGAGGGCGGGGGGGGAGGAAGGAGAGAGGGTGAACACAGTTCGTTCGTTGAAGATTTGAAGAGAAGAAAAAGTCACTAGAAATGCGGTACAATAAGGAGATGAAGATGGCTCACCTTCCCCTCCCTCCCTCCTTCCTTCCCTCCCTCCCTCCCTAGGTGGACCCTTCCGGGGCCTACTTCGGGTGGAAGGCCACGGCCATTGGCAAGAACCACGTCAACGCCAAGAACTTCTTGGAGAAGCGTTACAATGAGGAGATGGAGCTTGATGACGCGGTGCACACGGCGCTGTTGACGCTGCGGGAGGGGTTCGAAGGGTACGTTTCTTTGTTGTGCTTGCTTGGTTTCTTTCTCTTTCTCCTTCCCTCCCTCCCTTCTTCCTTTCGTCTGGGAAGATTGAGTTTGCAATTCACTTGTCAAGAAGGCAACTTGAGAGACGCTCACGTGTCCCTCCCTCCCTCCCTCCCTCCCTCATTTTCCCACAGAGAGATGAACGAGCACAACATCGAAATCGGCATCATTGGCGCCGACCGGAAATTCCGCATTCTCACCCCAGCCGAAGTCAAGGACTACCTGGACGAGGCCAATTAGAGAGGAAGAGGGGGGGAGGGGGGGAGGGAGGGAGGGAGGGAGGGGAGTAATATTGTAGAAGAGTGGTGGAGGGGAGGGAGGGGTTTTGGGAGGTACGAAAAGAAAGCAAAACAGAACAGAAAGAAAAAGAAGAAGAAGAAAAACACGGTCAAATAATGAATGAAAAAGTCAGGTTTCGTATCTCTTTTTTCTCTTTGAGCTTTTGGGGTTACTGGGGGTGCCACGCACACACACAAAACACCCAGCAGGCATATACCTGGTCTCTCCACATAGTCCCCACACACACCCAAAAAGGCCCGATCTCTCTACCTTCCCCTTCTTTCATCCCTCCCACCAACGAGCCAAACCTCACTCAAAACAAGGTGAAGCCTGCATATAATACACACACGAGCGAACGACCCAGTCATCGATCGATGCAACACCGATCTGCTTCTGTAAGCTCAACCTTCATCAGCGTCCCATCTTTTGGAGTGAATCAGTAACCTACCTCACCAATCATCGACCAACACACCGCTATCTTCCCTGCAGCACACATCCTTCCTCACAATTAACCCCACTAGTGAGAAATTGAGGAAGGGACGCAAGCTGACGGGACTCGAAGCATGTCGCCGGTCGACGATAGGGGAGGTAACGAAAGCTCGAACTTCGCGGTTTAGAAAGGGCGCAGGTAAAAATTGCGCTTAGGAGGGGGGAGTAGGCCGTCCGCACGTGCGTGTGTGAATATCTCTACTTAGTCATGTTTGAAAAGTGCTGCTGCCGATTGGTCTACCAGATTTGTTGTTTCTATGCTATGGTTGTGCATTCTGACTTGTCTGTTGGTGATGTGTGCTGTGGTCTTTCGTGCCTCTTTTGGTGCTTGTTTGATTACCTGCCTTTCTACTTGTTCTTGTCTTTGCTTTCTTTACATCTTGATTCATCACACACACAGACGTCTGTGTCTGTGTCTTGTGTTTGTCTGTGCCTTGCCTGCGGTGCTTGTGCTCCCTACTCTAAACCGTCTGTAATCATCTCGCTTTTTCCTGCTGCTTTATGTTGGTTGTGATTTCTCACGTTTTCATCTTTATTCGCTTCCTTTCTTGCTTACACTTGGTGTGTATGTTTCTTGCGCTTTGTTTGACAATTCCTATACTTTACCTATACCTCGTCTTTCTCTCTAACTCCCTCCTACCTATCATCATCTGACCTTTTTTCTTTCTATTATGCGTGTGTGTGCAGGTACGTGTGTGTGCTTACGTAAGCACCTCTCACCTCCACACTGGTTTCTTCTTCGTCGCCGGCGGCGTTTTTCCCTTCGGCGTCGTCTTTGCTTTGCTTGCTGCTGTTGCACCAGTGCTGCTGCTGCTGCTGCTGCTGCTGCTGCTGCCGCTGCAGCCGGTAGGGGTACCGCCGGCCTTCCCTCCCTCTGCTGCTACTACTCCTCCTCCTCCTCCCCTTCCTCCTCCAATCCCTGCCTGCACTGGTGTCACGCTGGTCTTGCTGCTGCTGCTGCTGCTGCTGCTGCTGCTGCTGCTGTTGCTGTTGCTGCTGGCCGTCTTCTCAGCAGCAGCAGCAGCAGCAGCAGCAGTAGGAGGAGGACTAGGGGTAGAAGGCAGGCAAGGCAGGCAATTTCTGCGAGAGCCAGAATCCCTTCTCTTTCATTTGTCGTCGACGGGCTTCCGCGGAGGAAGAGGAAGAGGAAGAGGTAAAGGGAGTAGTGCCTGCAGCGGGTGGGGGAGAGGAGAAGGAGGAAGAGGGGAGGGAGGAAGAGGGGGCGGGGGAGGAAAGGAAGGAGGTGATGACCGATTTTGTTGACTTCTTCTGGTTGTCGTGGAAGTGCTGCTGACGATTTGCGGAGTGTGGTTGGTTCTCCTCGTTACCTCCCTCCTTCTTCAAGGTGTCGCCACTCCTATTGCTGCTGCTGCTGCTGGCCATACTAACAACCGAGGCCGACGACACAGAGGAAGGAGTGACTTCCGTGGGCCCGCCAATGCTCCTGCTCGAGTCCTCCTGCTCCTGCTCCCCTCCCTCAGCAGCAGGAGCAGCAGCACCAGCAGGAGCAGCTCCCTTCTTCCCTCCCTCCTTGCTTGTAAGCTGCCTGATCGTCTCCTTCATCCCTCCTTCTAATGACACCAAATCAATCGACGGAAACGCCTCCCCCTTCCTATCCCCCTCCTCCCTTCCCTCCTCCACCTCCTCCTCCTCCCCTGCCTCGCCCTCCGTCCTCCCCCTCGCCCTTCCTCCCCCCTCCTCCTCCTCCTCTCCTCCGTCTTCAAACAAACGCTTAGGCGGCACCACCACCTCCACCTCTAGACCATGCCCTCCTTCATCCCCTCCCTCCCTCACTCCCTCATCCTCCTCGTTCTCCACAGCCACCACCGCCCTCTCCAACACCGCCAACCATCCCTCCCCTCCCTCCTTCCCTCCCTCCTCCTCCTCCATCTCTACTCCCAGCACCTCGCTCAAAAATACCTTCCCCTCCTCCATCCTCCCCTCCCTCCCTCCCTCCCTCCCTTCTCCTCCTCCTCCTCCTCGCTGCTGCTGCTGCTGCTCCTCCTTCTTATCTTTCGCCCACGCACGCAACAATGACTCCTTTTCCTTCATTGTCGTCAAGGAAGGGGAACGAAACCTCTTCACGAAATCCTCGTGGCTCTCCCCTTGGAAAGACGAAGAAGGGAGGGAGGACGAGGCAGGGAGGGAGGAATGTTGTCGTTGGTGATAAAGTTGTTGCGCCGCTGCCTCTAAATGAGGATGGGAGAGCGCTTGCTTTGCTTGAGTACATGCGTGGCGATACTTTTCTTCTTCCTCCATCAAGCGTGACATGGCCTGGGCACGTGTTTCGATCTTGTGGGAGGAGCCTTGCCATTGTCCTCTCATTACTGCGACTGATTGATCGGGACCACGACTCCGTTGAATCTCATGAGCAGCTGGGCTCGCCATGGCGTAAGGGTGGAGAAAGGAGGAGGAGGAGGAGGAGGAGGAGGAGGAAGAGGAGGAAGGGGAGGAGGGGTACGGACGGAATCTTTCCTCTTGCCATTGGCCTCTCAATACTGCGACGGATTGATCAGGACCGCGACTACGTTGAATCTCAATAGCAGCGGGACTGGCGCTGATGGAGGGATGGAGGGAAGAGGGGGAGGAGGAAGGGGAGGACGGGTGCGGAAGGAAATTTTCCTCTTGCCATTGGCCTCTCATTACTGCTACTGATTGGTCGGGGCCACGACTGCGTTGAATCTCCAAAGCTGCGGGATTAGCGGTAGCAGAAGGATGAGGGAGGGTGGAGGAGGAGGGAGGAGAGGAGGGAGGGAGGGAGGACGAGGCGGAAGAGGAGGAGAGGAATGCTTTGGAAGGCGGGGGACTGGTGAGACGAAGGGCAGCAATTTCGTGGCGCATGTGCTCGCGTTTTTGTTGGATGGCGGCTTGGGTGGCTCTGCTCGAGTTGGTGAATTGACGTTGCACGCTTTCCCGGAGGGCAGTGACGGAGAGGGTGGTCTGAAGGGAAGGGGCCTGGAGCAGGAGGGAGGGAGGGAGGGTCGGGAAGAAGGGAGTGAGGGATGAAGAGGAAGGAACCGTAGGCTCGAGTGTGGCTCGGCTTTGAACGTACCGCATTGCCGCTGCCCTGCTGCTGCTGCCCTGCCCTGCTGCTGCCCTTCGTCTTCATGACGCTGCCCTGCTGCTGCTGCTGGTGGTGGTGGTGGTGGTAATGGTAAGGTGGCTGCTAGCTGCTAGTGCTATGTGCTGGCGCGATGACGGAGCTCCTCTGTCTGTACCGATTGTGTGTTGGCTGAGCAGCATGAGCAAAGATTGGTCGCACTCACCCGACGCCAGAAAATGTGCCTTGTCTTGGCACTGCTGCATTGCCGGCCTTGCGGAAAGGCTAAAAGACGGCATGCTTGAGACTTAAGAGTCACATGCGAAAGTAAACGGCATGATCGACGCATGATCGGAATCAAATCATCGCGCTCGCTCGCTCGCTTCGAAAAGTTTGACGTGTTCAAGCAAGTCCTAAACACCCAGACACCACACACACATACACAAGACAAACAAGGCCACGCAAGGATGCTGCGGGCCTTGGACCACGCCGAAGGCCACGTGGAGAGCCTGGGCTCGATGGACATGGGGCACGATAATATGATGGTAAGCAGGAGGGAGGGAGGGGCTGACGACGGAGGGGAGGGAGGGGAGGGACGGAGGCCATATGGCAAGCCGTGCAGCGCCCAGGACAAGAACCTACGCACAGAGACCGCATCGAGGCCACATTTAGGAAGAGCTGCGCGTGCGGGGGCGCTTTGACATAGCGCTGAGGGCTTGATTGGGCAACGCCAAAGGACGGGGCTCGCATAGCATATGGCTATGTCCTATGTCCCCTCCTCCGACCCGACCGCTGCCCCTCTCCTCCAGTTCCTGTCCACAACCATCACACTGCGACGGCTTCTCGCACACAAGCATTCTCGTACTTACCCATCCCGTCTTCCTTTCTTCCGTCCCTTCCTCCTTTCACAGCACATGGACCCCAGCAGTCCGCCTCCCGCCTGCTACCACTGCCTCTGGGGCCACATTCTCCCCGGCGCCTACCTTCTCTTCCGCTCACTCCTCCTCCTTCTCGAGGCCCTCTCCCTCCGTCAACCTAAGGTACGCTTTCAACAAAATCATTGACCCCTTCCAAAATCTCACTCTCCCTCCCTCCCTCCCTCCCTCCCCCAGCGGTTCCCCCCACGGACCCTCGGCAAGCTCCGCGCGTACAGCAGCCTCATAGCAGGTCCTTTCCTCGCTATCGGAGAGGGGATAACACACAAAGCCTGGCATGCGGCGAATTTACAGCATTTTTCGATTTATCTGCTGGTTTTCATTGATGGTCTAGTGGCATGGATGTGTTTGGTGGGGAGGGAGGGAGGGAGGAAGGGGCCGAGGAGGTGGCCTAAGAGTTTGTTAGGGGTGTGGGAGGGGGGAATGCTTGGGTGTGTGGGCTGGGAAATGGTGAGTCATTTTCATGGAGGGAAGTTGATTACGCAGATGCATGCGTTGATGTTTCCTTTGCTGGGGTTGGCGGGTTTGGTGCTGGTGCTGGAGAGGGTGGTGATGGGGGGGAAGGGAGGGAGGGAGGGAGGGAGGGAGGGGGTGATGGTGGGGGGGGC
>Ga0209390_10008484_pt1 | contig 12675 bp, 15 predicted proteins | sample BON01_FD_187212 | JGI IMG/M metagenome (GOLD analysis project Ga0209390, IMG submission 187212) | Freshwater microbial communities from Lake Bonney liftoff mats and glacier meltwater in Antarctica - BON-01 (SPAdes) (version 2) | ecosystem: Environmental > Aquatic > Freshwater > Ice > Glacier... | reverse complement strand
ACTACGCTGGTTGCAACCGGGACTCAGGCCTACACTCAAAGTATTTTGTCGTCTACCGGCGGTTTGGGCGCAGTGGCTGGTACCAGCCTCACTACACAAGCCCTAGCTACTGCGGCGATCACGGCTACCGATACGTCTATAGCCCTGATCAACTCCAAGCGGGCGGATCTGGGAGCGACCGTCAACCGCCTGACCTACGCTGCTGATAACCTGGCGAACGTGTCGCAAAACACCAGCGCATCCCGCAGCCGCGTTCTGGACACCGACTACGCCAAGGCCACCACCGAACTGAGCCGCACGCAGATCCTCCAGCAGGCATCAACCGCCATGCTGGCCCAGGCCAACCAGTCCGCCCAATCAGTGCTGGCCCTGCTCAAGTAAGTGTTTCAAGCGTGATCTACCCGGATCACGCTCCGGGCGCAGACTCAAGAGGCCACCGCTTGCGGTGGCCTTTTGCTTGGGCGCGCAGCGCAGCAATCTACCCCGATCCCGTCATTGGAGAGTTTTTGCTGCAATTTGTGACGATTTGAATTTCAATGCTGGCGTGGGGGGGGGGCGCTATAGGAGAGCGTTGATTCCGTTGGATTTTCAGGTTGGTTTTGAATTTGGATTGCGCGGCGGCAAACCGTGATCGGTTTCAGCCAACAGCCGCACTTATCGGCACTGCCAGCCGGCCTGAGCCGCGTCATCAAACCATCAACGAAATTCTGGGCCACGCGCCCAATACGGGCGGCACGCATCGCACAGTGATTTAGCGCTGCAACGCAGCAGCGATGCGTTGAGACCCCGTGCAGAATTATACTAATGTAGTGCCATACACACCGAAAATATTTCCTAAGTTATTGATTTTATTGGGGTTTGTAGTGCCTTATGACAAAGATGGGCTAGCCAGAGGGGCGGGACTGACTTCGGTTCGTGATAACTTGCGCCATGCGTCGATTGCGACCACCTCGATTTACCTGCACGGGGATGATCTCAAGCGCGCCAAGCAGATGGGGAGCGCATTCCTGGCTAGAGAATGATCACCACACCGGGCAACCAAGTGGGGGTATCATCTAGTAATTATAGGTATCACCCCAGGAGGTGCTCACATGACAGCCACGGCTTTGCGTCCCACAACCATCAAGATTGACGCCGAAACCAAGGAGCGAGTGAAAAGGTTGGCGGATGCCCGCCATCGCAGCTCCCACTGGATGATTCTTGAAGCGATCCGCCAGTATGTCGGACGAGAAGAGAAGCGCGAATTGATGCGTCAGGACGGGCTGCGAGCCTGGAGCGACTATCAAGCAAATGGCTTGCATGTGACGCATGAGGAGGCAGATGCCTGGATGGCCAAGTTGGAGGCGGGTCAAGATGTAGCGCCACCTGCATGCCACGTCTGATCTGGTCACCAGCAGCGCTGCTGGATTTACAGCGTCTCTACCGATTTCTTGCCGAAAAAAACGTAGATGCCGCCAAGCGCGCGGTGCGCGCCATTCGCGAAGGAATGAAAGTCATCACCAAGCAGCCCGGTATCGGCCGACCGGCAGAAGACATGGAGCCGCAATTCCGTGAGTGGCTCATTGGCTTTGGGGACAGCGGCTACGTTGTGCTGTACCGCTACGATGATGAAAATGCAGTGATTCTGGCCGTTCGCCATCAGCGCGAGCTGGGGTACTGAGCTAATTTTACTGTTTTGGGGGTTGGGCAAATTTAACCAAAAAATGGCATTTCTTTCCTTCCCTCAGAGGGGGAATCCGCTCGTTTTACCTTTTCGAGGGGATGGGCTGGCTTGGCCTGGAAATCGTGATTCGCAAGAAGGGCGCCAAATGATGAAAAGTCTTGATGTCCTGGTTGCCGGCAAGCTGGTTGGCCGCCTGTTGGACAAGGCACCGCTGGTGTTTGTCTATTCCGCAGGCTACGCAGGACGTTGAGGATGACGAATCCGCTTAACTTTGATTTTTCGGGGCCTGGGCAAATTTAGCCTTATTTCTTCAGGCGATATTTGCGCAGCGCTGCAATCTGGGCAGCCATGACGAGCAGCTCGGACTGCGCCATGGCAATATCGATATCGCTTTTGGCATTCTTCAGCGCTTCTTCAGCCAGCGCCTTGGCCGCCGTGGCTTTGGCTTCGTCCAAGTCCTTGCCGCGAATCGCGGTGTCGCTCAGGACGGTGACGCAGTGCGGCTGCACTTCGAGCAGGCCGCCGGCCACGAAGACAAACTCTTCGCTGCCGTCAGCTTTTTCAATGCGCACGGTGCCGGGCTTGATGCGGGTAATCAGCGGCGTGTGGCGTGGGTAAATCCCCAGCTCGCCAGCCTCGCCCGGCAAGGCCACGAATCTGGCTTCGCCAGAGAAGATGGACTCTTCGGCGCTGACAACATCGACATGGATGGTGTGCGTGCTGTCCATGGCTTAGACCTTCTTGGCCTTCTCGAAAGCCTCGTCGATGGTGCCGACCATGTAGAAGGCTTGTTCTGGCAAATGATCGCACTCGCCGGCCACAATCATCTTGAAGCCGCGTATCGTTTCGGCCAGGCTGACATACTTGCCAGGCGAGCCGGTAAACACTTCGGCGACAAAAAACGGCTGACTCAGGAAACGTTGAATCTTGCGGGCGCGGGCCACGGCCAGCTTGTCTTCAGGGGCCAGCTCGTCCATGCCGAGAATCGCAATAATGTCGCGCAGCTCTTTGTAGCGCTGCAGCGTGCCCTGCACGGCGCGGGCGGTTTCGTAGTGGTCGGTTCCGACGACCAGCGGGTCGAGCTGGCGACTGGTCGAGTCCAGCGGATCGACAGCCGGGTAGATACCCAGCGAGGCGATGTCACGCGAGAGCACCACGGTGGAATCCAAGTGGGCAAAGGTGGTGGCAGGCGACGGGTCGGTCAAATCATCGGCTGGCACGTAAACGGCCTGGATGGAAGTGATGGAGCCAACCTTGGTGGAGGTAATACGCTCTTGCAGGCGGCCCATTTCTTCGGCCAACGTGGGCTGGTAACCGACGGCGGAAGGCATACGGCCCAGCAGTGCGGACACTTCGGTGCCAGCCAAGGTGAAGCGGTAAATGTTGTCCACGAAGAACAGCACGTCGCGGCCTTCGTCACGGAAAGACTCGGCAATGGTCAAGCCGGTCAAGGCGACGCGCAAACGGTTGCCTGGGGGCTCGTTCATCTGGCCGTAGACCATGGCGACTTTGGATTCGCCGAGGTTCTCGAGGTTCACGACGCCAGAGTCGGCCATCTCGTGGTAGAAGTCATTGCCCTCGCGAGTACGCTCACCGACACCGGCAAACACGGACAGACCCGAGTGCGCCTTGGCGATGTTGTTGATCAGCTCCATCATGTTCACGGTCTTGCCCACACCGGCGCCGCCGAACAGACCGACCTTGCCGCCTTTGGCAAACGGGCAGATCAGGTCAATCACCTTGATGCCGGTCTCTAACAGTTCCTGGGAAGGCGAGAGTTCGTCGTAAGCCGGAGCTTTGCGGTGGATGGGAGCGGTCTGGGTCTGGTCAATCGGGCCACGCTCGTCAATCGGCGCACCCAACACGTCCATGATGCGGCCCAGTGTGGCTTTGCCAACTGGAACGGTGATTTGCGCACCCGTGTTGTAGACCATGTTGCCGCGACGCAGGCCGTCAGACGTGCCCAGCGCGATGGTACGAACAATGCCGTCGCCAAGCTGCTGCTGCACTTCAAGGGTCAGCGCGGAGCCTTCCATCTTGAGCGCATCATAAATTTTCGGCATCTGGTTGCGCGCAAATTCCACGTCAACCACTGCGCCGATACACTGAACAATCTTGCCTTGAGCTTTCGTCATGACGGGATCCTTTTCTATTCTTTAAATCTTTAAATCGGGTGTGGCGCTGATTTCAACGCGCATTAAACGGCGGCTGCACCGGCAACGATTTCCGAAAGTTCTTTCGTGATCGCCGCTTGACGCGTCTTGTTGTAAATCAATTTCAATTCATCAATCACGCTGCCAGCGTTGTCAGTCGCAGACTTCATGGCCACCATGCGTGCCGACTGCTCGGAGGCCATGTTCTCGGCCACGGCCTGATAAACCAGCGCCTCGACGTAACGCACCAGTAAATCGTCAATCACAGTTTGTGCCTCAGGCTCATAGATGTAGTCCCAGCCATGCTGGTCCTTGTCGACCTGCAGATGCGCAGCCGTCAGCGGCAGCAACTGCTCGACCACCGGCTCCTGGCGCATGGTGTTGATGAACTTGGTGTAGCACAGGTACACCGCATTGATCTTGCCTTCGCTGTAGGCATCGAGCAGCACCTTGACCGGGCCGATCAGCTTGTCCAGGTGCGGCTTGTCGCCCAGGTGCGTCGCATGCGAGATCACTTTTGCACCAATCCGATTCAAAAAGCCAAAGCCCTTGTTGCCGATGGCCACCGCCTGAATGCCCTGACCGGCCGTCTGCATCTCCTTGAGCTTGACAGTGACTGCGCGCAGCAGGTTGGTGTTCAAACCGCCGCACAAACCCTTGTCCGTCGTGACCACGATAAAGCCGCCGGCTTTGGCATCGTTGGTCTGCATGAAGGCGTGCGTGTACTCAGGATTGGCTAGGCTCAGATTGGCCGTGATGTTGCGAATCTTGTCGCTGTAGGGCCGGCCAGCGCGCATCCGTTCCTGCGCCTTGCGCATTTTGGAGGCCGCCACCATTTCCATGGCTTTAGTGATCTTGCGGGTGTTCTCCACCGACTTGATCTTGCCGCGAATTTCCTTACCTGCTGCCATAACAGTTTCCTGGTTTCGAGTGAAAGAGTTACGCGAACGACTTCTTGAATTCGATCACGGCAGCCTTCAGTTCGGCTTCAGCGTCTTGGCACACCTTCTTGGCGGCTTTTTTCGTGTCGCTGTCATCGGGTTTGGCAGGCTTGGCATCCCACTTCGGACCATTCTTTTCGATGCTCGCCAGCAAGGCTGCATGCTTGTCCTTGAGGTAGCTGTGCAGACCAGATTCAAAAGCCAGCACCTTCTTGACGTCGATGTCGTCCATTGAACCCATGTTGACCGCGAACAGCGTCACGCCCATCAGGCTGATCGGCAGTGGTGAGTACTGGTTTTGCTTGAGCAGTTCGGTCACGCGGGCACCGCGTTCGAGTTGCTTGCGGGTGGCTTCGTCGAGGTCGGAGGCGAACTGCGCGAACGCAGCCAGCTCACGATACTGGGCCAAGTCGGTACGGATACCGCCGGACAGGCCCTTGATCCAGTTGGTCTGGGCAGCACCACCGACGCGCGACACCGAGATACCGGCGTTAATCGCAGGACGGATACCGGCGTTGAACAGCGAAGTCTCCAGGAAGATCTGGCCATCGGTGATCGAGATCACGTTGGTTGGCACGAAGGCCGACACGTCACCAGCTTGCGTTTCAATGATAGGCAGCGCCGTCAATGAACCGGTCTTGCCAGTCACTGCGCCTTTGGTGAAGTCCGAAACATATTTTTCGTTCACGCGGGCTGCGCGCTCAAGCAGGCGGCTGTGGAGATAGAACACGTCGCCGGGGTAGGCTTCGCGGCCTGGTGGACGGCGCAGCAACAGCGAAACCTGGCGGTAAGCCACGGCCTGTTTGGACAAATCGTCATACACAATCAGCGCGTCCTGGCCGCGGTCGCGGAAGTATTCGCCCATGGTGCAGCCGGAGTAGGCGCTCACGTACTGCATAGCAGCCGACTCGGAAGCAGAGGCTGCGACGACGATGGTGTATTCCATCGCGCCAGCTTGCTCGAGCGAACGCACGACGTTCTTGATCGACGAGGCTTTTTGGCCAATCGCGACATAGACGCAGAAAACGCCTGTGCCTTTCTGGTTGATGATGGCGTCAATCGCTACAGCGGTCTTGCCGGTTTGGCGATCACCAATGATCAGCTCGCGCTGGCCGCGGCCGATCGGCACCATGGAGTCGATGGACTTCAGGCCGGTTTGCAATGGCTGGTCAACCGATTTACGGGCGATCACACCGGGCGCAACCTTTTCAATCACGTCGGTCATCTTGGCGTTGATCGGGCCTTTGCCGTCGATCGGCTGGCCCAGTGCGTTGACCACACGGCCCAGCAGCTCGGGGCCGACCGGTACTTCAAGAATGCGGCCCGTGCATTTAACGGTGTCGCCTTCAGCGATGTGCTCGTACTCGCCCAAAATCACGGAGCCGACCGAGTCGCGCTCCAGATTCAGTGCCAGACCATAGGTTGGTGTGCCGTCGGCGGTTGCCGGAAATTCCAGCATCTCGCCCTGCATCACGTCGGACAAGCCGTGGATACGCACGATGCCGTCGGACACCGACACAACGGTACCCTGGTTACGGATGTCGCTGCTGGCGCTCAAGCCTTCGATACGGCTCTTGATCAGCTCAGAAATTTCTGCGGGATTGAGTTGCATGACTCTTTCCTTCTTTCTTCGGTTTATTGGACTTAAGGATTCGGTGCTGCGCGGTATGCCAGCTTAAGGACTACGAAACCAGCGCCACTTTCATTTGCTCTAAACGGGCTTTCACCGAAGTGTCCAGCACCTCGTCACCCACCACGACACGCACGCCGCCTATTAAGGCAGGCTCCAGCTCTACCTTGAGGTTTAGCTTGCGGTCAAAACGCTTTTCCAGCGTTACAGCCAGGTCTGCCAGTGCCGCGCCATCGAGCGCAAAGGCGCTGTAGACGGTGGCATCCGACGATCCGGCCTGCGCGTTTTTCAACACCCGGAACTGTCTAGCAATCTCGGGCAGGACGCTGATGCGTGCGTTGTCAATCACTGCACGCAGGAAGTTTTGGGCGGGTTCTGGCAAATTTTTGGCCACGCCAGCAATCACTTCAAACGTCTGCGCAGATGTCACGCCGGGGTTGCCCGCGTAATGCTGCAACTGGACGTTGGCGGCAATCGCTGCCAGTTCGTCCAGCCACACCGCCGTGCCGTCCAAGTCTTTACCGGCGGTCTTGAAAAGCGCTTCAGCATAAGGGCGCGCAATGGTGGCTAGTTCGGCCATGGTTTGCGCTTTCTTAAAGTTCTGTCTTCAAGCGGCCCAGCAAGTCGGCATGCACGTTGGCATTGACTTCCTTGCGCAGGATTTGCTCAGCACCCTTGACAGCCAGTGCGGCGACCTGCTCGCGCAGCGTCTCACGGGCCTTGACGGTCTGCTGCTCGGCTTCAACCTTGGCGGCGGCAATGATCTTGCCACCCTCTTCGGTTGCTTTCGCCTTGGCTTCTTCAATCATGACTTGTCCACGGCGCTCGGCATCAGCCAGACGGGCCGTCGTCTCGGTGCGCGACTTGGCCAACTCGGCTTCCACACGCTTGTTGGCGGAGGAAAGCTCGGACTTGGCTTTGTCGGCAGCCGCGAGGCCGTCAGCGATCTTGCTGGCACGTTCGTCCAATGCAGCGGCGATGGGCGGCCACACGAACTTCATCGTGAACAGCACCAGCAGTGCGAAGACGATGGCTTGCGCCACCAATGTTGCATTAATGTTCACAGTACATCTCCCTCAACGAGGTGTTGCAGGAATTTTTACTTGGCCAGACGTGCAATTTGAGCCAGGAACGGATTGGCTGTAGCGAACCACAAGGCAATACCGGTACCGATAATGAACGCGGCGTCGATCAGACCGGCCAGCACGAACATCTTGGTCTGCAATTCACCCATGAGCTCAGGTTGACGCGCAGCAGCCTCAAGGTACTTGCTACCCATGATGCCGATGCCGATACAGGCACCCAAAGCGCCCAGACCAATGATCAGACCAGCAGCCAGAGCGGCAAAACTAATAACTTCCATGATTGACTCCTTAATTAACTAAAAACAAAACAAAACAAAACAAAAATTAATGCGCGTCGTGCGCCTGCCCGATGTAGACCAAAGTCAACATCATGAACACGAAAGCCTGCAAGGTGATGATCAGGATGTGGAACACCGCCCACGCCCAACCCGCCACGATATGCAAGAGCAACAACATCAAGCCCGTAGGCGCGAGAGAAAACGCCCACGCGCCACCCAGCAGGGCAATCAGCATGAACACCAGCTCGCCGGCATACATATTTCCAAACAGTCGCATGCCGTGCGACACGGTTTTGGCCACAAAGGAAATCAACTGCTCGGCGATATTGACAATGCCTAAAATGACGGCAAACACCGGATTCTTACTGGTGCCGAAGGGCGCAGAAACCAATTCATGGGCCCAGCCACCCAGGCCCTTGACCTTGATGTTGTAAAACAAACAGATGAACAAGACCGAAACCGACAGGCCCATGGTTACCGATAGGTCAGCCGTGGGCACGACACGCAAGTAGGCATGACTTGGATCGTAGCCAGCCGCGCCATAAGCCAAACCCCACAGCACCGGCAACAGATCGACCGGCAGCAAATCCATGGCATTGAGCAGGAAAATCCAGACAAACACGGTCAACGCCAAAGGGGCCACCATTTTGCGGCTCTGGGCGTTGTGAACAATCGCCTTGGCCTGACCATCGACCATTTCGATCAAGATTTCAACTGCGGCCTGAAAACGGCCTGGCACGCCGGATGAAGCCGTGCGTGCCGCCTTCCAGAGAAAGAAGCAACCCAGCACGCCGACCAACACCGAGAAAAAGATGGAATCGAGGTTGAAGACGGTGAAATCGACGATTTCCGTCTGCGGCTTGTTTTGCCAATGCGTTAGGTGGTGAACAATGTATTCACTGGCTGTCGGAGCGTTTGCTTCTGCGGACATGGTTTATTCTTTAGTCTGAGCCTCTTGCAAAACCCAAAATGATTTTTAAAATCGCCCTTAGAACTATAAAATTGTAGTTTTTATCGGAACGCGAATTAAATTAAGCGCCATGCTGATCAGACTTGCAATCAGGGTTTCCCCTCAGTTCTGCGCTCAACTGGAGGATATGTGCATAGCCACGGATTCATCTGAACGAGACCTCTCGCCCTCAAGAAAGTCTGCTGCCGCCCAGAGCATGGCCATGGCCGTATTCCCTTGTAATTTGTTACCCAACCACTGACCCACGGCTAAGCCTTGGATGGAGGTAACCGTGAAGCAAAATGCGCAGGCAGCGCCGATGGCCTGACTGCCTAAAACGGTGCCCTAACCATCTTTGCGCAAGTACCCTTGAGGATGTGGCGGCGGTTTCCACCCTTGAATGTGAGCGTCTGCACAAATGCACCGTTCGAGCGGTCGAAGGTGAAATCTTCGCCGATGATCATTTGCCCGAAACGCTGGAACATGGCGGGCCGCGAGACCACGGCCTTTGAACCCTCTAGCACCATGCTGCCTTTGCGCGATTCAGAGATCGAGAATTGCCCCTGATACCAGCCTGACTTTTGTTCGTAGTTCAAGCCAACGACAACAACGTCAGAGTAGACATTGGGCTCGGCCTGTAGGTCTCCCTGTGGCATGGAGACCATCACTTCGCAGACAAAATTGGCGCTCTCGGTGCTGAGCTTTGTTTTGGCCAGCGCCTGTTCGGGCGTCGGGCCATCGACGCCGCCAAACTGAATCCAGCCGTTGGTATACGAAAGCCAGCCCAGCAGCACGAAGACGAGGAGCGAGGCCAACGCACTCAGCAGTGCCGTAACGAGGGTCTTTTTATTCATAGCATTTTTCTCATGGCTGATGACGGGGTAGGGTAGCCAGCCTTAGCCCGATGTGATGACGCGCCCGTTGCGCGGTTGTACCGGCCGTGCATTGGCTCTGAAGGGGAATGCGTTGACCTGCTCTCTGGAGATATTAACGGTTGACTTCAGAACATAATAGGTCACGCCTTCGGTGCAGGGCGGTGTCGTCAAGGAGCCTTCATAGGCGTAGAAGTCGAATTCACGCGGTAGCAGATTCGATGGGTTGAAAGTAATTCTATCGGGTACTACTTCAGGGCCTTCTTGTGGTGGCGCATGTGCCCATAAGGTCTTGATGCCAGGATTTTCATTGCCCTCCTTGAACAAGACGCTCAACACAGCCAGTTTGCCAGCGGCGCTTTTGTGCACAAAGTGCCCGACCATGGCCATGGGCTTGCCGTCAATTTGCTCTTCGCTGGGACGGTGAAAGTGAAACTCAATCAGGTTGAAGGGCACGCTGTCGATGCGCAGCTTGCTGCCATCCGGCACATTGATTTGAATGGTGTACCCGGTGTTGATGATTTTCAAGGGACCGACCTTGTAGTCGGCGGCGATGTTTGCGCTACTCTTGGCGAAGGGGCCAGTGATGTTCAGAGGAGACTGCGATTGACCCTTGCCACAGGTCGGAAACTCCTTGACCCAGCGATCCGGGCCCTTGGCACCGGCGTATTCCCAGCTCCGTGCGGCCTGCTTGTCAGCACCTTTTTTGGGTGCACCTTTGTTTGCCTCAGCCTGCGTGTCGGCTGCGTTCGCATCTTTGGGTTCTGTTGTGGCACCGGCTGGCAGGCAATCCCCCATCACCTTTACTTTCTGGCCGGCCGCCGCCAAGCCGATTTGTGCGGCACAGATGGTTTTCTTGCGGCTTGCCCAGTCAGAAAGTTCCAGTGCTTTGTTGAACGCTTCGATGGTGGCGGGGTCGCTATTGCCTTTGGTCAGCATGCGCAGTGCCCCCAGGCCAAGCTGGCGCTCGGCTGAGAGGGTTTTCTGCGTTTTGTAGGCTGACTCCAGATCGGCCAGCGTGGTGCCGTTGGCCAGGCTGGCCTTGACCGCGTCGAATTGCTGCGATTTGGCCTTGACGCCAGCCATCTCCTCGCGCTCGGCCGTTATCTCTTTTTGTGCAGTCTGTATCGCCTTGGCTACGTCACCTGACTTTTGGGCGGCTTCGGCGGCTGCCGATGTCAACCCGGCAACCTTGGCTTGCTCGCTACGGCTTTGCTGCCAGTTCATCCAGCCGAAAACGCCCGTGCCAACCAGGGCCAGCGCCAGGAAAACTTCAATCAATGTTCTTTTCATATACTGTCTTTACAAAGAAATGCCAAACTGTATCGGCAAAAAACTGACAAACTTGAACCCTGCTCAGACCGCTGCGCTGACAGGGCTATTGATCCCCCCGAAAGGAGATGCCGCTGCCGAGGCGGTCCACTAGCACCAGGTCCAGACGCCATTGCTTGCCGACTACCGGAGATGCATGGATAAACCCAACACCGGAGAGCTCGACGCTTGCAGTCGCGGTGCGGACACAACCCGTGATCTGCGGGATGGTCAGTCTGGCCTGGAAGAATTTTTCGGTGCCGCCCAGCTGTGTGTAGGTCTCCAGCCTCAGCGCCAAGGTGCTACCTGCTTGGCACGAACTAAAGAAGTCCCAGGCCGTCGGCTGCTCTGCTGCCGTGCCGAACGTGATGACGCTGGAGGTGAGGATATTGTTGCTGTCGGCCCAGGTGCCGGTCCAGGTGCCGCTCAAATCTGCCGAGGTGGGGAGCGCCGACGCATCGAACGTGGGCAGCGGTTGGCCATTGACAGTGCTCGGCCCCGCGAACCGATACGACTGACTTGAAGCTATGGAAAAAGTGCCCGAGCCCGAAGACAACTGGGGAGTTGAGGTGGTGAACATCGTCAGAGAAGGAATTTCTGCCGCACCGTCCTGACCTAGCGTGATTGGGCCGCTGAAAATTGCAGGCCGCATTGGGTCGGTGGCCAAAAAATAGAGTGCATACAGCTTGTTGTCCGGCGTGACAAAGCTGACAAAGTCATTCCCTCCCGAGCTAGCCTGGTAGGCGCCTTGCAGAACGGTTGGGCTAGGCGACACCAGTTCAGACCCAGGCCCGCCACCGCCGCCGCAGGACAGTAGGAGGCCAAGGCTGAGCACCGCAGCGCCAACACGGCAGTGCCATGGCCAGGCTCTGCGGGTGGCTGGGTTTGCGTTAAAAGTATTCATCAATTGACCCACCCGGCTTGTAGCCAATGGCAATAGCGCGGCCGGTAGGGCCATGCAATGTGGTGGAGCGCCGTTCCAGGCGCAAACACGCTACTGGTCAGATGATCCAGCCAGTCACCCTGTGCCCCCAACTGGCGCAGCCAGGCGGCGTTGGCCGGTTCCCCGGGGCTGGTCGGAGCGTCGGGGCTGTAGCGCATGGCGGGTTGGTACTGGGCTGGCCAGGGCGCACGGATGGCCCCCGAATAAGCGTCGTGCAGGCTACCCCATTCGCGCCGCTGTAGGGCGTGTGTGAGCCGCTCAATACGCTCGCCGGTTTCGGCCACGCTGCGGCAATGAAAGCGCACCTGCCCCAGAACATTGTCAAACAACACCGCGCTCGCAGGGTGGGCGTGCAGCAACGTCGGTAGTTCAGCCAGTGCGTCGCTGGTATGGCAGTGCAGTTCGGTCCCGCTGGCTTGCAGTGCGTGGCCGTGGCGTGCCCGAAACAACGGTGCAGCCAGCGGATCCATGTCAAAGGTGCGAACTCGGCTGAAACCCTGCAGCCATGCGCTGCTCATCATCCAACCGGCACTGGCCCCGATCAGCAGCAACTCGGGTGAGTGCGGCTTGACCTGAGCCAGCCATTGCCCGATCTGCAGGCGCGTCGCTTGCCACAGCGCTCGTGACCGCCATGCGCGCAGATGCCAAAAAAAGCCGCCCGATGGGTTCATGCCTTGCCTGACCGGTTGAACAGCATGACCCCGACCTCGTCCATCTGGCGTTGTTCGCGCTGGTGTCTAAACGCTTGGACGGCATTGTGGTCATTCTCGCGCAGTGTTTTCATTTTCAGACGCTCGGCTTCCAGTAACAGCATACGGTTATGCAACATCTGCAGGTGACGGGTCGAATT
>Ga0209390_10008481_pt1 | contig 12682 bp, 17 predicted proteins | sample BON01_FD_187212 | JGI IMG/M metagenome (GOLD analysis project Ga0209390, IMG submission 187212) | Freshwater microbial communities from Lake Bonney liftoff mats and glacier meltwater in Antarctica - BON-01 (SPAdes) (version 2) | ecosystem: Environmental > Aquatic > Freshwater > Ice > Glacier... | reverse complement strand
CAAACGCATATACAAACAAACACAAACACACACAAAACACAACACCCCCTCCTTACACAACAAACAAAACGCACACATGTAAAAGCACAAGCACTCTCTCTCACACACAATACACACATATAATCACCCACCAATCCACCAAGACGCACTCAACTCGCAAACAAAGACAGTGCGCCGATTTGCATCTAATGAGTATATAAATATTACAAATATATTAACACCGCACAAATGTCAGCCCTTGCTGATCAACAAGTAGGTGTGACTACCTACCTTATATATATATATATATAGGGAGGCATGCAGCGAGCAGATTGACACGCAGATATATACTGACTGGTGAACAAGCAAATATGTGCAGGCAGGCAGTCAGACAGGCAGGCAGACAGAAGCACAAACGACAGACACCTCTCTAAATATATCTGGGCTGCTTTACGTTCGAGCTGGTCGTCGAATTATCACTCCATCAAGGACCACCATCAATGTCGTGAGCATGGTGGAGATGCCGAAGGTATGCAGAATGGGTAGGGAAAGTGAGGGGGGCTGGTACTTGAACCAAGCGTGCATACAGCGTCGCGAGAAGTAGTGGGCCGCTTGCATTTGACTTGGGTCCATGCCACCCGCCAGTAGCGGCGCTAACAGCCCATAGCACAGCCTCCTGCCCGCTATGATGGCAGCAGTGCCTGCGATATTAGTGATAGACGGCGTTTGGGGCACACTGGTACAGGAACCGCGGACTTTAAACCACGTGAGAAGCTATGGCTAGCCCGAAGAGCCTCACAATTTCCCTGGAGAGAGGAAAGCCCCGGAAGAGGAAGAAAACAAAGTCCAACGGAAGGGAGAGGCTATGGCCGGGCCAGCCCGGAGTGCCTCACGGCCCTGAGGCGGAGTTTACACTTGTCAAGTATTATGCAATATTTTATATGCTTCATATCTTGTACCATGGTTTCAATGTGATAAGTCCATGAATAGAGTCACGTAAACGTAATCACAAGTCACAATTTATCACACTGAAATCTTAAACATGGTACAAAATGTGAAATATACAAAATATTGCATAATACTTGACAAGTAGTGTAACAATCACGTTTGATACAGGTGTAGCGCAAGGAAGCATCACTCCCCCGCAACTGTTCAATATTTTAATCAATGCTCTATTGCGCATGCTCACGGCGACTGGGCAGAATCAGGGTATCAGTCGTGGTTTACGGATTGGCAAGGACCAGGAAGACAGCAGTCAAGACGCCGACCACGGCTATCAGTTTAATGACATAGGTTTCATCGACGACATCTCGATTTTTGCTGAGACCCCAGAAGGAATGCAAACTTTGCTATACGCGGTGTCGGAGTTTACAACATGGTGTGGCATGGAGAACAATTTTTAAAAAACTTTCTTGCTCGTAATTGACAAGGATCGAAAGCGAAGGGAAAGCATGCCAGCACAAGATCTGAGGATAAATGGCGAACGTCTGAAAACGCTAGACATCAAAGACGCGTGCCGGTACCTAGGTTGTTTGTGCACGTGACATGGTGACGTGAGCACCACACGAGAGGTAGTTCGTGAGAAAGCGAGAGTGGCACGTGATCTAATCAAAAGCCACCCGCTGACGCCAGAATTTTCTGCCGAACTCTTCGCACAGAAAGGAATCAGCGCCTTCTGGTTCTTGGCAGCCCTCACCGAATGGTCGCAGAGTGATTTAGAGGTTCTGCAAAAAATCTAGGTACAAGCGTATAAAAACGCATGGCACGTACCATGGTCAACCACAAACTCTCTATGCACCTTCCCAACTGCAGAGGGTGGCCATGAGTGCCCCCTGCCGTCAGGAGTACTCACACAGGCCTTGCTGCAGCACGTTGACCAATGCATGCAGCATGAAGATGTCGTAAAAAAAAATATGCTAGCGCAATTAGCACGCACATTGACAGAAAAGCACTGCAACTCACTTACTGACTTGATTGACGAAATGGAGCTGTGGGCAAACAAAGACTTCTGGTTACGATTGGCAAAGTCGTTGCACAGTCAAAAAGTGTCAGTCACGTGGGCAGAAAATGGACCAAAAACTCGCTTCAGTGCTCGTCCCTGAAAAGATGAGCTGGGCAACGGCAACGCGGTCCATATGGAAGTGCAAAACACGAATTGAGAAGATTGGGGGATCGCGTGTAGACACTGAGCCAACTGCGTGGGGCCTTGATGCACAATTCTGGAATCTATTGTGTACAAGTAAAGAGGCTATGAAGAAAGACATGCCGATCTCAAAAACGGCAGGGTTCGAAAGCGTCGAAGATCTACCAAGGACAGCCGTAGGCTTTGGTCCAAAAGGATATCAGGATCTGCCACCACAGCTCAGGTTGTCTGCAACGTCGAATGGTCAGCAAAAATTTCGAGTGCGTGTACCCAATGCACACGCAATCCACTACACCACCCAATTTCTTATGCAGGAGTACTTAAATCTAGTTGATTGGAAAGGCCTCGAGCTATCATCAACAGAGAGAAGGTGCACAGCGACTGTCAAGAAATTTGAGTGCTCTCCAATGGTGTTGGCGGAGTGGATTGAATTGAAAGAAACTGTCACGAAGTTCCAATCTGAGAGAGGCAAGGAGACGTCAGACGACAAGGGGTCCAATGATATGACATCAAAAGCCGAACGCAGGCGAAAATCAGACGCAAGCCCAGTGGAGTTTTGCCGCAGAAGCTTGGCTGGAGGTAACGTATGGGGTTCTCTCGCCGACTTGTTAAAGATTATGAAGCTACGGGGAGTAGGTGTAGACGACGTAAAAGAGGTCTGGGACATAGTGCAACACCTGTTTACAAATATCGTTAGGCCTGCTCGTAGTAAGCGAGATAGCCAGCTTTTGGCCGACAGGCCAAAACGCACGTCGACCACCTGCTGTTTCAGATCGTTGTCGACATGCATTCGAGGTAGGACACGGAATCTTTTCTGGATCGAGACCAAGAATTTGTAAAGAAGACAATCGATGAGCATACAGATGACAATACTGCACAGTTTGACAGGAGTCGCCCAGTCAAAAGAGGAGCCGCGACAAGAAGACGACTCGGTGAACAGATAGCAGTCAACACGCACACGATGGGCACAAGCTTCGTGGGAAAGGTAAGAGACGTGCGGCGGATAGCAGAGGCGCAGATTGGAGACAGGGTGGCCGACTTGGTGGAGATTAAGGCTCAGATGACTGGGCATGAAGCGACCGAAAAGGCCAACAGAGTCCAAGCCTGGCAGGGTCTTTCAGACTGGCAGCTCGCCGACAGACTCGACAGGGATAGACCTGTCCTACTCTTACTGGGCTCTTGGTGGAGTGAGCAGCACGAGCCAGATTTCGGGTGTGCAGGATAATGACAAAAGCCGACACGCCAAGCGAAGTGCACGTAATGTGCACAATGCATGGTCGTCAAGGAGTTTAACAAAGACTTTTACAAGATGCAACTGGGTCGAGGTGGCAAGTGCTTAGCGTGCAAAGGAGGGATCCGAACGACGAATGTAAAACCACAGCAGCCACTGATCGGCATGATTTTCACCAATGCAGATCCGAGGTATGTTGGCATATTGGACGATAAGCAAGGTGGCGACACTATTGTGAGAGAGTGACTTCACTATAGAGGGCATAGGGACGGGGTATGAGGTAGCTTCGATTAGTAGTCTCCTTGAAATTATAAGTCTCTTTTGCAGAATATAGCCTCTTTAATAGGGATCTTTTGCAAAAAAGACCTATAATTTTAAGGATCATACTACTTGTAGCCACCCCATAGCGCTACGTGATAGCACTGAATGGTAGGATCCCTACATCACAGACGGAGGGCTCGTTTTCGAAAGGACTCAATTACTAGATTCCTTTTGGAAAAGAGCCCGCTGTTTGTAGTTTAGGATTAGTAGGCTCTTTAAAATTGTAGGTCTCCTTTGAAGCATATAGTCTCTTTTAAAGGGTTTTTGATAATGCTTTTTTGTATAACAGCCTACTAATCGTTGCCATCCCTTGAAACAGAGAAATCCAGCACTTGAAGGAGCACACTAATCGTTGCTGTCCTGTGGAGTGGAGAAGAAGATGAAAAGATAGAAGAAGCAAGGAGATGCAGAGACTGAGAGCGAGGCACATATGCACACAGAGCAGAGGAAGAGATCATAGATGGTGGGATGAGGGGAAGGGGGGGGGTAATGATGTGACATCTCCACAAATGAAACGAGTTCCAGACCTAGCGTCGGATAGAGCCCCGATCCTCTCTTTCCCCATACACATACGCACACACACACGAATACATACATATACTCACTCACACTCACATGCGCGCACACGCACACGAAAGAGTCTTACATTGCTCCATATTTCCTATACAAAGCCCTAGATGTCCGCAGAAGAAGCTATCTTATCCACAATATCCCTGATTGTGATCTATTTTACCCACTTTTTAGGGATCTGATTGGGTGTACCATAAACTAGGTAATGCTCCGGTCCTCCGGTCCGGGACAAGTTCTTGGGTCCTAAGTGGCTAATCGGATATTCGTCATCTGCTTAGTCCAGTGATTAGGTTGGGTCTTCGAAACCCACGAAAGAAAGAAAGAAACCATGGAGCTTAGTATACATCTGACGAATTGCTCCACAAAGAGTCTCATGTGTCCGAAACACAGCAAAAAAATATGTGTTCGGACAATTGAGACTCTCGGTGGATTTCTTTTTGCTGGGAGGTGGCCATACTCGCCCTGCTGTGCGTATAGTACTTATGCTGTATTGAAGTTATGCACACGTACACAGCGCATCGTGTCGCTGGGAGGGATCATCGGCAAAGTTACTCTGATCACGGCACATTTGTCTATATAAAGTGTGTCCCATGAGGTTCACTCAGAACACAAGTCTCGCCGAGATCAAGTCTAAATCGCGCCAAGATCAAGTCTAAATTGAAGTGGCGCGGTTTCAGATGCCAAATTTCAGTTATTAGGTCCCAACGTATCAAGGAAATGACACATCCACACTCTCAAAATTGGTCATCTACATGGTTTGTCATTGTGGACCTGACCTTCAAACTGTGCCATTCTTTGCACCTGCCCGTACCTTGTTGGTTATTGCGTGCATTGTTGTGCTGCCTGCGACAAGCGCCATTGGTGGATCGAAAGGCACTCACCCATGTATACTGCTCCAACCCTCCTCTTTGTGTTTCCTCAAACACACTACTTGTCTGGCACGCCCACAAAGGCAGGACTTCGAAAGCACTGATAAAACGGGTTTCGCTTGAAAAACGCCACAAAAACGCCCAATACCGACATTTGCTAAAGGCGCCAGATTTGAATTCTGGTACCAAGCGTTCTGAGGTTTTTGGTTGTGTGAGTAGTCAAGATGAGGTCGGATCGTAAAAAAAAGTAGCAGAAAAGATGCGCAGTATCAATATTAGTCGATGACTAAAAATTCGGCAATGTGACATATCTGTACCAAAATTCGGCAGACGTGCCCCAAAGCTCCCCAACCTTTGAAAGCAAATAATATCTATTTTTGGTGAAAGAAGCACAATGTTAAATTTCAAAGTGGAAAAGAGACCCAGCAATGTCTACGGAGCAAATGGCGATACGCTGGGCGTTTTTCAAACGGAATCCGTTTTAAACAGTTGTGCTTTCTTACCCACTATAGGCCGGCCAAAGGTGAATTGAATGACTGATACTTAATGAATTACACAAATGGGATCCTTAGCTATGAACTATGAAGAATGGGTCACGTACTACTTGAACAAGGTAAATTATCCATCAGAATCCAATCACAAAAAATCCTGCCTGCGGCAAATTTTGTTTGGATAAGCAACTTAATCGAATTACGAAACATGAAAAAAAAATCCATTTGACTCGCAGATCTTGCTTACTGTGCATTGTGTGTACATAAAAACAAAGAAGATATTGCATGAACTTAAATCTTGACTACGCAAATAAAGTAATGTGCAAACAAACAAAACAAAGAGTCTCCCGTAGACATTGCATGTACACAAATCTTAGACAAGAAGAAAGAGACAAGATGCGAGAGACAAGATGGAGAGAAGAGCGAGAAAGGGAGTGAGAGGGGGCGCGAGAGAGAAAGAGCGAGAGAGAGAGCGCGAGAGAGAGGGAGGGAGAGAGAAGGAGCGAGATCGAGAGCGAGAGACAAAGCAAGAGAGAAAGCGAGAGAGTGAGAGACCGCACGCGAGAGAGAACGAATGCGTGTGAGAAAGTGGGAGAGAGAGAGAGAGAGAGTAGTGGTATAGCCTGAGAGATGGGCTCAGAGAGAGAGAGAGGGGTGGACATTCATTTGGACTAGCGCCAACACGCTTGTGCGTGTTTGTCACACTGCTTTATATGTGCTAAAGAACAAATAGGCGAAACTCATAGTCGTATCTACTTTTACCAGCATGTAGTGCACGAGCGGGATGTAGCAGCGATGGGCCCACGATTGCCTTTGCGTCTGAAAGAGTAGTAAAGGCAGTCTAACTTGTGTGCCCAAGGGCAAATCGGTGAAAGTTTTATCCGCATTCATATCTACAAGTAAGAAGAAGGGATCTCGTTGTAAATAGGCACTGCACTCCTGTGTGCGCCACGAGGCAAGACGGTCAAGATGAAATGCATATTCATATCTGCGAGTATGTTTGCTTACTATACTGCACGAAGATAGATGATTGGATTTCGAAAGTAGAGCAGGCAGCATTGTAGCCATCCTGATATCTACATGCGCCGATTGTGCATGCACAATCGATGCATGCATAGCACGAGAGACAGCCAAAGCAAATGCGATTGGCAACGCTGGGCTGGATGACGAGGATAGAGAAAGAGGGAGAAACTGTGTTGAAGACAATGTGAATATGTGCAGCTTTAATTAGATAATACAATGTATCGAACGAGATGAATGAGCCCAAGGCTCTGCTGCTTCTCTCCAAAACGTAAAACACGAGTGTGTCCGAGTCTCCTAAATTCCCCTCGAGGGTGGGCAAATGTAGATAGGCCTATCTCAAGGTCGTAGATAGGTTTTTCTCAAGGTCCCTTGGCCAGGTCTTTCTTATTGTGTCATTGGTGGATATTCATGTGGCTATCGTGAATAGTGCTCCTGGTGGCCAATTGATTAGTCAGAGGTCACTTGAAGACTTCAGGGGTCGTTGCGACATGTCGTGACTGCCTGTGGCCGAGCAGTAAGAACAAGTCAAGACACTATCGCCTGCAACAACTAAACACACTATCACCTGCGTGCCCAGAGGCAAGTTGGCGAAGTTGTATTCATTTAAGAGGCCCGTTGAAACACGCGTGACATGAGCGAAGATGAAATCAAGTACAAACAGCAGATATTATTGGCAAATCGTTTTTACTAAAGAATCAGGAACACGGAAAGGGCAGCCACGCCTAGTTTATAGTACAGGCAGTAGGGATATGCGGGGGAACGATTTAAAGATGAGTTGAATGAGCACGTGGGTAGGTACTCAGTCAGTGTTCCAAATCAAAAAAGACGTAAATCACGAGGCCTACTGCTGACGCAAATGCATTGACATTTGTCGAAAGAGATGAGCTAGCATGGCTCATGTATGGATAGATAGCTATATGTACAAGAAACGTTGTTGTGACTGTGTGTCATGTAGATGCCCAAATGGCTGAGTGCCATGCATCTCTACTCTCCACACACACCTCTACTATCCTACTCGCCTACGCCGTGCCATATTGCACCTGGGGGGGTGCCACGTCGTGCACAGATACAAATACTGTGTCGGAGCCTGTCTTGAAGCCCTCCTCTAGCTCCTTCGCCGGGGGGGGGGACGGGGGCGGCTTGAGGGTGTTTGAAGCAGGAAGAGCAGGCGGGAAGCGGAGGTAGTCGGACAGCCCCCACATGTAGGAGTAGCCGACAGCCACCTCCAGTAGACGCAGCCAGGTGAGCATGCCAAAGTAGGAGGCATCGTTGGGACCGCCAATGAAGACTGAGAGCAGTATCACTGAGTTCATGACCAGCACGAATGACAGTAGAGCGGCAGAAGCGAAGGCCCATCGCCTTTGTTGAATGGTGTAGTATAGCGCAGATAGCAACACCAATATGCCCCACACTGTGTAAAAGATCTGACAGATCCAATGCCACGAGGGCTGTTTTCCATACGCTCGCAGTCCATCCTGTGTCCACACACCATGCCTCCATGTCAATACAAGCCCCTTGTCATGTCACTATTTCGTTTCACGCTCCCTTTTTTTGTGTGCGTTCGTGTGTGTGTGTGTGTGTGTGCGCGCGCGCATGTGAATGTGGCACTGACCATAATGGCCTGAACGAGGAACTGGGCGAAGACGATAGCAAGCGCTGCCATGTAGACCTTGGGGTACGAGGGCAGAGGCGAGATCAGGTACATCATCGCCACCGCTGCTAGGTTCACCAGGGGGTACAGCACTCCGTACAGCTGTGAGTGTGTGTGCACGCGAGATAGTGAGTGTGCGTACGTGTACGTGTACGTGTACGTGTACGTGTACGTGTGTGTGTGTGCGTGTGTGTGTGCGTGTGTGGGTCGATGTGTAGGTGTGTGTATGCACATTTGCGTGTGCCTGTCAATAGCATGGGTGGATACAGTATGACATGGGTGGATACAGTATGAAAAGAAGCAACAGACCAAGAGGCAGAACAAGGGAGTGCAGGCGCACACAGAACAAGACGCAGCAACAAGGTGCAAGCACAAGACGCAACAAGACGAAACAAGAAAAAGGCACAAGGTACCAGCTCAGAAAGGATGTTAGGATAGAGATCCCGCATGTGATACGGATCTACTAACAGAAACATGGCACGCGTAAGTCCCATGAGGATGATGCTCCAAAACAGCGTCATGCAGGCATTTTGCACGCCAGTGAGCGGCAGAGTCTTGGAAGTTGGGACGCCCAATGCCGAGGCGATCTTGCTTGGGTTGCCTACCACCGCCACACTCGCAACCAGCAGCAGGTTCAGCACGCCTGCCAACACAGTAGTAGCGGTCCACTTGGCTGACTCGACCACGGGGAGGTACAGCGACTGCGTGTGCCATTGCGAGAGACAAGAGAGAGGTGTGACTGTTAGCTTCGTATCGAATAGCAAGAGGTCAGACGATGGAGTGGGAGAGGATGCGGTGAGAGCGACGAGCGGGGAGAGCGAGAGAGACGGAAACTCAGAGAAGCAACGTCACGTGCGCACACAGGCCACTTGTCTTTGCAAGCCTAGTGCAATAGATACATGTACCCACAAGCACACGCAAAGGCATATACAAGTGCACACCTGGGGCAGGGTTTCACAAAGGGAAGTGGTTTTCTTGTTCATCGGCGCATAACCAGTCATGACACACTTGTTGGCGTAGGTGTCGTCAGCAGCACCCTCTGAAAAGGTGCCTAGACGTGAGCCCTTGAGGCACTTTGGCACGTACGGGTATGTCGCTGTGATAAAGTAGGCATACTGTGTGTGTGTGTGTGTGTGTGTGTGTGTGTGTGTGCATGTGTGGGAATGAGAGGGGTTAAAAAAGAGAGAGGGAGGGAGGGAGAGAGAAAGCAAGCGAGTGTGTGGGTGAGCGGGTGAGTGGGTGTGTGGGTAAATTGCGTGTGTGCATAGGCACGCACGTGTGTGCGTGTGTGTGTGTGTGCGAGGGAGTGTATGTGTGTGTGTGTGAGAGAGAAAGAGAGCTGAATATGTAAGAGGTTGGCATCAAGAGACGACGGGCGATAAGGGTAAGGCAGGGTGTGAGAGCATGAGACGTGTGATAGCAAGCAATATGTGGGAGCGAGGAGTCGTTGCCTATCGCGCATGCACATGTATGATATGCGTGTCTTGTGTAGGCACCTGGCCGTTGGATAGAAGTTTGCCATTGCACTCGTCGAGCTTTGACGAGCACCCCGCACCCTGTGAGACATGCATCTCCTTTGTCTCGGGGTCGTACGGCCCGAATATCGGGAACCCTAACGACACACAAGACAACACACAAGACAACACACGCGAGAGCGCGCCAGGTAGAGTTTGTGTGTGAGAGAGACTTGAGAGAGAGACAGCAACAGAAATGGCGCGAACATGCGAGTGAGAAAGAGTGACTTGCGTGCGTGTGCGTGTGTGTGAGAGAGAGAGTGCGAGAGAGGCAGAAAGACAGGTCGATATGAAGACAGACAAGCAGACAGACAAGCAGACAGCCACACGCACACAGACAGAAAGGGCGCGCGTGCTGGTGAGGCATAGTGGAAAGTGAGGAAATGAGTGCTCCATACCATCAACAGCCCAACCAATGATTGGGCTCTGCTTTGATGTGACCTTAGGCCACTGGGCCTCGGGGTGCTTGGCCAGCCACCAGTCGGATCGCTTAGGCACCTCTCCGCCCAGAGACACCAGAAGGCACAGGGGGGGCACGTGGTAGTGGTACTTGTGGTCCTTGCCACCGTGACCTGTGCGTACCGTGACAGGGGGGGGGGTAAGAGCCAGGTAGACATGCGGGCGCGCGGCCAGCGGAGGGGCTTTAGCCCTGCAGCCGCCGTGCGCCACTCGCAATCAGCAAGAGCACGTACACATTTCCCAAAAAACACATTTTTCCCAACTGACTTTGGGGAGAGAGCAAAAAGGAGGCAGAGGGAGAGGGAAGCGTAAAGGAAGTACCTCCGCAATTATCGAACGTCATGGTCATCTCGCCCTCCTCGCCACCGAGCGCATCGACATGATGACCAACGAGAAGAACGCCATTCACTGCTACTCCTACGGTGCCCTCGTACTTGGCTGGAAGCGCCTGGGTGGTGGTGCCTAAGACAGCATTGGAGGGGATGCGGAAGTCCAAGGAGCGCTTGGTGGGAGTGTAGTCACCGAGCACCTTCTCGCCACCACACTTGGACTCTGAGCCGCACTTGCCGTCGCATTTGCTCTCGCCACACTTGGCTGAACACTTGCCCTCGCCACACTTGCCTGAGCAAGCTGAGCAAGCTGAGCAAGCTGAGCAAGCTGAGCAAGCTGAGCAAGCTGAGCAAGCTGAGCAAGCTGAGCAAGCTGAGCAAGCTGAGCAAGAATTGACAGTCTTGTCCATGGGGGCACCGTGGCACGACGAGGTGCCGCACGGCGTCGTGTCCAGGGCCAGCATCTCGCATGCTGAGAGGGAGGTTGGGCACTTGATTCCGTCCATTAAGCCCTGCATAGTGCGAAGGGGAGCCCATTTGTGACAACAAATCAGTTGCAAATTGAAGCGAGGTCTTGCAGATGAAAGATTGCAGGTGAACGATTGCTTAAGCCTACGCGCACATTTTATCAAGGAGATCGGGAAAGAGGACAGAAGGAAAAGGATTGCATGTCGCACACCTGAAATGGCGTCGCCTTCATCGCCGAATAGCTCATTGTGTCATACTTCATGCCAACTCCACAGCCCCCGCACTTGGTGGACCCACCGCCTCCGCACTTCTCAGTGCCACAGCCTCCACACTTGTTCTCTGCGCCACATCCTCCACACTTCTTTTCTGCTCCACAGCCGGTGCCACATGCACCGCACGCGCCACAGCCTCCACATTTTTTCTCTGCGCCACACGCACCGCATGCGCCACAGCCTCCACACTTGTCCTCTGCTCCACATGCACTCCATGCACTGCAACCACCGCACTTGTGCCCGTAGTCCTCTGTTGTGCCGCACCCTTTCTTGCACGACGTTTTATCCGCAGCGCGCACCTCCTGAAAGTAGGCATGATCAGGACATCCCGTGGATGTGATGGAAACTTCGCCCTCGACTGTGTCATCTACTGTCAGCTCGGGTCGGAGGCACAAGGCGGTAGGAACGAGACCAGGACGAGTGGCACTGGTCGACTTAGAGAGGAGTTTGGCTGTCGCACAGCTGTCCGGAATTGCCCAGGTAGGGGTGAAGGTTGTTTCCGTGGTACATTCCTGCCAGGAGAGGGTGCGGTCAGTCACGCTTGTACTATTTCTCACTCAAAAAAGACTCTGACAGGCTCGTACACGCACCTGAGCTAGACCACACATACCACCGCCGCCACCTCCGCAGCCTCCGCAGCCTCCGCAGCCTCCGCAGCCTCCGCAGCCGGCCCCACACTTGGCTGAGCAAGCAGAGCAACCTCCGCAGGCCGTCCCACACTTGGCTGCCCCGCAGCCGGTCCCACACTTTGCAGAGCAACCTCCGCAGGCCGTTCCACACTTGGCCTCTCTCCTGGAGGAGAGGGCAACAAGTTGGTGCGATGGGGCCGCAGCCACGGCAACCACGATGGCAGCGCAGAGCACTACCACGAGTTTTGATAGAATCACCATGTTAAGAGAGCCTAGGGCTGGTACTGCACACAGTCCGTCCCAGAGTCAGTCGATGCTCGGTCAGATTTCAAAGTCAATCAGAGGGGGGATGGCGGTGTGGGGCATGCATGCACCTTCTGGTTTGTTCTGTCAGAAGTCTGCGGCCACCACTCGTCTACTTATTGCGCACCAGTCATTGCGCTCATCTGTCAGCGTTGCGCCAGTCATTGCGCTCATCTGTCAGCGTTGCGCAGGCGATTTGATGACGGAAGGAAAATGTAATATCGCAATTTCCGACTGGGATTCATATTTTTTTTTAATTTTAGAGTGTTTATTAAGGTCGCGAAGGGTATCGTGCAACCCAAGTTTATAAACGATGGCCGCAGCTTTGCCGAGTGCTACGTAGGTCTCTTTTGACAACAATTTTTGACGAATTTTCTGGAATCAGTGTAGTAATAAAGTTTGGAATTTTTCATGAATGACACGAACATGC
>Ga0209390_10008478_pt1 | contig 12687 bp, 10 predicted proteins | sample BON01_FD_187212 | JGI IMG/M metagenome (GOLD analysis project Ga0209390, IMG submission 187212) | Freshwater microbial communities from Lake Bonney liftoff mats and glacier meltwater in Antarctica - BON-01 (SPAdes) (version 2) | ecosystem: Environmental > Aquatic > Freshwater > Ice > Glacier... | reverse complement strand
TGCGTGAAACAAAGGGCACCCCCCACTGCTGGCCCATGTAGCCACAGGGTAGCCGAAAAACTCTATGCCAGCAAAGAAGATCCTCGGACTTCCGCGTGAAAACTAGGGGCACCCCCCACTGCTGGCTCGTGTAGCCACAGAGTAGCCGAAATACTCTATGCCAGCAAGAGGCGATCAGAGGGTTACCCCTTTAGTCTGCCCTGCGTATAAAAAAGAAGGGCCGAAGGCCGCCGCGGGCAATATTCTAAGTGTAGACTTCGTCGTCAATCCGGATGCGTGCGAGGGGGCCAACCTTGACCTTGGCGCAGGAGTAGACGGTGAGGTTGACGTTCTTGGTGCCGAAGGCGTGCGGGCGCGGGTCGGTCATGAACGCGCGCAACTTCGGCTCCTTGAGCGTGCTGCCCGTCGGCACGTCGGCCGCAGTCGACTCCGAGATGTAGTGGTCCTGGTGCACCACGGCGAAGATCTTTGTGACGGCGGTCGTGTCCATCTCGCGCACCCCGTTCTCCTGCTCGAGGTACTGCGCGTTGTCCTTCTCCTGCGCGCACGGCCGCTCTTGCGCCACAAGGGAGTGCCCGGCCTGGACGCACAGCAGCTCGTTCTCGCGCGCCTCGTCCTCGTCATCCTGGATGCGGGAGGCAGCGCCGAACGCGATGTGGTCCTCGGCGAGCCGCAACTCCTGCTTCTCGAGGAACTGCTGTTGCGGCGATGGCGTCGCCGTTGGTGTCGCTGGCGGTGGTGCGGGCGTCGCCGGCAGCCGCGAGGCGCGGAGCTCGAACGTGGCGCGCCGCATCTCGGCCCTCAGGTCGGACTTGGCCCGCCGCATCTCGGTCTCCAGGTCGTTCTCGGCCCGCCGCATCTCGGCCTTCAGGTCGAACGCTCGGCACATGGCGCGCAACGCGTCGTACTTGTGCATCGTCGGCGCCGCCGAGATCCGCGAGACGAAGAGATCCATCATGGCGATGCAGGCGCGCAGGTCGTCCAGATCCATCATGGCGATGCAGGCGCGCAGGTCGTCGAGGTCATCCATGTTGGCGCAGGCCCGCAGGGCGTCCTCGTACTCGCTAGCAGTGATGAGATCCAACCGCACGGCGAAGGCGCGCGGGTCGGTGGGCGCGTAGCGGTCGGCGCCGTAGGGGTGCAGGTCGCCCTCGTACTCGCTACCAGCTCGTGGGGGAAGTCCTTGGCCGTTGTGCATGCTGCGCTGCCCTGCAGCAGCAGGACCAGGCAAGCCGCTGCCATGTTGTTGGCCGGGAGGTCGGCCAGGCGCCGGGACGCTGGAGAACAATGAACACAGAGACATCAGAGCTAGCAGCTACGCGCGACAAAGGAACCGGAGGGGGGCAGCCCCCAAACACCGCGGGGGGAAACACCACAAGGGGGGAAACCGCCCACAGGGGAACCCCACCCGCCAACAACTATAATACTATATTCTTATATACAACAAGTCTAAGGTTAGTATTAGTAATAGTAAACGATTCTAATAAGATGAGACCCACACCCTTCCCTCACACTCACCCCCCCCACCCCCACCCCCCCACACACATGCACCTATTCACATAACCTATGCTGGTACCTGTGGGAGCTGTGCACCGACGCGCACCCCGCGGGGCATTAGCACCGTCGCCGTCGGGTACAAAGGAGCACCCCCGGCTAGAGCTACATCGGGTTAAACCTTGATTGACCCAAGGACCAGAAGAATAGACTCAAGGATTATGTGTCTGCTGCAAAAGCAGCAGCCACCCTCCAATAGAGATGGGGACTTGTGCTGAGGTAGCCCAGATACTATAGACTATAGCTATAGGTGCTCCAACTGTGAACTGTGACAATGAAAAGTTTCTAGTCGTGTGAACAACTGTGAACAAGTAAATTCAAGATGTTATAAGTTGTAAGTGTGGTAAGTATGGCTTGGAACCTTCCTTGGAACCACTTAGAACTGCTTTAAAACTTCGCCCGAACTGTTGTGAACACTGTGTGAACACTGCGTGAATAGTATAAATACTCAAAAAAAAACTAGAAATCCCTTACAGAAATCTTGAAACGAGGTCTCTAATCCACCCACCCCACCTATGATGAAGTCCATCCTAATCCTAGTAATCTTGGAGAATACACGTGTCGTAGGCACCGAAAAGCAAAAAAACGCCCCAGTCACAGCATCCTCTCCCACAGCAAGCAACGGAGGGGGTGCGGGCTTCGCATCCCTTCGCGCACCATAGCCCCCGGCGCCTACCTAGCCAGCTTCATCGACACTCTTCCTCGCCTTGCCACCCAAGAAATTACAGCAACCTACGTATCAGACCCCACCTCTTTCTTCTCCTCCAGCTGCTCCCCCACCCTCAAAGAAGTCGCAGAACACTTTAGTAACATCACTACCAACTAGTACTTCCCTGACCTTACACTCACACTCGACTGATGGCGCACACAACACATCCACCGCGCCATCACCGACGCGCCCACCCCCGACACCGCCACAAGCATCCCCAACATTACTCTCCTACCCAGAGCCGCGGGACGCCACTCCCAGCGTTCTTTAACATAAGTACTGCAGCGCAGCGCAACCGTCGCCGTTACACGGAGTAGCTCTCTACCCCTCGACGTTAAGTGCAGCATCTCGCAGTCCTCACAGCACGGCGCGGGTCTCTTCCTCTCCACGGTCACAGTCCCCTCCACCGCCGACCTCCGACTTACCAACTAGGAGTTCCTCCACAACTTCTGGCACCGCTTTGGCCTCTTAGGCGAGCTCCGAGTCCTAGCAGGCAGGACCTGCGCATCAACCTGTCGAGAATTCTCGCCGAAGCGTCTTAACGAGATCACGGACACGTTCCGCTCGGGCGCGCATACGCTTGCCTGCTCTTCCTGCGGCACGCTCAAGCGCCACAACGCCATCCTCAAGGGCCCGGTCACCGCCAACCTCAACAAGCAGGGCTACAACGTCGACATCGAGCACACCATCCTCGACGACGCCGGCAAGAAGGCAGGCGACGCCTACGTCACCAACCCATACGTACGCCGACGAGCCCAAGACCATCCTCGACGTCACCATCTCCTGCCCCACCTGCCCCTCCTACATCTGCAACGCCGCCGCCGCCACCAACGACCACTGCACCAAGCTCGCCGAGAACAACAAGCACACCAAATACGACGACCTTGCCTCCAAGCTTGACTGCCGCGTCGTCGCCGCCGCCTAAGCTCTGTTTTGCTCTGTTGGACGAAAACAATAAGTGTTGCTGTGGGATTGCTGTGGGCGAATGATAAATTACCGCCAAAAATCGCTCAGGTTCAGACCGCGACGAGCCATGCGGGCGGTTCAAAGACCTGGACAGCCGTAGAGGAGGGGGTTCGCGTCGGCTTCGACGCGCCTGGCCGCTGGGAGCGTGCTGGCGCCGTGCCGCTGCAGCGGATTCCGCTGTACGAATGAATTGACTCGAGCGGCAGTGGTGGCGCGCAAACCGAGCAAACTATGCCGGCAACATATTTGGTGACTCGCGTCAAAGGGCGCAAATCAGCAGTGCACCCGACTGCAGCGGTATGCCTTACCTCGTGGCGCGCTCCGGGATCGTGCCTGGCCTTCCTTCGAGCATCTTCTGCCTCTGCACTCCAATGGGTGGTTGTTCAGGGCGGCGGACAGCAGCAGCAGCTTTTGACTTCGGGTTGACCTGGGAAGGCCGTGGCCACCGCGGCAAGGTCCGTCGAGCACCACCTATTGCGCACGATGCGTCGCGTGTCTGTGTCTGTTGGAGAGTCTGTTAGCGGGAGCCTTTAAGTCCGGGCGGGCGACGCCATGTTAGTGCTAGTGATGGTGATGGTGACGAGAAAACAGTAAACAGTCGCGACGCGCGCCGGCACGCTGCCGCGCTGGGTGGGGGAGCACACGCGCGCATGGCAGTGTGGGTGTCGATTCCTGCCCCGCTGTCTGGTGCCTGGGGGTCGGCCGCGAGCAAAAAGAGAGGCAAGGTCTACCACACTGGCATGCACACACACAAACAGCCACATTTGCACGCACGCACGCGCATTCGACTGGTTGCCGCCGCGCGCACGCACGCATTGAGCGCAGCAAGCAGAACAAAGCAAGAGACTAAACAATGCACGCACACGACCCATGATACATGACAACAACCACGCCCACAGAAAATCGCAAACAGCAAACAGCAAACTAAGGGCGTCGTCTCACCACCACCACCCACACAGAGGCAGAATTGCACGCGCGCTACCTCGGCCCTGCTGGCCCTCCCGCCCTCACATCGCACCACCTGGCTGCAAAGACCAGTGGGCGGCGCGGTTCACCACAAGCTTCGACCCCTCTTGGCCTCGGCCTTGGCCTTGAGCGCGGCAATCTCGCCTACGCGCTGCCGCTGCCGCGCCTGCGCTGAGTGCACCTCCTCTGCCTGCATACGGGCGAGGCGCATGTTGTCGGAGACCGACTCAGGCGACAACGCCGCAGCTCCGGAGGAAGGCGGCCGCAGCTGAATCACGGGCTCCTCGCGCTGGGAGACCCAGCGGCGCTTCTTCTCGCCGCCAACCAGGATGGTCTTGCGAGCCTTCTCGACCTCCTTGTCCTTGCCCTTGCGCTTGCGCACGGGCGGCCGGTCGCCCGAGTCGCTCGAGTCAGAGTTGTTCGAGACGGGGTCGTTGCCCTTGCGGTTCTTCTTGTGCACCTTCTTGTGCTGGCGCCGCTTGCTCGAGGTCGAGGTGGAGTCGTTCGAGCTCGAGTCGGAGTCGTCGCCCTTGCCCTTGCGGTTCTTCTTGGGCGCCTTTTCGCCCTGGCGCTGCCCGCACGAGTCGGAGCCATCACTCTCCTCAGCCGCCCCGCGTGCGACTTCTTTGCCGCCGCCTCCTTCTTCTCCTTCTTCTTCTCCTTCGGCGGCGCCTTCTCGGCCGCGGGAGCGCCGGCGCCCGGTGACGCTGCTGCTCCAGGGCGCTTCTTGGTGCGGGGCACAGCGCCTGCGGCCGGCGCCGGCGTCGACTTTGCAGCAGACTTCTTGCTGCGGTCGCGAGCCGAACGGCGCTGTGCCGGCTCGCCTTCGCCTTCGTCGTTGGCCGGCTCTTCCTCGTCAACGGAGGAGACTACCTCTGCCAGCGCCGTGTTCTTGTTCGTCGCAGCTCCTCAGCCTTCTCAGCACTGAGGCGGGCAGAAGGAAGGTAGGGGCTCAGGGCGAGGGCGGTGCGGCAGCATGCGGCAGCGCGCAGCACGCGCACTTTAGGGAGTTTCTCAGGAGCGTGCGGCACGATGGCAGCCGCGGCATGGTGAGCAGCATCTCCTTCAATTGCTCTAGCCCCTGGGTGGCCATCTGGGGCATACTGGATGCTGTGGGCGAATCCTGGTCGAACACGGCGCGTGCGTGCGAGAGGGAGCAACTGTGAAGCAGACAAACGAACAGAGAGGGGCGACGTAAGAGGTGTATAGCGCGAGTGCGCGGCGCGGGCCACGCTCGAGCACTGGGCAGGCTGAGATGCGCACGTGGTGCGGTGCGCGTGTCGTGCGCAGGGCACGGTGCGGCGACGCACCAAATAGGCTTCTCGGGCCCCTTTCCACCCAGCGCCAGGACGAAGAAGCGCGAGTGGCTTTTGGCCCCGGCGATGTGGCGCAGCACTCCGGCGACGATGGCGTAGCCGTACCCCAAGTGAACCACCCCTCCCTTGATGATAGGAATCTTGCGGCCATTCTTGTAAGGCGCGTTCGGTGTGAAGGCGACGTAGAGGCCGAATTGGGGGTTGGCCTTCAGGGCGCGCCCTCGCCGTGCAGCGTGCCCGTAATATGTCTGCCGTTGCGAACGACGAAGGTCGCCTGCTTGTCCAAGCAGTCGACGTTTGGATCCTCGAGGGCGCGAGCCACGAGCACGCGGGCCTGCATGTCCAGGTCGGTCTTGGAGAACTGCTGGAACGAGCCATCGTCGCCCACGATGAGCAGCTGGTCGACCGGGATGATCATGTTGATGAGATGCGTGAGGATGGTGGCCGACGTCGCCGTGCGCACGCCTAAGGTGTTCGTGAGCTCAATGGAACCGAGGCGCGTCGAAGCCAGGCGCTGCGTCGCTCATGTCGAGCGTTTCTTCTACTTCTGGCACGTCCTCCTCCGCCTCCTCTTCCACCTCCTCCTCCGCCTCCTCCTCCGCGTCCTCCGCATCCTCCGCCTCCTCCTCCTCCGCACCCAGCGCCCTGGCCGCAATTTCCTCCTCCTCCTCACCACCCAGTGCCCCGGCCGCAGCGCCAGGCACCTCCATGGGGTTGGTCACTGCTCCCTAGCCTGCTGGCTCCGCCGCGCCAGGCGCCGGTTCGGACGGTGCCCCCGCCGCCGGCGCCGGCGCTGAGGCCTCCGCCTCCTCCTCCCCCGGGTTAACCCAGATCGTCATCGCTGTGGCCGGCTGCGTCGCGGTCGAGGTGCTCACCGCCCACAATGCCACCAACGTCGGGCGCGGCACTGCCGTCGGCCGCGCACATCAACCGATACCCCGTTGCGGTGCGCACCGCGAAGATCGGCTCCATGGCGTCACGAACAGTCTCGGGCTTGTGCATTGGGGCATACAACTCGCCTTCTTCAGCAGCGGCCACCCACGTCACTCGCTTGCAGCCCTTGATCGATTTGCACGCAGGCGAGACTCAACCAGCAACCAGCTGCGCATATTGTACTCCACCATCGGCCACGCGACGGCGACGCGACGTAGACGCAGCGTGACGGCCTTTTTTTCTTTTTTTTCTTTTTTTTTAAGAAGCGACACCGACTTCGGCAACACGCAAAGCGCGCCGCGCGGTGGAGAGAGAGCGACTGTGTGCTAGACCGTCACGGCCGTAGGGGTTGGAGTCCGGGAGGCAGGAGGCACTTCGAAGGCCTTTTGTTGGCTGGTGGGGTTCCCCCGTGGGCTGTTTCCCCCCTTGTGGTGTTTCCCCCCGCGGTGTTTGGGGGCTGTGCCCCCTCCGATTCCTTTGTCGCGCGTTGCTGCTAGCTTTCATGTGTTGTGCCATCTCTGACGTCTCTGGCATCCCCGTGCCTGGCCGGCCTCCCGGCCACCAACATGGCTTCGGCACCCCTGCTGTTGCAGAGCAGTGCAGCAAGCAGACCGTTCAAGGACTTCCACACCCGCGAGCTGGTAGCGAGTACGAGAACAACCTGCACGCCTACGGCGGTGGCCGCTACGTCGCGCCGTTCACCAAACCGGAGACAATGACGGAGCTCATCTCGCGGCTCCTGGCGGCGTCGACGCCGCACAAGTGCTACGCGTCCACCAAGGGCGAGCTCGCGCCCACCGAGATGAAGCTCTGCGACATGTCTGGCGCAAATTTTGAACGACCCGCGCCAGCGCAGCAGCCGACGCCGCTGCAGTCGGCCAAGCTGCGCCTCAACTCTCTGATGCAGTCGGCCAAGCTGCGCATCCACCAGGTTAAGCGCTCCCAGCTAGGCGGGCTGCTGTGCGCCCAGGCCGAGGACATGGCGCAGGGAGTGCCCGCGCAACACGTGCCGTACGCCGTACCGCGTTTGCCTGGGCCATTTCCATGCTCGCAGCTAGTCCCGGAAAGCCGCTGTCACCCTACGAGCAGTCGGCTACCCTGCACGAGATGGAGAACGAAGTCTTCGATGCGCGGGACAACATGCAGCAGTTCCTCGAGGAGCAGGAGTTGTGGCTTGCCGAGGACCACATCGCGTTCGACGCGGCCTCCCGCATCCAGGCCGACAAGAATGAGGCGCGCGAGCTCGAGGCGCAAGAGCAGCTGCGCGCGCAGGACAAGGACAACGCGCAGTACCTCGAGCAGGAGAACGAGAGGCTGCGCATCCAGGCGGGGATCGAGCCCGACTACACCGTGGCTGCGCGGCAGGGGGCGTTTCAGGAGCTGGGCCAGCCCACCACCGTCGCCGTCGCCGCCGCGGAGCCCGAGACGGGGGTGCGCAAGATGGACACGACTGCCGCCGTGAAGATCTTCGCCGTGGCGCTCCAGGACCTCTACATCTCGAAGTCGACCGCGGCTGACGCGCCGACGGTCAGCACGCTCAACGAGCCGGAGTTGCGCGCGTTCACGGCCGGCCCACGCCCGCACGCCTTCGTTGGCGCCAAGAACGTCAACCTCACCGCCTACTCCCGCGCCAAGGTCAAGGTTGGCCCCCTCGCACGCATCCGGATTGACGATGAGATCTACACTTAGAATATTGCTCGCGGCGGCCTTCGGCCCTTCTTTTTTATACGCAGGGCAGACTAAAGGGGTAACCCTCTGGTCACCTCTTGCTGGCATAGAGTATTTCGGCTACCCCGTGGTTGCATGAGCTAGCAGTGGGGGGTGCCCTTAGTTTCACGCAGAAGTCCGAGGATCTTCGACCACCCTGCCAATCTGAGCTAGCAGTGGGGGGTGCACTTAGTTTCACGCTCTTCAACCACCCTGCCAATCTTGCACCGCGGCCCTCTTCTTTTTTGTAGAGGACTCGCGGTGGGGGGTGTGTTGGCGGGTGGGGTTTCCCCGTGGGCTGTTTCCAACCTTGTGGTGTTTCCCCCCGCGGTGTTTGGGGCTGTGCCCCCTCCGGTTCCTTTGTCGCGCGTTGCTGCTAGCTTTCATGTGTTGTGCCATCTCTGACGTCTCTGGCATCCCCGTGCCTGGCCGGCCTCCCGGCCACCAACACCTTTTTTGGCACTTGGAAGGCCTTTTTCCTTTTTTGGCACTTGGAAGGCCTTTTTTGGCACTTGGCAAGCACTTGGAAGGCCTTTTTTGGCACTTGGAAGGCCTTTTTTTGGCGCTCATAGGCCTTCAGTGTCCGGATTGCTGCGCATTTGTGTTCTGTGGGCCCGTGCACCTCCCAGCTTGCCAAGGGGTGTCGCCCGCGACCCTCAGGGCAATGGCGGGCGTGTTGCATCAAAACCCAAATTGGCCCAAAATTCTCTCAAATGGCTCCAAAAACGATAAACCAACACTTATTGTTTTCGCCCAACAGAGCTTGCCTTCACTACCTACGGAGGCTGGGGCGAGGATTTCAAGACTACCCTCGTCGACCCCTACTACAAGAAGGAGTTCAAGGCCGCTCGCAAGAATGGCGAGTCAGGCTGGGCCGTCATCAACGACCGGCTCCGCTACTACGAGCGCCACATCGCGGCAGTCATCTGCCGCGAGAATCGCATGCTCGGCCCTCGACGCTCGACGCCCGCTGCCGTGCCAGGGCAACCCAACGCTCTGCACTGCAGACTGCAGCGGTCTCCGTCTCCGGCATCGGATAGTGATACTGACCCCTAAACAGGGTCGGTACTTTTTTTGTGTGTGCTGTGTGCATACGTGGTGCGTGTGTGTGTTTGCGGTGAGAGAGATTAAGATGATGATATGCTTACCCCCATAGGGTGATAAGATGATGATAATGATGATGATGATGATGATAAGTTTACCCCTACAAAACACCTAACACCCCCTCCCCACCACAGCAGCAGCCGGCCCGCAGCGGCTCACACCGAAACGGAGACACCCCTGCTGCACCAAAAGAAAAGGGTAGGGCCCATAGACGGACCGACCCAACCGATTTGGCCCAAAGTTGGGCCACCCAAGCTCGCCCCCGAAGGAGGGCCTGGGCCCGGGGGACAGTCCAAAGGCACGTGGACGCTGGTTTTAGCCCGTCCACACGGCGTCGAAACAAAGTTTCAAAAATCCGCACAAATCATCGTGCCAGGTGTGGGGTGGCTGCCCGCCGCAGTCCAACGGTATCGCGACGTAAGGGGGGTCGGAGGGTGGCAGAGCCAACACCCCGAGCCCACTCAAGTCGAGACCACCGTTGTTGCGGAAACCACGGATAGGGAGGGATAGGGGGTGTTGCTGCACCAGGCGGCAATCCCCTATGATGGTGAGGAGGAGGGGTAGTGTAGTTTGGGTGTCTGGGAGAGAAGTTGAGTAGAGTGAGCTGTCCAGCTCTAATGGTTTGAGTACGGGTGGATGTGTTGCCGATAGTAGTTGTGGTGGGGGGCGTGCGCATCTTTCTCCCTCGTCCTCTTTTGAGAGCGCGAGGGTATGCACTGTTATTGGTTTGTGGGTGATTATTAGCAGGTTGGTGTAAGGCAGTAGGGGGGTAGCCGCCGTGGGTGGGGCGTGGGCCGGTAGTGATTGCAATCTGGTTTATGGGTCCTATTGGCATAGGTATCGCTGGGTGGGTATTCCGAGCAGGCGCGAAAAGAAGGGGAAATAAGGATAGGGTACGGAGCTTGCCCGGGAAGCCTCCATGGGATGGGCGCCGGGGCTGCATAGTAGTGGTAATGTGGTTGGTGGGTCGTGGTGCCTGCATTGGTGCCACTGGACATGTGGTGTTGGGGGTTAGAGGGTTGAGGCGGAGGAGGAGCCGGTTGTTGGAGGTACATTGGCACGGCTTTTAACCGCTGTACCACCTCAGCGCTGAGGTGGTACAGCGGTTAAAAGCCGTGCCAATGTACCTCCAACAAAACAGGAGTCGTCATGATGAGAGGACTGCTGGGTGCTAGGACCCATACTGCCCGCAGCGGCCGTAGGGGGCGGTGCCGATATCTATGCCGGGGCTGCCAGGAATAGAAAAACTTGTTGATTTGAGATTTGTCTGGGTGAGCTGAATGCTCCTAAGAGTTGTTGGAGTGTGCTTGGGACGAGGCAGCGGAGTGCATGCCGGGAGGAGTTTGTCCCTTCATCGAAAACGCCACTGGCGATCCAGTCGTGTTGCCACTTATCTAAGGGTGATATTTTTGTGGGGTCCAGTTAGTTATAGTACTGGTACTGGATTTTAAGGCGGTTTTCTTCTCGTTCGGCGAGGAAGTGTGTGGATTTGGCGGATCTGGCAAAAAGGGCCATGCATGCTGATAGGAAGGTGTCTGGGTCAAAGGATAAGGGTGGGGCATGGGTTCCCTGTGGGTAGAGTTACGTTTGCGGCGTTTGATGAAAAAAAAAGAAAAAAGAGAAAAAAAAAACGCATCCAGATGGCCGCCATCATTTTGGGACTGCTCGCCACCCTCGGCGTCGCGGCGTGGCGCGGCGCCACGCTAACTGGGTCGACGTGGGAACCGGCCGGCTGCGCACCGCCGCGGAGTGCTCGTCTCGACCGAGGAGATCGCCAAGTTCCGGTACGAGAATCTCGAGACGTGCCCGGCGATCGCGGACATGGGGATCTACCTCAAGACGTCCGGCCCCGGCTTCTTCGACGCCGACTTCTACCAGAGAAGGCATGCCCCCTTCACCCCACACCCCCCCTCCTCTCTCATTCCCGCCCTACCGCTGACTACTCTTCCTCCGGTGCCTGTGCATTGGGGATGGAGCGCGGAGGACCCTGTCGTTCGGCTTGTATCGATGCTAAAACGCTTAAAGCCTACAGTATTACTGTAACGCTACCTCTCTTTCTCTTTGTGGCCTCTGTAGCATACGATCGTCGGACTGCTTCGGCAGACGGACGGATACCCCTCCCTCCCTGATTACTTCCCTTCCACACAACACCACGGCGGTCGAGCAGCCTGCTGCCCCGTTCTACCCCACACCTCATTCTCTGGCAGAAGACAGCATCGAATAACCTGGGACCAGACGTCTTGAGATAGATCCCCATGCCCGCGTTCTCCGGGCACGTCTCGAGCTTCCCGTACCAGTACTTAGCGATCTCTTCGGTCGGTCCCACCCCTCAGAGCAGCGACGACACACGCATCGCAGACCTCACCACTGCCCACCACAACTTTATTCCCATCAAGCACCGCTCCTACCCCAACACTGTTAACTACTACCTCGACTCCACCAACTACCGCCTCACCAAGACCAAGACGGACAAGCTGACGCAGCGACTCGCCGAGTTCTCCTACATCTACATGCACGCTTACCACTCGTTTCAGTCGGAGCTTAGCTCCGGTTGCCTTGAGCGCAAGAGCAGCATCGTGCAAAGCTTGAGCTCCGCTTCCTCCCTGTTCCGTATCGCCGACCCCTAAACAGGGTCGGTACCCTCAGCGCTTGCGCTGCTGTGTGCGTTGCGCGACGAAAAAAATAACAAAACAATAAAGATGATGATAAGTTTACCCCTACGAAACACCCAACACCCCCTCCCCGCTACAGCAGCAGCCGGCCCGCAGCGGCTCACATCGAAACGGAGACACCCCTGCTGCACCAAAAGAAAAGGGTAGGGCCCGTAGACGGACCGACCCAACCGATTTGGCCCAAAGTTGGGCCACCCAAGCTCGCCCCCGAAGGAGGGCCTGGGCCCGGGGGACAGTCCAAAGGCACGTGGACGCTGGTTTTAGCCCGTCCACACGGCGTCGAAACAAAGTTTCAAAAATCCGCACAAATCATCGTGCCAGGTGTGGGGTGGCTGCCCGCCGCAGTCCAACGGTATCGCGACGTAAGGGGGGTCGGAGGGTGGCAGAGCCAACACCCCGAGCCCACTCAAGTCGAGACCACCGTTGTTGCGGAAACCACGGATAGGGAGGGATAGGGGGTGTTGCTGCACCAGGCGGCAATCCCCTATGATGGTGAGGAGGAGGGGTAGTGTAGTTTGGGTGTCTGGGAGAGAAGTTGAGTAGAGTGAGCTGTCCAGCTCTAATGGTTTGAGTACGGGTGGATGTGTTGCCGATAGTAGTTGTGGTGGGGGGCGTGCGCATCTTTCTCCCTCGTCCTCTTTTGAGAGCGCGAGGGTATGCACTGTTATTGGTTTGTGGGTGATTATTAGCAGGTTGGTGTAAGGCAGTAGGGGGGTAGCCGCCGTGGGTGGGGCGTGGGCCGGTAGTGATTGCAATCTGG
>Ga0209390_10008475_pt1 | contig 12694 bp, 14 predicted proteins | sample BON01_FD_187212 | JGI IMG/M metagenome (GOLD analysis project Ga0209390, IMG submission 187212) | Freshwater microbial communities from Lake Bonney liftoff mats and glacier meltwater in Antarctica - BON-01 (SPAdes) (version 2) | ecosystem: Environmental > Aquatic > Freshwater > Ice > Glacier... | reverse complement strand
AAGCGTGAGCGGGGGAGAAGGCAAAAGACGCGCCTACATGGGTGGGGGTGGGTGGTGGGTGCCCTGCGATATCCAAAGCAGTCAAAATGGCGCGAGATGGCAGTTGAGGTGGAGAGATTGTTGAGATGCGACCCATGCTCACGCCGCAGTCTTGGCTGCTTGTGTCCTGCCTCTCAGACACCAACAAGCAAGAGTGGTCGTGGGTACAGGCCTGTTTAGGCCCGTGTCATTTATGCCCACGCTGCTCTCCACCCCTTCCTTTCCAGGCTGACCTACTTACTAACTCCGACTCCCCTACCTTAACACGAACACAGGGACCCTCGCTTCTTTTGGTACTACTGCCCTCCAAAGACGACGACTCCCTAACCAACACGAACACAGGGACCCTGCCTCTCGCTTCTCAACTACTGCGCCCGAAGACGACCACGCGACCACGACTATGGCGGTGACCCTCCTCCCAAGCTCGCTGGGGTTTCTGTTGACCTACTACGCGTGCGCCGCCGTCACCGTCTACGTAGTACTCGGCCGCTTCTCCAGCCCAAACCCGCGCTTGAAAGTATTGCGCCTTCGGGACCTGGAAAAAATGGAGGCGGAGAACCCACCCGCGCCTCTGTCCGAGTCCGACGGGGTGCCTCTCAACGGGGGCAATCCCTCGTCCTCCAAGTCCCTTGCCGCTGCAGGGGTGCAGCTGCAATCTTCCTCGGCGTCGTCCTCGCCGGAGCGCAAGGCTCCTACGAAGCGGAAGCTTTCCTTTCTGGCCACGACTGGACTCATCGCGAATCCCTTCATGAACTTTACTTGGGCGATTCCCAGACTGGAACGGATAAAATGTGCGCTCTTTGGCCCAGTGCTCATCCCCCCGCGTCTGCTCCTGCTCTTCGTTTCCCTCTTCGGTGCATACGGCTTCGGCAAGTTCTCTACCATTGGCGCAAAACTAGACCGCCCCTTGCCTCGATGGCGTATTGAGCTGCAGCGCCCGATGAAGCTCTTCGCGCGCGGCATCATGTTTGCGTTGGGCTATCATTGGATCTCTGTCAAAGGAAAGAAAGCCAGCCCACACGAGGCTCCTATCGTCGTCTCCAACCACTGCTCCTTCTGTGAAGCCATCTATCTGCCCGGCCGCCTCCTGTCCATGGCTGTGTCTCGCCGGGAGAACGCCGCGATTCCGATTTTTGGTGGTTTGATGCAACAAGGTAAGCCCCTTGAGTTTATATATGGGGTTGGTTGTGGTGCGAGGAGCAGAGAGCAGAACCTAAGCGAAGTCATATCGTATTTGCTTTTCACTTAACTCTTTCTTTCATCTCGTTCCCTTCCCCGCCACCACCCCTCAAATAGTGCAATGCATCTTCGTCTCGCGCACCGACAAGGACTCGCGCACCACCGTCGCCAACGAGATTTTGAAACGCTCCAAAACCGAAAGGGGGCAGTGGCACCGTCAGCTCCTCGTCTTCCCCGAAGGCACCACCACCAACGGCAGCGCCGTGATCAACTTCAAAGTGGGCTCCTTCGCCGGTGGGGTGAGCGTGCAGCCCGTCGCCGTGTCCTACCCTTCCAACCAAACCTGCGATCCGTCCTGGGTCAGTGGCGGGCCGCATCCGGGCGAGATTCTCTTTAAATTGTTGTGCCAGCCGTGGAACTCTATGCATGTTACTTTCCTGCCTGTTTACAATCCGGACGCCGCTGAAATTGCTGATCCCGTGCTGTTTAGCACGAATGTGCGAAGGCTCATCGCAGCAGAGTTGAGCGTGCCTGCTAGTGACCACACCTTTGATGACGTGTTGTTGTTGATGGAGGCCAAGAAGCTAGGGTACCAGGGGGGTCTTCGTGATTGCATCAGTGAGCTGAAAAACATGCGCAAGATCCTAGAAATTGACCTTGCCAAAGCGAAGGAATACTTGCATGAATTTTCCCTGCTTGACAAGAGCAGGAAGGGACTATTAACATACCCCCAATTCATTCAAGCCTTCGGCTCCCAGGACTCAGACGCGCTGCGGAGTCTGTTTTGTGTGCTAGATGTGCAGGACCGGGGGGTGATCAATTTGGTGGAGTACACCACAGGTTTGGCCCTGGTGAGTTAGTTATCTTCATCTCTCTCCTTCCCCCCTCTATTCCTCAAGAAAATATCCCTCCCTCTTTTCACCCTTTAATCGAAAAATGTGTCTCTTTCTCGCGGAGTCAAAACTTATTTTACACCGTCTCCTCACCCTCATCCAATCCCCCATCTCTCCCTCCTCCCTCCCTCGCTTTCTAGCTGAACGAACAAGGCACCGACGGCTTTGACGGAGCCATGCGCTTGATCTTCAAAGTTCAAGACTCGAGCGGGGAGGGGCGGTTGTCGAAGGAGGACACGGCAAAGGTGTTGAGGCGGCTCTGGCCGGACGTGACGACGGAGCTGTTGGACTCGACGTTTGCTGCAGCGGATGCAGACAAGGACGGGCGATTGAGTGCTGAGGAGTTTTTGGCGTTGGCCCGGTCGAATCAACATTTGTGGCCGTCGCTTAAGAGTTCGTTGTGTGGGAGGCTTTGAAGAATATGTGTATGTGTTGAATTGATAAGTTTGGGCGCTGCGTGCGTGTGTGTTCATGGGAAGCATGTATGTGAAAAAGTGAAAAGTGAGATGTTAAGAGCTGATGTAGATTGGCTGGGAATTTGAGAGGCAAGGCCTATTTGTGAAGAAGGAAAATATTGTGAATGATCAAGATTTGCGATTTTTCTTTGCTTGTGTGCAGTTTCGCGCAAGCAATAGGAGCTTCGACCTCAAAAAGAAGCATTTATTTCTTTGTACAGTTTGAACACCTTTCTTCTTCTCCTCGCAAGCATCAGCCAATACAAGCACCCACCTCTTTCAAAGCATCAACCCCTCCTGCTCATCCCTCCAATCCTCCTCCCCCCCCCGCCTCCCCCCTCTTCCCCCCTTTCCTCCCCTCAACCATTTACTCATATAAGGCCCATCCAACTCATACCCTAACTTCCTATAATAATGCCTCGTCCCCACTCCCGCAATCACCACCAGCTTCTCTGACCCATGCTCAAACCACGCAATCCTCTCCGCCTCCTCCATCAACAAAGTCCCATACCCCTGATGCTGGAATTTATTCGGATCCCGATCATGCACCGGCACCGCCGAACCATACACATGCAGCTCCCTCACCACCGACGCCTGCCCCGGCTTGATCTCATTCCGAAACGCCACCCCACTCGGCCTCCTTAACCGCAACAACCCAATCAAAATATCCTGATGCGGGTCCTCATAACTCAAAAACGTCTCCCACCCGCCATTGGCACAATAATCCCTTCGCACCAACTCGACTTCCTGCGGGCGCGCACTCTGATGAATCGCCCTAATACCAACCTCCCGCGTCCGCACATCCTTACAAGGCAAGTCCAACTCCGCCATCCTTCGCAGGGCCAGCTCCCGCAAATTCCCATTCTCCACCCCTGCCGTCACAAGCGGCATGGGGATATCACGCTGAATCCGATAGACTCGTGTCCAGGGAGGGACAAGGGCGAGGAGCTTCGCTACCAGGTCGACCAGCTCGTCGGGGGTATAGTTTTTGTAGCGGCCAGTCTTCCACAATTCGTACAGGCCCGTGCCGCGGATGACGAGGGTAGGGTAGATTTTGAGGCCATCGGCGCGGAAGAGGGGGTTTTCGAAGAATTCTCGAAAGCCGGCCAGGTCGCGTTCCATGCCCATGTTGGGGAGGTCGGGCATCATGTGCGTGACTACCTTGAAGCCGCAGTCCTTGGCAAGCTGGAAGGAGTTGCAGACGGCGTGCACGGTATGCCCTCGATTCGTGTCCCGCGCCACGTCTTCGTAGATGCTTTGCACCCCGATCTCAATGCGCGTGCAGCCGTAGGTGAGCATTTCGTTCAGGTGGGGCTTGAGGCAGTAGTCGGGCCGAGTCTCAATGGTGATGCCAATACACTTGCTCTGACTTTGCTCCATGTACGCCACAGCCTCCGCCACGCTCCCCGACGAATGCCCCGACAGCGCATCGTGCAAATTCCGAATAAACCAATCCTTGTAATCCTCCGCCAACGACATGAACGTCCCGCCCATGACAATAAACTCCACCTTATCCACGCTGTGCCCCAACCGCTTCAGCTGGTCCACCCGTCCCCGCGTCTGCGCATAAGGATGATATCGCGCCCGAATCGCCCGCATGCTCGTAGGCTCGTACCCTGTGTAGGCCTGCGTGGAATACTCAAAGTCCGAGTCAGGCCCGCCGGGGCAGTAGACGCAGACGTTGCCCGTCATGGCGATGTGAGGGCAGCGGTGGGGCTTGCACATGACGGCAACCACAGCAATGCCAGAGGCTGTCCGCACGGGCTTGGACTTGATGAAGGGCAGCAGCTTGTCTCGATAGTCCTCGGGCACGGCTGCAATAATGTCCATCAAACGAGGCACGGCTTTGAGCTTCCGCTTTCGGGCCAAGTCGGCCGTCAAGCGGGTGAGGTTGGTGGGGAGGCGGGCATCGTAGGCGTGCATTAGCTCCTTGACCAGCTCCGCCACGCACCCTAGGTAGGCCGGCGAGGACCGGCTCTGCACCTGGTCCACCTCCTGGTTGTGCGGCGCCATGACGTGTGGGTGGGTGGTGCTGCAGGGGGCCTGTGTGTGGTGATGGGGCAAATGAGTGGGGGAGGGACTGCTGGCGTGAGAGGAGATGCTTTGAGGTGGAGCAGACGGGGCACTCAAATCGAGGCGTCTGGTTGATTGTGTACGAATAAGAGTCGTGGTGGTGCTGTACAGTCCACGCTCAAAGCGTGAGGCTTAAAAGCCGTGGGTTTGTGCGTAATGCCAATGAAGAGGAGAGACGCGCTGGGACTATAGGGGGTGGGGAGGTCGATTGGGAGGAGGTTGTTGAAGGGACCATCTAGAGGCATTTCCGCACCTCGTACAACGCCTCCTTGCCCCCACACCCCACCACAGGCACCCACAGACAGCCAAGGCACCGCTAGGCTCCTCTTGGTGGCGTCAACGCACCCAGCTTCTCAAAACTTATGCCCTTTTGTCCATGCACAGACCACTCCACAGGCACGCAAGGAGGTAAAGCGTTCGTTCCACTCCTTGGCGGCCTCCAGCAGCATGGCTTCGTCTCCTGCTCGCGGCGTCCTCGTCGTCGTCGTCCTCTTCCTGGCTGGCAGCGTCTCCGCCTTCGTCGTGCGCTCCCCTTTGTGTCAGCCGGGCTCCTCTCTACAGGCGGGACGGGCTCGGACCCATGTGTTGAAGGCTTCGTTGCTGCACGAGTTGGCGCAGCAGTGGCCTCTGATCACGCTCGCCGCAGACGGCGCCTCGATGCAAGACCAGCTGCCTTCCATCAACATCGAGGACGCCAAGGCACTCTTGGACAGCTTCCCCAAAGCCCCCGAAATTCCTGCCAACATTTTGCAATCGATTCCGAAGCTAAGTTTGCCCACAGAGCTACCCTCCCAGCTGCAGGGCGCTTTGAAGGCAGCCCAAGACGCAACCCCCGGCGCCATCGACGGCCTCAAGAACTTTGCGCAAGGTCTGCAGGGTACGGTGGAAAAAATCCGGCAAGGAGGCTCGGTCGAGTTACCCTTCCTCTCCTCCCTCCCGTCTCTGCCCTCGGTGGACGTGGACAGCATTCCTCTCAGCGGCGAAGTTAAAGCCCAGCTGGGCGCGCTTAAAACGCAAGTCGGCGATGCGGTGGGCTCGCGACTTTCGGGTGCAGGCGCTGTGCTGAGCGAGCAGCTGGACAAGGTGCTTACGCCTTATCAGCCTCTGATCGATCAGACCAAGAGCCAGCTAGGGGAAAAGTTTTCCGTCGTCTCCAAGTTCGCGGAGAAGGCCACAAAAGAGCTGAGCAAAGACGCCGAGACCTTATCGCCGGCCTTGCAGGTGCTGCGATCAGTGGGGACCCCCCGCAACCTTTTTAATACCGAGAATTTGATCATCTTGCCTTTTTGGTTGAGTGTTATTTTGGCCCCGAACAATGGTTTGGTTAAGAGGCTTATGTCTTCCTACATCCCTGTGCTGGTCGCAGCGCTGGCGTATACGTGGAGTGCTTACCTGGCGTTTCAAGATCCTGCAGCCTTGGAGGGGTTTGCGTCTATTTCTGATATTACTGGGTTGGGCAAAGGCTTGGGGAGTGAGGCGGGCACGGCCACGGCCTGGGCGCACTTTATTGCTCAAGATTTGTTTGTTGGGCGGTGGATTTACCTGGATGGCCTTCGGAACGGTGTGTGGACGGCGCATTCCTTGACGCTTGCCTTTTTGTTTGGGCCTACTGGTATTTTGTCTCATTTGGCGACTAGGTCTTTCGTCAAGGTGTTTAGGTGGGACGTCGTGGACATCATGACGGCGGGCTCTCAAGCCGTCGCACCGTCAGCAGCAGAAGACATGGCCAAATCCATGATCAAGGACGCCGAGAAGCAATCCAAGGGGGCGTTGCGTGCCGCGGACAAGCAGGCGGACCAGGTGCTTAAAAAAGCCAAGGCGGAAGCCCGCAAGATTGTCGTGGAGGCACGCAAGCAAGCGGAAGGCGCCCTGGCGAGCGAAGGGAAGATTATGGCCAATGCCGAGGCTCAGGCGCAAGACATTTTGGCTGATGCACAGAAGAAAGCGGACACGCTGATGGCGGCGGCATCTGCCCCAGGGCCGAGCCCAAGACCGACTGTGGGGCCATCGCGCGAGTAGATAGAAATAAGATTCGGAAATATAATTACCTTCCCTCCTTTTGTTTTAAAAACCTTTTTTAATATATACCACGAGCAAGAAGAACCAAGTAGGTTCAAACAAAATAGTCACAGAACTCAGTAAAAATAGCTCACTGCGCTTTGTTTTCCCCTATTACTTTGTGCAAGGAGGAAGAGACGTCCGCTGCATTCGTCCCGTCGGGGTGCTGCTTCGTCCATCTCCAGACCAGGAGCTGAAAGACAACAATTAAAATCCCTTGTCACTTCTCTACGACTTCTTGTCGTCAACATGCACGCGCAGATCCCCTTTCCTGGATCTCTTCTTGAATCAAACCAATCATGGGAGCCATGGGGAAAAGAAGGATTCTGAGCGTTCGTTACGGAAGTCAGCACGCCCCCCGCACACCTGCTTATGCCACACACACGCGTCCTGACTGCGCCACAACCCACATGCCGAGGCACAGGCACAAGACAAAGGAGCAGCGGACTCAACCCAATTGGCCAGTGGCACAGCCAGACCACCACCTGGCTCGCAGGGCTGGTAATCGTCTCGCTGCTCGTTCCTCTTGCCTCGTCTTGCTGCTTGCACATACCCTCGAACGAGTGTGCCACAAGCGTCCTGACAGCACCATACCCACCCCTTTGCAACCATCAAACACAGGCACACGACAAGGGCAGAAGCGAAGAGGCCGGAGCTCCATTCCATCTGCCTGTGGCGCGGCCAGGCCACCACCTCGCAGGCTCGCAGGGCTGCTGCTAGCTAGCTACTTCCCCTACTACAAGGACATAAAAGCTTTGGACACGACCAGGCTACCACCAGGGCAGGCAATCGTCTTGCTGTCCGCTCCTACGTCGTCCCATTACAAGGACCTAGCAAGAGCTGGCGTGAGGCACGGCTACCACTTGAGTCGCAAGGCAATCGTCTCGTCTCGTCTCGACCATGGCCTACTCTGTGGAAAAGGGCGGCCCAATCACCCCTAACATCATCTTCGGCATCTTTACCATCCTGTTCTTGATCCTCCTCCAAAAAGAGCACGCCTCCCGTTGCTATGTCCTGCCCCTGCAAAAGCTCGCAGCACGCCTCTTCATCCTGGCACCCACATACAGCTTCTTCCTTTTGCTGACTGCCTACGTCACGCGCGGCAAGCCTTTTTGGGACATTTGTATGGCCGGCGTGGATGGGTACGCTCTATACTGCTTTTTCGGCCTTGTAGTGCAGGGTGCGGGTGGCGAGGACCAAGTCACGCAGCGGCTGGCTTCGGATTTACCAAAAGTGGAGGGGGGCTCCACGGCAGTAAACGGGGCCGGCGCCAACGGAACCAGCGGGGGGAAATTGCGATTCTCAGTTTGTCTGTGTCTGCCAATGCGGTTCGAAAGCGCGCGGAGCGTGTACACGTTCCTCAAGGCTTCGGTCATTCAGGTGATGGTCTCGCGGCCTGTCTTTCTGGCGGTGAGTGTGATGTGCGAGCGCATGGGGCACGGACGGCTGGCGGACATGGGGGAGCGAGGCTTCCGCTTATTCAGTCTGTTGGCCCTGGTTTATGCCGTGATGTCGATTGGGAGGACGTATCATCTGGTGTATCGGCAGATCTGGCCAGCCTTCAACCCCGTCGCTGCATTTATGGTTGTAAAGGGCTTCATTCTCCTTGTCACTGTTCAGGACTTCGTTCTTGCCATGATCTTCTCCACCAGAGACCCTTTCTATGAGGAGCGAAGTACCCGAACTGCGCTTCGAGCGTACAGCCTGGTGGTGTCGATCGAGGCCGTCCTCTACCTCTTTATCGCGCGATTTTTCCTCCAGCCCCGCATTTTCCAGAGCTACAGTTCCGAGGCGTCACTGCCGATCACGCTCTCTTTCTGTGATTTCATGGGGGAGACATATTCGTTCTTCAACGTTTTTGGCGGGGAACTCCCTCCCAGGAATGACAAGACTTCGAGTCGCACCTCGTCGACGCTTCCTTTGCGGGAGGACATGGGCAACGGCTTGGAGATGTCTGGGGGAAGGGGCGTCAACGAGGAAGGCGCGGGGCAACCTTGATCTCCCTCCCCGTCCCCTCCTTAATTAAAATTGACCATTTATGACTTCTGACCAGAGTTTAAGAATCTGACAGCTGCGCTTGTGACTGAATACGTACGTGTATTATGTAGTAGTAGATGCAGCACACAACTAGAAAAGCCAATTTATATGTGTAGTAGTATATGTGGCGCTGTGCGGGTGGAATAGCAATATTTTTTATGTATCATGTCGTTGTGCCGTTGTGTCTCTCTCTGCCTTGGAGGTCAGGTAGGAATAAGGCGGGGGACTGCCCTGTACTGAGCAAATTATTCCCCAGTTTTTGTCACATACGATTAAGAAGAGGGATACATACACGAATGAGAAATCGAGAGAGGTGCTGCCATCTCTTTCCGGCCGGCCGTCACTTTCCGGCCGCCGGCCGTCATGTTGCTTTTTGCTGCGAAATTTGCCTTTTAATGTTAAAGACAAATGAGAAATTGAAGCTGGATAGCTATTTTCTCGTTGGTGTGGAAAATGCCTCAGACCTTTTGCCAGAAAGGGCAGGTGGCCTTCATCTGTGCCCAAGGGCACCAAATGAATTATATTATCGATGTAGTGCGGAGGAACACTTGCACAGGCACTGTCCCTATGTCTCTCATACATCATCCAACGATTTTATTCGCTGTGGAGCCTAGGCAACCGCTGTCATTGAGAGCCAAAGCAAAAAGCTGCGCTCGGCCCAAGGGCCTACGAGGCGTGGAAATGCGGATGTGTGTGCAACGTGTCCCACAGACGCCAGACACCATTTCCAAAGCCAGGCGCTGGACTGTGCATTCCTAATAACATGGTTGAGCGATTGACGTGAGGGAGTCCACTCTTAGATGCTTTGACGCTGAGAAACATTGGTCGGACACAGGCCTGTGCCACAGTCCGAAGAGGCACTTTCCTCGGCGCAAAAAGCCCGTCATCTGCCCAGATTTTGAGTCACCTCGTTCTCAACCATTTCTTGCCCGTTTGACGCCAAACTTGGGCTCGACATTTGAAGTGATACAATGCAGCTTTACGCTGAGTATTATATATCAGCACGCATTGTTGCCAGTGAAAGATACGGATGACCGAGGCCGAATGCTCGGAAGCAAAAATCGATCCATCCCTCCAAACGTGGGATGTATCGATTTCATCTTCCATTCAAAACTCTCGGTCACTGGAGACATTTCATTGGCTACCGATAACCATAGCCCACAGATTCAAAGTTGTTGATAGATATTGTCGTTTGCACTGAGAATGGCCTGTTGGCGTCTGTCAACGAGAGCAGAAAACTCACGCGTACACACTCACTTTCGTGCCACCCGGCGACTTTGAATTTTCAGAGCCAAGGCAAAGAAAATCGGGTCAGCACACAAAGCATGCCACAGCCTCTCCGTGGCAGCACTCACACTCTCAAGCAAGGCCATCACAACTATGTGGCCGCTGGCCCTGTTTGGTTGTTCGTAGGGGTGGCAAGCCACGCGCAAGCAGCGTCAGCTTGCTCTGAAACTTCTTCGTCGGAGAGGAAAAAAAACTAAGCACGATTTTTCTTTTCTGCTCCCGTTTACAGACGCCCAACAGGCCATTCTCGGTGCAAACGACAATAGACCTTTACGGAGCTTGAATCCAAGTCTGGTGGCAAAGCGAGAAGAGATGGGCGAGAACGAGGTGACCAAAGTTTGAACCCCCACATGCGTTTCTTGCGTTGCTTTCGCAGACGTTGGGCGAGGCGCTGATTCCGCCACGCTTTGCCTTCTCTTGGTGCTCCTCGTGTTTCAAGACAGTGTGCTGGGCACATCGTTTCTATGCTCTCTTGCTTCACATGACTGACACTTGCATTCAATGTTATTTATATCCACACAGGAGGAGGCAGCGTCCCTCGGCCCATCCAACGGCTGGAGGCCCCCCGTCCCGTCCCAGTAAGACTAGTCGTCGAGACAACAACACAAGGCATGACCCGTCTCTCCTTCATCTTCGTCCTGGTCCTAGGCGTTGCTCACTTTTCCCAGGTGGCGGCTGCTCGAAGTCAGGCCAACTACGATGGAGAGCAGCAGCGCTTGACGTCCCAATGCACCTACGCCGAGACCGCACGCGTGCAGATCGCCGCACGGGCGCTAGGAGTGTGCCTCGACGTGCACATGGACGACGTCAAGGAGGCCCTGTTGTTGCAAAGGCAGCACGGTAATCTGCTAGGCGGCATCGACCTTGAGCAAATTACGGCCTGCTGGCAAGCACAGGAGGATGAGAAATCGAGCCCAGCCTGCTCGGAGGAGTTGGCGCGCTTTGACGAAAAGGCCTCTTCACACGACGGCAGCCCGGCATCCAAGATTGCGTCCAAGCTTCGGGACCACCCGGACATATTGTGTGCCTGCATCGAGGCCATTGACGTCTCGGGAATAGGCTGCAAAGGGTGGGGCGTGGTAAGTGCGCGGGTATCTAAAGCAAGTCAAGAAAGCAGTAGGATGCACGTTACCTGCTGGCCACCGTCACACCTTTTAGATGTTTGGCTTGCTCATTCAAGTTTCACAGTCACCGTCTCATCCACCCACACCCTCTTTTGTCTGCTTGAAAGAAACATCGTACTCAACACGATTTGATCTCAATCCCTTCATCTCTCCCCTATGACCCACTACTAGATGCCGGCCATTCAGAATGTTACACAGTCCTGCGACTTCTTGCGGTCTCACGGATTTCAAACCAAGCTCCCACGCAGTCCTCCCGAATTGACGCCTTCAAAAGACTCTCCGGTGTACCAGCAGCAACAGGAGCGGCAGCAGCAGCAACAGCAGCAACAGCAACAACAGCAGCAGCAAGAGGAGCAGCAGCAGCAGCAATCACAACAACAGCAGCAACCACAACCACGGCAACCACCCCAGCCGGAGCAACCACAACAGCAGCAGCAACAACAACAACAGCCCCCTCTACCAATGCCAGCGACACCCAAACCGCAGCCGCCCCATCTTCTCGACCCGTACTTCGGCCGCGGAGAAGGCATCCTTGGCGCCTCCCGTGAGCCTTATCACCCAGATGAACGCACGCAGCGCATCATGTATTGCTTCGAGACCGCGATCCATTTGTGCCCCCAAGCCCGCGGCGCGAACAGCCCTCTAATCCTTCAGAATTGTGCAGAACGGGCGGTCCGCCAAGGTAAGTTGGGAGGGGAATGCCTGGTCGTCTTGCAAGAAGTAAGCATCGATTCGCTGGCGCTGCAAGAGATCCAGGGCCTCGTGGGTCGGCACGAGGTTTCATTGGACGCGGACCAGCTGCAGTGCGTGGAAGAAGTATCGGCGGAGTGTGTGGACGCCAAAAACTCGGGCCAGCTACGTGTCTGTGTAAATAAGGGGGTCCGAAAGCAGAAGCTGCGCCCGGCGTGCCTGAGTTATTTGTACCAGTAGCATTTGCTTAAGCCTTATAGAAGCATGTATAGATTAGAAAAAGCTAAATTACGAGCAATGTGCCGGCGGAGGGCGGGGAGCACGCCACGGCGGGGTCGGTGATTCGGGCATACGTCGATGCGGAGATCGAATCCATTACCAGCTCTTGACGACTGCTCCCCGGTCGGGAACTGGTGGAGCACAAGCTGAAGATGATGAAGGAGACCTGGACGGAGGAGTGGAAGAAGGAGATTGAGCGATTGGAAGAGCAGCTTAACGGGCTGCGGGCCGACCTGGCGACACTTACGGGGGAGACGGAGGATGAGATCAGTAAGGTGGGAGACAAGCCGGAGGGGGACCAAAAATAATTAGTACGACCGAATCCGGGCTTTGGAAGCGTGCATCGATCGCGAGGTCCGCCCGCAGATCCGATTTGTGCGCGGCGTGTTGAGCGGGCTGGAGAAGCGGCACAATAGCCTGGTGGCCAAGGTGTATCAGCCAGCAGCGCCCAACAACCACTAAGTCCTCGCTGCTTCTTCAGTCGTCTCTCCGTCTTGTGCTTGCATGAGAAGGGGGGAGGCTGGGGAGGGAGGGAGGGCAGGTGAGAGGGAGGGAGGGAGGGAGGGAGGGAGGGAGGGGG
>Ga0209390_10008474_pt1 | contig 12695 bp, 12 predicted proteins | sample BON01_FD_187212 | JGI IMG/M metagenome (GOLD analysis project Ga0209390, IMG submission 187212) | Freshwater microbial communities from Lake Bonney liftoff mats and glacier meltwater in Antarctica - BON-01 (SPAdes) (version 2) | ecosystem: Environmental > Aquatic > Freshwater > Ice > Glacier... | reverse complement strand
CCTGCCGCGGCCGCTTTGGCCCTCGCGGCCGCCGCGCGCCCCGCCGCCACCCGCCACCCCCACCCTCACTCCGCTCCGTGTAGTACATCTTCGATGAACGCGAGATCGATCTCAAAGTCACAAATATCCCATAAAGTGCCATTGTCGTCGCCATTCGAGTGCTCGCCGTCCGCCTCGAGTTCGCCGTCCGCCTCGAGCTCGCCGTCCATCTCGAGCTCGCCAAGGGCGCGCCCTGCGATCTCGCAAAGGTCGGAGTCGTCGGACGCCTTGGGTTCGGCGCAAATCTCCCGCAGCTTCAGCACCGCCTGGGCATTGTCGCAACAGTTCGCCGCGGTGCTAACGGTGCTAATGAGGTTTGCAATTTCCCCGAGCCTGTGCCCCACCGCGCGGTGCGCAACGCACCGCGCGATGGCCGGTGTGCCAGGCTGCAGCACCTGAGTCCTTGAACGCGCTCCCATCGTAGCCGCGCCCGGGTTCATGAGCAGCCGATCCGCAATGACGGCTAAGGCGGGAGCCTCGGCGAGGACAAGGAGCATGGCGCATTCTAGGGCTTGCGGCGTCGGCTGTGCAGAGTCGCGCCAATGGTCAGGTTGGGGGGGGGGTCAGTGGAGTGCGGTCGGGTTGCGGTTGACTGGCGATCGACGGGAGCGGTCGGCGGGGGTCATTGGCCGGGAGCGGGCGGGGGGGGGTCGTTCGTTGGCCGTGAGCGGGCGGCGAGGGTCGGGCGTTGGGCCGGGAGCGGGCGAGGGCCGGCGCACCATTGCCCGCAGTTGAATTGGCGATGCGAGCAAACAAAGGCAAGAAATTGCGGGATTACTTTACAAATTTGGAGCTCCTCAAAGGTAATTGCACAAATTTGGAGCTCCTCAAATGTAATTGCACATCGAAGTTGGAGCTCGTCAGGTGTAATTGCACATCATATTCACGGATTGAATTAGGAGTGATTGGACTAAACGTTCTTGCTTGTGTCCAAACCCCAGCGCGCTCGCGCAGTTACTTATAATTAAACAATCAAAAATCTAATTGCGGTCCAAACTTAAAAAAAAGTAAGTCCGCGAAGCGAAGACGTAATAATCGAGTACCGATGCCGCCGATGGTACATACGCAATTATCCAATTATCCACAATTATCCAATTATCCATGACTCGAAACACCCGCCTGTTCCATTTTCGGATATACAAATCGCGAATCTGGCGCGGAGAACTCGATTATGATTGTCGGTTCGATTTAGTTTTTGATACTAGGCCGACGGGCAACTGGAAGATCCGAGTTAACCAGGCCGTTACTGGTGAAACGACATTGGTTCTGCCAGTAGTCTAGACGATACCCTGGAGCCGCTCGCGTTGCGGATTGGCGCTGGTGGATGGCGCTGATCCGCCTGTCCAAGGGCCGCCGCTCGGGCGGCGGGTGGCAGGGCGCGCGGCGCCCCTCGGCGTCGTCGTCGGCATCGGCGGTTTGGGCGGCCGCGTCGGTGCGCGCTGCGGCCTCTGCGGCGTCTGCGGCGTCGTCGGCCTCTGCGGCCTGGGCTGCGTCGGCGGCGTCGCGCGCGACCCGGCCGGTGCTGCTCGAGTCTTCGGCCAGGGTGCTCTGCGCAGACTACGGGGTGTCTGAGGAGTTGCTGCGCGGCATCCAGCCGAGCGCCCTGTCAGGGCGCCTGGGTGTGGTGGACATCCTCGCGGCGCTGTACCAGCGCAGCCTGGAGCTGTGCGCCGCGCACACGTCGACGGCGGCGGGGGAGGGCGCGCAGCAGCGGCGGTGGTCGTTCGGCGAGTGCCCCGACCTGGTGTGCAAGGGCGCGGCGCCGCGCGACGCCGACGCGCTGCGCGCGTACCAGGGGTTGTCGCTGGACCGGCTGCTGGACCCCGAGGGTCGCGCGCTGTCGGGCAACGCCAAGTTGCCCTGCGGCGCCGGCAAGACGCTGCTGGCGCTGTGGCATGCGGTGCGGCTGGAGACGTATACGCTGGTGCTGACCAACAGCAACATGTCGACGCTGCAGTGGGTAGCGCAGCTGCGGGCCAACTTCCGCCTGCCGGAGGGGGCGGTGCTCGCGCTGGGCACGGGGGTGTCCGAGGTGCACAATGCGCGGCACCGGCTGCTGCGCAAGCGCCCGATGTTTGTGGTGTGCACGTACAGCACCGCCACGCTGCAGGGGGCGCCCGACAGCCCGGTGGCGCTGCTGCGCGTGCTGCCGTACGGGCTTCTGATCCTGGACGAGGCGCAGACGGCCGTGGCGAAGTGCTTCCGGCGCGCGCTCGAGATCCCGTGCGCTTCGGTGCTGGCCATCTCGGCCACGTTTATGCGCCAGGACGGGTGCATCGAGCTGCTGCAGCAGCAGGTGGGCCCGCTGCTGGTGGACGTGCCGCGCGCGCTGCTGGTGGCGGGCGACTTCATTGCGGACGTGTCGCGGGTCGAGCTGCACGTGTCTGGCCCGGGGCCGGGGGGCGACGCCGCGCTGCACCCGCACAAGGTGGTGGCGCTGCTGTCGCTGCTGGAGCACCACCTGCTGTCGGGGGGCGACAAGGTGGTGGTGTTTTGCGACTGGCTGCAGAACGTGGCGGCGGTGCACCGGCTGCTGTCCGACCACGTGCGGGGCCGGGCGCCCGTGCTGGGCCCGGTGACGATGCACACGCCGGCGGGGCAGCGGCAGGCGCACCTGGAGGCCTTCCGCAGCGCGGGTCACGCGGTGCTCTGCCTCTCGCGCGTCGCGGACTCGGCGGTCGACCTACCGGGCGCGAATGTGTTGGTGCAGGTGAGCCGCTCCGGGTGGCCCCGCGAGGGGATGCGGCGTGCGGGTCGCGTGCAGCGCGCGCGGCGCGCGGGTCGCGTGCGGGTGCGGGTCGCGTGCGGCGCGCCGAGACGCGGCGCACCGCCCGTGCGAGCTGCTCGGCCGGGCGGGCACGGGGTGCAGTGGGCGGGTCGCGGGTCGCCCTTGACCCCGCGGCCGTGCCTTGGCGCAGGTGAGCTGCTCCACCGGGTCCCACAACCAGGAGATGCAGTGCACCGGTCGCGTGCAGCGGCCGGGGCGTGGCGCCGCGCATGTCGCGTACACATTGGTGTCGCGCGGCACAAGGGAGATGGCCAACACCGCGAGCCGACGGGCGTGTATGGACGGCGAGGGGTACCAGTCGCAGGTCGTGATTGCCACGGCCACCCGCGCTGACCTCGCCATGGCGGCGACCCGTCTGCAGGAGGCGTTTGGCGCGGTCGGTGTGGTTTCATGGGGGGACGAGGGCGAGGGCGAGGGCGAGGAGGTTTGTGTTTTTTTGGAGAGCTCGTTGTCCTCGAGGAAGGTGGAGACTACGGAGATCGGCGGTATTGCCCGAAAGTTCGTCCGCAAATCCCACGAGATCTTGTCGATCCCACGCGAAAAACAGCTCTTTTTTTCCGAAACACTCTCTCACCGCAAACACCCACACGCCCCCCAGCGCAAGAACAGCTCATTTTTGGTAGTATTATTGTGCAAAATAATACAACTGTGCCCGCTCTCGCTTACCCTCGATCAAGTCACGACGCCGAATGTGCTCCATACTCCCCCGCACTCCTCGACACTCTCCGCTCTCTCTTGCCCACATTCCAGGAGTGAACGAATTCATTCAGGCTGTAACATATACAACGAATTATTACGGAGAACCTCTGCAATCGCGTTTAACAGGGGCACCCTAACAGCCACACCGCAGTCGCCATCACTGCATCAAAGACCATACTGCAAGTAATCATAACAGTGAGAAACGAGCTCCATTTCAGTATGTCATCCGAATCACATACACACACGCACCGCGCAATGCACCCGAACTGTCCTATCCCATCCGTCCAGGGCGCAGCGAGCTCAACGCGCATTGCAGCGACCGCAGCGGAGTCCAGAGCGCCAACCCGCGCAGCCCAGCAGGTTTGGGGTTAGGGTTAGCCCGTAGGTCCGTCAGCTATTCCGCACTTGTGGGTACCAGTGCGGTGTCTGGGCGCGCACCCACTCCAGCAGCTCGGAGCGGGACCGTTTGTTCGCCCAGGTGTAAGTCGACGCGTCCCACGGGGCGGGCGGGGTCTGGGCGCGCGCCCACTTGAGCAGCTCGAGGTGGCCGCCACCGGCCGCCTCCATGCATGTCCCCACGTCCCACGGGGCGGGCGGGGTCTGGGTGCGCGCCCACTTGAGCAGCTCGAGGTGGCCGTTACCGGCCGCGTCCCTGCATGTCCACACGTTCCACAGGGCGGGCGGAGTCTTGCCGCGCGCCCACTTCAGAACACGGAGGTGGCCGCCACGGGCCGCAGCCTGGCAGGTGTCCTCGTCCCACGGGGCGCCGTGGGCGCGCGCCCACTGCAGGACACGGAGGTGGTCGCCACGGGCCGCGGCCTCGCAGGTGGTCTCGTCCCACGGGGCGCCTTGGGCGCGCGCCCACCGCAGGAGACGGAGGTGGCCGTCGCCGGCCGCAGCCTCGCAGGTGTCCTCGTGCCACGGGGCGGGTGGGGTCTGGGCGCGCGCCCACCGCAGGACACGGAGGTGGCCGCTGCCGGCCGCGCCGGAGCAGGTCTGCTCATCCCAGGGCGCGCGCGGGGTCTGGGCGCGCGCCCACTGCCGCAGCTCGAGGTGGCCGTTTCGGGCCGCAGCCGCGCATGTGCGCGTGGACCAGGGGGCCCGCTTGGCGCGCGCCCACTTCAGCAGCTCCAGGTGGCCGCCACCGGCCGCCTCCATGCATGTCCCCATGTCCCACGGGGCGGGCGGGGTCTGGTCGCGCGCCCATTGCAGCAGAGCGAGGTGGGCGCCTTGGGCCGCGGCGGTGCAGGTGCCGCCCCACGGGGCGGGCGGGTCCTCCAGGGCGCGCGCCCATTTCAGCAGCGCCAGATTGCCATCCGCGGCCGCCCACTCGCAGATGTGCCGTCGCTCCCCGAGGCTGACCAGCAGGGGGAGAAGTTGCACCCAACCGCGCGCGGAGGCCAGGTCAACTCCGGGGCGATGGAAAGGTGACGAGGGCTCCACACCGCGCAAGCGCAGGGCGGCCGAGACGACCTGGACTTGGACGACCATTGGCGCACTCGGTCCCATTGAAGACGCCGCTTCGGGGGCCTCGGGGAGAAGCGCCGCACCAACGCGACGGCACGTGGCGAGCATGCACGCGGCGGCATGCAGCTGGTCGATCGCACTGACCACCAGGGCAAAGAGGTCGTCGAGCAGGCTCATGAGGTCGCCCTCGACATCGCCCCACTTGCGCTTCTCCTCGCGCATGCGGTAGGCCCTCTGCACCGCGCGCGGAACCCTGGCCAAAAGGGGGGGGGGGGGTGGCTCAGGGGAACCGAAGAGCGAGCCGCGCAGCCAGGCGCTGAGCGCCGCAGCGCCGCATCGCCGCAGCGCCCCAGCGCCCCAGCGCCCCAGCGCCCCAGTGCCACCGCGCCCCAGCGCCTCCGCGCCCCAGCGCCCCATCGCCCAGCGGGCATGGCGGGCAGCGATGGACCTGGACAGATAAAGTGCCGCGGCACCTTTTGAGGAGAATTTCTATCACCTGTGCAGGGTCAACTACTTTGTAACCGACGGGTCAACTACTTGTAACTGACTGGTCAACTACTTGTAACTGACTGGTCAGCTAATTGTAACTGATGGGTCAACTACTTGTAACTGACTGGTCAGCTACTTGTACCGACGGGTCAATTGGGCCATTTACTTGTCAATTTTGGGTTATAAAATAGTATGAAACCCTCACAGTTTTTGGATAACCCCCATCACACGCGCCTCGCATCGAGCACCCGCATCACTCTAACCCAGCTACAACCATCCGATGCACACCAACATACAATAACGCTAGCCGCACCCTCCGCACGCCTCCCACCCCCCGATGACGCTAGCCGCATGCAATACCGCCACGCGACATGTGCCACTTTTATGTGCATTTATTTTGGATTCAGCCAGCACGCAGGCCTTGTCGCCGTAGCGCCGCGGCCGCCTGGCCAGTCAACAAGCAGAACGCAGGGGCAGTGAAATTCACCACTTTCAGTACAACGGTGAATTTACGCTTGGCGATACACTTCTGGGCATGGATCATCAGCTCGAGGATGTCGCGATCATTGGCGATCTCAATATCGACTCCTGCGAAGTTGCCCAACGGCGAGCGCGCGACGAGGTCAAATGTGACACCAGGGGCCAGTTCGAGAACTTGGGCCGCTGCCTCAACAAGCTGCTGGTGGTGCATGGCGGAGAGGTCGACGGTGAGGCGCCTCGAGCGGGTCCCCATCTCCACGCGAAACTGGATGTTGGCCGATGGCGCGACGTACCCCATGTTCATCGGGAGTCCTGCGACAACGGGCCGGGGCGGGTGAGGGGTGCGCAACTGACCGGGGGTGGCCAGCCAGCCGAGGGCAGGGGGTCTTGGGCAGCGAATGCAGAGCAACTCACCTGGGGAACCTTGGCAATGCGCGCGCTCCTTTGTTTAGATTTTTTAAGGCGATTCAGAACTGGTCAACTACGAATGAAACTGACCGGTCAACTACTAGCGTCATGTAACTGACTGGTCAACTGCGCGTAACTGACTGGTCAACTGCGCGCAACTGACTGGTCAACTGCGCGTAACTGACTGGTCAACTACTGATACCGGACGGGTCAATTTACTTGTCTAGTTCCACCTATATTCTCAAAATAGTACAAAACCCTCACAGTTTTGCGAACAAAATCGCCATCAAAGGTGCGTCGGCTTGACCAGTTTGCCAGGCGCGCGGACGGCCCCCGCTGCGGCAGCGGCTGGGCGCAGGCCGCTGAGTCGCCGCCGCCCCTCCGTCGCAGGGCCCCCGATGCAACCTCTGACCAGCACTGTGGTGACCGCGTTCGCTCGCATGGGCGTGCCCGCCGAGCTCGTCGCCTGGGTGCTGGCCGACGTTGCGCGGCCGCAGGGCGTCGACCGCCTGCTCACGGCGTGCGCTGACGTCCGACTCGCGTGCCTGGAGTTCCAGGCTCGGCCCGACGCGCCGATGGTGGTCCAAGTGGTGTCGAGTTCCACCGAGGTGACGCGCCCTGCGTTCGTTCTCCTGGACCTGCCCGCCGAGCTCGTCGCATGCGTGCTGTCCAAGATCGAACGACCGGAGGACGTCAACCGCCTGCTCGCGACGTGCCAAGCCGTCCGCCGCGCGTGTCTGGCGCTCCAGGGGGGCGAGGGGGCTGGGGCCGACGCGCCGATGGTGGTCCAAGCCGTGTCGATTTCCAGAGAGGTGGCGCGTCCCCACGAGCCCTCGGATCCCCGGGCCGGCTTAGGCCTGGCCGTGAAGAATGGCTGGGTGGCGCTGCTTCCCCTCCTGTGGACCCCCAGCCTCCGGGCGGGCTTCCCGCCCGAGCAGCTCGGCGCGGTGGCCGCCGGGCACGGCCAACTCGGAGTTCTGCGGTGGGCGCGCGCGGAGGCCCCGCCCCTGGCGTGGGGTGGCACCTGCGAAGCCGCGGCCTTGAACGGCCACCTACACGTGCTGGCGTGGGCTCGCGAGCAGACGCCCCCCGCCCCCTGGGGTGCCACCTGCGCATCTGCGGCCGCCGGCGGCCACCTCGACCTGCTGAAGTGGGCTCACGGTCAGGGGGCCCCCTGGGGCGATTCCACCTGCTCCTCCGCGGCGGCTGGAGGCCACCTCGACGCGCTGGAGTGGGCCCGCGCGCAGGGGGCCCCCTGGGGCGATTCCACCTGCTCCTCCGCGGCGGCGGGAGGCCACCTCGACGCGCTGGCGTGGGCCCGCGCGCAGGGGGCCCCCTGGGGTGACTCCACCTGCTCCTCCGCGGCCAAAGGGGGCCACCTGGACGCGCTGCAGTGGGCGCATCAGCGGGGGGGCCCCTGGGAGGATTCCATCTGCCCCTCCGCGGCCGTGGGAGGCCACCTCGACGTGCTGAAGTGGGCAAATGAGGTGGTCCGCTGTGAGGCTTCCACCTGCACCTCCGCGGCCAAAGGAGGCCACCTAGATGTGCTGAAGTGGGCTCATCAGCAGTGGATTCCCTGGGGGAATACCTTCGACGCGGCGGTTAGGTGCGGCCACTTGGAGCTGCTCCAATGGGTCTATGGCGAGGGGTGCCCGTGGAGCATCCACTCGCTCCGATTGGCGTGTGTGTACACACACCTCGACATTGCGACCTGGCTGCACGCGCAGAATTACCCCGCGTCAGCGGACCTGTGCATGGAGGTCGCGATCGAGGGAGGGAAGCTTGGCCTGCAGCACTTGCGCGGGTTGGGCTACCGCTGGCACGAGGACTTTTACGAGGGCGTCGCGCGGTACGGCAGCCTCGACATGCTGCAATGGGCTCACGGCCAGTCGGAGCCGCCCCCCCTCCGCCCCGGTGCCTGCGTATCCGCCGCCTTGTGTGGGGATTTGGAAATGCTGATGTGGATGCGCGGGCTGGCCACACCGTTCCCATGGGGACCAAAGGTTTGCCGCGCCGCGGTCAACCGCGCCGACGGCGACGGCTTCGCCTGCCTCAAGTGGCTGCGCGAACAGACCCCTCGCTGCCCCTGGAACGCGATTTCATCGCTGGAGCTGCTGCGCAACGAGATGGCGTTGCCGGGGTCCTTCCTCCCCGACAGCTTCGGGCGGAACACTGGCGAGCTCGAGAAGTTTTACGTCGACGCGCATGACCTGGCACGGGCAGAGAGCGTATCGTTCGCACTCACCCCCAATTGTATGGGCGTGCGGTTCCCGGACAGGCCCGGCTCGGCGAGCGGCACTTGGTGGAGCGAGCCGTGAGGCTGCCGGTGGTCCGCCGACGCAACCGCGGGGCCGCTGGCTGGCAGGGGCCGACGGGGCTGCGCAGAGGAGCGCGAAGCGGGCTTCACGGGGATCAGGTGTATTCACGCGGAGCGGGTGTATTCACGCAGAGCGGGTGTATTCACGCGGAGCGGGGTGGTCACGCGGAGCGGGGTGTTCGTGGAACGCGGATGTGGTTTCATGGGGAGCTGATGGGTTTTCGCGGATCAGGGTGTTCCCGTGGAGCGGTGTGTTTCATGGGAAGCGGGTGTGTCCATGGGAAGCGGGTATGTTCATGTGAAGCGGGTGTATTTTCACGGTGTGTGTGTGAAGGGGGAGCGTATGTGTTTACTGTAACTCTGATATGTTCATGTGAATCGCGCGTGATGTGTGGTCCGTGCAAGTGGGTGGAGGAGCATTCGCCTCCACTGGTCGGTGTGGCCGCAGCGCGCGTGGGCCCGGGTGGACCGTTTACGTATCAAATTTGCCTATTGTACGATCGTTCGACCGTTTCACTGTCAATTTGCATATTCAATGCTCCGATACCAAAAATAGTACCTACTGTTCGACCGGTTACTGGTCAATTTACAAGTAAACATTGAAGACCGAAATAGAATGTAACCCACGCAGTTTTGCGAAATTGTCGGGCAGTCATGGAAGGTGCGCCAGCTTGACCAGAGTCAGGTTGCCGGGCGCGCGGACGGCCCCCGCTGCGGCCGCGGCCGGGCGCAGGCCGCTGAGTCGCCGCCGCCCCTCCGTCGCAGGGCCCCCGATGCAACCTCTGACCGGCACCGTGGCGACCGCGTTCGCTCGCATGGGCGTGCCCGCCGAGCTCGTCGCCTGGGTGCTGGCCGACATCGCGCGGCCGCAGGGTGTTGACCGCCTGCTCACGGCGTGCGCTGACGTCCGACTCGCGTGTCTGGAGTTCCAGGCTCGGCCCAATGCGCCGATGGTGGGACTCGACGCGCAGGAAGCGCTCGAGTGGCCCGGGGGACTCGACCTCACGTGGCTCGCCGCGCAAGACGCGCTCGAGGGGCCCTCGGGACTCGACGTGCGAGCCGCGTTCGAGTGGCCCCTGGGACTCGACAAAAGGTGGCTTGACGCGCGAGCCGCGCTCGAGGGGCCCGGGGGACTCGACGCGCAAGACGCGCTCGAGGGGCCCGGGGGACTCGACGCGCAAGGCGCGCTCGAGGGGGTGTCGAGTTCCACCGAGATGATGCGCCCTGCGTTTGTTCTCCTGGACCAGCCCGTCGAGCTCGTTGCATGCGTGCTGTCCAAGCTCGAACGGCCAGAGTACGTCAACCGCCTGCTCGTGACGTGCCAATCCATCCGCCGCGCGTGTCTGGCGCTCCAGGGGGGCGAGGGGGCTGGGGCCGACGCGCCGATGGTGGTCCAAGTCGTGTCGATTTCCAGAGAGGTGGCGCGTCCCCATGGGCCCTTCCGTCGCCCCCCCAACCTATGCCTGGCCGTGAAGAATGGCTGGGTGGCGCTGCTTCCCCTCCTGTAGACACCCACCCACCGTGCGCCCGAAGCGCCCGAATACTTCGTCGAGTTCGCCGCTGAGCACGCCCAACTCGGAGTCCTGCAGTGGGCGCGCGCTCAGGACCCGCCCGTCGAGTGGGGTGACACCTGCGACGAAGCGGCATCGAACGGCCACCTACATGTGCTGGTGTGGGCTCGCGGGCATACGCCCCCCGCCCCCTGGGGTACCACCTGCGCATCGGCGGCCCTCGATGGCCACCTCGACCTGCTGAAGTGGGCTCACGCTCAGGGGGCCCCCTGGGGCGATTTTACCTGCTGCGCGGCGTCTGGAGGCCACCTCGACGTGCTGGAGTGGGGCCACGCTCAGGGGACCCCCTGGGACTCCGACGAATTTGCCAGCGGAATTGACAGCACCTGCTGCTCCTCCGCGGCGATGACGGGCCACCTAGACGTGCTGAAGTGGGCCCACGCGCAGGGGGCCCCCTGGGGTGACACCTGCGCCGCCGCGGCGAGTGCGGGCAAATTAGACGTGCTGAAGTGGGCCCGCGCGCATGGGGCCCCCTGGGGTGATTTAGCCTGCGCCGTCGCGGCCACATCAGGCCACCTGCACGTGCTGGAATGGGCTCATTTGAACAGGGCCCCCTGAGGTGACTCCACCTGCTCCTCCGCGGCCGACGGAGGCCACCTAGAAGTGTTGCAGTGGGCGCATATGCGGGGGGCCCCCTGGGAAGATTCCATCTGCCACTTCGCGGCCAGGAGAGGCCATCTAGAGGTGCTGAAGTGGGCGAATGCGGTGGTCCGCTGTGATGCTTCCACCTGCACCGCCGCTGCCAGCGGAGGCCAATTAGAAGTGCTGAAGTGGGCTCGTCAAGAGTTGATTCCCTGGGGCGAGGATACCTTCGACGAGGCGGTGAAGAACGGCCACTTCGAGCTGCTCCGATGGGCCCACGGCGAGGGGTGCAAATGGAGCATGAACTCACTCCGATTGGCGTGTCTTAACCCGAGACACCATGATATTGCGACCTGGCTGCACGAGCAGAATTGCCCCGCGCCAGCGGACCTGTGCACGGTGGTCGCGATCGAGGGAGGGAAGCTTGCCCTGCAGCTCTTGCGCGGGTTGGGCTACCCCTGGCACGGGGACTTTTACAAGGGCGTCGTGCGGTACGACCGCCTCGACGTGCTGCAATGGGCTCACGGCCAGTTGGAGCCGCCCCCCCTCCACCCCGCTGCCTGCGTATCCGCCGCCTTTCGTGGGGATGTGGAAATGCTGAGGTGGATGCGCGGGCTGGCCACACCGTTCCCATGGGGACCAAACGTTTGCCGCGCCGCGGTGGGCCGCGCCGACGACGACGGCTTCGCCTGCCTCCAGTGGCCGCGCGAACAGACCCCTCGCTGCCCCTGGAACGCGATTGCATCGCTGAAGCTGCTGCGCAACGAGATGGCTTCGCCGGGCTCATTCCTCCACGACCGCATCGGGTGGGACCCCGGCGAGCTCGAGAACTTTTACCTCGACACGCATGACCTGGCACGGGCAGAGAGCGTCTCGTTCGCACTCACCCCCAATTGTATGGGCGTGCGCTTCGCGGACGGGCCCGGCTCGGCGAGCGGCACTTGATGGAGCGAGCGGTGAGGCTGCCGGTGGTCCGCCGACGCGGCTGCGGGGCCGCGGGCCACGGGCCACTGGCTGGCAGAGGCTGGCGGGGCTGCTCAGAGGAGCGCGGAGCCGCCTTCACGGGAAGCGGGTGTGTTTCACGTGCAGCGGGGTGTTCGGAGCGGGGTGTTTCGGAGCGGGGTGTTCGGAGCTGGGTGTTTCGGAGCGGGGTGTCCGGAGCGGGGTGTTTCAGGCGGAGCTGGGTGGGTGTGGAATGCGGATGTGGTTTCACGGGGAGCTGATGTGTTCCCGTGGATCAGTGTGTTCCCGTGGATCAGTGTGTTCCCGTGGAGCGGGTGTTTCATGGGAAGCGTGTGTGTCCATGGGAAGCGGGGGTGGTTCAGGGTGTGGGTGGTTCAATGGGAGCGTGTGTGTTTCAGGGTGTGGGTGTTTCAAATGGGGAGCGTGTGTGTTTCAGGGTGTGGGTGTTTCAAAGGGGAGCGTGGGGGTTTCAGTGTGTGGGTGGTTCAAGGGGAGTGAGTGTGTTACTGTAACTCTGACGTGTTCATGTGAAATTGCGCGTGATATGTGGTCCGTGCAAGTAATCCCATGAGATCTTGCCGATCCCACCCGAAACACAGATCTTTTTTTGTAGTATTGTCGTGCAAAATAATACAACCGTGCCCCCTCTCGCTCTCCCTCCATCTCTCGTCCCCTCCCCGTCACTCGCTCTCGCGCTCTTCGTCCCATCCATCCCTCCCTCGCGCTCCCTCTCACTCTCCATCTTCCTCCCTCCCTCTCACGCTCCCTCCACCCCCCCCCCCGCGCCAATCGTCTTCGCACTAGGCTACACCGCTGTGATCGGTAACTCGCCCGGCGCCCGTCTGGGGTTCATTACCCTCCACCTGAGCGACGGACGTGGCGGAGGAGCATT